>Ga0070705_100000109_pt1 | contig 46841 bp, 34 predicted proteins | sample KBSK5253metaG_FD_65455 | JGI IMG/M metagenome (GOLD analysis project Ga0070705, IMG submission 65455) | Corn, switchgrass and miscanthus rhizosphere microbial communities from Kellogg Biological Station, Michigan, USA - KBS K5-25-3 metaG | ecosystem: Host-associated > Plants > Roots >... | reverse complement strand
GTCGGGCTTCACCTGGGTCTGGTTGATGCCCTCGATCTGGTACTCGATGGGGTCCTCGACGGTCAGGATCTTGCGGTGCGGCTGGTTGAGGATGACGAGCGCCGCCGCCAGCGTGGTGGTCTTGCCGCTGCCCGTCGGCCCCGTCACCAGCATCAGCCCGTGCGGCGCCGCGAGATGCCGGCGCAGGATCGCCTCGTCCTCGGCGGGGAAGCCGAGCTTGGAGAGGTCCAGCACCCGCTGCAGGTTCTCCAGCAGGCGGATGGCGACCGCCTCGCCGTGGATGGTGGGCATGGTCGCCACCCGCAGGTCGATGTTGCGGGCCTCGATCTTCACCCGCGCCCGGCCGTCCTGCGGCAGCCGCCGCTCGGCGATGTCGAGGCCGGAGAGGATCTTCACCCGCGAGACCACCGCGCGCGCCATATGCGCCGGCACCGACCGGGTCTCGGCCAGCATCCCGTCGATACGGAAGCGTACGCCAAGGCGGCCCCGGAACGGCTCGATGTGGATGTCGGTGGCCCGGGCGTTGAGCCCGTCGAGCAGGAGCTGGTTGACGAGCTGGATGACCGGCGCGCCGAGCGCCAGGTCCTTGAGATGCTCCACGTCGTCGTCACCCTCCGGGGCGGCGGCGGCAGCCTCTGCGAGCGATGGGGCGTCGGGCGGCTGGAACCGCTCGATGGCGGCGTCGATATCCTCGGCGGGCGCCACCCGCACCTCGATGGTCCGGCCGGTGGCCAGTCTGATGGCGCCCATGGCCTCGGCATGGCCCGGGTCGGCCACCGCCAGCACCAGGCAGCGCTCGTCGGCGGCCAGCGGCAGCACCTTATGCTCACGCAGATACCGCGGCGACAGCACGTCGCCCAGGACGGCGCGCTTCGGCCAGTCGCCCTCCCGTACTGTGGGCAGCTTGTAGTAAGCCGCTACCGCCCTGGCCAGGTCCGGGCCCGCCAGGAGCCCAAGGCGTCGGACAGTCGTAATCAGCCGTTCGCCGGTCTCGTCGCTCATCTGACGGGCCTTGCCAAGCTCCGCCGAGGTGACCAGGCCCCGCTCCAGCAGAAAGCCTTCCAGCGAGCCCGCGACCATGCCACCCCCGTGCTGCCATCTCGCGCTGTGACCGGCACGTCACGACACACTGAAACGTTGCCTGCGGCAAGAGCAATAATGTTGACAGCACTGCGCCATCCGACAACAGTTAACCGCCAGCGCTGCCTATTGAGTGATCGGAGGAAGCGCGGATGTGTCGGTAGTTCGGGGCTGCCGACCGCGTACCACCGGCGGTGCCTCTGGCGTATCGGCCGCATGAGCCGGGGGGAAGTGTGCAGACATCACCGGCATCGGCGCCACTCGCTCGCGGAGGAGTGCTCCGCGTTGCGCTGCTTGGCGTGGCGCTGTCGCTGGGCATGGTCGCCGCGGGCTGCGCAAAGCCGTCCGGCCCCAGCCTGATCGATGAGCTGAGCACCGCCGATCTGCGCGAGAAGCGCCCGCAGGCGGTCAAGCAGAGCGGCGAGGACAGCAAGGGCGGGGCGCGCAGGTTCGAGACCTATCCGGGCGACGACCAGTTTCGCGAGCAGACGGCGGCAAGCGCCGGCAAGCGCAAAGCGGGACAGCCGGCCGTCCAGCGCTCGGGCGACGGGTATCAGCTGAGCTTCGACAACGCCAGCATCGCGGAAGTGGCCAAGGTCATCCTCGGCGACACGTTGAAGGTGCCCTACTACTACGATGCGCGCGTGCAGGGCCAGGTCACGCTGGCTACCGGGCGCTCGGTCACGCGCGAGGAGCTTCTCTCCGTGCTGGAGACCGCGCTGAAGATGAGCAGCGCGGTCCTCGTCAACGGCGACGGGCAATACCGGGTGACGCCGGCCGCCGAGGCCATGGCCGGTGATGTCGGCTCGGTGATGGGCGAGGGCGCGCCGGGCTTCGGCATCAGCATCCTGCCGCTGCGCCACGTCTCGGCGGAGGCGATGATGCGCCTCATCGAGAACTTCGTCGCCAAGGCCGGCTCGCTCAAGGCGGAGAGCACGGGCAACCTCCTCATGATCCGAGGCACGACCCGTGAGCGGCAGTCGCTCATGGAGGTGGCGGCCTCGTTCGATGTGGACTGGCTCAAAGGGCAGTCGGCGGGGATCTTCCCGCTCACCAACAGCACGCCCGACGAGCTGATCGCCGACCTCACCCAGGCCATGAGCGCCGAGGAGGGCGACCTGCTCGGCAAGATGGTGCGCTTCCAGCCGCTGCAGCGCCTCAACGCGGTGCTGGTGCTGGCGCGCCAGTCGAGCCAGCTCAAGCAGGCCGCCGAGTGGATCCGGCGCCTCGACCGCTCCAACGAGGCGGGGCAGGATCTCCACGTCTACCGGGTCGAGAACGGCCGCGCGCTGGACCTCGCCAATCTGCTGAATGATACGCTCGGGACGGGTGGCGGCAGTAGCGGCCGCCGCGGCTCGCGCGACGTGGCGCCCGGACGCGACGTCTCGCGCCTGAGCAGCCGCGCCTCGCGGCCGCCCACCGGCGGGCCGCTTTCCTCCCCAGGACAGCAGCGGGGCACCCAGATGCAGCCCATGCTGACGCAGCAGGCCAGGCGGCAGGGCGAGGATTCCGCCGCCGCCAGCCCGCCGCCGCTGCCGTCCACGCCGGGGCAGGCGCCGGGCGCCGGCGGGCCGCCCCCCATCCGCATTACCGCAGACGAGGTCAACAACCTGCTGCTGATCTACGCGAGCCCCACGGAATACCGTCGCATCGCCAACGTGCTGCGCGAGATCGACCGCCCGCCGCTGCAGGTGATGATCAATGCCACCATCGTGGAGGTCACGCTCAACGACAACCTGCGCTACGGCGTGCAGGTGTTCCTCAAGGGCAGGAACATCGCCGGCGGCGCCTCCACCTCCGACACGCCGCTCGGCGCGTCCGCGCCGATCTCACCCAGCACCATCGGCCTGAACCTCATCATAGGCAAGCTGGCCGACCCGAAGGTCGTGATCGACGCCCTGTCCGACGTGACCCAGGTGAAGGTGGTCTCCTCACCCTCGGTGGTGGTGGTCGACAACCAGCCGGCGATCCTCAAGGTCGGCGACGAGATCCCGGTTACGACGCAGTCAGCCCAGAGCGAGTTGACTGGGTCGATCGTCAACTCGATCCAATATCGCGATACCGGCGTCATTCTCAAGGTGATCCCGCGCGTCAACTCCACCGGCCTTGTGACCATGGATGTGGAGCAGGAAATCAGCCAGGTGGCCAATCAGAACGGGACGGGTGCGCTGACGCCAACTGTCTCCCAGCGCCAGGTTGCCAGCACGATCTCGGTTTACAGCGGCCAGATGGTGGCGCTCGGCGGCCTGATCAGCGAGCAGCGCGACAATGATCGGACCAGCGTGCCGATCATCAACCAGATTCCGCTGTTCGGCGAACTGCTTGGAAGCACCGGCAAGGCGTTGAAGCGCACCGAGCTCATCGTCTTCATCCGCCCGCAGGTGATCCGCGACTCGCGCGACGCCCGCGACGTGGCCGAGGAGTTGCGCTCCCGCCTCAAGAGCCTGGCCCCGCCGCCTCCTCCCGCCGACGGGTGGCGCACCCACGCAGCCGGTGCCCGGCGGTAGGCTGCGCGCGCAGTGGCTTGAGCGGCCTCGTCGGGAGCGCGCAGGAGAGCCTGTGCGCTCGATTGGACAGGAAACGTCTGCTGCCTCGCCGCGGCTGGCCGCCCGAGGGGATGAAGGAGGAGCAGGGCGTCCGGGCTCGCGCCCGAGGGCCATGACCTATATCCGGCGTTGGGCGCGAAGAACGCCCTGCTCGGCCGCCTCCGACGGCCGCCTGGCGCTTGGCCGGCCTGGCCACCTTGCCCTGCGGGGTATCGGAGAAACGACTTCGCCGCATCCCTACCCCCTTGTCCTCGAGCGTGCGTCGAGGGAGTCCCCGGTTCCGTCCCCGCCAAGTCCGGGGTTGGAGCTCCGAGGCACCGGCGCTCGGATGGTCTGTCCGCCATGCCGGGCGAGGTATCGGACTGCGGCCCCCGGCTCCTAGCCTGAGCGACGGCCCTAGGCGACCGCCGGTCTCATCTCCGAGGCGGGCGGATGAGAGCACAATACGGCGCGGGAGTCATCATTAATCCGCATACACTATTAATCCTGAGCGCTATCCCCTCTCGGTCAATTCGTGCTCGTCGCGGGTCGGGCGGGAACAGGCGTGAGCGTCACGCGTCACCCTCTCCCGCAAGCGGGGAGAGGGTATCCGCCTGACGGTGCCCTACATCGGCGGGGCGGCGCCCTTGCTGACGGCCACGCGGCCCGTCTCGAGCGTCCCGTCGGGCAGCTTCTTGGCACCGCCGACGAAGATCTTGGCGCCCGGCTTCATGTCGCTCGCGTCGCCGGGGGCGTAGGCGACAATCGGGGTGCCGTCCGGCACGACGATCTTCTTCTCCCCGTCCTTGTACTTGAGCGTGAGCACCTGGCCCTGGGCGGAGGCAACTGTGGCCTCGACGTTGGCGTTGGTCATGGTGCTGTTGGGCTCGCGGTCCCAGGGTTGATGCCCCTCGGCCAGGCCGCGCTGCGCGTCCAGGAAGATGTGGATCCCGATGGCCTTCTGGCTGCCGTCCGCCATGGGCATGCCGGTGACGCCGATGTACTTGCCCTGCTTGATGTCCGCGAGCTTGGCCGGCACGACCGCCACCACCCCGCCGCCCGCTGCGAGCTTCAGCTTCAGCTCGGCGCCGTCACGCGACTTGACGATATAGACGCCGTCCTCCACGCGCTCGATGGTGCCCCGCACGCGCACCGTGGCGTTCTGCGCCCAGGCCGTTGAGGCGACGAGCGCGACGCCCAGCGCCAGCGGCACCAGCGCGCGGCCGACGCCACCCAGGGTGGCTCTTGAAAGGCTCGACATGAGAGACATGCGGGGCTCCTCCCGAAAAGTTTGATAGCCGGTAGACGCTGAAGTGGCCAAGTTTAGTCCCTGGCCGTGCTATTGGGGTCAGACCCCTTTCCACGACCAGATCGAACAAGCGCCAGCTGCAGAGGAAATGGGTCTGACCCCGGCGGCGTCGCCGAATGACAAACTCCGTACTGATATAGCCATGAGCACCCTCGCCGAAGCCGAAACGCAGTCTGCGCCGCCGAAGCGCCCCGCCATCCATCCGCTCTACGTGCGCGTGACGCATTGGATCAATGCGCTCGCCATGCTGATCATGATCGGATCGGGATGGCAGATCTATAACGCCTCGCCGCTCTTCCCGTTCACATTTCCGAGCGCCCTGACCTTGGGCGGATGGCTGGCGGGCGGCCTGCTCTGGCACTTCGCCGCCATGTGGCTGCTCGTCGCCAACGGCATCGTCTACTTGGGCCTGGGGCTCGTCACGGGCCGCCTGCGGCGCAAGCTGCTCCCGGTATGGCCAGGCCAAGTGGTCCATGACCTCACGGCGGCGCTGACGGGTCGCCTGAGCCACGCCGATCTCGCCGCCTACAACGCCGTGCAGAAGGCGCTCTACCTCGGCGTGCTCCTGGCCGGCATCGTTATCGTCGCCTCGGGGCTTGCCATCTGGAAGCCGGTGCAGCTGTGGTGGCTCACTGCACTGCTCGGCGGTTACGAGAGTGCGCGGCTGGTGCACTTCCTCGCCATGGCCGCCATTGTCGGGTTCCTTGTCATTCACGTCGTCCTGGCCCTGCTGGTGCCGAGGAGTCTGCGCGCCATGATCCTGGGACGCTGAGGAGGAGCACAATGAGCGGCGAGCGCAAGGCCATCCCAGGCGTAGACGCCCGGCTCCTCGTCAAGGACGCGGCGCGGTTGCTGCCCGACCCCTCGCGCCGTCTGTTCCTGCGCAACGGGGCCAGCATCGGCGCGCTTGCCCTGCTGACCGGCTGCAGCATCTCCGACAGCGGCTCCGCCGAGCGGGTGCTGCGCCGGATCTCGGAGTTCAACGACTGGGTGCAGGCGCGCCTGTTCAGCCCCCACCGCCTGGCCCAGACCTATCCTGACAGCGCCGTCACCAGGCCATTCCGCTTCAATGCCTACTACGCCGAGGAGGACGCCCCCGACGTCGACGAGGACAGCTACCGCCTCATCGTGGACGGTCTCATCGAGCGCAAAGAGGCGTGGACCCTGGACCAGCTCAACGCGCTGCCGCAGGAGACCCAGATCACGCGCCTCGTCTGCGTCGAGGGCTGGAGCGCCATCGGCAAATGGACGGGCGTACCCTTGCGGACCTTCCTGGAGCGCATCGGCGCGGACCTCACCGCCAGGTACGTGCACTTCGCCTGCGCGGAGGGCTACTCCAGCTCCATCGACATGCCCACCGCGCTGCACCCGCAGACGCAGATGACGCTCAAGTTCGACGGCCAGGTGCTTCCCACCAAGTTCGGCTTCCCGCTCCGCATCCGCATCCCCACCAAGCTCGGGTTCAAGAACCCCAAGCACGTGGTCGGCCTGTCCGTGGTGAACCAGTACCCCGGCGGCTACTGGGAGGACCAGGGCTACAACTGGTTCAGCGGGCTGTGAAGGATTCCCTCTCCCCGCTTGCGGGGAGAGGGAGACTATCGTCCCTCGCGCCACCACGTCGCGGCCAGCAGGGCGAGCAGCGCCGCCAGAGCCAGGAACCCGGTGAACATCGGGATCAGCTTCACGCCGCGGGTCACGAACGCCTCGCGGTCCTTGAGCCCCATCCAGCCCGACCCTGCCAGTACGCGTGCGTTGGTGAGCATGGAGATGCGCGGCAGGTCCACGCCCGAGCCGATGCTGCCCAGCAATCCGCCGCCACGGGTCCAGAACACGCCGCCGCCGGTGGCTTCCGCCAGCGGGCGCAGCTTCTCGTCGGTGGCCGTCACCTCGCTCATCTCGCGGGCATCCTCGACGCCGGCGTGGGCGACGGCCGTCAGCGGTCCGAGCGAGGATTGCGTCTCCAGCTTGTAGAGTCCCGGCGCCGCCACATCCACCGTGGAGCGCCACACGCCAGGACCCGCCTTCTCCAGCGACACCTCGGAGGCTTCCCCGCCGGGCGCCGAGATCTGCACCCGGCCCACGGCCTCCTCCTCCATGGAGCGGCGCTCGATGGTGAGCTTGAGCCCCTTGGCGGATGCGAGCAGCCGCTCCTCCTCCAGGTCGGGCTCCTTCATCAGCCAGTGCGACAGCCGGCGCAGCAGGTCGGCGTGCGGCCCGCCGCCCTCGTAGCCGCGCGCCCACAGCCAGGCGTGGTCGGACAGCAGCAGCGCCACGCGGCCCTTGGTCTTGCGGTCGAGCACCAGCAGCGGCCGGTCCTCGGCGCCGTTCATGAGCACGCGGCCGCGGCCGGGCGCCACCTCCACCTGGCGGAACCAGCGGCCCCAGCTGGGCTCCTTGCCGGCGTCCTTCTCGTCGGAACCCGCCAGCCCGCGCGTGACGGGATGCTTGAGGCCGTCGCCCGAGAGCTTGGCCTTGAACGGCCGTTCGATCAGCTGGCCGGTCGGCATGGCCGGCAGCACGGAGCTGAGCGCCGTATAGGCGAGGCTGGCTTTGCCGGCGTAGTCGTCGCCCGATGCGATCAGCAGGGCGCCGCCGTCCTGCACGTAGCGGGCGATGTTCTCGTAGTAGAGGCTCTGCAGGATGTCGCGGTGCTGGTAGCGATCGAAGATGATGAGGTCGAAGTCCTTGATCTTCTCCGAGAACAGCTCGCGCGTGGGGAATGCGATCAGCGACAGCTGGTTGATAGGCGTCCCGTCCTGCTTCTGCGGCGGGCGCAGAATGGTGAAATGCACCAGGTCGACGGCGGCGTCGGACTTGAGCAGGTTGCGCCACACGCGCTCGCCGGCGTGGGGCTCGCCGGAGACGAGGAGCACGCGCAGGTTCTCGCGCACGCCTTCGGCCACCACCACCACGCGATTGTTGGCCGCGGTGAGCTCGCCCGGCGCCGTCTCCAGCTCCACCTCCATGATGTTCTGCCCGGCGTGGGGGAACGACATGGGCACCGTCACGGGACGGCCGATCACCGCCCCGCGCGTGGCGTCGGGGCTGCCCTCGCGGCGGATTTTGAGGGTCACGCGCTCGCCGGCGCGTCCCTTGCGGCCGGTCTCCACCACGCGCAACTCGATGTCGCGGGTGGAGCCGACGATGCCGTAGCGCGGCGCTTTCACGATCTCGATGCGCCGGTCGAACTCGCCGGGGGTGCCGGTGAGGAGGCCGTGCACCGGCGCGTCGAAGCCCAGCACATGTGCGGATTTCGGCACGTCGTGCACCTGGCCGTCGGTGATCATGATGACGCCGGCGAGGCGGTCGGGCGGGGTGTTGGCCAGCGCGCTGTTCAAGTCGGCGAACAGGGTGGTGCCGGCGGCCTGCTGGCCGGTGGGGCGAGACGAGGAGACCCAGCGCACCTGCAGGTTGGGGATGTCGCCGAGCCGAGCCTCCAGCTCGCGCTTGATCGCGGCCGTCTGCTCGGGCCGGCCGGCGATGGTCTGGCTGAGGCTCTCGTCGGTGACGACGATAGCGATGTTGGCGAGGCTCTCCCGCTCCTCCTGGCGCAAGGTCGGGTTGGCAAGGGCCAGCAGCAGCGCCGCCAGCGACAGCGCCCTGAGCATGGCGCCGCGCGTGCGCCGAACCAGCAGCAGCACCACCAGCACGACAGCCAGCGCCACGCCCGCCCAGTAGAAGGGCGGCGGCAGCATCAGCGCAAAGTCGAGCGACCAGTTGCTCATAGCTGGCTCCAGCCGGATTCCCTCTCCCCGCTCGCACCCGTCATCCCGGAAGCCGAGCCGAAGGCGAGACTATCCGGGATCTCGTGAAGCGAGTCGCGCCCACCCACGCGAGGTCCCGGATCGAAGCGCTGCTCGCCCTGGGCTCGCATCGCTTCGTCCGGGATGACGGGTGTCAAAGCGCGGGGAGAGGGAGTCCTCATTGTCCCAGCCGCTCCAGCAGGGCCGGCACGTGCACCTGGTCGGCTTTGTAGTTGCCGGTCAGCACGTACATGATGATGTTGATCCCCACCCGGTAGGCATACTCGCGCTGGCGCTCGCCGCCGGGCACCACCGGATAGAGGGGCCGGCCCGCCTCGTCCACGGCCCAGGCGGACGCGAGGTCGTTGGAGGTGATGAGGATCGAGCTCACCCCGTCCACGCGCCGCGCCTGGCGGCCCTGGTCGCTGTCGCGCGGGGTCTCCGCCTCCACCCACAAGCTGCCGCCCTCGAAGCGGCCGGGGAAGGTGCGGAGCAGATAGAACGACTTGGTGAGCACATGGTGCTCCGGCACCGGCTCCAGGCGCGGCACGTCGAGGTTGCCCAGCATGCGCTGCAGCGGGGTGGTGCCGTCGCCGCGCAGATTATAGCCGCTCGGCATGCCCTGGCCGGTATCCTTGGTGTCGAAGATGATCATGCCGCCCTCCTTCATGTAGGCGTCGATCTTGGCGAGGACGGCCTGGGACAGCGGGCGGGCGTTGGGCAGCACCGGCCAGTAGAGCACCGGGAAGAACGCGATCTCGTCGGTCTCGATGTTGACCGCGAACGGCTCGCCGGGCTCGACCGCCGTCCGCTTCGCCAGCTCCCGGTTGAGCCCAATGATGCCGCGCCGGCTGGCGTCGTCGGCCGTCGCATCGCCGGTGACGACGTAGGCGAACGTCACCTTGGAGGTGGCCTTGACTGCGGTCACATCCGCGCGGGCGGTGGGCGAGGCCTGCGCGTCGGCCGGGCCGGCTGTGAAGGCCAGCAGCGCCCCGGCCCCGATGGCGGCGACGGCCAACATGGCGGCGGCGCGGCGGGCACGGCGCATCATGGCAAAACCTCCGGCTTGCAGAAGAAGGACCGCCAGGATGTCGGCGAACAGAAGCGCCATGGCGGCGGCGAGAAGCTGTGGCTTGAGCGGCTGGGTCGTGTTGCCTTGGTAGAGGCGCCGCTCGGCGCCCGCCGGCAGGGCGGGCAGCGGTTTCAGCAGGGTCTTGGGCGTGACCAGGTTGAGCGCCCGCGGCGCGCCGGCCGGGCCGTAGTAGCCCGGCGGATTCTCGGCGTTCGGGCGTGCGTCCGCGATCTTGGAGGCAGCGATGCCCTGGGTTGTCGGCGGCGGGTTCTTGAGCAGTCCGAAGCCGTCGAGCACCTGCAGCGGCGACAGCACGTCGGCGTTCGCCGTCGCGGCCGTATCTTGTACGTCGGCGCCGCCGGTGCCCTCCGGTGCGCCGCCCAGGCGGCCGAGGCTGGTGATCCGCCGCAGCATCTCCACGAACAGGCCGGACAGCGGCAGGTTCGACCAGTCGGAGTTGGCGGTGACGTGGAAGAACACCACCTGGCCGTCGCCGCGGCGGGCGGCAGTGACCAGCGGCGTGCCGTCCTTGAGACGCGCCCACACCTTCACGTCGGCCGTCAGCCCGGCCGGATCGGCCAGGACCTGCCGGTTCACCAGCACCTCGGGCGGCACGGGCAGGCCGGCGAACAGGCCATCGTCGCCGAACGGCGCCAGCGCCTGCGGCGACGACCACGACAGCGCGCCGCCCAGCGTGCGTCCGCCCAGGCGCAGGGCGACGGGGAGGAGATCGTCACCGCCCTTCTCGAGCCTCGGGCCGGCGAAGCGCACCAGCACGCCGCCCTTCTTGACCCAATCCGCGAGGCGGTCGTGCACCTCAGGCGGCAACACGCCGATGTCGGCCAGCATCAGCACCGACACGTTGCGCTTGAGGATGGCGTCGATGGCGCTCGGCAGGTTCACGACATCGCTCTTGGCGAGCTCCGTGAAGGGTGCCAGCGCCCGCTCGATGTAGTACAGCGGCGCCAGCAGCGGCTGGGCTTGCTCGCGCGATTCGCTGGCGAAGAGGCCGACGCGGTGCCACTGCGAACGGGCATCGAGGAGATGCACGGCCCCGGCCGAGCGTTCCGAGTCGATCTCGATGCGGGTCACCTGGTTCCTGAGCTCCAGCGGCAGGTCGAAGCTTGCCGTTGCCCGCGTCTCGCCGACCCCGAGCTTGAAGGTCGTCGATCCCAGGCGCTGGCCGCGTCCGGACAGGGCATGCAGCGTGCCGCCGCGTGCCCCTCCCGCCTCTGCACGCAAGACCTGTGCCTCCAGCCGGCCACCACCTACAACCGTGGCGCTGGCGCCCAGCGCCTCCTGCCCCGGACCTGTCTCGATGACGGCCAGACCGGCCGAGGCGAGGCCCTTGAGCCGGTCGGCGAAAGCGCGCGTCTCATCATCGTGGTCGATGCCGTCGGCCAGCCACACCACGCTGGCCTCGGAGGCGCCCCCGAGCGCGCTGGCGATGGCCTTGGCGATCGCCGGACGGTCCGGGGCGAACGGCTGCGGCTGCACCGCGGCGGCTGTCGAGCGGGCCGTGGACGGTGCCTCGATGCGCAAGTTGACGCTCTTGGTGGCGTTGGCGGTGGGCACGATCATCACCGGACGGCTCTGGGATTCTGCCTCGGCGATCAGCCGCTCCATCATGAAGGTGCGCTGCGACCACTGCGGGGCCGCCGGCCAGCCGTTGTCGACCACCAGCACCACAGGGCCGGAGCCCGTCAGCGCCGTCTCACGGTTGGGGTTCAGCACCGGCTCCGCCAGCGCCAAGATCACCAGCGCGGCAGCCGCCATGCGGATGAGGGTCAGCCACCAGGGCGTCTTGGCGGGCGTCTTCTCCCGGTTCTCGATTCCCACCAGGATGCGCGTGGGCGGGAAGGCGATGCGCTGGGGGCTCGGCGGGATGGCGCGCAGCAGCCACCAGATGAGCGGCAGGGCCAGAAGACCGCCGAGCAACAAGGGGCTCAGGAAGGCGATGGGGCCGAGCATCATCGAGCGTCCCTCTCGGGCTCGCGAGCGGCGTCTGCGGCGGCCTCCCCCTGCGGCTTCCAGCGATAATCGCCGGTCATGCCCTGCAGGCGCATGATGAGCGTGAGCAGGGGCTCGGCGGCCGGGCGGTCGGTGTGGTGCACGAGGAACGACCAGCCGAGCCGCCGCGCCGCATCCTCGATCTGGGCGCGGTGGGCGGTAAGCTTCTTATGATAGGCCTCGCGCACTGTCTCAACGCGGTCGGCGATCCAGCGCTCGCCGCCTTCGGGCGAGCGGAACTCCACGCGGCCCTCGTAAGCCAGCGTCTCCTCAGCGGGGTCGAGCACCTGGATCAGGTGGCCCTGCACGCCGTTCTCTGCCATCTCGCTGAGGCGCTTGGCCACCGTCTCGGCCGGGTCGAGGAAGTCGCCGACGAGAATGGCGCTGGAGAAGCGGGAGAGGCGCGCCTTGGGCGGCAGGCTCGCGTTGAGGGGCTCGGTGCCCTCGTTGGCGACCAGCGCCTCGGCAAGACGCGTGGTGGCCTTGCGGCTGGCGAGCGGCGCCGTGAGCCCCAGGAGGGCGACACGCTCGCCGGCGCGTACCAGCATCTCGGCCACGGCCAGCGTGAGGACGATGGCCCGGTCACGCTTCTCAATCGGGGCCAGATGGCTGCGGAACGTCATGGAGGGGGAGACGTCGGGCCAGAGCCAGAAGGTGTGCGAGGCCTCCCACTCGCGCTCGCGCACGTAGAGCGTGTCGGAGCTGGCCGAGCGCCGCCAGTCGATCACTGTCGCCGGGTCGCCGCCCTGGAATTGCCGGAACTGCCAAAATGTCTCGCCGGTGCCGGCGCGGCGCCGGCCATGGATGCCGTGCGCCACCGTATTGGCGACCTTGAGAGACTCCAGCAGCAAGTCCGGAAGACGGTCGGCAAGGACGTGTGCCTCGCCTTCAAGCTTGAAGACGCCTGTCCCGCCGCCGGTTGCCCTCGCAGATCCGCGCACCGCCACCTAAGCTTACCCTAGAGCTGCTGTCAGGCGATTGATCACGCCGCTGGCCGTCTCGCCCTCGGCGCGGGCGGTGAAGGTGAGCGCCATGCGGTGCTTGAGGATGGGCTCGGCGAGCGCCACCACGTCGTCCACCGAGGGTGCGAGGCGGCCGTCGATCAGGGCCTTGGCGCGCACCGCCAGCATGAGGGCCTGGCTGGCGCGCGGGCCGGGACCCCAGGCGATCAGCCGGTCGGTGTCGGCGCCCGCGCCGGTGCCGGGCCGGGCCGAGCGGGCGAGCCGCAGGATCGCCTCCACCACCTTGTCGGGCACCGGGATCTGGCGCACGAGACGCTGCATCGTCTGCAGCTCCTGGGCGGTCAGAACCTGCTCGACGCGCCGCTCCTCGTTGCCGGTGGTGGCGAACAGCATGCGCCGCTCCGCCCCCTGGTCGGGATAGCTCACGTCGATCTGCAGAAGGAACCGGTCGAGCTGGGCCTCGGGAAGGGGATAGGTGCCTTCCTGCTCCAGCGGGTTCTGGGTGGCTAGCACGTGGAACGGCGCCGGCACGTCATGGCGCTGGCCGGCAACGGTGACGTGGTGCTCCTGCATGGCCTGCAGCAGCGCCGACTGGGTCTTGGGGCTCGCCCGGTTGATCTCGTCGGCCATCAGGAGCTGGGCGAAGATGGGGCCCTTGACGAAGCGGAAGCTGCGCCGGCCGGCGGCGTTGTCCTCCAGCACCTCCGAGCCGATGATGTCGGAGGGCATCAGGTCGGGCGTGAACTGGATGCGCTTGGCGTCGAGCCCCAGGATCCGGCCGAGCGTCTCCACCAGCAGCGTCTTGGCGAGGCCCGGCACACCGATCAGCAGGGCGTGGCCGCCGCAGAGCAGTGTGATCAGGGTGTGCTCGATCACCTGCTCCTGGCCGAAGACGACGGCGCTTGCAGCCTTGTGCACGCGCTGGATACGCTCGCCGGCCGCCTCGACGCGGGCGACAATGGCTTCATCGGTTTGGGTGAGTGTGCTCATGACCCTGAACTATATACGCTCCACCGCTGGTTTTCACGAAACAGTGTCGGCAATGATGGTCACAATATGGACAGGCTGGCTAGAGTGCTGAAAACGATAGCAATCCGCCGCATGATAACGCAAAGATCGCGCAACAATAGTAAAGTCGAGGGAATGTGATCATGAGCGCCGAGCGCCTGGGCCCGCTTGCACCTGCAGGTCTCACCGAGGAGCAGCGGAAGGCCGCCGAGGAGTTCCAGCAGGGCCGCGGCTACGCGGCGCACGGGCCGTTCGCGGTGATGCTGCGGTCGCCCGAGGTCATGCTGCGGGCCAAGGCCATGGGCGACTACCTGCGCTTCCGCAACGCGCTGCCCAAGCGGGTGAGCGAGATGGTGATCCTCATCACGGCGCGCGAGTGGACCCAGCAATTCGAATGGACCTACCACTATCGCCATGCAACGGAAGCGGGGCTGGCGCGAGAAATCGCCGACGCCATTGGCGAGGGCCGGCGCCCGCCCAAGATGGCCGAGGACGAGATCGCGGCCTACGAGTTCGCCATCGAGCTGCACAATCGCCGGAGCGTGAGCGACGCCACCTACGCGCGGGCGCTGGCCTTGTTCGGCGAGCGCGGCGTCATCGACCTGACGGGGATCTGCGGCTACTACAGCTTCCTCGCCATGATGATGAATGTGGCGCGCACGCCGGCTCCGGCCGATTCGGGTGACGCGAAGCCTCTGGCGAAGTTTCCGAGTTGAGGGGTGTCAGACCCTCTGGGTCTGGCACCGTTGAATCGGTCGACCCGCAAATGCCGTCCGACGTTGGCACCAATCGCATCGGCGGGCTGGAGGCCCTGATTCGGGCGCAGGCCACGAGAGAGCCGGCGCCCGTCGAGCAGTGGGACCCGCCCTGCTGCGGCGACATCGGCCTCAGCATCCGGGCCGACGGCGTCTGGCTGTATCGGGACAGCCCCATCGCGCGGCCGGCGCTCGTCAAGCTGTTCGCCGGCGTGCTGCGCAAGGATGCGGACGGGCGGCATTACCTGGTGACGCCGGCCGAGAAGATCGATGTGGCGGTGGACGACGCACCGTTCCTGGCGGTCGAGATGGAGGTGCGCGGCGCCGGCGCGTCGCAGAGCCTCATCTTCCGCACCAATGTCGACGACATCGTCGCGGCCGGCCCGGAGCATCCGTTACGCTTCGCCGTCGAGCCCGATAACAGCGGCCTCAAGCCTTATCTGCGGGTGCGCGGCCGCCTGGAGGCGCTCGTCACCCGCGCGCTCGTGCACGATCTGGTCGAGATCGCCGTCGAGGAGGGGTGCGGTCTCGGTGTGTGGAGTGGCAGCGCGTTCTTCCCGATGCCGGATGGAATGCCGGGCGACAGCGGCACCTGACCGGCATCGCCGTCCCGTAGTCGAGCTGATCTTCCGCATCATCCGGGGAAGCTCTAAGCTGCCGCTCAAGCCGGCGCCGACTCACAATCGCCGGCGGAGAGGACGCGCTCAACAGCGCCTTGGGAGGATTTCACGATGCGATGCATATGGAACGGCACATTCGTCTTGGGCCTGGGCTTGACGGTTGCGGTGGTCGTCGCCGGCCTCGCGCCCCCGAGCGCCGGGCAGGCCGGCCCAGGTTGGACCATCCTGGTGGACGACAAGACCATGGGCGAGTGGAACAAGGTGGGCGAGACCAACTGGCGAATGGAGGACGGCGCGCTCGTCGCCGACAAGCGCACCAGCCAGGACCCCGCCTATCTCGTCAGCAAGGAGAAGTACAAGGACTTCCAGATCTACGCCGAGTTCTGGGCCAGTGACGACGTCAACAGTGGTATTTTCCTCCGCTGTCAGGACCCCGCCAAGATCGGTGACACGAGCTGCTACGAGGTCAACATCTTCGACCAGCGCAAGGACCCGACCTACGGCACCGGCGCCATCGTCAAGTTCGCCGAGGTGAGCCCGATGCCCAAGGCCGGCGGCAAATGGAACACCTACGAGATCACCGCCAAGGGACGCCTCATCACTGTCCTGCTCAACGGCCAGAAAACCGTGGAGCTGCACAACGGGTTCTTCACCGACGGGCCCATCGCTCTCCAGCACGGCTCCGGTCTGCTCAAGTGGCGCAAGGTCGCGATCAAGCCGCTATAGGTCGGGTCAGTCAGCGCAAAGCGCGCAGCCCGACAGCAGCGGGCGAATAGCGAATGGGGAGTGGCGAATGGACTTCGCCACTCTTTCGCGATTGGCCATTCGCCGTCACCAGATGCCATCTCGCTCCGCGTCGAACTCGTCGCTGCAGAAGGGGCCGCCCTGGAAGAAGTCGCCTACACGGTCCGGCGGCATCTTCGCCTGCGCGGCGAGCGCGGCATCGCTGTGGTCCTCGGCGCGGCCGGTGGGGCGGTAGCCGTAGGCAAAGGCGCGTGAGTTGTCCCACCAGGACCGCTCGTTGTCGGAGGCCCCGTAGAAGATCTCGTAGCGCAGGTCGGGGTGCTCCAGTCCGATCCTGACCAGCTGCACCAGGTCCCGCGGGCTCAGCCAGATCGACAGCCGGCGCCGGTCCGCCGGCGCCTCCAGCACGTGGCCGATGCGCAGGCACAGCACGCGCAGGCCATGCTTGTCGGCGTAGAGCGCGCCCAGCGCCTCGCCGAAGGCCTTGCTGACGCCGTAGCGGCTGTCGGGCCGCACCGTCACGTCGGCGCCGATGCGCCGGTGGCGCGGATAGAAGCCGACAGCGTGGTTGGAGGAGGCGAATACGATGCGCTTGACGCCCTTGCGGCGCGCTGCCTCGAACAGGTTATAGCAGCCGACGATATTGGCCTGCAGAATGGTCTCCCAGGGGCCTTCCACCGAGTGGCCGCCGAGGTGGATGATGCCCTCCATGCCATCCACCACGGCCTCGACCTCGTCGAGCGCGGCGAGGTCTGCCGCAACGAACCGCTCATCCGGAGCGAGGTCCGGCGGCGTCCTGATGTCGCTCAACCGCAGCTCCGGATAGATCGGCTTGAGCAGCGCGCGCAGCCGCTGCCCAACCCCTCCGGCGGCGCCCGTCAACAGTACACGCTTCATTCGCTTTTCTCGCAGCTCGCATCGGGATGGGATCGCGTCGTCTCGCGGACGTTCCACGAATTGCAGAGGAAAGACAAGCATCCTTCCGCACCAGATGCGTTAGTAGATATCAGCTAGCGGAGCTCCGTCTATCCTTGCCGCATATCGGGTTGCAAAGTTGCCGCTCTGCAACGACGGATCGCCCCCGCGCCGAGCGTTGGTCTTTTCCACAACCCCAGGGCTTTCGGGCCGGTACGGAATGTTGGAAAACGAGCCGCGGTTCGCGGGGTGCGACCGGAGCGGACTGTGACCGGAGCGGCGGCGATGCGGAATTTCTACTCTGTGCTGCAGGTGGCGCCGAAGGCCAGCGAGGCCGAGATCAAGGCCGCCTTCCGCACGCTCGCCAAGACCTGCCATCCCGACCTGAAGCCCGGCGACAAGGAGGCCGAGGAGACGTTCCAGGAGGCCGAGCAGGCGTACAGGTTCCTGAGCAATCCCGAGGCCCGCAAGAAGTACGATGCCTTCCTGGCGGAGCGGAGCGCCACGGAGAGGCAGCGGCGTCGCCGCTCGGCCATGACCATGTCGGCCAGCTTCGCGCTCACCGCCGCGGCGGTGATCCTGACGGTCTTGTGGTTGAACGTGGCAAGCCTTCCCTCGGCGGGTGGACGCCCGACCTCCGGGACCAGCATCGGAGCCGCGGAGCGCAGCCACGTGGAGGTGGCGCACGCCTCCCGTACGTTGCCTGCAACAGAGGACATGGAGCAGTCCGATGCGGCTCCGGCCGAGCGCACAAGCCCTCAGTAGTCCGCCAGCAGGTGCACCATCAGGTGGAGGTCGATGGCGGCGATGGCGCCGACCCCGCTGATCAGGAAGCGCGTCTCCGCGCGCAGCACGGGGAGAAGCGCCACCGCTACGGCGGCGATGAGCGACAGGGGCACCGTCACAGGCCAAGCCTGGGCGATGCCGTAGCCCCCATCCAGCAGAAAGGCCGCCACGGCGCCGAAGCCATAGCCGCACGGCAATGCGGCCAGCACCGCGGCCGTGGCGAATCGCTTCTCGCTCCAGTGCGGTGTGGGCATTCGTCCTCGCTCACTCCCAAGCTGCGCCCCCACCCGTGGGTCGGCTGAAGCCGCGAAAAGGTTCACACGCCCTTGCGCTCCCTAGGCTAACGTCCTGGCGATCCACATCCGTCTCCGACACGTAACGGCGTGCACAAGGCCGCCTAACGCCGTCGCGACTGTCTGGTTCCGGTGGCGCGGCACTTGACCGGCTTGTCAGCGATGGCCTACCCCGCCATTGTCCGTCAGCGCCGCTGAGAGACCACACACGAGGGGGTCGCTTGCCAGTCGCCGATCCCAAGACCGCAGAAGCCGCCTCCGAAGCCGCGCAAGGCCGGCGCCAGCTGCCGAGCCCGCGTCAGCTACGCTCTATCGCGTCGCTATGGCCCTACATCGGGCGCTACCCCTTCATGCTCCTGACGGCCGGCGCCGCGCTGGTCGTCTCGGCGGCGGCGATGCTGGCTGTGCCGGTGGCCGTGCGCGGCATGGTCGACCACGGCTTCTCCACTGCCGGCGGCAGCGCCATCGACGGCTATTTCATCGCGCTGATCGCCCTCGGCCTCGGTCTGGCGGTGGCGAGCGCCGCCCGCATGTACGCCGTCAACTGGCTGGGCGAGCGCGTGGTGGCCGATCTGCGCGCCCAGGTTTTCCGGCATCTCGCCACGCTGGGTCCCGCCTTCTACGAGACCACCCACTCCGGCGAGGTCATGAGCCGCCTCAGCGCCGATACAACCCAGATCAAGTCGGCGGCGGGCTCGGCGCTCAGCCAGGCGCTGCGCAACCTGATCATGCTGGTGGGCGCGTTCATCATGATGTTCGTGACGAGCCCCACCCTGTCGGCCCTGGCGCTGGCGGCGATCCCGGCCATCGTCTTTCCCCTGCTGGCCTACGGGCGGGCCGTGCAGCGGCTTTCGCGCACCGCGCAGGACCGGCTGGCGGATGCCTCGGCCTACGCCGCCGACAATCTGGGCGCGGTGCGGGCCATGGTCGCCTTCGGCCAGGAGAGGGCCGTGGCGGGCCGTTTTGCCGCCGCGGTGGAGGAGGCCTTCGCCGCGGCCCGCGCCCGCCTTCTGGCCCGCGCGGGGTTGACGGCCATCGCCATCTTCCTGGTGGTGGGGGGGATCGTGGGCGTGCTGTGGTTCGGGGCGCGGATGGTGGTCGCCGGCCAGATGAGCGGCGGCCAGCTCGGCCAGTTCATCCTGTATGCCGTGCTGGCGGGCGGGGCGCTGGCGGAGCTCTCCGAGGTGTGGGGCGAGCTGGCCACGGCCGCAGGCGCCGCCGAGCGGCTGATGGAGCTCAACGCCGCCGTCCCGCAGGTGGTGGCGCCGGCACGACCCACGCCGATGCCGCAGCCGCCGCGGGGCACGGTGGAGTTCCACGACGTGCGCTTCGCCTATCCGACGCGACCCGGCGTCTCGGCCCTCAACGGTGCCAGCTTCCGCGTCGGCCGCGGTGAGACGGTGGCGCTGGTGGGGCCGTCGGGTGCCGGCAAGAGCACCGTCTTCAACCTGATCCTGCGCTTCTACGACGCCCAGGCGGGCGCCGTGCTGGTCGATGGCCTCCCGGTGGCCGACGTGGACCCGCACGAGCTGCGGTCCCGCATCGCCCTGGTGCCTCAGGATGTGGCGCTGTTCGACGACACTGTGCTGGAGAACATCCGTTACGGGCGCCCGGATGCCGGCGACGAGGAGGTGCGACGCGCCGCTGCGGCCGCCCACGCCCAGGGCTTCGTCTCGGCGCTGCCCCAGGGCTACAGCACGCGGCTCGGCGAGCGCGGCGTCACGCTGTCGGGCGGCCAGCGCCAGCGCCTCGCTCTGGCGCGCGCGGTGCTGCGCGACGCGCCCGTCCTGTTGCTCGACGAGGCCACCAGCGCCCTCGACGCAGAGAGCGAGGCGGCGGTGCAGCAGGCGCTCGAACGCATCACCGAGGGGCGCACCACGCTCATCATCGCCCACCGGCTCGCCACCGTGCAGCGCGCCGACCGCATCCTGGTTCTGGACGAGGGCCGCATCGTCGAGGAGGGCCGCCACGCCGAGCTGGTGCGCCGGGGCGGGCTCTACGCGCGCCTGGCCGAGCTGCAGTTCGCCCTCGATGCGGCGCAATAGCGGCGGCTCGCCGCGTGTCCGGTGTGCATCACCGATCGAGGATCGGCGCGGGAAGGGCGGGTGAGGGGTTCTCACGGGTTGCTCTCTCCTGCAGCGTGCAGTTGTTTTCCGGGCAGTCGGGACGGGAAGCCGGGCAGAGGGGCACATGCGGCTGAGAGGAAGGTTCTGGAGGACGGCTCAGCTCGGGCTGGCCGGTGCCGCGGCGCTGGCGGCCCTGGCGGAGCCAAGCGCGGCCCAGAGCGCCAACAATGCCTGGATGCGGGCCCTGCAGCCCGGCTACGCGCCCGCCAGCACCAGCGAGACCACCGAGCGGGAGTTCATCCGCGACTGGGAGATGAACCCGGCCAAGGGCTTTCCCACGCTGAGCCCCAACAACGTCGGCCCCACCAAGGCCGCCATCGCCCGCTACGCGGCCATCGCCGCCAAGGGCGGCTGGCGCCGCATCCCCGACGTGAAGCTGCAGCAGGGCGACACCCACGCCGCCGTCGTCATGCTGCGCGCGCGGCTGCGCCTCTCCGGCGAGCTGAAGGACGAGGACACGTCCGACTATTTCGACTACGAGCTGGGCCAGGCCATCCGCCGCTACCAGCAGGCCAACGGGCTCGCCCCCACGGGGACCCTCGACAAGAGCACCGTTGCCGCCATGAACGTGCCGGCTGCGTCGCGGCTCAAGCAGCTTCGCGCCAGCCTCGCCCGGATCACCGAGGTCGGCAAGGCGCCGCGGAAGTACGTCGTGGTGAACATCCCGGCCGCTCAGATCGAGGCGGTGGAGAACGACGCGGTGGTGTCGCGCCACGCCGGCATCGTCGGCAAGACCGAGCGTCAGACCCCGCTGCTCAAGTCGTCGATCCAGCAGCTCAACTTCAATCCGGTCTGGCACCTGCCGCCTACTGTCATCTCGGAGGACCTGATCCCCACCGGCCAGAAGATGGCTCGCCAGGGGCAGAGCGTGCTGGTGAAGTTCAAGATCGACGCCTACGGCGGGGAGGGCCGCAAGCTCGATCCGACCAAGGTGAATTGGAATGCCGCCCAGAGCCTCACCTTCCGCCAGCAGCCGGGGCCGGAGAATCCGCTGGGGTTCGTGAAGTTGAACTTCCCCAACGCGCACTCGGTCTACATGCACGACACGCCGAAGCCCTCGCTGTTCGGGCGCAGCTTCCGGGCGGCCAGCTCGGGCTGCGTGCGCGTCTCCGGCATCGACCAGCTGGCGGCGTGGATGGCGTCCGAGCAGGGCTGGACGCTGGAGAAGGTGCACCATATGAAGGAGACCCGTGAGCGGTTCGACCTGCAGCTCAAACAGCCGATGCAGCTCTATTTCGCCTATATCACGGCGTGGGCGACGCCCGACGGCGCCGTCCACTTCCGCACCGATCTCTATAACAAGGACGGAATCGGCAAGCCTGCCAAAGCCGGCTGACGGCTGGTCCTGTTCGCTGGTCTCAAGTCCGCTCCCGCCCGGGAAGGGCAGCACGCGCCGGTCAGCGTCCGCCTCCCTCCGTGCAGGAGCTGCCGATATCTCAACAGATCGATGCTCTTGCTCCGGGGCGTAAGCCCGGAGCAGGCGGGCGTTGCTTCCGGGTTACACGTTTGCGCCGCGTACGGCCGATGGTCCGCAGCGGCCTCCCCGACCGGGTCAGGTCTGCTAAATATGTCCGCTCTACAGGACAGCGCGCTGCGCGGGAGGGGACGCATGGCTAACGGGACAGGTGCTTACGGCGCGGCGACCGCGGGCGCCGAGCCGCTCGCGCTCGCATGGAAGCGGCAATCGGGGTTGATCGGGCTCAGCATCATCAACTTTGTGCTCAGGGTCCTGACGCTTGGCATCCATCACTTCTGGGGCAAGACCGAGGTCCGCCGTCGCATCTGGTCGGCGATCCGCCTCAACGGCGAGCCGCTCGAGTACACGGGCACCGGCAAGGAGCTGTTCCTCGGCTTTCTCGTCGTGCTCTTTGGCGTGTTTCTGCCCATGCTGTTGGTAGGAGCCGGCTTGGTGTATGTGCTGGGACCGCAGTCGCGGCTGCTGCCAGCCTTCCAGCTGCTGGCCTACATCGTCATCTTCTTCCTGATAGGTGTGGCGGTCCACCGGGCGCTGCGCTACCGGCTCGCCCGCACGCGCTGGCGCGGCATTCGCGGCGGGCTCGAGGGCAGCTCCCTGCGCTTTGCCTGGACGTACTTCTGGACCGCGCTGCTGATCCCATTCACGCTCGGCTGGATCATGCCGTGGCGCGCGACCAAGCTGCAGAGCCTGCTCGGCAACGACATGCGCTTCGGCAACCGGCCGTTCCGTTTCGAGGCGCGCTCCGGACCGCTCTATGGCCGCTTTGCCATCGCCTGGGTCGGCAGCATCTTGCTCTTCTTCGCGACCATGGCCGGCGTGGTGTCTGCGCTGTATCTCGCCGGGGTCGATCAGCAGATCGCGGCAGCCGCGCCGGGCCGGCCCCCCACGGTCAGCCCAAAGGCGATCGCGGCGATCGTGCCCGTCATTGTGGCGTTCTACCTCGTCCTCGGGCTGATCTCCGCCTGGTACCAGGCCGCCGCCTTCAACCACTTCGCCGCCCACACCTCCTACGAGGGCGCCACCTTTAGGGGCAACATGACGGCGTGGAGCATCATCTGGCTGGTGATCGGCAACCTGTTGATCGTGACCCTGACGCTCGGGCTGCTGGCGCCGGTGGCGCAGGCGCGGGCCGCCCGCTACATGGTGGAGCGGCTGGGCATCGACGGGACAGTCCCGCTCGGCGACATCGCGCAGCGCGCCGGCGATCCCATGCGGCGCGGCGAAGGGCTCGCGCAGGTCTTCGATGTCGATGCCTTCTAGCGGCACGCCAGGGACGTATGGGGGGACGTACGGGGGCCGTTTCAGCGACGGCCGGACGGCTTCGGCTTGGCCCGCGGCCGTTCGGCTATTGCCGCAAGGCATCGAGATTGCGGCCAGCGAGCAGGCGCCGCTCGTCTGGTCCTACGGCGAGCTCGCTGCGGCGCCGCCCATTGCCGGGTCCGCGGGCGATGTGTTGCTCGGCTACGCCGCAATGCCGGGCGCCACGCTGTTCGTCGCCGACCGTGGCTTTGTCGTCGCCCTTGCCGCCAGAGCCTCGCACCTGACCGCCGCGTCGCAGCGCTGGCGCATTGCAGGCCCCCTGATTGCCGTGTGCGCTGTCGTAGCGATGGCGGTCGCCGGCTTGTGGGTGGCGGATGTGAGCCCGGCCCGCGGCCTCGCCAGCGTGCTGCCGACCCAGCTCCGCCAGTCGCTGGGCCGGCAGGTCGTCCAGTCCCTGAGCCGGGGCCGCAGCGCGTGTCAGATGCCGGCGGGCAGTGCCGCGCTTGCACGGCTGTCGGAGCGGTTGTCGACAGCTGCCGGTGGCAAGAGCTTCAGCGTCAAGGTGGTGGACTGGAGCATCGTCAACGCCTTCGCCGCGCCCGGCGAGCAGATCGTCATCGCGCGCGGTCTCATCGAGCAGGCCAAGGGCGCGGACGAGGTCGCCGGTGTGCTGGCCCACGAGATGGGACACGGGCTGGAGTTGCATCCCGAGACCGCGATCATCCGGGCGATCGGGCTCAGCGCCGCCGTGGAGCTGATGCTTGGTGGCAGCGGCGGCACCCTGGCCAACATCGGCCTCATTCTTACGCAGCTCGGCTACTCGCGCGTCGCCGAGCGGGAGGCCGATGCCCGTGCGCTGCAGATCCTGGAGAAGGCGCAGATCTCGCCCCTCGGATTCGCCGGGTTCTTCAAGCGCGTCGAGCGCGACCGAGGATCGGTCATCGGCGAGATCAGCATCCTGCGCACGCACCCCCTGTCGGCGGAGCGTGCCCGCCTTGCCGAGTCGCGGCCCGCCTATCCGGCCACACCGGCACTCTCCGACGAGGAGTGGCGTGCACTGCGTGAGATCTGCGGGACGCGCCCGGCGGGGCGGTAGGGGGGCAGCCGCGAAGCGGCGTAACCCATCATGGCATCCCCGACATTCGCCAGTTGCGGCGGTTGCGCCTGTCATGGTGGGTTACGGCCCTTCGAGCCTAACCCACCCTACTCTGCCACGCGCTTGAGCGCCGCCTTGAGCTTCTTCACCGCGGCCTCGAAGGCGGCCTTGCGCTCGCGGTTCTCCTCGATGACTTCGGGCGGGGCCTTGGCGACGAAATCGGCGTTGGCAAGCCTGGCGTCCACCTTGGCGATCTCGGCTTCGTTCCTGGCGATCTCGCGCTCCAGCCGCGCGCGCTCGGCGTCCACGTCGATCACGCCCGCCAGGGGCAGCGCGGCCGTCACATCGGCCAGCACGATCTGGGCGGCACCCTTGGGCGGCGTCTTGGCCAACGAGATGGCCTCGATGCGGGCCAGCCGCTTGACGGTCTCCTCGTAGCGCTCGGCGCGGGCGCGGGCGGCCTTGCCGGCGCCCACCAGGACCAGCGGGATCTTGGCGCCACCCGGCACGTTCATCTCCGAGCGCACCGAGCGCACCTCGCCGATGAGCGCGATCAGCCAGCCGATCTCCTCGTCGGCCTTCTGGTCGGCCAGCCCCTCGAACGCCGGCCAGGCGGCGAGGCACAAGAGCTCCTCGCCAGTGCTCGGTGCGCCGGTGCGGCGCTCCCACAGCTCCTCCGTGATGAACGGCATGAACGGGTGCAGCAGCTTCAGGATCTGGTCGAGCGCCCAGGCGGTGGTGGCGCGCGTCTCGGCCTTGGCGGCCTCGTCGTCGCCGTCCAGCACCGGCTTGGTCAGCTCCAGGTACCAGTCGCAAAACACTCCCCAGGTGAGCTCGTAGATGGCGCCGGCGGCCTCGTTGAACTTGTAGGCCTCGATGCCGGCGGCGACCGCGGCGGCCGTGCGCTCCACCTCGCCGGCGATCCAGCGGTTCACCGTCTCCTTGACCTTGCTCGGGTCGAAGCCAGGCTGGCGCACGGCGCCATTCATCTCGGCAAAGCGCGTGGCGTTCCAGAGCTTGGTGGCAAAGTTGCGGTTGCCCTCCACGGCCTTCAGCGACAGCTTGATGTCGCGCCCCTGCGCCGCCATGGCGGCCAGCGTGAAGCGCAGCGCGTCGGCGCCGTAGGCGGGGATGCCGGCGGGATAGTCCTTGCGGGTGTCCCTGGCGATGCGGGTGGCGTCCTTCTTGTCCATCAGCCCGTCGACGCGTTTCTGGATCAGCCGGTCGAGCTCGATGCCGTCGACGATGTCCAGGGGGTCCATGACGTTGCCCTTGGTCTTGGACATCTTCTGCCCGCGCTCGTCGCGGACGAGCGCATGGATGTAGACGTCGCGGAACGGGATCTCCTTCATGAAATGGAGCCCCATCATCAGCATGCGCGCCACCCAGAAGAAGATGATGTCGAAGCCGGTGACCAGCACGCTGGTCGGGTAGTACCGCTTCACCTCCCTGGTCTTGTCCGGCCACCCCAGCGTCGAGAACGGCCACAGCGCGGAGGAGAACCACGTGTCGAGGACGTCCTCGTCGCGCTCGATCCATTCAAAGCCACCGGTCATGCTCGAAATGCGCCGCATGACCTCCTGTTCACCCGTCTCGCCTGGAACCTTCTCGAAAATGCGAACGGGCTTTCCATAGTATTCCTCAGCCGTGCGAACCGCCGCTTCCTCCGACACCGCGACAAATGGACGGAGCTTGCGACCGTCAGCATCTGGCTCCTTCGAGATGCCATACCACGCCGGGATCTGGTGGCCCCACCAGATCTGGCGCGAGATGCACCACGGCTCGATATTGCGCATCCACTCGAAGTAGGTCTTCTCCCAGTTCTTCGGGATGAACTTCGTCTCGCCGCTCTCCACCACGGCGATGGCGCGCTTCGCCAGCTCGCTGGCATTGACGTACCACTGGTCGGTCAGCCACGGCTCGAGAATGGCGTTGCCGCGCTCGGCATGGGGGATGGCGTGAACGGTGGGCTCGATCTTGTCGAGCAGGCCCGCTGCATCCAGATCGGCCACCACCTGCTTGCGCGCGATGAAGCGGTCGAGCCCGCGGTATTTTTCTGGGACGGCCTCGTTGAGCTGCGCCTTGGCATCGAGAATGTTGATGAGCCCGATCTCAGGATGCCGCTTGTAGACTTGGTAGTCGTTGAAGTCGTGCGCCGGCGTGATCTTGACCGCGCCGGAGCCCTTCGCCGGGTCGGCGTAGCTATCGGCCACGATCTTAATCTCGCGCCCGACCAGCGGCAGCACCACGATCTTGCCGATCAGCGCCCGATAGCGCTCGTCGTCCGGGTGCACTGCAACGGCGGTGTCGCCCAGCATGGTCTCGGGACGCGTGGTGGCGACGACGATGAACCTGGAGGGGTCGTCCTTGAGCGGATACTTGAAATGCCAGAGGTTGCCCTTCTCCTCCTTCATCTCGACTTCGAGGTTGGAGAGCGCGCTCTGGAACTCCGGGTCCCAGTTGACGAGCCGCTTGTCGCGGTAAATCAGGCCCTCGTTGTAGAGCTCCACGAACACCTTGAGGACGGCCCTGGACAGGCCCTCGTCCATGGTGAAGCGCTCGCGCGACCAATCGCACGAGGCGCCCAGCCGCTTGAGCTGATTGACGATGGTGCCACCGCTCTCGGCCTTCCAGGTCCACACCCGCTCGATGAACTTCGCGCGGCCGAGCTGGTGGCGACCGGGCTCCTGGCGCTCCATCAGCTGGCGCTCGACCACCATCTGGGTGGCGATGCCGGCGTGGTCCGTGCCCGGCTGCCACAGCACGTCCTTGCCGCGCATGCGCTCGAAGCGGCACAGCACATCCTGCAGCGTGTTGTTGAGGGCGTGCCCCATGTGCAGCGAGCCCGTCACGTTGGGCGGCGGAATGACGATCGAGTAGGCCTGCGCCTTGGCACGCTCCGGGCGGCCGGCCTTGAAGGCATCCGCCTTCATCCATCGGGCGTGGATGCGGGCCTCGATCTCGGCCGGCTCATAGATTTTCTCAAGCATGGAATGGCCGTCGTTTGACGCGGGTTGGCGGTGAGGGGCGGGGAACAGGGCGGGTGCTTACGCTACGCCCGCGTCCAGTTCAAGGCTTCCTGGGGTCCCGCCGGGACTGGCTCTCGGCCTCTGCCTTGAGCGCGGCGGAGACGAGGCGCGGCATGTTCTCGTCGAGCCATTGCCGCAGCATCGGCCGCAGCAGCTCCGCCACCATGGCGTCCAGGCCCTGGAGGTGCGGCGTGCTGGCGGCCGCCTGTGTGGTGCTGCCCGCGGTCGGCGGTACATGGACGGACGGGTTGGCCTTGCCGCTGGGCTGCGCCTCGCGCGCCGGAGCGCTCGAGCGAACGGGCGCGGCGCTGCGCTGAGGCTCGGCCTCGGCGGCGCGAGCGACGGGCGCTGGCGGAGGCGCTGCAGGCGGGATCACGGCGGTGCCCGGCAGCGGCACCGATGCTGTGGGCGGTGCCGGCGAAACCTCCACCTTCGATGTCTCCGGGCTGGAGCCGAAGAATGGCGGCAGCGGTCCGCGCACGATCTCCTTCAGCGCTGTCTCCTTCGCCGCCGGCTTGGGTGCCGCGGTGGGTGCCGGCGCCAAGGCAGCCGGCGCGATGGGTTGCGCGGGTAACGGCTGTGCGGGCACAGGCTGCGGAGCGCCGCCGGGGGTCGGAGGCGGCACGCCGTCCTTGCCCCGCGCCAGGAACCAGAGCGGGTCTTTCGGCGCTCCCTCCGGTTGAGGCGGGGCCGGAATGGCCGCGGGCGCCGGCGGCCGGGAAGCCTCATCGCCGCGTGCCAGGGCGGCGCTCATGGACGCCGGAGGGGGAGGATCGTCCAGCCCTGCGAACGCCTGATCGGTCTGCACTGGAAACCCGGCCGGAAGGGGTGTCTCGGTCGGGAGCGGGACCTGGGGCTGACGGGGAGCTTCCGTCCCGGCACCGCCGAGAAAGCGCGGCGGGGGCTCGTCGCCGGGCACGATGGAACCCAGGGTATCCAGGGAGACGGGCTGCTGCGCGCCGTCCTCGGTCAGCACGTCCGTCGATTGCTCGGCAAGGCCCCTGCGGATCGATGCCAGGATGGATTCCAGGCTTTCGCTCGTCGGATCGAGCTTGCTCATCGGCCGAACCCCCAGTCGCTCGTCAGCAGCCGCTCAGGCGACGCCACCTGAGACCGCGCGCCATTGTTAGCACGCCCGCGCCGTTTGGGGACCAGCCTGGGAGCGAGTTTTCGGCAGCCGGCGATCGGCGGTTGACCGCCCGATGTCCGACTGCCGACTGCCGGTTCTACTTGAGCGGCGGCGGCGCCTTTTTGCGGGCGGGCGGGGGCGGCGGAGCCGGCTGCGCCTTGCCGTCGGGGCCGATGATGGACAGGTCGAACCACTTGTCGCGCACTTCCTGGTAGTGCTGCTCGGGATCGTACACCAGCGACGACACTGCAAGCTCCTGGGCGTTGAGCCGGCCGATGGCCGCGACCACGGAGTAGGCGGCGACGACCACGTTGCGCCGGTCGGTCGCCAGCGTGACCTCGGAGTTCAGCAGCTCCTGCTCGGCGTTGAGCACATCGAGCAGGGTGCGCTGGCCCACCCGCTCCTCCTCGCGCACGCCGGCCAGGGCGACACGGTTGGCGGTCACCGCCACCTGATCGGATTCAACAGCCGCCTTTGCGGCCTGCAGCTGCGACCAGGCCGTCACCACCTGTGCCTGCACCTCGGTGCGGGCCTGCTCGATCTCCTGCAGGCGCTGCAGCTGCGTCTGCTTGGCCTGGCGGACTCGCGCCTCCACCTCGCCGCCCGAATAGAACGGCACTGTCAGACGACCGGTGATGGTGTTGTCCTCGGTCCACTCGATCTGGGACCCGGGCTGCGGATCGAAGCGCTTCGCGTGGTTGATCTCAAGCTGCGCCGAGGGCAGAAGCTCGCCGCGGATGAGGTCGATGTTGAACCGTGCCGCCTGCTCCCGGTAGAGCGCAGCCACCACCGCGGAGCTCTCGCGCAGGGCGATCTCGGTGCTCTCGCCCAAAGTTTTCGGCACCAGCGTGCTCGGCCGCGGCTCGACCAGGTTGCTCGGCGGGTGGCCGATGACGCGCTCGAACACCGCCCGGCTGGTCTTGAGGTTCGCCCTGGCCAGATCGAGCGCCGCTACGGCGCCAGCGCGCCGGGCTTTGGCCTGCTCCACGTCGGTGCGCGTCACCTCGCCGGCCTGGAAGCGGGCCTGCGTGGCGCTCAGGTCGCGCGTCAGCACCGTCACGTTGTTCTCGCGCAGCGTGAGGATGGCCTGGTCGCGGACCACGTCGCCGAAGGCGGTCACGGCCTCCAGCAGCACCGAGCTTTCGGAGTTGCGCAGGGACTCCCAGCCCGCGCGGACGGTGGCCTCCGCCAGCGAGACCGCATTCTTGGTGCGGAAGCCGCGAAAGAGCGGCTGCGTCAGGCCCACGGCATATCCGCGCGGATTGCCCGCCGACGCACTGCCGTTTATCGGCGACGGCGGCTTGATGGTCGTGACCTCGTAGGTGCTGTCGGCGCTGCCCGCGATCGTCGGCCTATAGCCCGACAGGGCGCGCGGGACCTCCTCGTCGGTCGCCCGCTGCAGCGCGCGGGCCGCATCCAGACGGGGGTTGTACTTGTAAGCGGCGTTCAGCGCCTCCTTCAGCGTTTCCGCCCGCGCTTCTCCAGACGCCGCGAACGACAGCGCGGCGACCGAGGCTGTCATGACCAGGGTCCTCAGGCCGGCTCTGGCGCGGAACGACACCCGCCATCCACGATGCCCCATTCGCAGATGTCCCTTCTGCACAGCCGTGTCCTCGATCCCGGGCTTGCTACACGTACGCTGCAGCCCCGCCCAACCCGGGTTGATGAAGCACGCCCTCGATCCGGCTTCGGTGCCGGCCCCGTCTTCCTGATTCTTGGGGATAATCCCATACCGGGACGCCCGGTATGCAGTCTTAAATCCTTGAATGGGCCAAAATTCTCCGCCGCGTTGCCAGAATTCCACAGGCCAACGGATAGCTGTTGATAGCTGTCGGCCGGCGGGTACGTCAAAGAACGAACTCTGCCGGCTCCTCGAAACCCGGAAGCGGCGCGGCGGCGGCGTCGAATACGGGCTCCCCGTCAACGGTGTTGCCGCTCCGGCGCCACACGTGGGCACGGCACACGGGCCCGCGGCGCAGCACCGCCACGAGCCGGCCACCGTCCTCCAGCTCATCCAGAAGCGCCGGAGGAACGCTTGGGACCGCGCCGTTGAGCAGGATGGCATCGTAGCGGCCATGCGCAGCCGCGCCACCGGCCAGCGGGCCTTCGACGACCGTGGCATTGGCGACGCCGAGCCTCTCCAGCGTGCCCCTGGCGGCCCGGGCGAGATCGCCGTCGGCCTCCAGGGCCACCACGCGTCGGACGAGCCTCGCCAGCACCGCGGTCGAGTAGCCGGTGGCGCAGCCCACATCCAGGACGGCGGACTGCGGGCCGATCTCGAGCAGTTGCACGAGCTTGGCGAGCGTCCGCGGGGGCAGGAGGAAGCGTGCCTGGGCGCCCTTGGAGCGCAGCGTCACCGGCACGGGATCGTCGATATAGGCGAGTTGCGCAACCTCCGCGGGAACGAACAGCTCGCGCGGCACTTCCAGCATCGCCCTGACGATGCGCTGGTCCGTCACGTCGCTCGGCCGGACCTGGCTGTCGACCATGTTGAGCCGCTGCACGCTGAAGTCGGTCATGGCCACCCTGTCGCGAGATTCTGCCGCGTCCACCGCTGCTATCTCTATCCGCATGCCTGCGCCGGCGCCTGTCGCCAATCGCCGCAAACCCGGCCGTCCAGGCTTCGATGTCCCCTAGGACCGGCGCCCCTCGGCCAGCTTCACGACCTGCGGGCCTGCCGCAGCTGCGGCGGGTGCCTCATCCGCCCCGGCGTCGTCGCCGCACTCCAGGATTGCATGCGCCAGCAGCACGGCCATGCGGTCCACCGCCGAGTCCAGGTCGGGGAAGATCTCAAGGTCGGCGCTCCTCGGGTGCACGACGATCTGGCCTTTGCGCACATAGAACGCGCACACATCGGCGCTCCTGTAGGTCAGCCTGGCGGTTGACCGTCCCGGCATGCGGCTGACCCGGTGCCGGTCCCGCGCTCGCGAGGGGTAGCTGTCGAGAGCCTCGAAGAGCTCCTCGAAGGCATCGCGATCGCGGGCGCGCGCCTGCAGCTCGGCCGCGACCCTCTCGCCAAAACTCCGCTTCATCGATACCCCTGCGAGCTGGAGACAATGCGGCAGACTAGTGGCAGCCTCGGGCTCCGCCAAGTGCCGCATTCCCGCGCGACATCGAGGCGCGCAAACGAGCCCCTTTCCGCGCCGCGCGCACGGGGGACATCTGAACTTTGGGCTAACAGAAGTGCGGCGGCATATGGTCGTTGTGATACATCGCGATCGCAATCCCGAAGCAGCGGCTGATCTCAGGCAACGCCTCCTCCCCCTTCTTCTTCTACGCCCCCTTCGCCCGGTCCCGCAGCACGAACTTCTGGATCTTCCCCGTGCTCGTCTTCGGCACCTCCGTGAACACCACGTAGCGCGGCACCTTGTAGGCGGCGAGGTGGGCGCGACAGTGGGCGATGATGTCCTCCACGGTCGGGGTCGGCGCGCCGGGCTTCAGCTCTATGAAGGCGATGGGCGTCTCGCCCCACTTTTCATCCGGCTTCGCCACGACCGCACAGGCGGCCACACCGGGGTGCCGGTAGAGCGCGTCCTCCACCTCGATGGAGGAGATGTTCTCGCCGCCTGAGATGATGATGTCCTTGGAGCGGTCCTTGAGCTGGATGTAGCCGTCGGGGTACAGCACGCCGAGGTCGCCCGAGTGGAACCAGCCGCCTGCGAAAGCCTCCTCCGTGGCTTTTGGGTTCTTCAGGTAGCCCTTCATGACGATATTGCCGCGGAACATCACCTCGCCCAAGGTGGCGCCGTCGGCCGGCACCGAGGCCATGGTGGTGGGGTCCATCACCGCAAGCCCTTCGAGCGCGGCATAGCGCACGCCCTGGCGCGCCTTCAGGGCGGCCTGCTCGGCACCCGGCAGGGCGTCCCACTCGGCGTGCCACTCGTTGACCACCGCCGGACCATAGACCTCGGTGAGCCCATACACGTGAGTCACGTTGAACCCGGCCTCCGCCATGGCGGCGAGCACGGCTTCGGGCGGCGGCGCGGCGGCGGTGACGAACTCCACCCTGTTGGGCAGCGGGCGCTTCTCCTCCGCGCTGGCGTTGAGCAGGGTGGACATGACGATGGGCGCCCCGCACAGGTGGGTCACCTTGTGGTCGGCGATGGCGTCGAAGATCGGCTTGGCCCGCACCCAGCGCAGGCACACGTGCGTGCCCGTCACGGCCGAGAGCGTCCAGGGAAAGCACCAGCCGTTGCAGTGGAACATGGGCAGCGTCCACAGGTAGACCGGGTGCTTGCCGAGATTGGCCGCCAGCACGTTGGCGTAGCACATCAGCGCCGCGCCGCGGTGGCTGTAGACCACGCCCTTCGGGTTGCCGGTGGTGCCCGAGGTGTAGTTGAGCGTGATGGCCTCCCATTCATCCTCCGGCATGCGCCAGCGGAACGCGGGATCGCCCGAGGCCAGCAGCGCCTCGTAGCCGAGGTCGGACAGCGGCCCTGCGGACTGCGGGAGCTCCGCGTCGTCGTAGTCGACGATCAGCGGCCGCACTTTGGCCTGCGCCAGCGCCTCCCGCATGACGCCTGCAAACTCGCGGTCGCAGATCACCACCTTGCTCTCGGCGTGATCGAGCTGGAAGGCGATTGCCGCCGCGTCGAGCCGCGTGTTCAGCGCGTGCAGAACCGCGCCAAGCATCGGCACCCCGTAATGCGCCTCGATCATGGCCGGCACGTTCGGGAGCATTACGGACACCGTGTCCCGCACGCCGACGCCGCGCGCCGCCAGGGCCGACGCCAGCCTACGGGCGCGCCCGTAGAGCTCCGCATAGCTGAGCCGCAGCCGCCCGTGCACGACGGCCGGATGCTTCGGATAGGTCGCCGCGGCCCGCTCCAGGAAGGTGAGGGGCGTCAACGGCTGGTAGTTGGCGGCCGTCTTGTCGAGGTGCCTGGCGTAGGGGCTCGCGGACATGGATGTGCTCGGAAGGATGTGCCCAGTGGACGTGTTGAGGGGACGTGCTGAGGGAATGGCTCGGAGCCTGGTTGGGGTGGCAAGGATACAGGCTTAGCGAAGCGCGGCGTGCGCAGCAAATGGTCCCGCGTCCGGAGATCGGCGCCGCCCTTCGGGATTACCTCGGGTGCCCCCGGATCTGGCCAATCGGCAACACGCAAACAAAATCGTTAAATTTAACTGATATTGATGTGGAGACCTGATACGCTGCACGTATGGGCTGTCCGGGGCGCGTAACGACAACCGATCGAGAGCGCGACCGGGGGCACGCTTTGGCGGGAGGAGGCGCGATGCGGGAAACGGTCTCGTTGGCTTTGTCGTATGGGCGTCGCGAGCTGCCCGTGAGCCTGATGCAACGCCTTGAGCACATGCAGCACCTGGCCCTCGTGGCCAAGGCCCAGGCGGCCGGCCAGACCCCTCGGCAGAGCCCTCCACGCGGGGCGCGCCGAGGCGCCCATGTCGTCGTGCTTGCCTGGTTCAGCCTGGGCGTGATCGCCAGCGGCGCCATGGGTGCCGGCGCCGTCGTGTGGCTGCGAACGCTCGCCGCCGGTGATCCGTCGGCGGTCGTGGCACCTGCCGTGGCGTCCTGGTCGCATCCGCGGGCCGACTGGGACACCGTCCACGTGACCCTCGACCGCGGCCAGCGCATGCGGGCGCCCTTGGCGCTGCAGGTGACGGGCGCCAGCGGCGGCGCCTTCGAGGTCGTGATGCACGGCCTGCCGGCCGGCGTAAGGCCCTCGCGCGGGGCTCCCTTCGGCGAAGGGACCTGGATGCTCAAGCCCGCCGATCTCGACGGCCTGTATTTGACCCTGGACGACACGGTCGCGGACGCATTCGACGTGAAGATCGCGGTGTTGACCTCGGCCGGCATCGCCACCGCGGGCAGCATCGTGCAGGTGCGGCTCGTCGAGATGGCTCCGGCGACCCAGGCCGCAGTCACCGTCGGCGTGCCTGTCCCGCCCTCTCCGTCAGTGCATGCCGGCATGTTCGCCGGGGAGGCCGCCGACACCGCAAAGCCGGGCCCCGCCTCCGCGCCCGCCCGGACCGCGGTGCAGGGTACCGGCAGACTTGTTGCACCTGCCCAAAGGCGGACGGGACCCGTCGTTGCCAGCACCGGCAGTACGATGCCGGAGGGCGCCTACGCTCTTGGCGCCACCCAGCGCGAGCCGGAGCAGCAGGCCTCCTGGTGGCAGATGCCGCCCCCGACCTGGTCGCCCTTCCTGGTCGGCCAGGAGCAGCCCTGAGTGGAACCGGGAATCGGGGTCAGACCCCTCGCGTCCGGCCTCGCATTTCCCATCGCACCTTGTTGGCGAGGGGTCTGACCCCGGCTACGCCTGACCCGCCTCCGCTTGAAGTCGCGCGTGGGCGGCCACAGGTTTGGGCTACGACCAATCCAGCCTCGGAGGCGCCCATGCTGCTGGTCGGCAAGGTTGCAATCGTCACGGGTGCCGCGCAGGGCATCGGGCGGGCGTGTTGCGCCAGGCTTGCCAGTGAGGGCGCAGCCGTGGCGCTATGCGACGTGAACGCCGGGGTGGGGGCCGAGGTGGCGCACGCCATCGAGACCGGCGGCGGCAGGGCCATCTACGTCCCCTGCGATGTCTCCAAGGCCTCCGACATCGACAGCGCCCTGGCCGCCACCCTCAAGACCTTCGGCCGCGTCGATGTGCTGGTCAACAACGCCGGCGTCCTCGACGATGCGCCGTTCCTCGAGCTTCCCGTGGCAGAGCTCGACCGCGTGCTGGGCGTCAACCTGCGCGGGGCTTTCCTGATGGCCCAGGCGGTGGCCCGGCAGATGGTCGAGCAGGGCAAGCCCGCAGACGGCGCCTCGGCCGGGGCCATCGTCAACATGAGCTCGATCAACGAGAAGTTCGGGCTGCCCGACCACGTCGCGTACTCGGTCTCCAAGGGCGGCATCAGCCAGCTCACCAAGGCGATGGCCGTGGCGCTGGCGCCGCATGGCATCCGTGTCAACGCGGTGGGTCCGGGCACCATCGACACGCCGATCCTGGCCGGTGTCATCAAGGACAAGGCGTTCCGCGCCACGGTGCTGTCGCGCACGCCGCTGGGCCGGTTCGGCCGGCCGGAGGAGATCGCCGCCATCGTCGCCTGGCTCGCCAGCGAGGAGGCGAGCTACGTCACCGGCACCACCCTGTTCGCCGACGGCGGCCGGCTGCCGCTCAACTATGTGATGCCCGTGGCGGAGGAGTGAGCGGAGTCAGGCCGAGACGTCTTCGCCCCGGCTTCGACGGCAGAGGCCGGGGGTCTGACCCCGCTTTATGCCGACGTCGTCTTCCTGAACGCCGTCGACGCCAGCAGCCCTGCACCCACCGCAAAGGCCACCGTCGCGAAGCCGTACAGCGCCGGGAGACGATACGCGAAGGCGTGCAGGTAGAATTCCAGCCCCTCGCGTCCCAGCGTGTGGCGCACCGACACCTTGGTGAGGAACTTCTCCTCGCGGAACAGATAGACGTGGGTCAGGAACGGCCCGACGGTAACATTGGCGGGCAGCACCACGCTGGCGCGGAACAGGCTCTTGCCCGTGAAAGCGGCGCCGAATGAGTTCTCCACGTAGAGCTTGGCCTGCCGCTTGAGGCGTACCACCGCGTCGCGGTATTGCTTGAGGTCCTCGGTGGAGAGCGGCAGGCTCTGGCCCACCGCGGGCGTGAACTTGACGGAGTTGAAGCCGATGCCGTGCAGCTCCCGCAGTTCCTCGGGCACGATCTCGTCGACGGGCCGGTTGGAGGCCACGGCGTAGTAGCTCGGCACGTTGTCGAAGATGACGGAGGCGGTGTTGAGCCAGAGCCCGGCGACGTTGCCCTTGCGTCGCACAACGACGCGACCCGGCACGCCCTCCACGACAATGACCACGTCGTAGTAGCCGGATTCCGCGCTCGGCTGCTGGCTGCCGTCGACGGCGCCGAAGATCACGATCTCGGTGCCGTTGAAGTTGGAGGTGACGGCGATGTTGCGGGCCGAGACGTCGGCCTCCAGCGACTCCTTCACCCCCGGCTGCTGCTCGCGCTTCACCTCCTGCTGGCGGATGCCGGGCGCTTCCTTGGCCACCGGGGGTGGCGACTTTCGCCTCTGCGCCAGCGTCTCGCTGATGCCCGGCGCGAGGAGGCCGACCGCCAGCGCGCCCAGAAAGGCCAAGATCCCGCGATGCCGATAGAGCCGGTTCATCAGATCGATCCCGCGCGGCCGGGGAGCGGAGCCTGCCGCCAGCCCGCGGCCTTCGGTGGCTCTAGGGATACCATGTGGACCGCAAATGCAAGCCCCGACACCGGCGCAGCCGGTGGAGGCTATCCTCTGCCGAGCCGGTCTTGCGGCTCCGACGGTCTCAGCTCGCGCTTTCCCCGCGCAGGCCCCGGCCGGTTGGGTCTGCCAGCTCCTGTCGGTTGGCGCCAGGCTGGTCCACGGCGGGCGCGGCCTCTGAAACCGGGGCGGCCACCGTTCGGGAGAGGATGTAGGTGGTGCCGGCGAGAACGGCAGCGCCGGCCATCAGCAGGAGGTTGAGGCTGGCACGCTTGAAGGTATCGGGCGCCGACTGCTCCGCGCCAGGCAGCGGCAGGTCGGGGCTGGTGGCCTCGAAGTCGACGGGCGGCTGGCGCAGCCGCTCCCGCATGGCCATCACATGCCAGCCCGCCGGGGCCACCTCGGACCGACCGAGGTCGGCCTGCGTCGGCAGCGCCGACCATTCGACGGCCGCGACCGGCAGCGACGACCGCCGGGAGTGGCCAGCGAGCCCCGCCGGCGGCCCTCCGGCCCTGGGCGCGTAGTCCGCGGCATCGAGCCTCGAAGGATAGAAATGCGCCGCGTGCGGCCGGCCGTTGGCCGTGTTGAGGCGGGAGAGGGAGTCCGCTGCCGCGGCGGGCCGCTGCAGCTCCGGCGCGACGAACGGGGGCACCGCCAGGTCGGGGGCCGGCTTCGACGCCTCCATGGCGTCTACCGTATCGCCCAGGCGGCTGACGGCCTCCTCCAGGCTCTGCAGGGCGCTGGCGGTGCGCTGCTCGCTCTCGCGCCACTCGACCATGCAGTCGCGCAGGAGCTTCTCGAGCGCGCCGGCGCGCTGCGTGCCCGTCGCGTCGAGCTTGCGGGCGAGCCCGCGGACCTCCTCGTCCACGTCGCCGATCAGGTCCAGGCGGTCGCGCGCGCGGTCGAGCTGCGTGGCCAGCTCCATGACGCTCGCCTCGACGGACTTGAGGCCGTCCAGGTCCGACCGTTGTGCCACCCGGCCGAGGGCTGCACTGAAGCGCTCCTCGAAGGCGTCGAGCCGGCCGCTGAGCGCGTCGAGCGACTGCCTCGGATCGGACTGGGTCAGCGAGTCCTGCAGGCGCCGGGCGAGGTGCCCGAGGTGTGCCTCCAGCCAGGTCCTGTCGACCGCCTGCATGACCGGCTCCCCGGTGGGCTCTGCCTCCCAGGCGGTGCCGGCCGCCTGCGCGCGCACATGTCGGACCGCGTCACGTGGCGCCGGACGGCTCAGGTCGCCCTCCTCCGACTCGTAAAGGCGGGTCAGCGCCTCGGCGGAGCGGGCGTCCCACGGCTCGTGCGGGTCGAAGGCCTGCACCGGTCCCCAGGGCGCACCCCCGGGCACACCCCCGGGCGCCGCCGCGGTCCCCGAGCCGAAAGCGCGGCTCCTCGCGCGCCGCCCGGGGCTGCGCGCTTCGCCCGCGCGGGGGTCTGAGCAGTCAGGGGAGAGCATGGAGGTCCTGTGCTGGTCTCGCATACATCGACTGAGGCACCTGGCGCTCTGGGAAAGCCCTGGGCTCCGCTTCACTTGAGCCGGCAAGGCCCCGAGGTGCTCGAAATGCGATACCGGCGTTAACGTCGGGAAAAATTGCATTCGGCTCGTAAAATATTAGTTAATTTCTCGGAATTGCAATAGCTTAGTGGCGAATCGGCAGCGTGATCGAGGGTCGCGGCGTTGCGCGCCGGCACGCTTGTATGTTCACCTGACCAATGATTTGCGGGCACTCCACCGGAGCTCCTTCGTGCTGCAGCAGGCCCACCATCTCATTGGCGTCGAGACCAAGGGGCCGGGCTTCACCGACGTGACGGCCAGGGTGGCCGCGTGGCTCGCCTCCATCGGCGCCCAGGATGGGCTGCTGACGGTCTTCAACCGCCACACCTCGGCTTCGCTGACCATCCAGGAGAATGCCGATCCCGATGTGCTGCGTGACCTGATGACGGTGCTGGACCGGCTCGCCCCCCGGACGTCCCGCTACCGCCACAGCCTGGAGGGGCCGGACGACATGCCGGCCCACATCAAGGCCATGCTCACCTCGCCGAGCCTCGGAGTGCCGGTAGCGAACGGCCGGGCGCAACTGGGCACCTGGCAGGCCATCTATCTGATCGAGCACCGCGACCGCCCGCACCGCCGGGAACTGGCGCTGCACTTCGTCGGCACCCTCAGTGAAGGGATCAGAGCCCTCGCCGAGACGTAGCGAGTTTTCTTCAACGGAGGAGGCGAGGGGTCTGACCCGGGTCAGGCCCCGGTTCCCCGCGTTGACAGAAATCATTTGTACGCTAAAGATCGTGGGTAACGAAAAAGTGTGGCCGGGGGATCGCGGCAGGGCCGGGGCGTCATGGGAGAGGTGGCGCCGTTGGGGCCGAAAGTGGCCGAGCCGTGTCGCACAGCCGGCCGCACGCGCTGCGTCAGCGGCATCGACGTGGGCGGCACCTTCACCGACATCGTGGTGCACGAGACCGGCCAGGACGGGGCGCGGGTGCGCATTGGCAAGGTTCCCACCACGCTGCCCAACCAGACCGACGGGGTGCTCGCCGCGATTGCGGAGGCCGGCGTTGTCCCCGCCGATCTCGATCTGCTGATCCACGGCACCACCGCCACCACCAACGCCCTGCTGGAGCGCAAGATCGCCCGCGTCGGGCTGATCACCACGATGGGCTTCCGCGACACGCTGGAGCTGGGCCGCCGCACCCGGCCGAAGCCCTACGGCATGACCGGCAGCTTCGAGCCGCTGGTGCCGCGCGACCGCCGCATCGAGGTGCCCGAGCGGATCGATGCCCAGGGCCACGTGGTGCGTCCGCTCGACGAGGCTGCGGTCGCCGGCGCCGCCCGCGCGCTGCTCGCCCAAGGCTGCGAGAGCGTCGTCATTCACTTCCTGCACGCCTACGCAAACCCGGCGCACGAGCTGCGCGCCGGCGGGATCGTGCGGGCGCTGTGGCCCAACGCTTATGTGACGCTCGGCCACGAGCTTCTGTCCGAGTACCGCGAGTACGAGCGCGGCACGACGGCGTCGGTGAACGCGGCCGTCCAGCCCATCCTCGACCGCTACGTGCGCCGCCTGCAGGGGGAGCTGGAGAAGCAAGGCTTCGCGCGCGACCTGCTGGTCATGAACGGCAACGGCGGCACCGTCTCGTCCCGCCTGGTCGCCCGCGACGCCGCCAAGACGGTGATGTCGGGGCCGGCCTCCGGCGTGATCGCCGCGGCGGCGACGCTCGCCCAGTCGGGGCTCGGCAACGCAATCACCTACGACATGGGCGGCACCTCCACCGACGTGGCGCTGATCCACGGCGGCGTGCCGGAGGTCTCCTCCGAGCTCGCCATCGCCTACGGCCTGCCGATCCACGTACCCATGGTGGACGTGCGCTCGGTGGGCGCCGGGGGCGGGTCCATCGCCTCACTCAACGCGGCCGGAGGGCTGACGGTCGGTCCTCAGTCTGCGGGCTCGAGCCCCGGGCCGATCTGCTACGGGCGCGGCGGCACGGCGCCCACCATTACCGACGCCAACCTGGCGCTGGGCCGACTCGATCCGGCCGGCCTCACCGGGGTCGAGGGAGCCGTCGACATGGAGGCGGTGCGTGCCGTCATTCGCGACCGCCTGGCGCAACCGCTGGGCTTCTCCGTCGAGCAGGCTGCCGCGGCCGTCATCGAGCTTGCCAACACCCACATGGCCGGTGCGATCCGTCTCGTGTCGCTGTCGCGCGGCTACGACCCGCGCGACTTCGTGCTGTTCGCCTTCGGCGGGGCCGGGCCGCTGCACGCCGTGGCGATCGCCCGCGAGCTGGGCATACCGCAGGTGCTGGTGCCGGCCCGCCCCGGCCTCACCAACGCGCTGGGCTGCCTGGTCGCCGACCTGCGACAGGATCTGGTCAACACGATCAATGCCTCCCTCGCCACGCTCGACATGAGCGTCGTCCGAACGACCCTGGAAGCCCAGCGCGCCCAGGGTGAGGCCGTCAACGCCGCGGAGCGCGGCGAGATGGTCGAGACGGCGGTGCTGCACGGCGCCGACATGCAGTTCCGCGGCCAGACCCATCTGATCCGCGTCGCCGTTCCCTCGCCCGGTGTCACCCGCCCGGAGCTGCAGGCGCTGTTCGAGGAGGCCTACTACGCCCGCTTCCGTGTGCGCCTGCCGGAGATCCGCGCGGTGCTGGTCAACCTGGTCACGTCGGTGATCGGCAAGCGCCGCAGCTTCGAGCTGGCAACGCTGGCCGGCCGCGCCGAAGGGCCTGCGCGGATCGGCGTGCGCGAGGTCTACGCCGATGGCCGCTGGCACTCCGCGGCCGTCTACGCCCGCGACCGGCTGCGGCCGGGCGACCGTTTCGAAGGCCCCGCTGTGGTGCAGCAGTTCGATGCCACCACGGTGGTCGAGCCGGGCGCCGTCGCCGTCGTCGACAAGATCGGCAATCTGCGGATCGCGGTGGGGACCGGGGTCAGACCCTGCGGGTCTGACCCCATACCGCAACCGGTGCTGGAGCAGGGGGTCAGACCCGCAGGGTCTGACCCCATCGAGACGCCATGACCGCCGTCGATCCGCTCACCCTCGCCGTGATCCAGGCCGGCCTGCAGCAGGTCTGCAACGAGATGGACCTCGCGTTCTCACGCTCGGCCTTCTCGCCCGTCATCGCCGAGGCCGACGACCGCTCCTCCGGCATCTACGACCGGCACACGGGCGCGCTCATCAGCCAGGGCGAGCTGGGCCTGCCGGTGTTCGTCGGCACCATGCAGCACTCCACCGCCGAGCTGATCCGCCTGATCGGTGAGCGCAACGCCGGCGCACCCGACCCCGGCGACATCTACATCGTCAACGATCCCTACCTGGGCGGCACGCACCTGATGGACGTGCGCTTCGCCATGCCGTTCTACTACCGGAGCGAATTGTTCTGCTGGCTGCAGAACACCGGCCACTGGCCCGACATCGGCGGCATGGTGCCGGGCGGCTTCTCGGCCCACGCCACCGAGGTGGAGCAGGAGGGGCTCAGGCTTCCCCCCGTGAAGCTCTTCAAGCGCGGGCAGATGGACGCCGAGATCTACGCCATCCTGTGCTCCAACATACGCGTCGCCGACCAGCGCATCGGCGACATCAAGGCCCAGGCGGCGGCGCTCCACGTGGGCGAGCGGCGGCTGACAGGGCTGATCGATCGCTACGGGCTGGAGACGATCGCCGCGGCGATCGCGGAGATGCGCGCCAAGGCGGCGCTGCTGATGCGCAGCTGCATCGCGGAGATACCCGACGGCACCTATGAATCCGAGGCCTTCGTCGACTCCGACGGGGTGGTGAACGAGCCGCTCCGCATCGCCCTGGCCGTCATCAAGGCCGACGGCGCGCTGCATTTCGACTTCTCGGAAAGCTCGCCGCCCTGCCGCGGGCCGATGAACTCGGTGGTCGCCACCACGTACTCGTCGGTCTACCTGGCGATGCGCCACATCTTCCCCGACATCCCCCTCAACTCCGGCGCCTTCGAGCCGCTCCGCATCAAGCGCCCGGAGGGCACCTTTCTCGACGCCCGCTATCCGCGCCCCGTCTCCGGCTGCGCCGCCGAGGTCTCGCAGCGCATCGCCGAGGCCGTGTTCCTGGCCCTGGTGCAGGCCATTCCCGACAAGGTTACGGCCGCGCCGGCCGGCTCGTCGGGTAACTTCGCGCTCGGCGGCTTCGATCCCGAGAAGGGCACCGGTTACGTCATGTACCAGATCTCCGGCGGCGGCTACGGCGGCAATGCCGATCACGACGGCCTTACCAACGGCTGCTCCACCATCGGCATCTCCAAGACCCCGCCGGTGGAGGTGATGGAGCAATACTTCCCCGTCCTCTACCACCGCTTCGCCCTGCGCGAGGGCTCCGGCGGGGCGGGCGCGCAGCGCGGCGGCTTCGGCGTGCACTACGAGGTGGAGCTCCTGCGCGGCGACGCCTGCGCCTCGTTCGTGATGGACCACGGCCGCTTCGGCCCGCCCGGCGTGCTGGGCGGGGCGGACGGTGCCGCCAACGTCGTGCGCATCCACCGCAACGGCACGGTGGCCATCCCGGAGCACCTCTCCAAGGACCAGGGCATCCCCATGCGGGCCGGCGACCGCGTGGAGGTGATGACCCCGGGCGGCGGCGGCTACGGCGATCCGTTCGCGCGCGATGCCGCGCAGGTCGCGCGCGATGTCCGCCTCGGCTACTACGGTCGCGATGAGGTGCGCGATCTGTTCGGCGTGGCCCTGCGGCCCGGCGGCGAGGTGGATGCGGCGGAGACGGGACGCTTGCGAAATGCGCCCGTCATCCCGGACGGAGCGTTGCGAGCGGAACGCGAGCAGCGCCCCGATCCGGGACCTGGTGCGGCGGGCTCCGACTCGCTGCCTGAGGTCCCGGATAGCCTCGCCTTCGGCTCGGCTTCCGGGATGACGGGTGAGAGTAAAGGGTGAGGGGGAGATGGCAGCCTATTTCCGACCATCAAGCCTTGCGGCGGCCCTGGCCATCCGTGCGCGGCAGCCTGTGACCGTGCTCGCCGGTGGCACGGATATCTACCCGGCCCGCGCCAACCGCGTCGGCTGGGGCGACATGCGCCGCGACGACATCCTCGACATCGGCGCCATTGCCGAGTTGAAGGGGATTGCCGAGGAGCCGGGCCGCATCCGCTTCGGCGCGCTCGCCACGTGGGATGAGATGCGCCGCGCGCCGCTGCCGCCGGCTTTTGCCGGCTACCAGAAGGCCGCGCGCGACGTCGGCGGCGCCCAGATCCAGAACCGCGGCACGCTGGCCGGCAACATCTGCACCGCCTCGCCGGCGGGGGACGGCATCCCGTGCCTCCTGTCGCTGGATGCCGAGGTGGAGCTTGCCAGCGAGCGCGGCCGGCGCGTCGTGCCGATGTGTGCGTTCATCGACGGCTATCGCCACACCATGTGCGCGGCCGACGAGCTCGTCACCGCCATCCTGGTCCCCACGCCACCGGCCAGCGCGTGTGGCGGCTTCATCAAGCTGGGCGCGCGGCGCTACCTGGTGATCTCCATCGTCATGGCCGCGGCCGTCCTCGCCGCCGATCGGGGCGGCATTATCGTTCACGCACGCGTCGCCGTCGGCGCCTGCTCGGCCGTGGCGCAGCGGCTGGCGGGGCTGGAGCGGGCACTGCTCGGACGGCCGCTGGCAATGGCGCCCGATCTGGCGGCGGCCACCCACTTCGCCCCGTTGGCGCCCATCGACGACGTGCGCGCCAGCGGCGCCTTCCGCACCGCCGCCGCCGTGGACCTGGTGCGTGACCTGCTCGCCGGCATCGTCCGCGAGCCCTGCCGGAGCGCCGCCTGATGTTCGACAAGGAGGCTGGGGGTCAGACCCCTCGCGCAGACGGCACGTTCTTAGCCGCGACGTTGGAGGCGAGGGGTCTGACCCCCTCCGCAACCACCATACGGTTCACCCTCAACGGCGAGGCTGCCTCCGTCTCCGCCGATCCATTCGCCAGCCTCGCCAGTACGCTGCGCGACCGTCTTAAGCTCATCGGCACCAAGATCGGCTGCGACGCCGGAGACTGCGGCGCCTGCACGGTGCTCATCGACGGCCGCCAGGCCTGCGCCTGCCTGATCGCCACGGCCCAGGCGGAAGGCGCCGACATCCACACGGTCGAAGGTCCGGGGCCGGACGGGCTGACGGAGAGGTTGCGCCGCGCGTTCCTCGTCCACGGCGCCGCCCAGTGCGGCATCTGTACGCCCGGCATGCTGATGGCGGCCGTGGATTGCCTCTTGCGCACCCCGGTGCCGACGCGCGCCGAGGTGGAGGACGCCCTCGGCGGCGTGCTGTGCCGGTGCACCGGGTACATCAAGATCGTCGAAGCGGTGATGGATGTCGCCGGCGGGGTCAGACCCTGCGGGTCTGACCCCATGCTCCGACCTCCGTTGTGCCCTGGGGTCAGACCCGCAGGGTCTGACCCCTACGTTGGCGCGCGCCTCGCCCGCATCGATGGCCTTGCCAAGGTCTTCGGCACCGACAGGTTCGGCGCCGACGAGACTCCCGACGGCGCGCTCCACATGCGCATCGTCCGCTCGCCCCATGCCCGCGCGACCTTCACGCTGGGCGACCTTGACGCGATCGTGGCGCGGACGCCGGGGCTGGTGGCGGTCCTCACCCATCGCGACGTGCCCGGCGAGAACCGCTTCGGCATCTTCGCCCACACCCGCGACCAGCCCGTGCTGGCCGAGGGCCAGGTGCGCTTCCGCGGCGAGGCGGTGCTGGCGCTGGTCGGCAGCAGTGAGGCGGTCGAGGCCCTGAGCGACTCCGAGCTGCCGATTGCATGGACCGTGGACCAGCCGCTGATGGGCGTGGAGGCCGCCCGCGCGCCCGGCGCTCCGGCCATTCACGCCAACAAGCCGGACAACGTGCTGGCGCAGGGCCACCTGATGTGCGGCGATGTCGAGGCGGGGCTCCCCTCGGCTGCTGCGGTAGCGGAGGGCCGGTTTGAAACCGGCTTCGTGGAGCACGCCTACATCGAGCCCGAGGCCGGCTACGCCGTGCCCTGCGGTGACCGCATGGAGGTGACCTGCTGCACCCAGGCCCCCTACATGGACCGGGAGGAGACCGCGCGCGTGCTCGGGGTTGCCCCCGACAAAGTTCGCATCCGCCCCACCGCCTGCGGCGGCGGCTTCGGCGGCAAGCTCGACGTATCGGTGCAGCCGCTGCTCGCCGTGGCGGCGCGGGTGACGGGCAGGCCGGTGCGCATCGTCTACACGCGCACCGAGTCGATGGCCTCCACCACCAAGCGCCACCCGGCGAAGCTGTGGGCGCGCGCCTCGGCCGACGCGCAAGGCCGGCTCGTCTCCTACGAGCTGGAGGGCGACTTCAACACCGGCGCCTACGCCTCCTGGGGGCCGACCGTGGCGGGGCGGGTGCCGGTGCACGGCTCCGGCCCGTACAAGGTGCCCAATGTCCGCAACCGCTCCCGCGCCCTCTACACCAACGAGACGCCCGCCGGCGCTTTCCGCGGCTTCGGCGTGCCCCAGGCGGCCATCGCCCACGAGACGCTGCTCGACGATCTCGCCGATAAGCTCGGCCTCGACCGCTGGCACATCCGCCGCATCAACGCGATCGGCCACGGCGACACGACGCCCAGCGGCCAGCGGCTGGACCGCTCGGCCGGGTTGCCGGAGTGCCTGGATGCGCTGGAGGCGGACTGGCAGGCCGCACTCTGTCGGGTCGCCGCCTTCAATGCGTCGCCCGAGGCCTCGGACGGACGGCGGCGGCGCGGCGTGGGCATCGGCTGCATGTGGTACGGGTGCGGCAATACCTCGGTCGCCAATCCTTCGACCATGCGGATCGCGCTCGCGCGGGACGGCCGCCTCACGTTCTTCAACGGTGCCGTGGATGTCGGCCAGGGCTCCTCCACCGTGCTCCTGCAGATCGCCGCCGATGCGCTGGGGCTGGCGCCGCAGCGCTTCGACATGGTGGTGGGCGACACGGACCTCACCTTCGACGCCGGCAAGACCTCCGCCTCGCGCCAGACCTATGTCTCGGGCAACGCCGCCCGACTGGCCGGCGCCGACCTGCGCGCCAGGATCCTGCTGCTCGCCAATGCCGGCCCGGATGCGGTGCTGTCGCTCGAAGGCGGCCGCCTCGCTATCGCCGACGGCGAGGCCTCGCGCACGCTGGAATTGTCCTTGCTTCCGGCCGGCCCGGAGGGCGCGGTGCTGGAGGGCATGGGCACCTGGGACCCGCCGGCCACGGCGCTCGATGGCAACGGCCAGGGCAGCCCGTACGGCACCTACGGCTTCGCCGCGCAGATGGCCGAGGTGGAGGTGGACATGCGGCTCGGCACCGTGAAGGTGCTCTCCATCGTGGCCGCCCACGACGTGGGCCGCGCCGTGAACCCGACGCTCACGGAGGGGCAGATCCACGGCGGCATCGCTCAGGGCCTCGGCATGGCGCTGATGGAGGAGTATCTGCCCGGCCGCACCGAGAATCTGCACGACTACCTGATCCCCACCGTGGGCGACATGCCGGCCGTGAAAATCCACCTGATCGAGGATGCCGAGCCGACCGGCCCCTACGGCGCCAAGGGCGTCGGCGAGCCGGCCCTGATTGCCACCCCGCCCGCCATCCTGGGCGCCATCCGCCATGCCACCGGGGTCACCGTGCGCCGGCTGCCCGTGCTGCCCCACCGCCTGTGGGCGGCGCTGAACAGGGTGGTGAACGGGGCGCGGGAGGGGATGGCGAACGGGGTCAGACCCCTCGCGCCGGCCGCCGCGAAGAATCTCAATGTCGGTGGCGAGGGGTCTGCCCCCGCACCCACCGTCGGCGAGGGGTCTGACCCCGTCTCCGGTGAGGGCGCGTCATGACCGACCGCGCCGACAAGCTCTCCGCCGCCGCCCGCTCGAAGCAGTTCGGCGCCGCCGAGGACGACGGCATCATCCGCTGCGACGCCTGCCCGGTGCTGTGCCGCATCCGCCCCGGACGTGCCGGCGCCTGCGACCGCTACGCCAACCAGGACGGCCATCTCGTACGGGTGGATCCGGTGCTGCTGCTGCAGAAGGCCGTCGGCACCGGCGCCGACGTGGTCGCGTTCGCCGGCACCGAATGGCGTGGCAACCTGCTCGACCCTGAGCGCACATTCGTGACCGGGGTCGGCGCCGGCACCACGTATCCCGACTACAAGCCAGCCCCCTTCATCGTCGCGGCGGCGCACGAGGGCGTCGATACCGTCACCGTCGTGACGGAGGGCATCTTCAGCTACTGCGGCGTGAAGGTGAAGATCGA
>Ga0070705_100000108_pt1 | contig 47179 bp, 37 predicted proteins | sample KBSK5253metaG_FD_65455 | JGI IMG/M metagenome (GOLD analysis project Ga0070705, IMG submission 65455) | Corn, switchgrass and miscanthus rhizosphere microbial communities from Kellogg Biological Station, Michigan, USA - KBS K5-25-3 metaG | ecosystem: Host-associated > Plants > Roots >... | reverse complement strand
GGCCTGCTGTGCATGGCCGCCGGTTTCGCGCTGAAGACGTCGTGCGCCCGCTCCTAGCCCTCATCCGGCTGCGGCCTCTTCGCCAAATTGGATGTTGTAAAGCTTCGCGTAGAACCCGCCTGCGGCCAGCAGTTGTTCATGCGTGCCGCGTTCCGCGAGCCGATGGTCCCTCACCACGAAGATGATGTCGGCGCCGAGGATCGTCGTGAGATGGTGCGCGATGACGATGCAGGTCTTGCCGGTCATGAGCCGGTCCAGCGCTTCGAAGACGGCGCGCTCGGCCTGCGCGTCCAGCCCTGAGGTCGGCTCGTCCAGCACGAGTATCGGGGTGTTGCGGATCACCGCCCGCGCGATCGCAATGCGCTGGCGCTGACCACCTGAGAGCGTGACGCCGCGCTCGCCAACCATCGTGTCGTACCCCTCGGCCATCTCCTCGATGAACTCGTGGGCGTTCGCGAGTTCCGCGGCATGGACAATCTCCGCGCGGCTCGCGTCTGGCCGGCCGTAGGCGATGTTCTGCCAGATGGGCGCGTGGAACAGCAGCGTGTCCTGCAGGACGAAGCTGATCTGATCGCGCAGCGCTTGCAGAGTGAACCCGCGGATGTCGGTGCCATCGATGGTGACGGTCCCGGACACCGGGTCGTAGAACCGCGCGACGAGGTTGATGATGGTGGTCTTGCCGCCGCCCGTCGGACCGACGAACGCCGCGACCTGTCCCGGCGCGATCGCGAAGCTGACGTCATCGAGGATCACCTGGTCGGGGCCGTATCCGAACGATACGCCGTCGAACGTGATCGCGCCCTTGAAGGCCGCGGCCTTGCGGGCGTTCCGCTGGTTACGCACGCCGCCTTCGGTTTCGAGCACCTCGCGTATACGCTCGAAGCCGACGCCCGCCCTCGACACCGTGTCGGTCGCCTTCGAGAGATCCCGCATCGGCTTGTACATCTTCCCCAGGTAGAGCAGGAAGACGACGAGCGCGCCCGCGGTCAGTTGCCCCGCGATGACCAGCCGCGCGCCGTACCAGAGCATGAGGCAGGTGCCGGTCGCGACGATGATGTCGACCACGGGAGCCAGCTTCATCTTGACGTTTCTCGCGACCAGCGCCGCCTCGACGTTCTCGAGACTGTGCCGCTCGAATCGCCGCTCCTCGTACTCTTCCCGCGCGAAGGCCTTGACGACGCGGATCGACGAGAAGACCTCCGCGACGATCGACAGCAGCTCGCTCTCCTTCTTCCTCACGTCGCGCGACGTCTTCTTGATCCGCCGTGTGAAGAGATAGACGACCAGAAATAGCACCGGCGCGATCGAGAGCGAGATGAGCGTGAATCGCCAGTTCACATACAGCATCACGCCGATGATGCCCGCCAGGGTCAACGCATTGGTGACCATCCCGAGCAGCGCCGTCGTCACGAAGCTTTGAATGCTTTCGATATCGCTCGTCACACGGCCGACGAGATCCCCTGTCTGTTTCTCATCGTGTTCGGCGAGGGAGAGCCGGTGAATGTGGTGATAGAGCGTCCGCCGAAGGTCGTGCATCACCCATTGCCCGACGTTGGTGGTGAGGGCGGTGTTCGCGTAGGAGCTGATCGCGCCGGCGATGGCGATGACCGCCACCGCGACGACCGCGAGGTTGAGGACGGCGAGTGTGCCGCCTCCCAGCACGCCGGCGACGGGGGTCATCCAGCCAGGCAACGGCCTCGACTGCAACAGGTAATCGAGGACGATCTTCAGCGGCCAGGGTTCGAGCAACGACGCCGCGGCCTCCCCTGCGACGGCGAGCAGGGCCAGGGTCATCGGGATCCAGTGAGGGCGGAGCAGGCCCGCGATGCTCAGCACCTTCCGGCTGCGCAGCGCGCGCGGCACGATGTCTGTCACGATGATGCGTACGACGCTGAGGTCGGAGCCAGCATCGGCTCGAGCAGTTCCTTGATCCCGTCTGACACCGTCTGGACGTCCGGCGACGCATCAACGACACGAAAATCGTATTCGTCGGTCATGCGGTCGAAGATCGTGAGCAGCCGTGTCTGGTAGGCAACGTAGCTGTCGTACAGATCCTCGCCGAGGCGAAGGTCCATGCCCGATTCCCAGTAGTTGAAGCCGGAGGTCTGCATCACGCGCGTGACCAGTTCATCGACGGTGGTCTTGAGATAGACGACGATGTCTGGTTTCAGCGCGAACTCGTACACGCGCCTGACCCATTGCGGATCTGCGCCGCGCACGGTCGCGCGCGCCATCAGCGAAAACGTATACCGGTCGGTGAGGACGACAAATCCCGCGCGCAGCGCGGGGATCATCTCGTTCTCCAGGCGGTCGGCGAAATCGGTGGCGTAGAACAGGCTCATCGTCACGCCGCCGAGCGTGTGGCCTTCCTTGGCCGCCTTCAGGCCCTTCCCGGCGAGTGCCGACCGCGTCATCCCGGTGTCGAGCACCGCGTGTCCTCTGCTCTCGAGCCATTCCCGGAGCAGCCCGATGTGCGTGGAGCGGCCGACGCCGTCGGTGCCCTCGAGGACGACCAGCTTGCCCTTCAGCTCGCTTGGTTTAACTGCCGGGAGGCCTTGACCATAGAATGCAAATCGACCCATCTCCGAATCCTGGTCTTCCTGGCGCCGGTCAGCGCCTTCGTCACGAGCGTCCGCATCTCCGCCTGCTGTTCTTCGATGGAGCGGCTGGCATCGATGACCACGAGGCCGAATTCCTTGACCATGCTGTCGTACGCATCGACGACCGCGCCCTGGAAGAGACGAAAGCTTTCCTCGATGTCCCCGCTCACCTGCCGGTCCATGCCGGCCTCGTAGTACTTGATCGCGTCCCGGCCGCCGACGATGCGCTTCATCGCGTCGTCAACGGCGATCCGGAAGTAGAAGGCGATCGTCGGTTTGACCGCGAACTGATACAGGTTGCGGACCCACCCCGGGTTGACGCCACGCGCGACGTCCCGGGCAAACGCCGTGTAGACGTAGCGATCGGCGAGCACCAGCGCCCCGGCCTTGAGCGGCGGGATGATCTGCTGCTCGGTGCGATCGGCGAAGTCGGTGGCGTGAATCAGGCTGAAGGTCATCGGCGTCAGCATCCGCTTCTTCTTGCCGCGCCGCGTGACGTCGCGAACCAGCGCCGAAGAATTCCACTCGCTGAAGAACGTGCCGTAGCCTTCGGATTCGAGCCACTTCTCGAGTAGCGCGAGCTGCGTGCTCTTGCCGGACCCGTCGATGCCCTCGACGACGAACAGACGTCCGGGAAATCGATGCTTGCCGTAGGTCTTCATGTGGCTAGAAGCCTCGCGACACGGACGCGTAGAAGGCGACGCGTTCGCGGCTGCGGCTGGCCTCGACGCGGGCGGCGACCGTACGCGAGTGGCGGTACTGAAGACCGCCTCCGACTCCCGACTGCCAGTTGCGCGAATCGAAACGGTGCGTGCCCCACACCTGGCCCGTGTCCGCGGACGCGAACACCTCAACGCCGCGGACGTTGGTGATCGAGTAGACCGTCTGCTGCAGTTCGCTGGAGACCAGGATGACGTTGTTGTCGCGGAAGCGGTAGGAGTGATAGCCGCGCAGGTACTGGCGTCCGCCGAGCCACGAGAGATCGTAGTACGGGATCGTATTGCCCCCACCCGCCGGCGTCTTGAACTGCCCGCGCGAGCGGAGCAGGAGCGACGTGTGGGGGCTGCCGAGCGGCGCGTGTGCGCGCGCGTCGAATTCCACTTCCATCCACCCGTATTTCGCGGCGCCGGTGCGGCGGCCGATGCCGTCCGCCGAGGCGACGCGGCCGAACAGATTCAGCCCGCGCGTCAGGCCGATGCCGTTGTCGCGCGTGTCGTAGCTGAGGAAGGTGCCGTAGGTCAGGATCTGCGAGTCGGTTGGATCCGCGCGCAGCACGCCGTGCGTGTCCATCAGCTGCGTATAGATCCCGCCCTGCAAGTGCTCCGTCAGATCGCGATAGAACGATCCCTGGTAGCTGCGGCGGTCGACGGTGAATTCCGTGTCGAGGTCCTCAGACGTTCGCGGCCCGACTCCGTAGAAATCGGTGCGGCGGTGCAGCTGGCTGAACCAGACGTCGGCGTGGTTGCGGCTGCCGGCGATATTGGGGAGAAATGCCTCCAGGTCCCATCGCCGATCCCGTCGCGTCGTCCTGAGAGCGGTCGCGCGGAACTCCACCCCGGGAATCGCGCCGGCGGTGGTGAGCTGAACGCCCCCGCCAATTCCAGATCCCTGCTCGAAGCCGCCGAAGATGGCGTGCGCGTAGCGCGTGCCGACGTCGATGGCGGTGAGCGTTTCGCGGAGAGGCACCTGCCGGCACGTGGATTCGAGACAGCGCCTCGCGTCGGTCACGGCGGGCGTCGGCGCCGCGGCGATCCCATCTCCGAGTCGCTGGAGCGTGGCAATCCGCTGCATGACGATCCGCGTGTACGCCTCCACGTCGCCCGGCGAGAACCCGGCGGCCCGGAAGGCATCACCGATTTGCGGCGCTGACAATTCGCCGAGGCGGTCGCCGATCCAGCGCGCGTCCGCGATGGGCACCCGCTTCACCAGGCTCTCCATCCGTGTCCGGAGGCGGTAGTTCCGGAACGCAAAAACCGTCAGGAAGAAGGGCCGGCTGTTCATCCGGAAATCGACGTAGGCGGGAGTGACCTTGTCGATGAACGACGTGTCCGAATAGTCCTTGAGAACGCCTTTGCTGCGATTGAGGGCGTTGCCGGTGCGCCCGAACGTGGCGCCGAGGTCCGTGACGCCGTACTGGCCGCCGCCGGTGGATGTCCCGGTCGCGCTGTTGTTGATCGCTTTCAGATCCCAGTTGTTGACGAGCGCCATCATGACCTTCAGCCCGTTGAATTCGCGCGTGCCGACAAACGGGTTGTCGTACCAATCCCACGGGATCGAGTCGCCGCCGGGAACGTCGCGCTCCAGCCGCGCGCCGCGCACGGTGTCGCCGTCCGTCACGAACTCGCCGCCGCGGGCGAGCCGGATCAAGCCACGGACGCGAATCTGCGGCCGGTAATAGTCTTCGTCTACCGTGTAGCCTGCCGCCCAGAGCAGTCTCGAGGCGGCGCTCTCCGACCGTGCCTCTTCGCCGAGCTTCACCTTCCATCTGATTCCGCGCTCGTCGACCACGTCGAATTTCGGCGAGGTCCCGCTGATGGATTCCCCGACGAACGTGAAGTCGATGCCGGGCTCGCGGTCTTTACCACCGGGGCCCGTCGCGAGGTCCAGGGCGGCGGCGTCTCCGCGGTCATGCCAGATCGCCGACGTGCCCGGGGCGTTCTGCGCAAGGGCGGGCGCCGCCAGCAGACATGCGGCGATTGCGGGGCACACCCCGGCGCGCGCGATTGGGCTTCGTCGCATGGGGCAGCGTAGGCCTGTGGGGCGAGTTCTGTCCGTCCCCTTTTGAACAGCCATGCAGACCCCGGACGCGTACTGTGGTGGCGGTGAGAGCCCGTCAGTGAAGCTGTTGATCCAACCCGAAGACGGCATCGCGCCGCTCGTCGCCGCTATCAAAGGCGCCCGCAAGAGCGTCCACGTCGTGATCTTCCGCCTCGATCGGGCGGAGATCGAGGCGGCGCTGACGGCTGCGGCCAAGCGTGGCGTGCAGGTGACCGCGCTCATCACGCACGCCAACGAGGGCGGGGAAAAGAGTCTGCGCAAGCTGGAAATGCGCCTGCTCGAGCAGGGCGTGACGGTGTCCCGCACCTCTGACGATCTCGTGCGCTATCACGACAAGCTGCTGATCATCGACCGGCGTGTGCTGTACGTGATGTCATTCAACTTTACGCATCTCGACGTCGACCACAGCCGTGGCTTTGCCATCGTCACCAAGAAGAAGAAGCTCGTGTCAGAGGCGCTGAAGCTGCTGGCGGCCGACAACGACCGTTCGACTTACGAAGCCGGCGCGGACGACTTTGTCGTCAGCCCCGTCAACGCGCGCCAACAGCTGCTCGCGCTCATCCACCGCGCTCACAAGGAGCTGCTCATCTACGACCCCAACATTGCGGACGCGGAGATGCTGCGCGCCCTCGACGCGCGCGCGAGACACGGGGTGCGTGTCCGGATCATCGGTTCCGTCGGCAGGAAGAGTCCCCGCCTGAACGTACGGCCACTGGGCGGATTCCGGCTGCACACCCGGACGATCATCCGCGACGGGTGTGAAGGATTCGTTGGCAGCCAGAGTCTGCGGGAGGCCGAGCTCAATTCGCGGCGTGAAGTCGGCGTCATCGTCCGCCACGCGAAGGTCGTCGCCGGTCTCGTGGACACGTTCGAAGCGGACTGGTCGGCGAAAGAAACCATCGAGAGCGTGGCCACGCTGAAGGCCGCGCGGCACGCGCTCAAGAGGAACCTCAAGGCGAACATGAAGAAGCTCTCGCCGCTCGATCCGCTGGTGAGAGAGGCGCTCCGGGAGGTCGTTTCCAAGACCGACGGCAGCGCGACGCTGACGACGAGGGAAATGAAAGACACCGTCGAGAAAGCGGTGAGGGAAGCCGTGCGGGAGCGCGTGCAGGAAATGTTGAGCGAGTCCAGCGAGCAATAAGCGCGCATCATGACCGCCGCCGGTGGTCACCCCTGACCGTCTTACTCTGAAAAGACCCTTACGACCTGCCCGCGCTGCGAGAGCGACACGATCGAAGTGTTGCCCGCGACCAATCCCGGCAACATCAAGGAACGTCGACAATCTCGGCGAAGGGGTTCGGAAAGGCGTGCTCGAGAAGGCGCGACAGGGCCACTGGCCGAGCGTGGCCCCGATTGGCTACGTGAACAGTCCCGTGACGCGCCGAATCGAGCCCGATCCCGAGCGAGCACCATCATCACGAAGTTATTCAAATGGTACGCGACCGGCGGGTATTCGCCGAAGGCGCTCACGGCGAAGGCAACGGCGGCGGCGCTGACCAATCGCGCGTCCGGCAGTCTGCTTCCGCGGGCGCAAGGTGAATCTGAGTCACGTCTTCGCCGGTCAAAGCGTCGGCGTGACCCAGGTCGGCGAGCGCATCTGGCTCGTCACCTTCATGCAGTACGATTTGGGCTATTTCGACGATGAGACGTGCCGGCTCGAACCGATCGAGAATCCGTTCGGGCCGAAAGTGTTACCCATGTCTCCGGAATGAACTGTCACCCATGTGCCCGGAATGAACCTGAAAGGATTGGCTCCTCAGGCTGGATTCGAACCAGCAACCCTCCGGTTAACAGCCGGATGCTCTGCCGTTGAGCTACTGAGGAATCTGGTGGTGGTGGCGCAAAACGCGAACCCAGATCGTAACGGATGGCCGCGGTGGGCGCAACCCGCGTTTACTGGCTGACCGTGCCGTTGCGCGCAACCATGAACGCGTACCCCGGCTCGTCGCCCGGCGTCGTCGCGTTCTGGACCAGGCGGACATCGTTCACCAGCACGTTGCGCGTCACCGCGCCCGTCGGGTTCTCGTCGCACGAGTTCTGATCGTTGATCCGGAACGTCACCCGCGTGTCGAACGGCACGTCGTCGAGGAGGATGTCGTAGCGGTCCGGGGGAAGGGGCCGCAGCGGAATCGCCGCGAAGTCGCGCCAGCTGGGATGGATATGCGTCAGCCCGACGCCGTTGAGACAGTCAATCGCTGAGGGTGGCAGATCCGAACGTCGCGCCGTCGCGCCGACGAACACGAAACGGACGGACGGGACCGCCGAGCCGGGCCCGGTTGAAGAGACCGGCTCGTCGCACGCGGGGACCGTGACGCCAAGCAGCGCGGCGGCCGCAACCTGGCGCGCGCGCACACCGAGACGCATGGCGCCCTCCGGACGCTTCCCTTCAGCGCGATGAGGACGAAGCCGCCGGCCGCAGCACGTCGCTCGCGGCTGCCTGCGCGATCATCGCGTCGGCGTCACGCTGGAGGAGATACCGCTCCTGCACCAGCTGGTTCGCCGCCTTGCGCACGATCTCCACATACTCGTCGTGCGATCGATACCGCTCTTCGAGCGACGGCCGCGGATCGCCGCTCGCGATCCGCTCGGCCTTCGTCTTCGCGAATGGGATGAACCCGCCGCTGTTGCCGCAGACGTGCCCCTTGAGCGGCCCCGCCGCGGTGAGGTTCCACCCGGTGTAGGTGCCGAGCGGCGCCGACTGCAGCGGCGACTTGATGCCGAACACCTCGTTGCCGTCCGCATCCACCCGGACCACGCGCTGCGGCAGCGCGCGCTTGAGGGTCGGCACCGCGGTCAGGAACCCGGAGGCGTTCTGATAATCGAAGTGCGCGCCCAGCTCGTAGTCGAGCAGCGGGTGCGCGAGGTGCTCGGGCGACGGCCGCCCGGGGATTTTCGGGAAGCCCATCGCCGCAATCGTGTCCTCCACCAGCGCGCCGTCGGCAATCTTCGGGTATTGGCTCGGCGGCATCGGCGCGCCCTTCGTCACCCAGGCGACAAACGACTGCATCAGCGCGGCACGCATGGGAGCGCTCGGCGCGGGATTGACCGCCAGCTGGCAATCCTCGTTCGTCGTGACGGCGGTGCTGAAGCCGCCACGGCCGCCTCCGTGCGTGACGCCGGCGAAGTAGTAGCGGCGCACGTTGTCGGGGATTGGGATGTCGGCCTTCGCGTCGGTGCCGACGAGCATGAACGACGCGCGCAGCGTCCAGATCTCGCTGGCGCCGAACGTCTCCAGGATCTTCGGGCAGCTGCTGGTGGCGCGGCAGCGGTCGAGTAGTCCCGACGTCCCGCGTCCCCGCGGCGCGTCGTTCCAGTCTTCCCACCACACCGGCGCTTCGGCGCCGAGCTCGTAGGTGTCGACCGCGCCGCCCGGCATCGCGAACCGGCGATTCATGTCGAGCACGCGCGAGGCGATGTTCGGATTGCTGCCCTCCCACACGAGGCGTCCGGTTTCATCCTGGTTGAAACCAAGCCGGATGAACGCGCGCAGGAAGGTGCCCGACTGCGAGCTGCCCTCCGAGATCCCCCACCGCACCGCCCCCGCGACGGGATTGGCCGTGCCCGCGTCGTCTTTCTTCTCGTAGCGGAAGAACGAGTTGAGATCGCGCGTCGCCGCGAAGCCGATGCCGAGCACGAGCGGATCCTTCACCGTGTACTGCAGCTCGTAGAGCAGCGCGGGATTGAAGCCGTTCTTCACGCAGACGTGCGTTGGATCGGGCGTGCCGGGAAACGGCGTCTTCTCACACGTGGCGAACGCCCAGTCCGATGCGGCGATCTTCACCATGCCGCTCTTCACACCCGTGACGCTCTCCGACACGGCCGACATGAGCGTCGCCTTCGTCGTGTCGAGCGTCGCCGCCGGATACGGGGACGGCGTCGCACGCGGAATGATCAACGCCGCGGTGTTGCCGCTCTGCTCGAGGATGCGGATGACGAGCGGCCCGGTGATGCTGCTGCCGTCGGCGTTCTTCGCGCGCGGCACCTGGATCGTCTGGTTGGCGGCCGACGGCACGACGTCGCCCTGCCATCCGCTCACCAGCGAGATGTGCCCCTCGGGGCTCGCCGATGCGGCGCCGTTGCCGCGATTGACGACGGAGTAGAGCAGCACACCGCTGGCTTTGGAGAGATCGAGCGGCTTCATCAGCGAGAACGTGCCGACGTACTCGACCTTGCCGCGCGCGTTGCGGGTCGCGAGCTGGATGTCGGTGATGATCGCGTTCTTCGCGTCGGCGGGATCGAGCTCGCCGTAAAACCTGCCGCTGATCCGCTCGTACGGCGGCGTCTGCGGGACGCCCTGGGCTGCAGGAGACGAGGGTTCGACGCGCTCGGTCTTCAGGATCTCGATGCGGGTCACGCGCGCCTCGGCGACGACCGCCGAACAGGCGAACACGACGGCAACGGCCGCGCATGCACTCTTGATCATCTCGCGCCCTCCAGGCGGCGCAAGAATAGCACGCGCGTCCCGCTCAGCGGCCTTCCGCGGCCTCGATGAACGTGCCGTTCCTCAGGTCGTGCAGCGCCTGCTGCAGCTCGGCCTTCGTGTTCATCACGATCGGCCCGTACCAGGCCACCGGCTCCTCGATCGGCCGGCCCGACACCAGCAGAAACCGGATGCCCGCGTCGCCCGCCTGGACGACGACTTCGTCGCCGCGATCGAAGAGCACCAGCGAGCGATTCTCGGATTCGTGCGGCACGGACTTCGAGGTCGCGCCGTCCACCTGCTCGGTGACGACGCCCTGCGGCGCGGAGGCGTCGCGGAAGGTCCCGGACCCGGCAAACACGTAGGCGAACGCGTGGCTCGCGCGGTCCACCGCGATGCGCTTGCGGCCACCCGGCGGCACCGAGATGTCGAGATACCTCGGATCCGCGGCCACGCCCTCGACCGGCCCCTTCTTCCCCCAGAACTCCCCCACCACCACGCGCACGCGCGTGCCGTCATCGTCGACGACCTCGGGGACGTCGGCCGCCGCGATGTCCTGATAGCGCGGCGTGGTCATCTTCAAAGACGAGGGAAGATTCGCCCACAACTGAAAGCCGTGCATGCGTCCCGCGGCGTCGCCGCGCGGCATCTCCTGGTGCATGATGCCGCGACCCGCGGTCATCCACTGGACATCGCCCGCGCCGAGGCTGCCGCGATTGCCGAGGCTGTCGCCATGCTCGACCGAGCCGGCGAGGACGTAGGTGATCGTCTCGATCCCGCGATGCGGATGCCACGGAAACCCGGCCATGTAGTCGCCCGGGCTGTCGTTGCGGAAATCGTCGAACAGCAGGAATGGATCGAACTCGGTGGTATTGCCGAAGCCGAACGCGCGCTGCAGCTTGACGCCGGCGCCTTCAACGGTCGGGGTGGTGTGCAGCAGCGTCTTGATGGGTCGGACGGACACGTTGGATCTCCTTGTCGCCGGGTCCGCGAGGTCGTGGAAGTCGCGGGACCCGGCCTACGGGAGTATGACGCGGCCAGGCCGCGCGACGGTTCCCCCTATAATGCGGCGCGTGAACCGCACCCTGCGCTGCGCCTTTCTGCTCGTGCTGGTCGCGACGACGGCATCCGCGCAAACGACGCTCTACGAGGGCGCGCGGCTGATTCCCGGCGACGGCAAACCCGCCATCGAACGCTCGGCATTTCTTGTCGAGAACGGCACGATCACGCGCGTCGGACGGCAGGGCGACGTGAAGGCGCCCGCCGGCGCCGCGCACGTCGATCTCGCAGGCAAGACGGTCATCCCGACGCTCATCGACATCCACACGCACACCGGCTTCCAGAAGGGCGCGACGTATCGCCCGGAGAACTACGGGCGCGACGCCATCGTCGACGACCTCAATCGCGCGCTCTACTTCGGCGTCAGCACGGTCGTCTCCGAAGGCATCGATCCCGGCGACGCGGCATTCAGGATTCGCGACGACCAGGCGGCGGGCCGTCTCGGCGGCGCGCGTCTCTTCACCGCCGGCCGCGGCATGGGCGCGCCGAACGCCGGACCCGGCGCGGATACCTACCGGGGCATCGCCTACGACATCACGACGGAGGAAGAAGGCCGCCGCGCCGTGCGGGAGCTCGCGCAGCAGAAAGTCGACTTCATCAAGATCTGGGTGGACGATCGCAACGGACGCGCACCCGAGCTGAGCCCGCCGCTCTACCGCGCCATCATCGACGAAGCCCATAAGCACGGCATCCGCGTCAACGCGCACGTCTTCTATCTCGCCGACGCCAAGGGACTCGTGGCCGCCGGCATCGACGGCTTCACGCACATGGTGCGCGACAAGGACATGGACGACGAGGTCGTGCAGGCGATCGTGAAACGGCGCGTCGTCATCATGCCGACGCTGCAGAACGCCGAGCGCGGCCGCAACAGCCAGCCGCCGGCGGCGCTCGCCGCGTGGCTCAACGGACCGGCGCGCGACGCGATTGGCGCGGAGCTCGTCGCAAAGGTGCTCGCCGGGTACAGCGGCCGCACGCCCGCGCAGGCATCCGCCGCGCGCGAACGCTATGCCATCCTGCAGCGCAGCCTTGCGAAGCTCTCCGCCGCCGGCGCGCGCATCGTTCTCGGCGGCGACACCGGGCTGCAGGACGATCCGTTCGGCTTCGCCGAACACCGCGAGCTCGAGCTGATGGTGGAGGCGGGGATGTCGCCGATGCAGGCGATCGTCGCCGCGACCAGCACCGGCGCCGACTACCTGCGGCTCCGCAACACCGGCGCGCTCGCACAGAGCAAGCAGGCCGACTTCGTCGTCCTCGACGGCAATCCGCTCGACGACATCACGAACACACGGCGCATCTCGGCGGTGTTCCTCAAGGGGCGCGCGGTCGATCGCGACGCGCTTCGGCAATCACTGACGGGGACGCGATGAGCGCCGCGACGAACGCGCCTGGCGTCCTCCTCGCGCTCGCCCTCCTCGCCGCCGCGCCTGCCGACGCGGCCGTCGTCGATGCCAGCGCGGCTGGCTTCACGGTGCGGCATGTCGTCGAGGTGTCGGCGCCCGGGTGGTCCGCGTACCAGACGATCACCGATCGCATAGGCACGTGGTGGGACCCGAACCACACGTTCTCCGGCAGGTCCACGAACCTGACGATCGACGCGCGGCCGGGCGGCTGCTTCTGCGAGCAGCTTCCGCAGGGCGGCGTTCGCCACATGACCGTCGTCTACGCGGACCCCGGCAAACTGCTGCGGCTCACCGGCGGCCTCGGCCCGCTGCAGGAGCTCGCCGTCAGCGGAACGATGACGTGGGCGTTCGTGCCGACGGGCAACAAGACGACGATCACGCTCACCTACGCGGTCGGCGGCTATGCCCCCGGAGGTCTCCAGGCGGTGGCTCCCGCGGTGGACATGGTGCTCGGAGCGCAGGTCGCCCGCCTGCAACGGCTGATCGACACCGGCCGCGCGGAATAAGGTTCCGCGCACCCCTGCCTTGACAGGACTCCCGGGTGGCTCTAATGTGCCGGGCAACACTCCGGTCCTATCATCGGTCGGCGTGTTTCCTCGCAAGACTGGCAATTCAAGGAGGCCTCGATGCGGACCCTTCGGCGATTTTCTCTGCCTGCCCGACGAAGCTTTGTCGTGGTCGGGTGGCTGCTCACATGCTCCATCCTCGGCGCCGCGGCGCCGGCGCTCGCGCAGGGCGGGCGATCCGAAATCAACGGCACCGTCATGGACGCGCAGAAGGCGGTTCTGCCCGGCGTGACCGTCACCGTCACCAGCGAGGACACCGGCCTCACGCGCGAGGCGGTGACCGACGGCACGGGACGCTACGTCATTCCGCAGCTGCTGCCCGGCACCTACACGGTGAAGGCGGATCTCTCCGGCTTCCAGCCGATGGTGCGCGATCACATGACCGTTCGCGTCGGCGAGGAGCTGACGGTCCCGCTCACGCTCTCGGTCGCCGGCGTCGCGGAAACGCTCGTCGTGACCGCCGAAGCGCCGCTGGTCGAATCCACCTCGAACCGCATCGGCACCAACATCACGAGCAACGAGATCGACTCGCTGCCGAGCGCGAACCGCAGCCAGTTCAGCCTGATGCAGACCATCCCCGGCCTCGTGCCGACGCTGCAGGTGGGCTCGTTCGAGGGCGGGCAGTTCAGCGCCAACGGCCAGGCGACCAACAACAACCTGTTCCTCGTCGACGGCCAGAACGACAACGACTCGCGCCGCGGCGGTTCACAGGGCACGCAGGCGCGCGTCTCCCTCGACTCGATGTCCGAATACCAGGTGCAGACGCACCAGTACGGCGCCGAGTACGGCGGTTCGACCGGCGTGGTCGTCAACAGCGTGACCAAGAGCGGCACCAACAACTTCGCCGGGCGCGTGTTCGAGTACTACCAGGACAACAAGCTGCAGGCGACCGACTACTTCCTGAAGCAGGCCGGCGAGTCCAATCCCGATTCGGGCAGCAACGTCTACGGCGGCAGCATCGGCGGGCCGATCATGCGGAACAAGGCGTTCTTCTTCTTCAACTACGAGGGAACGAACGCGAGTGAAGCCGCCAACCTCAACTTCCCCGCCAACGCCGCGCCGCTCGCGGTGTCGTACTCGACGACGACGAAGTTCTCGGGACCGAACACGTTCCTGCGTCTCGACCATCACCTGAGCGCGAACAACCAGCTCAGCTTCCGCTGGACGCGGGAGAAGATCATCACCCAGCGCGACACGATTGAAGACGACAAGGCGATTCTCGACGCCGCACGCCACGAGAACGACGCGGGCGACCAGGTGTTCAGCGGATCGCTGGCGTCCGTGCTGAACAACAAGACCACCAACGAGGTCAAGATCGGCCACGTGCGTGAGAGCCTGCTGCAGGGGCCGAGCATCCTGTTCGACAGCGACTGGAGCTTCATCGGCTTCCACGGCATCGATCCGTTCGACGTCGGGTCGCAGAACTCGCATCCGGACTACATCGCCGGCCCGCGCAACACCTACGCGCAGGACCTGATCCGCGACATCACCGTCGACGACACGGTGACCACGCTCCTCGGTAGTCACAACCTGAAAGTCGGCTTTGCGTGGAGCCGCAACGGCGCGCTGCCGCAGGGGACGGCGGCGAATTTCACGGGGATGTACGACTTCCCGGGAAACGTGCCGTTCAATCCAGCGAACTCGGCGACTTACCCATACCGATTCCGGGTCAGCGTGGGTCAGTTCGAGTTCCGCCAGATCGATCACCGGGCGGGCGGGTTCGTCTCGGACAAATGGGCGGTCGGCAAGAAGCTGACGCTGAACCTCGGCGTGCGGTACGACTGGCAGAAGATGACGCCCGATACCAAGGACGCCATCGGGCCGCGGTTCGGCCTCGCCTACGACGCGTTTGGTGATGGCAAAACCGTGATCCGCGGTGGGGTCGGCAAGGTGTATCAGTATCAGCAGCTCAACATTCTCCAGACGCTGCTGCAACGCCCGGTGATTGCGCCGACGCTGGCGTACGACACCACGCAGGTCACCTCGCCGTTGACGACGGGAACGTTCCCCGTCGGTCCGACCCCCGAAGCGACCGCCTGCCTCAACCCGGTCGCAGGCAAAACAGCCGGTGAGGCGGTGATCAGCCCCGCGTGCCGCGCGTTCCTGACCGGCCTGCGCAGCAGCGTGCTCGCCGGAGGCGCGGTCAACAACACCACCACGGGCCCGCTCGTGGACGGCGATCGCCGCATGGCCTATACGTGGGCGTTCAGCGGCGGCGTGAAGCGCGAGATTGCCGCGAACATGGCCGTCTCACTCGACTACGTCGGCAACCGCGGTCGTGACAACACGGCGGTCATCGACATCAACGAGGGACCCGTCGCGGCCAACGGCCGTGTGACGCGCCTCGGCGTCGCCGGCTTCGATCCGTCGGGCGCGCTCGTTCCGGCGGCGTTCCGCAGCACGACGTTCGCGCAGTTCAATGAATACCAGACGCGCGACGACTTGAACTCGGACTTCAACTCGCTCGAAGCCGAACTGGAAAAGCGGATGTCGAACCGCTGGTCCGGCCGCGTCAGCTACACGTTTGCGCGCTGCAATGACGTCGCAGCCATTGTGGTGGACAGCAACCCGCGCTTCGACTACGGCCGCTGCGACCGCGACAACACGCATGCGTTCGCGACGAGCGCGAACGTCGATCTCGGCCACGGCCTCGGCGCCGGGATGGTATTCCGCACCTACTCGGGCTATCCGATCAACGAGACGGTCGGCACCGACGTCAACGGCGACGGCAACACCACCGATCGGCCGCAGAAAGGCGTGAACGACCTGACGCTGCCCATCGTGTCGCCGGTCGACTCACGCGGCTTCGCGATTCGCAACGGGATCAACGGCCAGCGGAAGACCATCCTCGACGGCCGGTTCCAGTACGTGCAGCGCATGGGACGGTACCAGGGAGGCTTCTTCCTGGAGGTCTACAACCTGACCAACCATGCGAACTTCGGGAACCCGACGGGGGCGCGCAACTCCGCCAACTTCCTGAAGACCATCGTGACGGATAACCCGCGAACGGCGCAGCTGGGGTTCCGGCTGCTGTTCTGATCGGACGCCGGGTCCGAGCCCGCCGCCTATGCTGGCGCGGGCTCGGAACCCGGCCTACGCACGTGGGGCGGGTTCCGCCGAGCGCCGGTGCAAGGCGAAGGCGGACCCGCCTATGACTTCTTTCTCCGCTTCACCACCCTGCCCTTCTCGCCACCGGTGATCCCCACCTGCACGCCCGCACCGATCAGGCTGAGAAGCAGCCACACCAGGAGCACCCAGCGCTGACCGGGCGCCGGGTTCAGCGGATAGGCCACCCAGACGTCGCCGCTCGTCGCCGCACGCAGCGCCGTGCGGTTGCCGACGAGCGCCATCGCGCCGACGATCATCGTCCACGCGCCGCCGAAGGCGGTGCCGACGATGATGAAGTAGCGCTGGAGGTAGGTGGCGGAAATCGCCCCGGCGACCGCGAAGAGGATGACCACGATCACGCTCGGGTCGCGGCCGCCCGTCGAGAAGGCGATGTGCGCCACCGCCGCGCCGAGCGCGGCGCCCATCAGCGCGACGCCGACGAAATACGCGACCATCAGGATGAACGCGCCCGCGAGGCCGCCGATCAGCCAGGCGACCACCATCATCGACGTGTTGCTGACGCCGAAGACGGAGCTGGCGAGCATGCCGCCGAAGATGAACCCGAAGATCGCGAGGACGGTGCGGAAGAGACGGTAGCCGAAGAAGCAGGAGACGACGCCGCCGGCCAGCAGGAGTGCCGCGGCAGGCAACTGGTACGACGCGGGGAGCATGAGTGACCTGCGATCTTACACTTCGCGCCTTCCCTCCATCGCGCGCGTCATCGTCACTTCGTCGGCGTACTCGAGATCGGAGCCGACCGGGATGCCCATCGCGATGCGCGTGACGCGGACGCCGAGGGGCTTCAGCAGCCGCGCGAGGTAGAGCGCGGTGGCTTCGCCCTCGACCGTCGGGTTGGTGGCGAGAATGATCTCCTCGACCCCGCCGCCGCCCACGCGCGACAGCAGCCCCTTGATCTTCAGGTCGTCCGGCCCGACGCCGTGCAGCGGCGAGAGGGCGCCCATCAGCACGTGATAGACGCCGCGGAACTCGCGCGTCTTCTCGACGACGGAGACGTTCTGCGGCTCCTCGACGACGCAGATGACGCGCTGGTCGCGCGTGGCGCTGGTGCAGAAGCCGCACGGGTCGTGCTCGGTGATGTTGTTGCACGTCGAGCAGTAGGTCACCCGCTCCTTGACGTCGCGGATGGCCTCGCACAGCCGGTCGGCCTCGTCGCGGGGATTCTTGAGGATGTGGAACGCGAGGCGCTGCGCGCCTTTCGCGCCGATGCCGGGCAGCTTCTGCAGCTGCTCAACGAGCCTGGCAAGAGGATCGGGCAGCAATCAGAAGCCGAATCCCTTGAGCCCGCCCATGAGCCCGGACATCTGGTCGCCGAGGTGCTGGTCCACCTTGCGGTGCGCGTCGTTGATCGCCGCCAGGATCAGGTCCTGCAGCATCTCCACGTCGTCCTTGGAGACGACCTCGGGATCGATCTTGATCGACTGCAGCTGCTTGTCGCCGCTGACGACGACGGTGACCATGCCGCCGCCGGCGGTCGCCTCGACGCGGAGGTCGGCCATCTGCTTCTTCAGGCGCTCCTGCATCTGCTGCGCCTGCTTCATCATCGCTTGAATGTTCATAGTCAACCCGGCGGGTATCTTCGCAGTCCTACATCTCTTCGACGTCACGGATTTCCGCGGGGAACACCTCGAGCATCGCCTGCACGGTGGACGAGGACATCGCTTCGGCCTTGAGGTCGCGCTTCTTCTCGGGCGGATCCAGGGCGGGATCCGGGATCCGGGATCCGGGATCCGGGATCCGGGGTCCGGGATCCGGGATGCGGGGTCCGGGATCCGCTGCCGCGGGATGCGCCGCCCCGGCACCGATTTCCGAGGTGACGGCAACTTTCCTGCCGGCAATGCGTTCGGCGGCCGCGTCGAGCCACGCTTTCTGCTGATCGAACCAGCCGCGGAGCGTGGACTGCGCCGGCCCGAAGACGAACGTAATCCGGTCGGTCGTCGCCTCGATACGCTGCGCTTGGGCGACGACCGTGTTGTAAAACGTCGCCTTTCCCGAACGGATCTCGGCGAGCAGCTTGTCCTTGAGACGGGCGTCCGGGCCGGCGCCGGGATCCGGGATCCGGCCTGTCCCGAGCGAAGTCGAGGGGCTTGCCCCGAGCGAAGTCGAGGGGGATGCGGGATCCGGTGCGGCCGCGGCCTTCGCAGGCGACGGTGGCGCCGCTGGTTTTGCAGGCGGCACCGCGGCGTTCGACGAAGATCTCCTTGGAGATTGGGAGTCGGACGTTGGGAGTTGGATCTTCGGAGCCGACCCTCCACCCGAAGCCAGCAGATCAACCAGCGGCGTCAGCTTCCGCGTGTGCATCCACTTCAGCAGCACCATCTCGAACTGATAACGCGGATGCGACGAAGTGCGAATCTCCTGTTCCGCGTTCGACAGCAGGTCGAACGCGCGCATCAGGTCCTCGCGCGAGAACCGCGACGCCAGCTGCGTCAGCCGCTCGCGCTCCCCTTCCGCGAGCTCGCCGTCGCCGGCGCGAGACGGGTCCACCGACACGATCATCAGGTCGCGCACGACGCGCGACAGCTCGCGCAGCACGAGTCGCAGGTCGTGACCGGCCTCGACGGCACGGTCCGCCAGGGAGAACGCGGCGGGGCCGTCCTCGGCGACGACCGCATCGATCAGGTCGAACAGCAGGTCGCGGCCGACCAGCCCGAGCACGGTCGAGACGTCCTCGCCGGTCACGGCGTTGCCCGCGAACGCGATGACCTGGTCGAGCGCGCTCTGCGCATCGCGCATGCTCCCCTCGGCCGCGCGCGCGATCAGCGACAGCGACGCCTCGTCCGCCTGGATCCCTTCGACGTCCACGATCTTCCGCAGCTGCGCGACGATGAGCGGTGTCGGAATCGTGCGGAACTCGTAGACCTGCGAGCGCGAGAGGATCGTGTCCGGAATCTTGTGCAGCTCGGTCGTCGCCATCATGAAGACGACGTGCGGCGGTGGCTCCTCGATCGACTTGAGCAGCGCGTTGAACGACGGGGTCGAGAGCTGGTGCACCTCGTCGATGATGAAGATCTTGTAGCGATTGCGTACGGGTGTAATCGCGAGGCCCGAGATGATCACCTCGCGGATGTTGTCGATGCCCGTGTGGCTCGCCGCGTCGATCTCGAGGACGTCGATGTCGCGTCCCTGGGCAATCTCCACGCACGCGTCGCACGTGCCGCACGGATCGGCGGTAGGCCCCTTCACGCAGTTGAGCGCGCGCGCCAGGATGCGCGCGGTCGTCGTCTTGCCCGACCCGCGCTGTCCCGCGAAGACGAACGCCTGGCCGATGCGGCCGCTCGTCAGCGCGTTGCGCAGCGTACGCGTGACCGCCGGCTGCCCGATGACGTCATCGAAGCGCTGAGGTCTCCATTTCCGCGCGAGAACCTGGTAAGCCATAAGTCTGGCGGGTCCCACCGCGACCCGGTGCACCTGCGGCACACCTCAGGGTCTGTTTAGCGCTGCTGCCTTCCGGCCCTGACGCGGTTCGCAGGCTGAAGTTGCACAGGGTCCGGGCCGCGGCGCGACCCGCCAAAACTCCAGTTTATCATCCGGCGAGGAGCTGCCGCGCGACGCGTTCGTACAGCTCGACCGCCTGTGTCAACTCGTCGATCGACACGTGTTCGTCGTCGGTGTGCGCGGCGTGAATCGACCCGGGACCGAGCAGCAGCGGCGTTCCCCATCGCGTCAGCAGCGGCACGTCGGTCGTGTACGGGAAGACGGCGGTCTCGAACCCGTCCAGCGTGTGCATGCGCACGGCGGGTATGTCGAGTACCGGCTCGATCGTGACCAGCTGCTCGATGACGCTCAGCGCCGCGCGGACCGGCGCGCCCTCGCCGACGATGCGGAACAGCAGCTCGGCGGACGCGTGCGGCGACACGACGTTCGGCGCCACGCCGCCTTCGATGAGACCGACGGTGTAATGCGTGCGCCCGAGCAGGGCGTCGTCGGGCAGCGTCACGCCGCGCAGCACCATCAGCGCGTCGAGCAGCTTGTCGATGGCCGACTCGCCGAGCTCGGGGAACGACGAATGCGCGGCGCGGCCACGGGCGTGAACCTTCACGCGCAGGACGCCGCGCGTCGCCTGCCCGAGGCGGTTCTCCGTTGGCTCCCCGTTGACGAGGAACCGGACACCCTCCGGCGCCTGCTCGTTCGCGACGCGCGCGCCGTCGCTGCCGCGTTCCTCCCCGGCGACAAAGAGCATCGCCACGCGCGATTCGCCCTGCTCGCGCAGGCGCTCGACGGCCATCACCTGCGCGGCGAGGATGCCCTTCGCGTCGCACGCGCCGCGGCCGAACAGCATCCCGCGCTCCTGCCGGAACGGCACGAAGGGCGGAACGCAGTCGAAGTGCGTCGAAAAGACCACGCGCGGCGGCGCGTCGAGCCGCGCGAAGACGTTGAAGCGACCCTCTGAGACCGGCTGCTCGCTCACGCGGTAGCCGCGGTCGCGCAGGAACGCCGAGAGCCACGCCCCCACTTCCTGTTCGCGCCCGGTGGTGGAGTCGATGTCGACGAGCGCGCGTGTGAGGCCTGCGAGGTCGTGCGGGGTGGTGTCGCGGGCGCTCGTGGCTACCGCAGCCATCGTTCCAGCTCGGTGCGGGCGTCGGTCCGCTCGTCGCGATATTTGACGATGACCGGGGTCGCGAGCGAGAGGCCCCACTCCTTCCCCGCGCCAACGGTGACCGCCCGCGAGCCCGGCACGACGACGGCGCCCTCGGGCACGATGAGCGGCTGCCCCGGTTCCGGCTTGATGATGCGGCCGTTCGGCAGGTCGTAAATGGGCGTCGAGGCCGTGATGATCGTGCCCGATGCGAGGACCGCCCGCCGGCGGATGATCGCGCCTTCGTAGATGCCGCAGTTGCCGCCGACCATCACCTCGTCTTCGACGATCACGGGGACCGCACCCACCGGCTCCAGCACGCCGCCGATCTGCGCGGCGGCGCTGAGGTGGACCTTCCTGCCGATCTGCGCGCACGAGCCGACGAGCGCGTGCGAGTCGACGAGCGTCCCCTCGCCGACGTAGGCGCCGACGTTGATGTACATCGGCGGCATGCAGATGACGCCGGGCGCCAGGTACGCGCCTTCACGCACGGAGGATCCGCCGGGCACGATGCGGACGCCGCTCGCCGGCTCGATCCGCTTCATCGGCAGCGTGTCCTTGTCGAGGAAGGACCAGCGCCCCTTCGCGACGCCCATGTCGACGATGTCGCCGAAGCGGAACCCGAGCAGGATGCCCTGCTTCACCCAGACGTTGACGCGCCAGCCGGTCGGAGACGACGCGTCCGGCTCCGCCGAACGCACCTGACCGGCCGACAGCTCGCCGCGCAGGCGCAGGAAGGCGTCGCGCGCTTCGTCGCGCGGGGCGCTGGAGCCTTGTTCGAACAGGCGGGTAATGCGCTCGGCGAGGATCATTCCAGGGGGAACGCTCCCCTCATACACGCGCCGCCGCTCCCAGCATCTTCAGGTTCTGCAGCACGCGCATCACCTTCTCGCGCGCGGCGGCGCTCGGCGGGACCATTGGCAGCCGGTAGTGCTCCTCGAGCAGCCCCATCGCCGCCATCGCCGCCTTCACCGGGATCGGGTTGGACTCGACGAAGTTCACCTGGCAGAGCGGCAGCAGCCACGTGTGCAGGCGGCGCGCCGCCGCGTAGTCGTCGTTCTCGGCCAGCTCCACGATGTGCGCCATCTCCGACGGCGCCACGTTGGACGCCACCGAGATGACGCCGCGGCCCCCCACCGCCATCGCGGCCACCGTCAGCGGGTCGTCGCCGCTGAGCAGGATGAATTCGCCTGGGGCCGCCGCGAAGATCTCGCACATCTGGACGACGTTGCCGGAGGCTTCCTTCACGCCGACGATGGTGGGGATCGCCGACAGCCGGACGATCGTCGGCACGTCGATGTTGACGCCCGTGCGCCCCGGGACGTTGTAGACGACGATCGGCAGCCGGGTCGAGTCGGCAATCGCCTTGTAATGCTGGTAGAGGCCTTCCGGCGTCGGCTTGTTGTAGTACGGCGCGACCGAGAGGATGCCGTCGGCGCCGATCTTCTCGATGTCGCGCACGAGCGCGACGGTCTCGCGCGTGTCGTAGCCGCCGGCGCCGGCGAGGACCGGCACGCGTCCGCCCGCCTCCTCGACGACGAGCTCGATCACGCGCAGCTTCTCGCCGTGCGACAGCGTCGGCGCCTCGCCGGTGGTCCCCACCGGCGACAGGAAGTGCACGCCGCCGTCGATCTGCCGCCGCGCCAGGCGGCGCACCGCCGGCTCGTCGATGGAGCCGTCTTTCCTGAACGGCGTGACCAGCGCCGTTCCCACGCCGGTGAAAGGAGTTCTCATCGCAATACGTCCATCATGGAAAACCACCCGCGCCTGCCCTGGATCCACTGCGCCGCCAGCAGCGCGCCGGAGGCGAAGCCGCGGCGGTCGCGGGCCGTGTGCGTCAGCTCGATCGTATCCGACGGCGCGTCGAATCCAATGGTATGGGTCCCCGGAATGGCGCCGGCGCGCGTCGACGAGACGTCGATGGGCCGATCGTAACCGGCCGCCGTCATCACGTCACGCAGAAGCAGCGCGGTGCCCGACGGCGCGTCACGCTTGGCGGCGTGATGCGCCTCGTGAATCCACGCGCCGTACTGCGGGTGCTGCCGCATCCGCTGCGCAGCGTCGGCGACCATCATTTCGAAGAGATTGACGCCGATCGAGAAATTCGCCGACGCGACGACGCCGAGACCGGCCCGCTCGGCCTGCTGCCGGAAGCCGGGGGCGAGGTCGGCCCAGCCGGTCGTCCCGATCACGGCGGGGAGCTGCCGCTCGACGTAGCGCGCGAAGTTGTCCTTCAGCGCGGCCGCGGTCGAGAAGTCGATCGCCACATCCGCGGCGGACGACCAGTCGCCGCTGCCGACGTCGATGCGCGAGGCAATCTCCATCCCCTGCGCCACCGCCAGCTGCTCGACCAGCTGTCCCATCTTGCCGTAGCCGACCAGCAGGACCTTCATGCGCGATACGGCTCCTGGCCAAGAGCACGAAGATTGGGAGCCACAAAGGGCACAAAGGACACAAAGTTACGGGCACAAAGCGCGGTCGCCGGGTCGGCCTTCGTGGCTGCCACTCTTTGTGTCCTTGACCCGCGGATCACCCGAAGAACTCCTCGTGCAGCCGGTTCATCGCGTGCGGCAGGTCGGCCTGGCGCAGGATGACGGTGATGTTCCGCCGCGAGGCGGCCTGCGAAATCATCCGCAGCGGCACCTCCTCCAGGACGCCCACCGCCCGCGCCGCGATCGCCGGCTCGTTCCGCAGCCGATCGCCCACCGCGCAGAGCAGCGCCATCTCGTGCTCGACCGACACCTGCGAGAACTCCGACAACGCCTCGACGATCGCCTCGAGGTGCCGCCGGTCGTCCACCGTCACCGACACGGTCACCTCGGACGTCGTGACCACGTCGACGGCGGTCGTGTAGCGCTCGAAGACCTCGAACACCCGGCGGAGGAAGCCATACGCCATCAGCATGCGGCTCGACGTGATGTCCACCACCGTCACGTCGCGCTTGCATGCGAGCGCGGTCAACGGGGTCGAGCCCGGCGGCGGTTCCGCGGTGATCATCGTCCCGGCGCCATCCGCCTTGCGCGAGTTGAGGATGCGGACCGGGATGTTCCGCTCCACCGCCGGCAGGATCGTGCTCGGGTGCAGCACCTTGGCGCCGAAGTACGCGAGCTCGGCCGCCTCGGCAAAGGACAGCTGCGGCACGAGGCGCGGCGTGGCGATCACGCGCGGGTCGGCGGTGAGCATCCCGTCCACGTCGGTCCAGATCTGGATTTCGCTGGCGCCGATGCCGGCGCCGACGATCGCCCCCGAGTAGTCGGACCCGCCGCGCCCGAGCGTGGTGGTGTGCCCGTCGACGGTCGAGCCGACGAAGCCGCCGAGCACCGGTACGCGCCCGGCGTCGATGGCCGCCAGCACCGAGGACTTCAGCGCTGCCCCGGTTTCAGCGGCCAGCGGCACGGCGCGCGTGTGATCGCCGTTGGTGATGACGGCGCGCCGGGCGTCGACCCACTCGGCGGGAATGTCCGCCTCGTGCAGGGCGGCGGTGACGATGCGCGAGCTGAGAAGCTCGCCGGCGGCGGCGACGACGTCGAGGCTGCGCGCCGACACTTCGCGGATCACGCCGAGCGCGCGGGCGAGCGAGGCGAGGTCGTCGAACTGGGCGGTGATCTGCGTGCCGAGCGCGCCCTTTGCCTCGGTCGGCGCCAGAGCCGCCGCCGCCTTCACGTGGCGTTCGCGCAGCTGCTCGAGGCGGGCGATCGCATCGTCGACGCGACCGCCTCCGGCCGCGGCGGCGATGCCGAGCAGCGAATCGGTGACGCCGCTCATCGCCGACACCACGACGGCAGGGCCCCGGCCGTCGCGCGACCGCGCCTGGCGAACGATATTGATCAGCCGTTGAATCGCGTCAGGGTCGGCGACAGAGGTGCCGCCGAATTTCTGCACAACCACAAACAGCAGATTCTATACGGAAAGGCTGGGGTTGGCCCCACGCCGCGGCGGTGACTTACCGATCCTGAGGATGACGATCGTGTCCGACGATCCGGTCGTTGCGGCGCGCGTTACTGATGATCTCGTGGTAGCGCCGGCCGAGCTCGTGCGCTTCCTCACGTTCGCGGTCGAATGCCGCGATGGTTTTCTCGTGTTCGTACGAAAGCGGCTTCTTTCTTTCAGACATCGTCAGCGCTGTCTCGACCTCGACATGCCTCCTGGAGACCTACCTGTGCAAGTGATACGCCAGCCTGCGTAATTTCTACTTCCCGCTACGCTCGAGCTCGCCTTCGCACGTTCGCGCGAAAGGCTCTGATTGGCGGGCGCCCGCGCGGATGACCTGTGAAGGCAACAGCCGCGGCACTTCACTTGGACTGACACCATGCAGAGCTGAGGTGATGATGCCGCCAGTTGTGTTGATCATCGAGTCGAGAAAGGAAGTCGCCGCGGCGCTCGAGGCCGCGATCGAAGCATCGAACTTCACACCGATCACGGTGCCGCACCTCGAACGCCTGGCCGACATCCCGCACCCGATTGCGGCGATCGTCGTGCGCATCGCGTTCGAAGGCGTGGGCGAACCCGCACACGCGGCCGTGGAAAAGCTGCCGCGGAACCACCCGCCGGTCGTCGCGATCGCGTGGGAGGAGAACGAGCTGGCCGAAGCGCGCCGCCTGAAATGCGAGGTCGTGCTGCACGCCCCGCACGACATCACACGCCTCCGTGAAACGCTGACGAAGCTGGTGGGAACCTAACGCTTGCGCGCGGGCGCCGCTCTGCCGCGGCGCTTGCGCGCACCGGAGAGGTGCTGCCGCTGGCCCGCACGCTGCCCGCCGAGTTGCCGCATCACCTCTTTCCGGAGGCGCGCGGCTTCGGCGAGCACGTCGTTCAACCGATCGAGCACCTGTTTCAGCTGCTCGGAGCTGATTGGGCCGTTATCAGCCATCGTTTTGACAGATTACCGGTGGGAATGCCGAAGCGTAAAGCTCTGCCACCTGCGGCTACGCCCGCGCCCCACGTGCCCCCGCCACCTGCCCCCTGATAGACTGATCCGCATCATGAACGTGGGAATCATTGGGTGGCGCGGGATGGTGGGGTCGGTCCTCGTGCAGCGGATGCGCGAGGAGCACGACTTCGATGCGATCGAACCGGTGTTCTTCTCGACCTCGCAGGCCGGAGCCGCCGCGCCCGCGATTGGCAAGCGCGTCCCCCCCGTCAAGCAGGCGAAAGACCTGTCCGAGCTCACGGCCATGGACGTCCTGATCTCCTGCCAGGGCGGCGACTACACGACCGAGATCTACCCGCAGCTGCGCGCGGCCGGCTGGCAGGGCTACTGGATCGACGCCGCGTCGACGCTGCGCATGAAAGACGACGCGATCATCGTCCTCGACCCGGTGAACCGCGACGTCATCGATCGCGCGCTCGAGCGCGGCGTCAAGAACTACATCGGCGGCAACTGCACGGTCAGCCTGATGCTGATGGCGATGACCGGCCTGTTCCGCGCGGGACTCGTCGAGTGGATGACAGCGATGACCTACCAGGCGGCGTCGGGCGCCGGCGCGCAGCAGATGCGTGAGCTGATCGTGCAGATGGGGCGCGCGCATGCGTCGGTGCGCAGCCTGCTCGACGATCCCGCGTCCGCCATTCTCGACATCGATCGCACGGTCACCGACACGCTGCGCGCGGGCGATTTTCCCGTGGCGAACACCTACGGGCATCCGCTCGCCGGCAGCCTCCTGCCCTGGATCGACAAGGACCTCGGCAACGGCCAGAGCCGCGAAGAGTGGAAGGGGTTCGCCGAGACGAACAAGATCCTCGGGCGCAGCAAGGAGCCGATTCCCGTCGACGGCATCTGCGTGCGGGTCGGCGCGATGCGCTGTCACAGCCAGGGGCTGACCATCAAGCTGCGGCGCGACGTGCCGCTGGCCGAGATCGAGGCGATGCTCGGCGCCGCGCACGAATGGGTGCACGTCGTCCCGAACGACAAGGACGCGTCGCTGCGCGAGCTGACCCCGGCGGCCGTCACCGGCACGCTGCGGGTGCCGGTCGGCCGGCTGCGGAAGCTGGCGATGGGCGGGGAATATCTCGGCGCGTTCACCGTCGGCGATCAGCTGCTGTGGGGCGCGGCCGAACCGCTGCGCCGCATGCTGCGCATTCTGCAGAGCGCGCAGGTGTCCACCGCTCCGGCGGCGGCCGCAGCGTCTCACCACTGAGTCGCGATTGACGAATTTACGAATTGACGAAGATCGCAAAGCAATTCGTTAATTCTTCAATTCGTAAATTCGTAGATTTGGCTCAGTGCCGGTAGCGGACGGCGAGCGCGTCGAAGGCGCTGCCGAGCGCGCTGGCGACGTCCTCGAAATCGAACGGTTTCACCAGGTAGGCGGCGACGCGCGGCGAGAGCGTGACGGACGGGTCCATTCTCGTCAGCCCCGTTGCGATGACGACGGCGGTCTCCGGAAAGTGATGGCGCAGCTGGTCGATCAACCAGATGCCGTCCTTGCCCGGCATGACGATGTCGCAGAAGGCCACGTCGGCCGGCTGCGTCCGCATCAGCGTGAGCGCCGCGTGGGCGCTCTGGGCGGTCGCTACGTCAAAACCGAGGTGCCCGATCCATTCGGCGAGCAGGCGGCACGTCGCCTCGTCGTCGTCGACCACGAGCACCGTGCGACGGACCGCCATGTCCTCCGTCGCCAGGATGCGCTGCGGTTCCATGCGGAGCCGACAGGCAACAGCGGGACCAGCCGCGCATGGTCGAGTCGAAGTACTGACAAAACAAGTCGTTGCGGTGATCCAGGACGGAACAGCCGGGGCGGCGATCGCAGGGGGTCGTTACAACTCCGATCGCCGCTTTGCAGAACTGTTATCGGGGCCGGAGGCCCGGCGTCATCGAGCACTTGCTATAGGCCGCCGCGCCGTCGGGTGACGCGAGGTAGCCGAGAAGCGCTTTCGCGGCGACCGGAGCCGTCGTGTGCGACGAGATGAAGGCGACGAGCAAGGTCGGCGTGGAGATGTCCTTCGGCAGCATGCCGACGATTTCGACCCCCGGGTCGTCCACTTCGCTCGAGAACGTGATGGCGTAGTCGATGTCGCCCTTCGTGAGCAGCTTCATCAGGCTGACGCCCTGTACGCGCTTCACCTTCGGCTTCATCTGGTCGTAGATGCCGAGCTTGCGCTGCGTCGCGTCGAAACTGACGCCCGCCGCGCCGCCGAGTCCGTTGTTGCCGTCGGGATAGGAGATCGCCTTCGCCGCGAGGAGCATCTTCCTGACCGCGTCGGCGGTGGAGATGTCCGGCCTCGCCTGTCCTTTCCTGATCACGACGACGATCGGAACGGCCGCCAGCGGCATCTCGGTGCTCTCGATCACGTTGCCCGACGCGATCACGTCGTCGAGCGGCGGCTGCACGATCGGCACGTCGAAGGGCGCGCCCTGCACCACCTGCCGGTGCGTCGCGCCTCCCGAACCGATGGTCGCCTTGAGCACGTGCCCCGTCTTCTTCTCGAAGGCGGGCTTGATCAGGTCGATCGCGCAGCGCATGCCGCCGGGCGCCACGAGCGTCACGTCTTCCGCGCGGGCAGCTTGCGGGCCGCAGACGAGGATGGCCAGCGCCGCCGATGACAGCAGTTTCTTCATGCGGGTGAGTGTAAATGAGGTAAATCCCAAATCCCAAGCCCCAAATCCCAGGTCCCAGGTGCGAGAGTCCCAAGATTGTGGGCGTGGGCTTTGGGTTTTGGGATTTGGGTCTTGGGATTTAATCTACCCCCATGACCACAGTCCAGGAACCCGTGAAGCGGAAACACAAGGTTGCCATCATGAACGCCGTGCACGACCTGCCGGTGCTGGTCGCGCGCGACAGGGGGTTTTTCAGGGACGAGGGGCTCGACATCGAGTTCGTCACGACGCCCGGCATGGCCCAGGTGACGACGTCGCACACGGTGAAGTTCGACTCCGTCTTCGACCGGCCGCTCGACGCGGCCTACAACGACGGGGGCATCGACCAGTACCGGATGTGCGAGTGGGGCATCATGAAGCGCGCGGTCGAGGCGAACTGCGAAGGGCGGCGCGGACGGAAAATCGTCGCGCTCGGCGCCTCGATGTCGAAGTTCGCCATCGTCACCAGCCGCGACTCGAACATCTACGCGCCCGAGATGCTCAAGGACAAAGAGATCGCCGTGACGCCGAACAACGGCTCGCACTTCACGACGCTCAAGATGATGGAAGGGTTCCTCGCGCCGGAGCACGTCAAGACGACGAGCGCCGGCAGCATGGTGAAGCGGCTCGACGCGCTGAAGCAGGGCAAGGTGGCGGCGGTCAGCCTGATGGAGCCGTGGATCAGCGTCGCGCAGCAGCAGGGCATGCGCATCCTCATCGAATCGCACTCGACGCGCAGCGAGGCGGCGAGCGACGAGCTCGACGGCCCGACGCTCGCGGCGATGTTCCGCGCGCAGGCGAGAGCCGTGGAGCTGCTGGAGAAGGACCCGACGCCGTTCGTCCACTACTTCGTCGCCGAGACCGGCGGGCTGCTCGACGCGAAGGACTTCCAGGCGTGGCGGCTGCTGCACGCGCCGCCGCAGCCCTACACGCGCGAGCGCTTCGACGACGAGTACAACTGGACGGTGAAGTGGAACATGACCGTGCCGGGCGCGACGTACGAGAACACCGTCGACAACCGGGCGTGGGAATGACGCGGCGCGACCGCGAATGGCTCTTGCAAGCGGCGTTCGCCTCGGCGCCTACGAAATCCTGAACCTGATCGGCGCAGGCGGCATGGGCGAAGTGTACCGCGCGCGGGACACTCGTCTCGACCGCACGGTGGCGATCAAGATCCTCCCCGCGCAGTTTGCCGCCGACCCTGAGCGGTGCGAGCGCTTCGAGCGCGAATGCCGCGCGGTCGCCGCGCTCAATCATCCCCACATCTGCGACTTGTACGACGTCGGCGAGGCCGGGCCCTCCACGACGAGCGCGACGGTGGTCCGCTTTCTCGTCATGGAGCATCTCGAGGGGCAGACGCTCGCGGACCGTCTGGTACGAGGGCCGCTGCCGGCCGCAGAGATGCTGCGCTATGCGGTCGATCTCGCCGATGCCCTGGACCACGCGCATCGGCGCGGACTCGTCCACCGGGACCTCAAGCCCGGCAACATCATGATCACCAGAGCCGGCGCGAAGCTGCTGGATTTCGGCCTGTCGAAGCTGCAGCCGGAAGCGAACCTGATCGCGCTGTCGACGATGTCGCCTGGCGACGCACCGCTGACCGCGGTGGGCGAGGTGCTCGGCACCTATCCGTATATCGCTCCCGAGCAACTCATGGGGCGGGAGGCGGACGCGCGCAGCGACCTGTTTGCCCTGGGCGCCATCGTGCACGAAATGGCGACCGGCCGCCGCGCATTCGAAGGATCGACGGCCGCGACCGTGGTGGGCGCGGTGCTCCACCTCGATCCTCCACCCGTCTCGTCGATTCAGCCGCTGGCGCCGCCCGCGCTCGACCGCATCGTCCTGCGGTGTCTTGCGAAAGATCCTGACGACCGCTGGCAGACGGCGCGCGACCTGATGCTGGAGCTGAAATGGATCGCGGGCGGGAAGGCGAGCGACTCGGACGCATCCGGTTCGTTCCACATGCATCGGCTGGCCTGGGTCGCGGCGAGCCTGACGTTCGCGTTGCTGATCGTCGGGGCTGCTGCCGGTCTTTCGTATCGGTGGCGTCTGCCATCGCAAGAACCGGTCGAGCGGCTGTCGTTGCTGCCCCCGCTGAACGTGAAGCCCGCGGGGCTCTCATCGGGCGGAGGCCCGGCCATCTCCCCCGATGGCCGGCGGCTGGCGTTTGTCGCGGCCGCCGCAGACGGCAAGCGAGTGCTGTGGGTACGCGCGCTCGACCGCCTCGGCGCCGAGCCGCTGTCGACGACGGAAGGCGCCGCGTACCCGTTCTGGTCGCCGGACAGCCAATCCATCGGCTTCTTCGCCGAAGGGAAGCTGAAGACCGTTGCGGCCGCCGGCAGCCCGTCTCAAACGATTGCCGACGCTCTTCAACCGCGCGGGGGCAGCTGGGGCAAGGATGACGTCATCGTGTTTTCCGCCAACGCGGGCGAGCGTTGGTATCGGGTCGCCGCCTCGGGCGGCGCGGCGGCACCGATGACGATCGAGGCGCCGAACACCGAAAGCTACTGGCCGTTCTTCCTGCCGGACGGCCGCCACTTCCTCTTTTTCGGGCGGCCGGAGAAGCCTGGCATCTACGTCGCGTCGCTCGACTCGACGGCTTCGACGCTCGTGCTCGCCGAGCACGTCGGCGTGGCGTACGCGCAGCCTGGGTACCTGCTGACGCTCGCCGGGCTGGCCAGGAATTCAGAGGACCGGACGCTCGTCGCCCTGCCGTTCGACGCGGATCACCTGCGCATTACGGGACCGGAATCGATCGTTGCCGAACACGTGGCGTACGAGACGCTGTTTGCGAGGGGCGCGTTTGCGAGTTCCCAGAACGGCAGGATCGCCTACCAGACCGAATACGTCCCGCCCACGCAGCTCCTCTGGTTCGACCGCGAGGGACGACAACTCGGCGGCCTCGGCGGCTCCAACGGCTATCGCAAGCCTTCGCTTTCACCAGACGAAAAGACAGTCGCCGTCGAGCGGCTGGACCCGACGACCGAAGGGACGGATATCTGGCTGCTCGACACCACACGAGGCGTCGCGTCCAGGTTGACCGTGCACCCGGCACCGGATTGGAGCCCCGTCTGGTCACCGGATGGCCGCCGCGTCGTGTTCACGTCACCCCGGGATGCGCTTCCTCCGAATCTCTATCAGCAAGACGCGCGAGCGGCCGGCCCCGGTGAGTTTCTGCTCAGCGGTCATCGCGTCGTCCATCCCAGGGACTGGTCGAGCGACGGGCGGTTCCTCGTCTACGACGCCCTCGATCCGAAGACGCAATGGGACCTGTTGATTCTTTCGATGGCACCCGCGGCCACTGGCACGAGCCGGACGAGCGTGCCGTTTCTGCAGACGGAGTTCAACGAACATACCGGGCAGTTCTCGCCCGATGGCCGTCTGCTCGCGTACGTCTCGGACGAGTCCGGCACGCTGGAGGTGTACGTCGCGCCGTTTCCCGCAACGGGCGACCGGTGGCGAAAACGGATTTCCAGCAGCGGCGGCGTTCAGCCGAGATGGCGCCACGACGGAAAGGAGCTCTTCTACATCGCCCCCGACGGAACGCTCATGGCGGTAGCGGTCGCCACTGCGCCCACGTTCGACGCTGGTTCGCCGTCAGCTCTCTTCAAGAGCCGGCTCGCCGGACTCGATTCGCTCATCACGAATCCGATCGGCGCGAATTACGCGGTGAGCGCGAACGGTCAGCGATTCCTGATGACGTCGATCACCGAGCAAACCCCTCCCGCATCGGTCACGCTCCTCCTGCACTGGCCTGCGGCCCTCAACACGCGCTGACGGATCAGAAATCCAGCTGCACGCCGACATCGGCGAACCTCGCTGTCAAGATCGCCGTGGGAGCCGGCCATGACGGACCGTAGCGGTTGTTGTACGAGAGCACGGGATTCGCGTTGAGCAGGTTGTACACCGACGCCATCGGACGGAACACGAATCGACCGGCGCGCATCGTCTTGCTGAACCGGATGTCGATCTGATGGATACGGTCTCCATACAGCGTCGCCGGCGGAAGCAGATCCAGCAGGACCGTGGCATTGCACACGGCGGCCGTGCCGCACGCGGCGAGGTTGCGCCCGAGAGACGGAAGGATCTCCGCGTTTGTCGTCTCCTGCTGCGCGAGGAGCTGCGGGCCCGGCAGGCTTTGAAATGTCGCGGCCGTTTCGACGCCCCACCACGGCCACGGGTAGACGGCTTGAAGCTTGACGTTTGGCTTCATCGGCGGGTGGATGTCGCAGAACGCGTCGCGGCGGGGCGCAGTCGCTGAGAACGTGAGGCTTCGATCCTCGGTCGCGTAGCAGGTGTTGGTTCGCTCGCGTCCGAGACTGATGCCTCCCCCCAGGAACCCGCGGTTCCGCAGACGGGCGTTGAACGTCGCGTCGAACCCGTCGAAGACGTCCTCCTGCCTTCCGAAACTGCTGGCACCCGTGAGCAGGTTGTCCATCTGGCCGAACTTCGCGACGCTCACGTCGTAGAAGCCGCACATCGGCGTGCCGGCACCGGGCAATCGTGGATCCGCGGGCGCCGCGACGCAGTAGTGAGTGAAATCGGCGTTGCTCACCGCGAGGTTCTGCGTCACCGGCGTGTTCCCGGAGATGATGATGAAGTTCCCGTACCACCGCCGGAAGTAGCCACCCGAGACGGATACGCCCGGGAGGAGCTCGTGCTGCAGGCTGACACTCGCGCCCCAGTTGTACGGACGGACGCCGAAGCCCCTGGTCACCGCCTCGTCGTATCTGCTCCGCACGAGAACCTGCCCGAAGGTATTCGGGTTGGCCGGCCCGCACTCGCCGTTGGCGGTGACGCTGGCGAGATCGCAGTCGGGCACGAAGTTGTCGCGCCGCGGGTCGCCGGGCGGATAGAACGAGTCGTTCCAGTTCCGCGAGGCGCTGCTCACCGTCGACTGCAGCGGGTTCACGGCGCGCGCGATCGTATACGACTCGCCGCCGACATAGCGGCCGAGCGTGGCCTTGATCGCGGTCGTGCCGGTGCCGAACACGTCGTAGGCGACCCCCACGCGCGGCGAGACGTCGCGCCAGTCGGGCACGTTCTTGATCGGATCGAACGATCGTGCCGGGATGAGGCGGCCCGCGGGGAGGCTCTGCTCGTCGACCTGGCTGTTGAGAAAATCCGCTCGCATGCCGAGATTGAGCGTCAAGCGGCCCCGCGCCCATTGATCCTGGGCGTACAGCCCCAGGTTGTCGTTCACGCGCTCGCGGAAGATCGTCGGTTCGGCGAACTGGGTGATGCGGTTCGGCACGCCATTGAAAAACGTGTAGTTCACGCCGTTGTTGCGATCGTTGCCGACCACTCGCCACTGCCGTATCAGCGTGAACCCGACTTTGACGGAGTGCGTGCCGGTCACGTACGACATCGCGCCGCGATAGTTGGACTGACTGTTCCGCGTGCCGCCGAATCCTCCGGTCGGCGCCCGCCAACTGAATCCCGTGGACGACTCGGTGATGGCGGACAGGGTTGCGGGCGCGGCCCGGTCGCGCCGGCCGCTCGAGTTCTGTGCCGTGACCGTTCCGCCGGCCTCGATCAGCACCCTGCTGGTCGGAGCCGAGTTCCAGCTCGCCTGCGCGAACCATTGCGGATCGTTCTTGTTGTGCGCGCAGCCCGAGGGCGCTGTCAGCAGCGTTGGCGCGAGGCAGGTGCCGAAATCGCTGTACTGATAGTGATAGGACGTGTTGACCTTGTTGCCGGGCGTTGCCTGCAGGGTGAGCCGCGTGTCGGCGCTGACATGCCACACCGGTTGCACGGCGGGCCGGCTCCGATCGGGCGTGTAGAAGAGCGCCGCGCGATCGAGATCGTCGTAGAGTCCGGCGACGTAGGTGTACGTGCCCCAGTGGCGAACCGACGAGAACAGCCAGAGGCGATCCGCGAGGAGCGGCCCGCCGACCGACGGGTTGGCGTCCCACAGTTTCCTGATCCGGTTGCCGCTGGTGAGACCTCGCGCCGTGAGATCGGCCGACAGGTTGTCACCCTGGAGCGCGCTGCTCGCATAACGGCCGCTGAAGGAGCCGTGGACGGTGTTGGAGCCCTCCCGCGTGATGAAATTCGACGTGACACCGCTCAACTCGAATTCCGCGGACATCGAATCGGTGTTCACCACCAGCTCCTGCGCCATCGCGTTGTTCAGGTAGTTCCCGTAATTCACCCCGCCGGTCCCGTTGCCGCTCATCACCGACATCCCGTCGACGAAAAGCCGGCTCTCGGCGATGCGGCTGCCATGCGTCTGCAGCATCAGCCGCGTTTCGGGATCCGAGCCGCCGACGTTCTGCAGCGTCCCCACGATCTGCATCCCGGGCGTCATCGATGCGAGGCTGGTGAAGTTGCGGTCGGTCGGCAGCGCGTCCATCAGTGCACGTGACGTGACGGCTTTGGTCTCGACGTTCTGCGTGTCGAGGCTCGGAATGTCTTCGGCCAGCACGATCGTTTCGGCGCCTGTGCCGGCGGGTAACTGGACGTTGATCGTCGCGGCGAAAGAGCTCGACAGCTCGACCGCCTCCCGCACCACCGTGTTGAAGCCCGTCAGCGCGAAGCCGACCGTGTAGACGCCCGGCCTCAGCTCGACGATCTTGTACGTGCCCTGACCGTCGGTCACGACCACGCGCGTTTTCTCGATCAACGCCGGGCTCGACGCTTGGACGGTGACGCCCGCGAGTGCGTGCCCGTCGGCGTCCCTCACGATGCCCGCAATCGCGGCGTTCTGGCTCTGCGCGAACGCGCTCGACGCGGCTGCGACCGACACCGCGAGCAGGGCGGCGTAGCATGACAGCCTTGGTTCGAGAGTCATCATTTCCTCCCGCCTGGAGGGCAATCCGCGCGGCAATATACCCACGCCGCGGCGGCACCAGGACGAAAATCTCGCGGCGCCTTCATGCGTTCACCGGAGCTCGGTTCTCAACTCGTACGCGAACGGGCTCGCCCTGCCGTCGTCGACGACACGAATCTCGTACGTCGACCCCGCGTCGACGGCTACGTCGAGGTGGTGGCGAGTGGCGCCTGGCCAAGAAAACAGCGCACACGGGTTGCCGGCCGGCCGCACGACGTCGAGCACGACGTCCGGTCGACTCGCGGCCCAGGTCAGCGTCACGGCAAGCGTGCCGGAGGCCGGGACCATCAGCGCAAAGCGATCGCAGAACCCGGGCAGACCGTAGGAGTTTCCCCGGCACTGCGCGTCGCCCGCGTCCACGACTCCCCGGGCGAGCGTTCCGACCGGGATGTACGTCCAGGGATCCAGGACGAAATCGAGGCGCATGTCCTGCGAGACGCGGGGTCGCTGGAACTCGGTGAAGTATCCGGGCTTGGACGCTCGCATCCACGACGCCCACGCAGAAGTCGACGAGTCGAGCACCCCGGGCAGCACGTAGGCCCCTCCGGCCTCAGTCGTGGTGCTCGACAGCTCGCGAGGGGTGAAGCAGTCATCGCCGAACACGGTTTGGAGCTCGGCGACCCCGGCGCCGGCCACCGGCACACCGCCGGCAGTCACCGTGCCGGAGAGGGTATGGGTGCCCTGGCCTGACAAGAGACGCTGTGCGGCTCCCGGCGTCTGAACCGCGCCAGGCGCCGTCGCGACGACGTTCTCGCTACCATTGCAGGCGGTCAGTGCCAGAACGGCGGTCAGCACGACAAGTATCGCTGTCATGGCTCGTCTCCTCGACGCTTTCAGCGCGATGCAGGCCCGGGCACTACTATGAGTGACCGCCCGGCCGAAGTCGTGGGGAATTCCCTGGAAACTTCCGGGTGTACGGTGACGGCATGCAGGTGCGCTTCGGCGAGTTCACGATCGACACGGAGAGCCGCCAGCTGCGGCGGAACGACGCGGAGTGTCACCTGTCGCCGAAAGCATTCGAGTTCCTGCGCCTGCTGATCGAGCATCGCCCGCGCGCGCTCTCAAAAGCGGAACTGCACGAACGGTTGTGGCCGTCGACGTTCGTCTCCGAGGCGACGCTGACCAGCCTGGTCGCGGAGGTCCGGGGCGCCCTCAGGGAGACCGCCCGCGACGGCCATTTCGTGCGCACGGTGCACCGGTTCGGCTACGCCTTCAACGGGACCGCCACCGCGCACGAGGGCCCGGCGCCGCAGCCGCCTCATCGCGCGCGCTGCTGGATCGTCTGGCAATGGGGGCAGGTCGGTTTGATCGACGGGGAGCACGTGCTGGGACGCGACGCGGATGTCGCGGTGTGGCTCGAATCACCGAGCGTCTCGCGGCATCACGCGCGCATTCGTGTCTCGGGGGCAGGCGCGACGATCGAGGACCTTGCCAGCAAGAACGGCACCTACGTGCGCGGTGAACGCCTGGCAAGGCCGTCGCCATTGGCCGACGGCGACGAGATCCGTCTGGGATCGGTCCTCGTGAAGTTTCGCCTGGTCGACAGCGGTGTCACCGAGACACAACGACCGTCGTGACGACCGTGTGCGTCGCTAACGCCGCGCGCGCCTGACGACGGTCGATTCGAACAAGCCGAGCCACTTGTCCGATTCGTCGAGCGACCGCGCGGGATTGGCCTGCACGATCTTGATGCCCTTGAGCGGTGAGGCGACCTTCGTGTTGCTCGGCACGTAGTCCATGCTGACGAAGTACTGCTGGCCCTCGCCGAGCAGGTAGTCGTAGAAGAGCCGCGCGGCGTTCGGGTGCGGCGCGTGCCTGGCGACGCCGACGCCGTTCGAGCGGGCAATCGCCGGCTCGAGCGCGAACCAGTCGATCGGCGCCCCCTTCTTCTTCGCCTGCTCGGGCATGTAGTTGTAGACGTTGAGCGCGATCGGCACCTCGCCGGAGATCACGAGGTTGTTGAGCAGCGTGTGGCCCTGGCGGACGGAGAGGCCGTTGACCGCCGTCAGGTCGCGAAAGAACTTGAGGCCGGTCTCCCCGCCGCCCATCACTTCGACGACCGAGGCAAACCAGTCCTCGTCTTTCCCTTCGACGCCAAGCTTTCCCTTCCACTTCGGATCGAGCAGATCCCTGTAGGTCTTCGGCAGCGCCTCTTTCCTGACCAGCTTCGTGTTGTAGGCCTGCACCCAGACCGACAGCAGCGTCGCGGCCCACTGCCGGTGCGGCGGCACCGAGCCGGGCTGCAGGTCCTGTTGCACCGGCGAGTCGATCGGCAGCAGCACCTGTTCGCGCGAGAGCGCCTCCATCTCCGGCGAGCCGATGTGGATGACGTCGACGTCGTACTTCTTCGCCGATGTCTCCTGCACGGCGCGCTGCAGGACGTTCGACGTCCCCGCGCGCCACACGGTCACCTTGACGCCGTACTTCGACTCGAACGGCTTGACGAGGGTGGGAAGGTCCTTCTCGGCGATCGTCGTGTAGAGGGTGAGCGTGCCTTCCTTGCGCGCGGCGGCGGCGCGGTCGGGGGCCTGTGCTGCCGGGAAGGACGCCAGCAGGAGGGAAACCACGAAGAGCACGAAGAGCACGAAGACAGAACGCGGGCGCCGGGCCGCCGAAGGCGGCCAGCGGGTGAGGACGCGTGCGCGGAAACAAACCGCATCAGCGTCCAGGCGGCTTGTTTCCGCAGACGCGTCCTCGCCCGCAGTCGGCCTGCTACGCAGGCCGACCGGCGCCCGCGCTTCGCGTCCTTCGCGTCCTTCGTGGTTCACCACGTCGCCCGGCTCTTCGTGGTTAGCTGCCGCGGATGTTGAACAACTGGCGGTAGAGGCCCTTCCACTTGTCGTATTCGTCGATCGCGACCTTCGCGTCCACGAACTTCATCGGCACCTTGTTGAGCGGCGTATCGATCTTCTTGCTCGTCGGCACGAACTCGAGGTTGGCGATGATCTGCTGCCCCTCGGGACTGAGCTCGAAGTCGTAGAAGAGCACCGCGGCGTGCGGGTGCGGCGCCTTGCGCGCGACGCCGATGCCGTTGGGCCGCGCGATGGCGTTGCCCAGCACGAACCAGTCGATCGGCGCGCGCTGCTTCTTCAGCTGTTCCGCCTTGTAGTTGTAGACCGTCAGCGCGAGCGGCACCTCGCCCGAGACGACGAGCTGCGACAGCAGCGTGTGTCCCTTGCGCACCGACATGCCGTTGGTGCGGACGATGTCCTGGAAGACCTTCCTCGCGCGCGCCTCGCCGAGATCGCTGAAGATGCCGGCGAGCCAGTCGGAGTCTTCCTGCTCGATGCCGATCTTGCCCTTCCACTTCGGGTTGGTGAGGTCCTCCCACGTCTTCGGCAGGTCCGCCTTCTGGACCTTGTTCGTGTTGTACGCCTGGACGAAGACGTTCAGCCGCGTGCCCACCCATTCACCGTGCGGAAGGATGGCGGGCGCGATCAGGTCCGCCTGGTACGGACTCTTCACCGTCTGCAGGATGTTCTCCCGGTGCATCGACTCGAGCTCGGGCCCGTTGGTCTCCATCACGTCAACGGTGTTGCGGTTCGCGCGTGCTTCCTGCACCGAGCGCTGCACGATGTCCTCCGAGCCGGCGCGCCAGGAGACGACCTTGACGCCGTACTTCTTCTCGAAGGCGGTGCCCAGCTTGCCGATGTCGACCGTCTGCAGCGAAGTGTAGATGCTGACCGTCCCTTCCTTCTTCGCGCCGGCGATCAGCTTTTCCATCCGGTCCGCGCCCGTGTAGAGCGCGACGTCGGTCGCGGTGGCACCCGGCTTCACCTGCGCCGATGTCGCGATGGTGGCGACGGCGATGACGGCGATCGCCAGCAGGAAGATGGGGCGGCCCGTCAAGGGGCGACGCGTGAACGTGGAGAGTCGGGTCATGGCACTGTCTGCGGCTCGCGCGACGGCCCGCCTTCGCGCGTCTCGCGCTTCGGCAGGGCAGGCAAGTCGGTGAGCTCGGCCTCGTAGGCGTCGTCCATGCGCGGCGTGATGCCGCGGCTGGCGAGCGCTTCGGTGAACCATTGCCGGATGCGCGGCGACTCGTCGGCGTAATCGATCTGATCTCCGCCCACGCGGCGCGAGATCCACGCCTTCGGCACTCCCTGCGCGTTGCGAATCGACACCCCTTCCGCCTTGAACGCCAGATACCGCGCCGGCGTCGTGCCGGTGTTGAAGTGCTGGTGGAACCAGGCGTTGGGCGGCACGATCATCGAGCCCTCTTTCCACTCGTAGCGCCGCGGCTCCTCGCCCTCGGGCCACATCAGCGTGTACCCCTCGCCGCTCATGATGATGACATGCGCGCCGGGGCCGTGCGCGTGCGCTTTCTTGTAGCGGCCGACGCCGAACTGCGAGATGTGGCTGTTCATGTGGCCCCTGGCCATGCTGAAGCGGATGTGCGACCCGCCCGCGCCGCGCTCCTTCGCCGACACGAGCGGCAGGTTGACCGCGTCGGCCACGAAGTTGGTGTCGAGCAGCAGCCCTCGCTGCTCGCCCTTGTTGGCGAAATAGCCAGGCTCGCCGTTGAAGCGCTCCGTGAAGTCGTACTGCGTGTTGAAGACGAACCCCAGGTCGCCGAACGCGTTGATGATGACCGGCGCGTTGGTGACGGCCACGTAGCGCGCGGGCGCGGCGCCCGAGCCGTTGAAGTGCTGATGCCACGCGTTGAGCGGAATCGCGAACATCGCGCCCGCTTTCCATTCGAAGGTCGTCCTCTTTCCGGCGTCGTTCCAGACCGAGGTGGACCCGCGGCCGTCGAGGACGTAAATCATCTCCTCGTACAGCTGGCGCTGCGGCGCCAGCTCCCGCCCCGCCGGAATCTCGCAGACGTAACAGTCGTTCGACGACCGCGACGCGTCGTGGTTGAGGAAGACGCCGCGGCCGCCGCGCCGCGCCCACGGCTTCAGCTCGACGGCGTGCAGGTCGGGGACGTAGAAGGAGCTGATGATGTCGAGCCCTTCCGACCGGACCCAGCGCGTGTACGGCGTTTCCTTTTCGGCCGCGAATTTCTGGGCGAGATCCTCGGAGACGACCGCGTCTTTAGCCATGTGCCCTTGCCGCGCCCTACTTGTTGACGGGGGCGCGCTTGCCCTGCAGGTACGCGTCGATGACCTCCGCGTTCAGCTGCACGCCCGCGTCGTATTCCGGCGCGTCCTCGATCTGCTCGAGGTCGTTCAGCCCGCACGCCTTGAAGATGCGGTTGACGATCGAGATCAGGCGCACCGGCCGGTCGGGGCTCGCGTTGAAGTGCTGGTGGATCGTGTTCGGCGGCACGTAGATCACGTCGCCCGCCTCCCACTCGTAGCGCTTCACCTCGTCCTGCGGCTTCCAGTGATAGGTGTCGGTAATCTCGACGTCGCAATCCTGGTGCAGGTCGTAGCCCTGCCCCTCGACCACGTAGAGGCACTCCTCGGCGAGGTGCCGGTGCTTACCCGAGCGGCTGCCCGGCGGGATGATCTGCATGTAGGCGTCGACCGTCTCCATGCGCGTGTTGATCGCCTCGTTCACGAGGTGCTTGAGCAGCCCCTGGCGCGCCATCTCCCACGGCATGTCCTCGGGATGCACGATCTTCTTGCGCTTGGCGTTGCGTGCCGGCGCCCCGGTCGCGTCGTCCAGCAGCGCCTGGTACAACTTCTGGTTGACGCTCCCCTTCATCCACGCTTTCGATTCGCTCCACGCCATTACAGTTCCCCCAAGGCGGACCTGAAGGTCCGCCTCTACGCCTGGTTGCTCGTTATTCGTCGTGGTTGAAGTCCTGCTCGAATTCGCGCGCCTGGAACCCTTCCGCCCCCGGCGCGGGCGTCGTCGGCCGCGGCTCCACCATCTTCTGGAAGAGCATGTTCATGAACATGAACATCGGCTTGGTCTTCATGACCAGCGCGCGCGCCGGCTTGGTCGGGCTGGCGTTGAAATGCTGGTGGACGCAGTTGTTGTGGACGATGGCGACGTCGCCGGCTTTCCAGTCGTAGCGGATGCCGTCGTGAATCTCGTAGCCCTCGCCGTCGAGGATGTAGAACGCCGCTTCGTTGACGTGGCCGTGCTTCTGCGAGTGGCCGCCCGGCGCGTACTCCTCGAGATGGATGTGAAACATCTGCGTGAGGCCGTCCTTCGGCTCGATGTAGTGACGGCTGTACGTCTGCGGGCCGTCGTTGAACCGGATCAGGCGTCCCTTCCGTACCCGCGGCATCGCGCGCAACCGCGCGAGCTCGTCTTTCAGGTTGTAGGGACCGGCGATCGCGCGCACGAAGATGCGGTCCTTCTTGCTGTGATAGTGCGATTCGCTGACGACGACCTCGTCGTCGACTGCCGCGCCCTTGATTTCTTTCGCCATGGTTGTCCACCTGGCGGGTCCGAAAGGACCCGCCCTACAGGTACTGATTACGCCACCTGGCGGGTCCGAAAGGACCCGCCCTACAGGTACTGATTACGCCACCTGGCGGGTCCGACAGGACTCGCCCTAGAGGGACTGATTACGCCACCTGGCGGGTCCGGAAGGACCCGCCCTCCGCATCGATTACACGCCGTATTCGTCGAGACGAAACTTCTTTGGCTTCAGCGCGCGACACAGCTCGCGATTGAGATCGGCCTGCGGGAGCGCGATGCCTGCCTCGCGGGCCATCTCCTGGATGATCTCCAGGTCGTCGTCGGCCCACGCCATCGTGCTCGTGCCCCAGTTGCGGAGGACGCCGTTCTCCGCGCCGGTCTTCAGGAGCGCGTCGCGGAGCAGGTGCTCGTCCAGGCCGAACCGGCGCGCCAGCGCCAGAGCCTCATGATTGGCAATAAGGCACGCCCACATCAAGAGGTTGTTGGCGGCCTTGGCTGCCTGGGCTGTTCCGGTGGCGCCAGTGTAGACGATGTCGCTCGAATACGCAGCGATTACGGGTTTCAGCCGTTCAGATGCTCCGGGATCGCCGGCCAGGAACGACAGCATCGTCCCGGCGTCGGCGGCGCGCCCGCCCCTGCACATCGTTGCATCGACCACCGGAATGCCGGCCGGACGAGCGAGCTCTTCCAGTTCCTGGACAGTGGCGGGATTGACCGTCGAAAGAACCGCGAGGATGGTGCCGGGCGACAGGAGATCAACCAGCCCGTTCGCGATCAGATCGCGAAGCTCGCGATCGTAGCCGACGCAGACGAGCACGGCCTGGGCGTGACTGGCGATCTCCGGCAGCGTGCCCCACGTGGCGCCGCGCTGTTCGATCGCCTGGCGCTTGCTGGCGTCGGCGTCGTGTGCGAAGACAGTGAAGCCGCGCCGCGCGAGGTGGCCGATGAGGGACTGGCCGATGCGGCCCGCGCCGATCAGGGCGACGGTGCGGATTGGCGGGTCCGCGTCGCTGGGCATCGGTCGCTCCGCGGAACCCGCCCCACGTATGTCTCCCGGCGGCGGGTTCGCGTCGCGCGGAGCCTGAGTCGGCGCGGAACCCGGCCTACGAGATGGGGAAGACAACGCACTTCTCCGGGTTGACATGGACGAAGATGGTGCCGCCGACCGGCGTCCGCAGCGCCGGATGCTGGCGCGAGAGCAGCGACCGCGCGCCGAGCGTGACGCGGAAGTCGATCGCCTCGCCGAGAAACACCTTCTGCTCGACCGTCGCGCGCCAGACGTTGCTGCCGGCCGGGCAGCTCTCGACCAGGCCGACGTCCTCGGGCCGGATGGAGATCGCCACCCGGTCACCGGCCCCGAGCGGCCTGGCGGCTTTCAGCGTCACCTCACCGATGTCGGTGCCGACGACGTAGTGGTCGCCCGGCTCGACGCGCGCAACGACGCCCTCGAGGAAATTCGTGTTGCCGACGAAGTCCGCGACGAACTGCGTCGCCGGGTTCTCGTAGATGTCGCGCGGCCGGCCGATCTGCTGGATGCGCCCCTCGTTCATCACGGCGATCTCGTGCGACAGCGCGAGCGCCTCGACCTGGTCGTGCGTGACGTAGACGGTGGTGATCTTCAGCTCGCGCTGCAGCCGCTTCAGCTCGAAGCGCATGCGGTCGCGCAGCTTCGCGTCCAGGTTCGAGAGCGGCTCGTCGAGCAGCAGCAGCGCCGGCTGCATGACCAGCGCGCGCGCCAGCGCGAGGCGCTGCTGCTGGCCGCCGGACAGCTTCGTCGCGTCGCGGTCCGCCAGCTCGTCGAGCTGCACGGCGTGCAGCACGCGCATCACGTTGTCGCGCACCTGCTGCCGCGATTGTTTCCGGTCGCCCACCTGCAGCGGGAACGCGGCATTCTCGAACACGGTCATGTGCGGCCAGATGGCGTACGACTGGAACACCATGCCGAAGCCGCGGCGGTTCGGCGCCACGAAGACGCCATTGGCCGAGGAGAAGACGACCCGCCCGTTCACCGAGATCTCGCCGGCGCGCGGCCGCTCCAGTCCCGCAATCGACCGCAGCGTCGTCGTCTTGCCGCAGCCGCTCGGCCCGAGCAGCGTGAAGAGACGCCCCTCGTCCACGGTGAAGCTGACGTCCTGAGCGGCCCTGACGATGTCGCCCCGGTCGTTCGGGTATTCGGTGAAGAGTCCCTCGACCTTCAGCAATCCTGGCCCCCGGGCCGGCTAAAGCCGGCCCCTACTACGTACGACTGCCACCTGCCCGCTGCCACCTGCCACCTACTCCTTGATCCCGTACCGCGAGCCGACCCATCGCGCGAGCAGCACGAGGAAGAACAGCGAGAGGATGAAGAGCACGCCCAGCGCCGACAGCTCGACATACTGCCCGTTCTGCCACAGCTCCCAGATGACGATCGACACCACGCGCGTGTCGGGACTGTAGAGGAGGATCGACGTCGAGAGCTCGCGGATGGAGACGATCATCACGTAGATCCACCCGGCCATCAGCCCGGGCTTGAGCAGCGGCAGCACGATGCGGCGGAACGTCGTCGTCCACGACGCGCCGCACATCGCGGCCGACTCCTCGAGCTCGCGGTGAATCTGCAGCATCGACGTCGTGTTGTAGCGCAGGCCGTACGGCATGAAGCGCGTGATGTAGGAGACGTACATGATCCAGATCGTCCCGTAGATGCCGATGTCGACGTTCAGGTAGAAGATCATGATCGCCAGGCCGAGGACGATGCCGGGGAAGACCAGCGGCAGCGAGGCGATGTTGTCGAGCAGCCAGCGGCCGGGCAGCTTCGTCTTCACGACGATCCAGCAGATCACCGACGTCACCAGCATGACGACCGTCGCGGTGCCGAACGAGAGCAGCACGCTGTTCCAGACCGTGCTCGCCAGGTCCGGATAGGTGAAGACGAAGCGGTACGGATCGAGCGTCAGGTTCTGCAGCGCCTCCCTCGACGGCACGGTGTAGAACCGCTGGAACGACGAATAGAGCAGCACCAGGAACGGCAGCACGACGATCATCACGAAGTAGACGATGAAGCCCGCGGCCGTGACCCATCGCCAGGCGCCGAGGTCGATCTGCCGCGGCCGGAATCCCTTGCCGGTCATCGTCGCGTATTTCGATCCCTTGCCCGACAGCCGTGACACCGCGTACACGCCGGCGGTCGTGATGACGAGCAGCGCGACGCCGTACGCGGACGCCAGGCCGACCTGGCTTGGATAGCGGTGCACCGCCGTGTAGATCGAGGAGGTGAAGACCTCGATGCCGACGGGAAGTCCGAGCAGCGCCGGCACCTCGAACGACTCGATCGACCTGACGAACAGGATGAGGATGGTGGCGAAGATCGCCGGCCACGTCAGCTTCAGCGTGACGCGCCAGAGGACCTGCCACACGCTGGCGCCGCTCATCGTGGCGGACTCTTCGAGCGAGGGGTCCATCGCGCGAAACGCGGCGCTCATCAGCAGGAACGCCATCGGCGAGTAGTGGAGGCCGTCGACCCAGATCATGCCGGCCATCGAGTAGATGTCGAACGGTGGCTGCTCGAGGCCCAGCCACCCCTGGACCAGCTGGTTGACGATGCCGATCTGCGGGCTGGCGAGGAGGATCCAGGCGACGGTGAAGAGAATCGACGGGATGACGAGCGGAATGAGCGACAGGGCGAAGAAGACCGACTTGAACGGCGTGTTGGTCCGCTCGTTCATCCACGCGAGGGCGGTGCCGAGCACGAACGAAAAGAGCGACGCGCCGAAGGCGAAGCGAATCGAGGTGAGGAACAGCCGGAACGTGTCGGCGGTGCCGTAGGCGGCGACGTAGTTGCCGAGCGTCCAGACCGCGGGCGTCGCGGCCGTCTGCGGCGTGCGGAAGCTTTGCCACAGCAGGAACACGAGCGGAATCACGGCGATGTACACCGTGAAGGCGACGCACGCGCCAATCACGATCCACTTCCCGCCTTCGCTCCTTCGGAGCTTCGGCGAGGCCGGGCCGGGGCTATGAGTGGCGATGCTCGCCGTCGTGGTGGTGATGATGACCCTCGCCGTGATGATCGTGCTCGTGATGATGGTGATGGTGATGGTCGTGGTGGTGATGATGGGCGTGGGGAATCCGCGGGTCCTGGCTGAAGACCAGTGACTTGATCGTCACGGGCACGGTGAACGACGGCATGCGGAGTCGCCCGAGATCGATGTAGTCGAAGTCCCAGAGCGCGATGCCGTCGAGCGCGAGCACCTCCGACGCGAGGCCCAGCTCCTCCTTCAGCAGCGCGCCGATCGTCTGCGCGACGTCGGCATCGAGAATGACGAAGAGCGGCTTGCCCGCGGCAATCGTGCGCGGCAGCGCCTGCGCGATGCCGCGCGCCAGGCCCGCCAGGCGCGGATAGGCCGGCGCCCCGCGCCAGCGGAACGCGAGCGCGACCTCGGCATCGCCCTCCACGACGTCGAAGCGCTCGAAGTGCGCGCGAATCGCCTCCGCGACCGCCGCCGGGTCGACGGCGTCGCCAAACCGGATCGGCGGCTGCAGCACCTGCAGGTTCTTGCGCGGCAGCAACGCGCCCGGGTTGGAGAGATGGATCGTGTTGCCCGACAGCTGCACGCTGTACTCGGACGCGCCAAGCGCGGTGGCGCGGATGCACTCGCCCGCGGGCAGCAGGCGGAACGGCAGGCGTCCGGCCTCGAGCCGCGCGCGAATCGCGTGCCCCAGGCGCAGCCCGAGGTCGCCGAAGTCACGCGTCTCGCGCTCGTAGACGTACTCGCCGACGCCGCCGGAGACCATCGCCCCTTCCACGCCGCCAATCACGCCAAGGGGCTCGGTGAGCCAGAGTCCCTGGACGTCGGCGCGCGGCGACGGCTGCGTCAGCGCCTCGACCAGCGCGTCGGCCATCCACGACGTGACGCGCTCGATGTCGGCCTCGCTCACCTGCTCGCCGAGCGTCCACCTGCACCCCGCCAGCGCCGCGAGCCGCTTCCCCGCGGGATCGAGCCGGGTGAGCCGCCGCTCCGAGTCGAAGACCGCGAGGCGGCCGCCGATGTGGATGGCCGCCGTGTGCGCGACGGTGCCGCCTTCGACGAGCGCCAGCTTCGTGGTGCCGCCGCCGATGTCGATGTTGAGGATCGGGGTGCCGCCGTCGTGCGAGGCCTTCGCGGCGCCCGACCCGTAGGCCGCCAACATCGATTCCATGTGGTGTCCGGCGGCGGCACAGACGAATTCTCCGCCGACCTCGGCCAGCACCTCCGCGATCGCCTTGGCGTTCTCGCGGCGGAGCGCCTCGCCGGTCAGGATGACCGCGCCGGTATCGATGTCGTCGGGATGCACGCCCGCGGCCTCGTACGCCGCGTCGATGATGCCGCCGACCGCCTGGTCGTCGATGCGCTCCTCGCTGACGTACGGCGTCAACGCGACCGGCGACTGATAAACCGTCTCGCGGTTGACGACGAAGTAGCGGCTGGTGAGGTCCTCCGACAGGCGGCGCAGCTGGACCCGCGAGAAAATCACCTGCGTCCCCGCCGACCCGATGTCGATGCCGACCGAGAGCAGGGAGATGTTGTCCTGTGCCCAGAGGCTCGAAGTTGTCGGGTCGTACTCGCCGCCAGGATCGTCGTGATCGTGGTCGTGATCCGCCTCGCCGTCCTCGTGCGAGTGCATCGGATCGAGGCCGAGCAGATGATCCTCGAGCGTATGCTTCTTATCGGGTGCCACCGTTTACAACTCCCAACTTCCAATTCCCAACGCCCAAGGACTGCGACTTCCTGCCTGCTGCCCGCTGCCCGCTGCCAGCTGCCAGCTGCCAGCTGCCCGCTATCATAAGGTCCCCATGGATCGCCCGAGGCTCAAGACCGCATTCGTCACGCGCGGCCACACGAAAGCGCTGAAGGACGGCGCCATGAAGCCGCGCACGTTCGATTTCGAGTTCGAAGAGGTTCCGCA
>Ga0070705_100000107_pt1 | contig 47341 bp, 34 predicted proteins | sample KBSK5253metaG_FD_65455 | JGI IMG/M metagenome (GOLD analysis project Ga0070705, IMG submission 65455) | Corn, switchgrass and miscanthus rhizosphere microbial communities from Kellogg Biological Station, Michigan, USA - KBS K5-25-3 metaG | ecosystem: Host-associated > Plants > Roots >... | reverse complement strand
ATCTATCGGAGCCTGATAGAAGATGTGATCGAATCGATCCGAATCCCCATCTCCTACGTTCCCTCCCGATGCCGGCGGATTAGGCAACGTGTTACCTCGCAGGTCTACGAAATCCGCTCGGCGATCCGCGGGACACGCATCCGGGAAGCACAACACTTCCGTCACCATCGGACTCGGGTTCTTGCCGGGTCCTCCCGGCGCTCCTCCCGAAATCACAAACACTGTCCCTTCTTCGCTCACCGCGATTCCGGAATGAATTTGATAGTCTATCTGCATGTCCAACTTCAGCGGTGTCGATCCCGACGACTGCCCTATCACCGGGTTCGTCGCCGCTATCGCCGGTCCGTTTCCTTGCACGAACACTCGGAAGTTGTTCACTCCCCGTGATGGCGTCAGCCCGGTCGCCGCCACATCAGCGAATCCATCCGCCACGGGCAGGTTTCCACCGACGTTCGTCGTCACCGCCCCTGTCGCGGCTCCCGAGCAAACATCAAATGCTCCCGAGCAATCAGCAAAGCTGATCACCATCGACGGTGTACCCGCAGCTCCAAACGCCGACGGCGCCGGGAATAACCCTTCCGTCAACTGCGTCGCCGGGTCATCCGTCCCAACAAGCGATCTCGATACGGCCGCGTACACGACATTGCACGGTCCGGTAGTTAGGCTCACTACATCGCCGAAAAGCGGTGTAAGCGTTCCAGCCGCGCCAGGGCCGCCGCTCGAGTAGTTTGTTAATCGCACTGATGCACTCGAAAGGGGGGTCACAGATGTAAGCCCGACTGTCGGAATCGAAGGCACAACCCGAGTGCTGCGCAGCGAGCATTGGGCCCCAGGTACGTGCGGTATCGGCGCCGCCTTAAAGATCGCCCCGCCAGTAAACTGGATCAGGTCTACGAGGTGAAAATACAGGCTACCGTCATCGTCGACGGCCACTCCGGCGAGGTTGCCAACCGCGCTGCTGAATATCTGCCGCACTCCCGCCGGTGTTGACGCACCAGCGCCAACGCCGTCCGTGAACGCAAATGCGAATATCCGAGTGCGGATTGGTTGATTCGCTGCGTTTGTCTGGCACCCCTCAGCATCAAAGATCGACGCATAAACCACTTCGCCGATCGTACCGCACAGACCAAAATCAGAAAGATCCGCTACCGGCTGCACGGCAATGCCAGTCACTGTCACCTGATCATCGGCGCAGCCGAGCGATCCAGGTGTAATCGTAAACCCACCGCTTGCGCCCGTGTTCACCAGTACCGGGATGTTCACCTGGTTAAACACATCCGCGCCCGGGCCCGGCAATGATCCTGGATTAGTATCAGTCCCAATCCACAGGTTTCCCACCGAGTCTCCGTAATAATAAACATTCTCGTTAAACCCGTTCGCGACTGTGTGTTCTGATATCGCGGTCCGCGTTAACACGAAGTCTATTTCGCTGCCGGGCGGAATACCCGAAAAATCATCCACCTTTTGTTCCCGGTCGGCCGCGCAGTCCTCGCGCCCGTCCCAGTCCGCTATCAGTGTCACTTCATCAAATTGATTGTCCCGGCCGCCAATGTTTGTCATCAACGCCGCACTCAGCGCGCTTCGGGCATTGAGTATGTTTGGCTGCCCTGACTGAATGATTAAGTCTCCGCTCCCGCTGGTCTTTTTGCCGCGGTTGCGAAGGATCCTCTCGATTTTGGCGCTCGCTTCCGCTGGATTCGCCGAGCGTTTGATTCCCAGCGCGCTCAGAGTCTCCGCGGTGATCCGCCCTTGGGGTGCTCCCGTGAGCGCTCCCTCGTCCGCCTGATCCCGCGCGATTGATTGCTGAGCCGGCGAACTGATTGCCGAAGCCTTTGCCGCGGTGATTGAACCGACGGATCCCGCCACAACGCTCCGCATTCCCACTAGTGGCAGTACCATGGCTGCAACGGCCAGCACGAGCACTGTCATGAAGATCGCTCTTTTGACGTTCATCATCCCCCTCCAATTTTTCTTGGAATCCAATTTAAGATGCCTCTCCCGAACATTGGCAAGCTCTCCCTGTTCACAGAGCCGTCCTTGTCACGCTCTCGCCTTACGCATCTTGACGCGGTGACGCTTGCTGCGAAGCGCCCCCTCTCAGACGATGGCCCTGCCTTCAAAAAATCTCAAAACTCGAATCTTGATTGATTGTCGCCGCTCGAACCGTAAAGCGCTCAGCGGTGGGGCCGCGGAATTCAGCGAACCTAACCTGCCACGAGAAGGCGCTATGATAGGTCGAATCGGAATGGAAATCAACAAAAAATCCGCATACTACGAAAGAAAAATGCTGGTCAAATGCTGAGGATGATCCCAATACCCCCAGCCACGTCCTTTTGCGCTGAAGCCGGCACCCGATCGAAGAGTTCTGGTGTGAGGATATCGGACAGGGAACATACGATATGGAGCACTGCATGGACCGAATTGCACTCTCAACCTTTACGTTTCTCGAAAATCTGCACCCTGGGCGACGCTGGCATGCCAGTTGCGGCCAATCTCCGCGAAATCCAAAGATACTTGAAGGAGGAAATTATGCTCAAGAAGACCGGAGCAATTGTCCTTGCTGTTACTTTTCTCTCGCTATCAATCGCGCCAGAGACGCTCGCGTGGCATCGGAATCGCCGAGTCGTATATTACCGGCCCGCGGCGGTGACCTATTACACGCCATACGGCGCTCGTTACTACTCGCAACCTTACTACCGGACCGCGTACTACACGCCGTATCGCGGTGTGGCCGGTACGCGCTATTACTCGACGGGTACCCGCTACTACGGCCGCAGATCTTATCGAGGACACTCGACTAGAAATATGCTGTTGACCATCGGCGCTCCCGCCGCGATCGGCGCGGGAATTGGAGCAATCGCAAGAGGCGGTAAAGGTGCGGGCATAGGCGCGTTGATTGGCGGCGGAGGCGGCGCATTGTATTACCTGCTCAAGCATCGCAACAGGCGATACTAGCGCCCACGAATCACGTTGCGTAGCTCCGCAACTGAACCTTGAAGAACAACACAGCGAGGAGATTGACGGCCCAGTCTCCTCGCTTTCTGTTTTGCGCCCGCTTGTCGTAGCTCGCCCGCCAACTGTAGACTTCCTCGCTGATTTCAAACGACAGTTAGACCAAAGCGATGCTCCGAATCATCAACGTTGTCGGCGCCCGGCCAAATTTCATGAAAATTGCGCCGGTCATGGATGAGATGCGCCGACGCTCCGGCCGAATCAAGCCTCTCCTCGTTCATACTGGGCAACATTACGACGAGTCGATGAGCGACTCGTTCTTTGAAGACCTCGAGATCCCTCGCCCAGACATTAACCTTGAAATTGGCTCTGGCAGCCATTCTGAGCAGACTGCTCGGGTGATGATTGCCTTTGAGCGCGTACTTTTGCATCACGCCGCGGACTGGGTAGTTGTAGTCGGGGACGTGAACTCGACGATGGCCGCGGCGATTGTGGCGGCGAAGATGAACACGCGAATCGCTCACGTGGAAGCGGGACTTCGAAGCGGCGATCGCACGATGCCCGAGGAGATCAATCGAGTGGTCACCGATGCGCTTGCTGACCTGCTGCTGACTCCCTCGCGCGACGCAAACGAGAATCTCCTCCGCGAAGGCGCCGCGCCGGAGAAGATCAGCTTCGCCGGCAACGTGATGATCGATACCCTGTACCGCAGTCTCGAAAAAGCCCGGCGCTCTAGAGTGCTCGAACGTCTCAATCTGCGGCCGAAGCAGTTCGCCGCAATGACCCTTCATCGGCCTTCGAACGTGGACGACGCGAAGACACTTGCCGGAATCATCGATGCTCTCGAAGCTATCGGCGAGCGCTTGCCGATCGTCTTTCCAGTTCACCCGCGCACTCGAGAACGGTTCCAGCAATTCAACCTAATCGAACGCATTGGCAAAATGAAGTCTCTCTTGATAATCGAGCCGCTCGGCTATTTGGACTTCTTGCAGCTCTACAGCAACAGCCGTCTGGTGCTGACCGACAGCGGCGGCATCCAGGAAGAGACAACGGTGCTCGGGATTCCGTGCCTGACCCTCAGACCAAACACCGAGCGCCCAATCACGGTACTCGAAGGCACAAATCGCCTTGTAGGGAATACTCCCGAAGTGATCACCCGTGAGGCGCTTGCCGCGCTCGACCGTCCGGCCGGCGCCGCGCGAGTACCGGAACTTTGGGATGGGCATTCGGCGCCGCGAATCGTGGACGCAATCGAAGAAGCAAGCCGCTAATTCCGCGAGCAACCGATGGCAACGCATCATCAATTCAATGAACCGCAGATCCCGTTTCTTTCCTTTAGCAGTTCCACGTCATTGTTGATTTCATCGGCGCTGGTGGCTGCGTTATCCGCCGCGGTCTTTTGTGCGATCGGCGATTACACCGACGCGGCGATCATAGCTGCGATGGTCGTTGGCGGGGCTTTACTGATTGGCTTCAACGTATCCGTTGAAGCTGTGCTCGTCGCGTGGTTTGTGACAACGCCGCTAGCATCTTTCTATCTGAGAGTCCCCGTCGAGCGGTCCATTATCACTTACGACCGCGCTGTTTTTGCCGTGATGATCGGGATGGTGATCCTTAAATGGAGACGAGCGGATTCGCGGAGCTCAAATGAAGCTTCCTTGCTTCAACGCTCCCGGCTCTCGATCACAAAGTTTGAAGCCGCCTGGGTGTTGTTGTCATTCGCGGCGCTTGCGAGCGTCGCAGCCAGGTCCAACAATTTGGCTTATGCAACCCGAATGGCCGTTGACTCCTTCTGGCTGCCGTTGATTGCGTTTCACATCGCGAGAAATCATCTCGATATTCGGCGGCCGGGAAAGGCTTTGCTGCTGGGAGCGATCGCTCTCGCGCTATTGCTATTCGCAATCGGCGGCGCCGAGTTCGTGACCGGCGCAGACTTCTTTCACTTCAAAGGCTCGGAGATTATTCGCGAAGGCGAGCGCCGCGTGAATGGTCCCTTCATCTCGGACTCTTCTTATTCGATTATTTGCTCGATGCTTTTTCTGTTCCTGATATCAGCTCGGCGGTTGTTGAAGCCGCAATTCGATCGCGCGGGAAATGTCTTCTACTGGCTCGGCGTGGCGGCGGCAGCGGCGGGCGCGATGCTGCCGATGTTCCGCGCAGTCGCGGCAGCGGTGTTGATAGGGTTGATCGTCTTGCTGATTTCGGGACAGCGCCGGCGTTTTCTATCGCGGCGGTCTGCTCCGGCGCTTCTGATCATTGCCGTGTTGGTTTTGATCGGGGTTGGTGCCGTGCTCGCCCCGCTGATGCTTCGTGCCGGGCGTCTCTCCGATCCTCGCACAGTGTTCGCAAGACTCGCGACCTGGCAAGCCGCCGTAGTCTTCACGTTGAACAATCCCGGGTTTGGCGTGGGCCTCGGTAATTACTCAGAGCACTTCCGCGAGAGACATTTTTACCGCGATCCAACGATTCGTGATGTCTTCGATGCGCGAGCCGCTCAGAGCCCTCATTCGAACGTGCTCTGGATCAGCACAGAGATGGGAGTGACCGGGCTGATCCTTTATCTTGCAGCGAACGTCTATCTTTTATTGATGGGCTGGCGTGCGTTGAAGCGAGCGTCAAACGATCGAGAGCGTACCGCCGCGGCCTGTTTTCTGGCGTTGCTCGCAGCATACTGGATACCGGGACTCACGCTCGCAAGCGGAGAGTATTCCGATGTGAATCTTTACTTCTTCTTTTTGCTCGGAGCGTTGAGCGGTCAGTTTTCTCGTTCCGGTCAACTCATCGAACCTCGCGGCGAGCCGGCAGATTGAAAACCATCCGCACAATACGCGATGCCGTGAGCGGAATGACGCCGGGCGAGATTGCCGCCGAAGCGCTTCTGCGCGCGCGACGGACTGTCTCGCGAGCGATGAGCCGCATAACCGATGATTCGGCCTCCACCTATGTCTCCGGCGAAGCGCTGGCTCGGTCCGTGGAAGGCAGCTCAGTCAGCGAAATCGCGGAACGAATTCGCGCGCGCCGCGGTGTGCACCTGACTCCCGGACTCGCCACGCTTGATTCAACCGCGGCACTTGTGCGCGAGATGTTTCCCACCTCGATCGAAGCGTCTCGATTGGCAGCCGACGCGATCCTCAATCATCAAGTCGCTGTCTTCGGCCGTACTCACGATGTGGGACGGCCAATCGATTGGCATCGCGATCCGCATTCAGGCCTGCGGTGGCCGCTCGCGCATTACACGCACGTGCCGGTGATCCTTGGCCACGGCGGCGATGTGCGAGTGGTATGGGAGCTGAACCGATTGCAGCACCTGACGACGCTGGGCCGCGCTTATGCGCTCACGGGCGATGAACGCTACACTGCAGAGTTCCTGCTTCAACTTGCCTCGTGGCAAGAAGCGAACCCACCGCGCTTCGGACCGAACTGGCTGAACGCGATGGAAGCGGCGATCCGCGCTATAAACATAATCGCAGCGCTCGAGATGTTCTCGGGTTCTCAACATCTCACCGACGCCGCGATTGAATTACTCCTCAAGATGCTCATCGCGCACGGCAGTTTCATCCGCGCCAACCTCGAGTTCACGCATCGTCTTTCGAGCAATCACTTTCTCTCGGATCTGATAGGCCTCTTCGCAGTCGGGATGACGATGCCCGAGCTTGCACAGTCGCGCGAATGGGTGAGTTTCAGCATTGAGAGATTGCTGATCGAGATGGAGCGACAGGTGCTCGCTGACGGCGTGGACTATGAAGGCTCGATTGCCTATCACCGGTTTGTGCTCGAAATATTCGCGCTGTTCTTTTCGATCAATCGCGAAGCGGACGTTGAAATCCCTCGTCACTATTGGGAGTACCTGTCGGCGATGTTCGATTTCGCGCGCTACTATCTCAAGCCCGACGGAACCGCGCCGCGCATCGGCGATTCAGACGATGGACGGCTCATCGCGTTCAAGTCGCGTCCGCCGGATGATCATTCGTACCTGATGTCGATCGCCGCCGTCTTGTTGAAAGACGAGAGATTCAAACTGTCGAGTAACATCGATGAAGAGGCGATCTGGTGGTTTGGCTCGACCGCTCGTGAATATTTCGAAGGATTGCCGGTGCACGCACCGCCCAAATCGAAGGCCTTTGCCGAATCTCAAATAATCATTCAACGTCACGAGCAACTGTACGCGATCATCGATTGCGGCGATCACGGAGCGCGTGGCCGAGGTTCGCACGCGCATTCCGATGCGCTGTCGATTGAGGTCTTCGCGCACGGCCGCACATTCCTTCGCGATCCGGGAACGTTCGTGTACACAGGCAGCGCGCGATGGCGGAATCTGTTTCGCTCGACCGCTTATCACAACACGGTCAGGATCGATGGCGAGGACATCAGCGAAATAAACCCAAGCCAGCTTTTTCTGTTAGGTCCAAACGTCCGCCCACGAGTGATCTCCTGGGAGAGCAATGATCGGCGCGATGTGCTTGATGCCGAGCATCATGGCTATCATCGCCTTGCGTCGCCGGTCACACATCGCCGAGTCGTCACCTTCGACAAACGCGAAGGCCATTGGACCATCGAGGACAGTTTCACCGGCGAGGGTCGTCATCGATTTGAATTCTTCTTCAACTTCGACGCAGCGCTTGAAGTCACGCTTGACCACGACAAACGCGCGATCGCCCGCGATAAGAACACGTCCCTCACAATCGTGCCTACCACTAAACAAACGCTCGATGCGAGGATTGAACCGCGATGGGTTTCGCCTGCATACGGGACTCGCCTGAACTCGTCTGCTATCATCTACTCTCTTACAACCGAAGTACCGTTGAAGGTCAGCTTTCAATTACTCGTCTCAAGACTGCAAACGTCTTCTGACTTCTGACCTCCGACTTCTGACCTCTATTCCTATGTGCGGGATCTGCGGAATCTATGAATACGGCGCGAGCGAGCCGAGTATCGACGACTCGCTGATCATTCGAATGCGCGACACGATGACGCATCGCGGGCCCGACGATGCCGGCGTCTACGTCAGCCCGGACCGCCGCGTCGGCTTTGGCAATCGGCGGCTTGCGATCGTAGACCTGTCACCCGCCGGCCGCAATCCAATGCCGAATGAAGACGGCCGCGTTTGGATTACCTTCAACGGAGAAATCTACAATCACGAATCGCTTCGCCCCGCGCTTGAAGCGAAAGGCCATCGTTACCGCTCGCGCACGGACACCGAAACGATCATTCATCTTTATGAAGAGCGCGGGTTGGATTTCGTCAACGAACTCGATGGCGATTTCGCAATCGGGCTTTGGGATGAATCCGCGCGCAGGCTTGTGTTGGCTCGAGATCGAATCGGAGTGAAGCCGCTGTATTACACGATCGCATCGGGCCGGCTCATCTTCGCTTCCGAGATCAAGGCGATTCTCGAGCACCCGTCGGTTTCGCGTGACATCGACGAGCGGTCGCTCTATCACTACCTCTCATTCCTGACGACGCCCGCGCCCGACACGCTCTTCGCCGGAATCAAGAAGCTGCCCGCGGGATGCCTTCTCGTTTGCGATCGATTCGGAGAAGTGAAGATCACTCGTTACTGGGACGCGATCGTGAAGGGCGCCGAGCCTCCGAGAGATGAAAACGAGACTGCGAATGAAATTCTTCGGCTGCTCACTGAAGCAATCGACAAGCGGATGATGAGCGATGTGCCGTTCGGTGTTTTTCTTTCGGGTGGAATCGACTCGACCGCGAATGTGGCTCTGATGGCCGGTTTGATGGATCGGCCCGTCAGCACTTTCACCGTCGGTTTTAAGGATCAGCCTCAATACAACGAGATCGACGAAGCTCGCAGCGTCGCAAATGAGTTCCAGACGGATCATCACGAAATCCTGATAAGCCAGCAGGAGCTTTTTGAGTTTTTGCCCGACCTGATCTTTCATCAGGACGAGCCCATCGCCGATCCCGTTTGCGTGCCTCTCTACTATGTCTCGAAGCTCGCGCGTGAAAGTGGAACGACAGTGATTCAGGTCGGCGAAGGCTCGGATGAGTTGTTCTGCGGTTACGAGCAATACAAGTACTACCTGAATCTTGATCAGTATGCGTGGCGTTACTTGTCGAAGCTCCCGTCTCCCATTCGAAGAGCGCTTGCGAGTACTGGCCAGTCGCTTCTGCGCGCTGGAGCCGGGCATTTGCCGCTGAGACTCCGCGGACCCGCGCCTGATCTCTTAAGAAGATTCGCCGATGGTGAGGCGGCATTCTGGAGCGGCGCCTTTTTCATCGACGAAACGCACAAGCGACAGCTTCTGACTCCCGAAGCACGGCGCAGATTGCGCAACGGATCGGGACACGGCTTCTCTTCTTACTCGGTCGTGCGCGAGGATCTGGATCGCTTGCATTCAGCGAAACCCGAAGCGGACCTGCTTGAGCGGATGATTTATCAGGAGCTGAAGCTGCGCCTCCCCGAGTTGTTGCTGATGCGCGTAGACAAGATGACGATGGCGACGTCGGTCGAAGCGCGCGTGCCGTTTCTGGATCACAAGCTCGTCGAATTCGCGATGACGATCCCGCAGGGAATGAAATTCAAGAACGGCGAAACAAAACACATTCTGAAACGGGCGCTCAAGGGCGTGGTTCCCGATCGCGTGCTGGCAAGAAAGAAGAAAGGATTCGGCGCTCCGATAAAGGAGTGGATGCTCGACCGCCTCGGCGGCTTCGTCGAGGACGCCGTAATCAAATCCTCGCTCGGCCGCCGCGAGCTATTCGACTACTCGTTCATTGAAGACATATTGCGCGAGCACCGCTCGGGCCGTGTGAACTATTCGTTTTTTCTTTGGAGCCTGTTGAATCTCAGCCTCTGGTATGAACATTGGATCGAAGGCAAAGACATCGCGATAGCACGATGATGACTGCGCGCTGACATCTGACTTCTGACTTCTGACTTCTGACTTCTGTCTTTTTATGTGCGGCATCTGCGGAATCTATGAATACGGCGCGAATCAACCGAGCGTGAACGGGGCGCTGGTTGTGCGGATGCGCGACACAATGATTCACCGCGGGCCTGATGACGCAGGCGTCTACGTGAGCGAAGACCGGCGCGTGGGTCTCGGAAACCGGCGGCTGGCGATTGTTGATCTGTCACCTGCCGGCCGCAATCCGATGTCCAATGAAGACGGCTGCGTATGGATCACCTTCAACGGAGAAATCTACAATCACGAATTGCTCCGGCCAGCGCTGGAAGCGAAAGGCCATCGTTATCGCTCGCGCACGGACACCGAAACGATCGTGCATCTTTACGAAGAGCGCGGCCTGGACTTCGTTCAGGACCTCGACGGCGATTTCGCGATTGGATTATGGGATCAGAACGCGAGTCGAATGGTACTTGCTCGCGATCGCGTCGGCGTTAAGCCGCTTTACTACACGGTCGCGGGCGGGCGGTTGATCTTCGCATCCGAGATCAAAGCGATCCTCCAGCATCCCGCAGTTTCTCGCGACATCGACGAGCCGGCGATCTATCATTACCTCACATTCCTGACCGCGCCCGCTCCACAGACGCTATTTCGCGGAATTCACAAACTGCCGGCCGGGTGCTTGCTTACGTGCGACGCGCGGGGAGATGTGAAGGTCACTCGTTATTGGGACGCGATCTCGGCAACGCCCGAGCCGATGCCCGAAGACGAAGAAGCGATAGCCGAAGAGTTGCGCCGCTTGCTCAAAGCATCGATCGCTAAACGAATGATGAGCGATGTTCCGTTCGGCGTGTTTCTTTCCGGCGGCGTCGACTCTACGGCGAACGTCGCGATGATGGCCGAATTGATGGATCAACCCGTGCGCACATTCAGCGTCGGGTTTCGCGACAACCCCGAGTTCAACGAGATCGAGGAAGCTCGCTTCGTTGCAAATCACTACGGCACGGATCATCACGAGGTGATAATCAGTCAGCAGGAGCTTCTCGATTTCTTGCCCGACCTGATCTTTCATCAGGACGAGCCGATCGCCGATCCGGTCTGCGTTCCTCTGTACTACGTATCGAAACTTGCGCAGGAGACCGGCACAAAAGTCGTCCAGGTGGGCGAAGGATCGGATGAGCTTTTCTGTGGTTATCGCGACTACGCGATGTACCTGGATCTTTATCGCTATCTTTGGAGGCACCTCTCGCGGTTGCCCGGACCGATGAAGCGCGCGATGGCAAGCGTGGGCGAAATGCTGTATCGAAGCGGCGCGACTCGACTGCTGCCAAAAGGCCGGAAGATGGTCCCCGACCTGCTTCGCCGGCTCGCGAGTGGTGAGGAGCTTTTTTGGAGCGGGACGTTTGTCTTCGATGAGGTCAACAAGCAGCGGCTGTTTACCAACGAAACAAAACAAAGGCTCTCTGCCGCGCGTCCGAACAACGAGCCGTTCTCTTCCTATTCGATAATTCAAGCGGATCTCGAGAGGCTGTCGGCTTCGCGGCCCGATGCGGATCAACTCTTGAAGATGATCTATCAGGAGTTGAAACTCCGGCTCCCCGAACTGCTGTTGATGCGCGTCGACAAGATGACCATGGCCACATCGGTCGAGGCGCGCGTGCCGTATCTTGATCATCATCTTGTCGACTTCGCGATGTCGATTCCTTCGCGCTTGAAGTATCGGGGCGGCGCGACAAAGTACATCCTCAAGCGCGCGCTCAAGGGTGTGATCCCTGATCGGGTGCTGAATCGCGAGAAGCAGGGCTTCGGCGTTCCGATCAATGAATGGATGCTCGACCGGCTCGGCGGCTTCTTTGAAGATTCGCTGTTCAGTTCGGCGCTCAGCCGCCGCGAGTTGTTCGATTACGACTTCGTTCGAAGCATCCTCCAACAACATCGGCGCGGCCGGGTAGATTACTCATTCTTCCTGTGGAGCCTTTTGAATCTGAGTCTCTGGTACGACCAGTGGATCGACGGGGCGCGACCGGCAGGCGGCCCTCCTTCGGCGCTGACAGCCGAACAACAAGTTGCAATTTCATAACGGCAACCAAATCCTGCCTGACACACGATTCCTTGACCGCCGTTCCTCGCAATATTGTATAATCGCCGCAGCCCCGGAGGAGAAATCACATGCGCTCAATCTGGAAGGGTCACATACGTTTCTTGCTCGTCGCCATTCCCGTTCGCGTTTACAACGCGATTGAAACATCCGAACAGATTCACCTGAATCAACTCCACAAGGACGACTACGGGCCGATCGGCTACGACAAGCGTTGTAAGAAATGCAACAAGGTCGTCTCGAAGGATGACATCATCAAGGGTTATCAATACTCGAAGGACCAGTACGCGATCCTCGAACCCGATGACCTCGCCAAAGTGAAGCTCAAGACAACCAAGGTCATCGACATCGTCGGCTTCGTCGATAAGTCCGAAATCCCGCCGATGCTCTACGACTCGCCTTACTTTGTCGGTCCCGACGGGGAGGTCGGCGCAAAGACCTATTCGCTCCTTCGCGAGGTATTGAAAGACACCGGCAAGGTTGGGCTCGGCAAAGTTGTGTTGCGCGATCGGGAAGACTTCGTCGCCATCGCGCCGCAGGAACAAGGCCTGGTCATCTACAAGCTTCGATACCCGAAAGAAGTGAGAAAGATCAGCGAAGTGCCTGATCTCGAAACGCACGAGATCGACAAAAACGAATTGAAGCTTGCGCACACGCTGGTCGATCAGATGGTCACTTCGATCGATCAAATCGAGATGCGTGACCGCTACAGCGAAGCGCTCAAGGAAATAATCGAAGCCAAGATCGAAGGCAAAGAAGTCGCCGGCTTCGTCGAAGAAGAACAGCCCACCGTCGATATAATGACCGCGCTCAAAGAGAGCATCAAACAAGCCCAACGCAAACCGATGGTCAAGGCCACGGGTAAAACCAAAAAGCAGGAAGAAGCGGAGGAAGCAAAGCCGAAGAGGGCTCGCAAGAGCAAAGCCTCTTAGGCCGAGCTTCACCAGATGTCCAAAAAAGATGCAAAGATCCTGCGGTTCCCAGCTCCGGCGCCGTCAAAGGCAGACTATCAACGCGTCAAGTCGACCTACTCGGTTCACGACATCAAGCAATTGTTCGGACTCAGCGAACGCTTGATTCGCCGGTGGACCGAAGAAGGAGTCGTGGCCGCGACCACTTCAGATGCCGGTGATCCTGTTTATGATTTCCGCGCGCTCACTCTGTTCCGGCGCTCGCGCGAGCTGCGGGCTCACGGGCTGACCCTGAAGCAAGTCGAACGCGAGCTTCAGGGCCAGATGAATCTTTTCAAACCGGTGCAGACATCGGTTTCGAGATTGTTGAGCCCGTTTGAAGAAGCGCTGCTCCTGCACGAACGCGGCGATGCAAAAGCAGCGGCGCTCTATCGAGAAGCAATCACCGAAGGAGACAATCTGGCGGACGCCTATTGCAACCTCGGCATCATCGAACTGGACAATGCGGGTACGCCGAAGGCGCTCGACTGTTTCACGCTTGCGCTGAAGCACGATCCGCGTCACGTCGAGGCTCATTACAACCTTGCGAATCTCTATTTCGATGCGGGTGATCTGCAACTGGCGAAGCTGCACTATGAAACCGCCGCGGAACTCGAGCCGTCCTTCTGCCCGCTTCATTACAACCTCGCGCTGGTGTACTACAAGCTCGACGATTTGCAGGGCGCGTGCGCGGCTCTGCACAGGTACAAAGAGCTGGCGCTCGAGGATCACGAATCACCCGCGATCTATGAGCTGCTGAGCTGGTTGGAACAAGCTCGCGATATTCAAAACAAACGTCGCGGCTAGTGGTCAGTCAGATGAACACTTGTAAGGGCGTCCCTCCGCGGGCGCCCCTCATTGGTGATCGAAGTGATCCTCGACGAGGGGCGCCCGCGGAGGGACCCCTTACAAATCCAGCACCTTGAGCCCGCCTAAGTAGTAGGGAGGAATTGAGAATCCATGGCCGCGAAATTCACATCACGCACACGCTGGCGAGATAAGCTCGAACGTGGAGATCACTCGAAGATCGTCCAGATACCGAGTTCGATGGAAAAGAGATTCGGGGCCGGAACTATGTTCATCGCGAAACCGCTAGAAGTCGATGCGCTGATTCGATTGACCAAAAAGGGCATGCTGATCACCGTCGCCGAGATTCGATCGAAGCTCGCTCGCGATCACAACGCCGATACGACCTGTCCGCTCACGACCGGGATATTTGTTCGCATCGCCGCGGAAACCGCCGAAGAGGACTTGCAAAACGGCAAGAAGCGAATCACGCCTTACTGGCGAGTCGTGAAAGAGGATGGCAGTTTGAATGAAAAATTTCCCGGCGGTGTGAAAGCGCAATCCCGGCGCTTGAAAGAAGAAGGACACGCGATTACGCCAGCCAAAGGAAAGCAGCCGCCAAAGGTGAAAGACTTCGAGAGGTCGCTGCTTCGGTTCTAACCTTAGTGCTACCTTAGTGCCCTCGTGCCTTTGTGGCGAAGCACTCTTTCGAATCCAAACTTCATCGCACGATTCGGATAGATTCTCACCCAGCTTACGTCTAAGATCCCAACGATATGCCAAACCAAGAACTGAATCAGACACTCGATCCGCGTGATTGGGATGAGTTTCGCAGGCTCGGTCACCAGATGCTCGACGACATGCTCGACTACCTTCGCACGGTTCGCGACAAGCCCGCGTGGCAACCGATTCCAGAGCAGGTGAAGGCGGCAATCCATCAGCCGCTGCCCACCGAACCACAGGACGCCGCGGCTGTGTATCAAGAGTTCGTTCAGAACGTCCTGCCTTACACCAACGGCAATCGGCATCCTCGTTTTTGGGGATGGGTGCAGGGGAACGGCACGCCGCTCGGCATGCTCGCCGATATGCTGGCCTCTGGAATGAATCCTCACATGGCCGGATTCGATCAGGCTCCGGTGTTGATCGAGCAGCAGGTGCTTGCGTGGCTGACCGAGTTAATGGGGATGCCAACCGATTCGAGCGGCATACTCGTCAGCGGCGGCACGATGGCGAACGTGCTCGGATTGGCTGTCGCTCGACACGCGAAGGCCGGCTTCGATGTTCGAGAGCTTGGGCTTCAACACAACGGTCATCCGATGTTGACGATGTACGGATCGAGTGAAACGCACGGCTGGGCTCAGAAAGCGGCTGAGTTGCTCGGGTTGGGCAATCGCGCGTTTCGGCGCATTCCAATCAACAAGGATTTTCAAATCGACCTGAGCGCTCTCAGGCAGTTGGTTGAACAAGATCGACAAGCCGGTCACCGGCCTTTCTGCGTGATCGGCACCGCGGGCACGGTGAACACCGGAGCGATTGATGACCTCACGGCACTAGCCGAGTTCTGCCGCGAAGAGAAGCTCTGGTTTCACATCGATGCAGCGTTCGGCGCGCTCGCGCGATTCTCTCCGTCTCTCGCGCCACTTGTGGGTGGCATTGAAGCCGCGGACTCTCTCGCGTTTGATCTTCACAAGTGGATGTACTTGCCGTTCGAAGTGGCCTGCGTCTTGGTCCGTGACGCGAAGGCTCATCGAGATACCTTCGCGTTGACGCCAAGCTATCTTGCCAGGACAGAACGTGGAGTGATTGCCGGCGGTCTTCCCTTTTCGGATCGAGGCCTCGAACTCACGCGCAGTTTTCGCGCTTTGAAAGTTTGGATGTCATTCAAGACTCACGGCGCGAATGCGATTGCTCGCGTGATCGAACAAAACGTCGAGCAAGCTCGCTATTGTGCGAAGCTCATCGAAGCACATCCGGACCTCGAGCTAGTTGCTCCAGTACCGTTGAACATTGTGTGTTTCAGATTCGCCCCGGCCGATGCGCCGCGCGAGATGCTGAATCAATTGAATGAAGAGATCCTCGTTAGAATTCAGGAGAGCGGACTTGCGGTCCCTTCGGGCACGACGATAGGCGGAGTCTTCGCGTTGCGGGTCGCCATAACAAACCACCGCAGCAGGAGAGAAGACTTCGACATGCTCGTTGAAGCCGTATCTGAAATCGGCGAAGCCGTTTTGTACGAGAGGGAAAATTAACAGTTTGAGATGTCCGAAAGCACTACCCGACTAAAGTCGGTACTCTGAACGCTCGCATCACGATTCAAACCTACACTCGACAATGACTCACGCCTGTTTTCTCGAAGTACTGCTGGTGATATTCCTCGGCTTCCCAGAACGTCGAAGCTGGCGTGATCTCGGTGACGATCTCTCTCGAATACTTGCCAGAGCGCGAGAGCTTTTCTTTTGAAGCTCGCGCTGACGCTTCCTGTTCAGCATTGCGAAAGAAAATCACCGAGCGATACTGCTCGCCGACGTCGGGGCCTTGCCGATTCAATGTCGTCGGATTGTGAATCTCCCAGAACACATCGAGCAGCTTGTCATAAGAAATCTTCGCCGGATCAAACGTCACCTCGACGCTTTCAGCGTGGCCGGTTCTTCCCGAGCACACGTCACGGTAGGTTGGGTTGTCGCGCGAGCCGCCTGCGTACCCGACGCGCGTCGAGACTACGCCGTCCAACTCGCGAAACGCCGCTTCAACTCCCCAGAAGCAGCCTGCTCCAAACATTGCGGTTTCCATTTTCAATCGCTCCCTTTCTATGAAAAAGAAATTGTCGTCATTGAGAGGGGAATCTGGCAAGCCGCCTGCGCAAGTCTCGTGAGATCTGGCGGAAATTCTTACACCGTGTCGCTGTAATCTTTACGCTTGCTCGGCCACGGAAACACGCTTTTCTGCGCGTTCACGCTTGTTCGATGACGGCATACCCGTTGCACATGCCTCGGTGGGGCAGAGATACGGGTGATTATTCATAAATCACTTCCGGTCTCTTTTGCGGTTATCGTGGTGAGGACGATAACCACAACAGGCGATGCGGACTTCTCTGCATCGCCTTTTATTCTTTTTTACGTGGGAGAAACCAGATGAAAACCAGACTCGCGTTATTGATGGCGTTGACCACAATCGTCGTATTAAGTTCCGTAGGATGTGCAACCAAAAAGTACGTGCGCAATCGCGTGAGCGAGCGAGTCGCTCCGCTCGAGAATCGCACCGGTGAACTTGAAGAAACCTCGCGCCGCAACACACAGGACCTCGCGCGACTTTCTACGGACGTCATCGACGTGAGAGGCCGAGCCGATCGCGCGCAGTCGCAAGCCGACGCCGCGCTCACCCGGGCTGAAGAAGCAAACACCCGCGTGAACGGCGCCGAACAATCGGTCACCGATCTGCGGTCGAATCTTGATAACTACACGCTTCAGAATACCGCCGCGGTTCATTTCAAGTTCAACAGTTACCAGTTGACGCCCGAAGCCATCGCGTCACTCGATCAACTGGCGGCGCAGATCAAGGATCGCGACAACTTCATTCTCGAGATTCAGGGTTTCGCCGATTGGATTGGCAGTGATGCATACAACAATCAGCTCACCCAGAAACGAGCCGAGGCCGTACGCCGGTATCTGGCCGAACAGCACAACGTCGCGCTGTTCAGAACGCACATATTGGGATTCGGCGAGATCCGCCCGGTTGCGGATAACAAGACTCGCGAAGGCCGCGCCGAGAATCGCCGAGTTGAAATTCGGCTGCTGGTTCGAAACATATCCGGCGGCGCGGCGGCGCCAACAAAGACTTCTGGACAACGTTAGCCCTCTCTCTTTCTGTTGATGGCACTGCTAGAACCACAGTGCAATCAAGCCCCCGACGCAAGGCGGACCCGATAGTGGGTCCGCCTCTTTTTTTGTGCCCGCCTTGACGAGTGAACCCGGAACACATAATAGATCTCACAGTGAAGATAGAACTTCGACAAGGCGACATCACCAATCAGCCGGACATCGATGCGATCGTCAACGCCGCGAACACAGAACTGTGGCTTGGCTCAGGAGTCGCGGGCGCAATCGCAAGACGGGGTGGACCCGACGTTGAACGCGAGGCCGTCGCTCAAGGTCCCATCCGCCTCGGTGAAGCCGTCGCCACGACTGCCGGAAATCTCCCAAATAAGTTTGTGATTCACGCGGCGGCGATGGGCTATCGCGAAGAGGATCGCGCGGTGCCCAAACGCGAGGGCTCCCAATCAAGCGAAGCGATCATCCGCGATTCAACGATCAACAGCCTCGCGATTGCCGAAACACTCGGGTGCAAATCGATCGCCTTTCCGGCGCTTGCAACAGGAGTCGGCGGTTTCCCGGTTGAGGAATGCGCTCGAGTGATGATGACGGCTGCTAACGAATACGCTCGCGGGGATTCGGGGTCCAACATCGAACGAGTGGTCTTTGTGCTATTCAGCGGCGCGGACCTTGAAATCTTTCAACAGGCGTTGATTGCGATCAGTGGCATGGAGTCGGAGTGAAAAATCCCGCGAAACAATATTGCTACGAACATCCTCGCGCCGCGTTGACCGTCGACATCGTGCTATTTCATCGATCCGGAGTTGACATTGAAGTCCTGCTCATCAAACGCGGGCGAGAGCCTTTCAAAGGACGGTGGGCCTTCCCGGGCGGCTTCGTGGATAAGGACGAATCGCTCGACTCAGCGGCCGCGCGCGAGCTTCGCGAAGAAACGGGGCTTCGCGGGATAAAGCTCGAGCAGCTTGCCGCGTTCGGAGATCCGGGCCGTGATCCGCGCGGCCACACTGTGAGCGTCGTGTTCTGCGGAGTAGTCGCGGATCGCAGATCGGCAATCGCCGCAGACGATGCCGAAGAAGCCGAGTGGCACTCGGCTCTCAAACCGCCCAAGCTCGCTTTTGATCACCGCGAGATTCTCCGAGTCGCGCTCGAAAATTCAACGCGAGTCACGCGATGACTGATCAACGATAACGCTGGAGCTAGCGATGAATGATGGGGTTGTGGAGGCTTCGGGCATAAGCGTCGCGTTGATCGAACCGGAGATACCGCCGAACACGGGCAACATCGCACGCCTTTGCGGCGCCACATTTACGCCTCTGCATCTGGTTGGCAAACTCGGCTTTCGCACCGATGATAAAGCGGTGCGCCGCGCCGGGCTCGATTATTGGAACGAGGTCGAGATTCACTATCATCTGAATATCGAGGCTCTCTATTCGGCGCTTCCACAACGCCGGTTTCTCTACTTCACGACGAAAGCTGAACGCGCATACACGTCCTTCGCCTATGCGGCGGGCGATTGTCTTGTCTTTGGGAGTGAGACTCGCGGATTGCCCGAAGAGTTGCTGCGAGCCAACTGGGATCGCGCGTTGACGATCCCGATGCCGAACCCGCGGGTGCGTTCTCTCAATCTCGCGACTTCGGTCGGAATAGTGTTGTACGAGGCGCTCAGGCAACTGACATGGATAGACCCTGGCCTGTGGAGCAAACCAGGGTCTATGCCGAATTCAAACTAGAATCGCACCGCGGTGAAACTCGATCTCTCGCCCGTCGCCGGATTGAGTACAGTTATCTGCACGGGCGTAGCGGAAGGAAAGGTCCTTTTCATCGGTTTCTTTCCGAGGGTGACACTGAGTTGGGTCAGCGTACCGTTTGCCAATGAATAAGCGCTATCGTAATCCGGCGTCGGAAGCTCAGCCCCATCCACCTCAACGACTGAGGCACCGTTCGTGAATCCGAAGCCATCGATCGTGAGCACCTTTTTCGAAAATGTGACCCTGAGAACTTGCGGACTTCTTGGCGGTGCAATCCTGTTGACCAATGCGTCATATGCACTTGCGCGTCCCGATCGAGCAGCCCGCGATACAAGTTCATCCACCGGTTCGGATGTATCAATTATTCGCTGCTTGACCTCGGCCGGAGTAAGATCCGGAAACCGCGACCACAGGAGCACCGCAATGCCTGACACGTACGGAGTCGACATTGACGTACCGCTGAGTCCGGCGTAGAAGCCGCCGGGATAGGTGCTGAGAATGCTGACGCCAGGCGCCGCAAGGCTGACTGAATCGTGTCCAACGTTTGAGAAAGAAGCTACGCGGCCGCCGGCATCCACCGCCGCGACCGACACTGTCCCCGAATATTCTTTGGCATATGCGCCGGGAAAGTCTGGATCGTCGTCTATGTTCACGCCAGCGTTTCCGGCTGCGCAAACGAATAGGATTCCCGCCGCGTTTGCGGCAGAGATTGCTTCGCGGAGAGATTGCGAATCGCTGCCGCCGCCCCAGCTTGCGTTGATCACTCGGACATTGACGCCGTGATTGCGCATATCGATCGCGTAGTTGATTCCGCGGACGGCATTCGATGTTGAGCCTTTGCCCTGTGAGCCGCCGAGGAACTTGAGCGACATCAGCTTAACGTTCCACGCAACTCCGGCAACGCCCTTTCCGTTGTTGCCAACGGCTCCAATGGAACCGGCCACGTGCGTGCCGTGGAAATCCTCCGAGGCAGATTTGAAGGTTTGATTGGTGCCGTCGAAAAAATTCCAACCATTCACGTCATCGACCAAACCGTTGCCGTCGTCGTCGATGCTATTGCCCGCAATCTCTCGCGGGTTCACCCAAGCGTTGGCGGCAAGGTCTTCATGCTGAAGCTCGGCGCCCGTGTCCAGGATGACCGCAACTACATTGTCGCTGCCGGTCGTGATATCCCACGCGCGAGTGGCGTCGATGTTGGGGCTATCAAGCCCGGGGCTGCAAAACGAGCAGCTCGCCGTTGAGAGTCCCCACATCTCACCTGACAAAAACCGCGGATCATTGGGCACGGTATCCATCGCATAAACAAAGTAGTCGGGTTCGGCGTACTCGACGCGCGGGTCTGCCTGCGCTCGGCGCACCGCCTCCTCAACAGAAACGTTGCTGTTCAAATGCAGCAATTCGATCTTGCCGTTTGAACGCCGAGATATTGCTTCGGCTCTGACACCGCTGGTGCTCAGAATCTCCTCAGCCATGATGTCATCCGAAGCAGACTCAACTTCAGGCTTGAGCTTGACCACAATTTGATCGGCAGCGTAACGCTGCCGGGAGCCGTTAGTCTGTTTAGAGTAAACAGGCGACCTGGGAATAACGAATAGCGAGAATAGGATGAGACAAGCAGAAAGCGCCACAAACTTCTTCATTCAATTACCTCAATATGCTGCAGAGTTAAGCACGGGCTTCGCTAACAGGGTGCATTAGCGTTCTCTTCGTCCGATTCGAGCCGATATCTGGGAGACGCGCCAATTATAAGGGCGAATCCAGGCCGCCGCAATAGTCCGCATTGAATCACGAAAAATCTAAACGAAATCGATTCGTTGCCTCACGAAAGAAATCTAGATGAAATTATATCTTCCTGAGACACCTAATCTGGGTCTCGGGAGGAAACGATGAGGCTAAAGTTGAAAGAAAGGCAATCGCTTGTGCGGGTGAACGCGGCCAGATATCAGGCGCCGTCAAAGAGACAAAAGGGTATAACCGCTGCTATGCGTCGTTTCTGTTGCGCCGACACGGCAGACGTGTGAGAGTTGACACGAAGACGACACTGGTCGGGGATGTCAGCAAGCGGGTGCGCAAAAAGCGCGAGCCGATCTACGGACCGGATGTGCTGGCGGCGCTCAGAAAGAATTTGGGCGAACCTGGACTTCTGTGCGGTAAGCGGTTAAAGCAGTTCTCAGCGAGACGCTGTCAAAGATGGAGAGGTGGGGCGAGATTGATGTGACTGCGCAGGCCAAAGAAAAATTGAAGCGAATCAGCTCTGCAACAATTGACCGGATGCTGGCCCCAGAAAGAAAACGGTTGGAATTGAAATCCAGATCAGGAACAAAGCCTGGCACGTTGCTCAAGAACCAGATCCCGATCAGAACCTCCGACGACTGCGACGAAACCAAGCCCGGGTTTGCTGAAGTCGATCTCGCTTCCCACAGCGGCGGGGACGAGCGCGGCGACTTTGCTCAGAGCCTGTGCCTCACCGATGTAGCCGGCACCTGGAGCGATGCCGAGCCGGTGCGTAACAAAGCACAGGTCAATGTATTCGAGGGTCTAAAGAACATTCGGAAACGGCTGCCTTTTAGGCTGATTGGGATTGACTCGGACAATGGTGGTGAGTTCATCAACGCGCATCTGGTCGCCTATTGCAAGCAAGAGGACATCACCTTCACCAGGTCTCGGCCTTATCGCAAGAACGATAACTGTTTTGTGGAAGAAAAGAACTACACCCTGGTCAGACGAGCCGTTGGGTACCAGCGCTACGACACGCCGGAAGAGCTGGAGATCATAAATCGGCTTTACCACTACTGGTGTCTGCGGTCCAATTATTTCTTGCCGACGATGAAGCTGGTCAGCAAACAGAGAATCGGAAGCAAGGTGGTGAAAAAGTACGATTCACCTCGGACTCCTTATCAGCGGCTGCTTGGATCGCCCCACGTGCCGCCTCGAGTCAAGCAACAACTCAAGCAGACTTACAAGGAGTTGAATCCTGCTCAACTGACCAGAGAAATCGCCCGGCTTCACAAGCGTTGCTGAAGACGCACCAGAAGAAACACCGAAAGCAGAAAGTTGCGTGAGGTACGGTTGGTGATACGCTCAATGATCGCAAGTGCGAGGACGGGTTTCTGAGGCATAGGAAATCTATCAAGCCGATCGGAGGAATCCGGCGCAAGATTATCGAGGGCGGGACTGTTTCCAATCCCGCCCTCCCCCATCGACTTGATGAGTTTCGACTGGCTATTCCTTGGCGGGTTGCTCCCCAGCAGAGCCCGCCTCCGCTTTTCCAGCTATGCGAATTGTGTAACATCGAGGCAGTCGGTTCAAATGATGGGGTTAACAACAAAACCGTTCGTTTAGATTCTTACGTGATGCAACGAATCATCGTTCGTTTAGGTATTTACGTGAGGCAATAAGATCCGTCGCTTTGCAATATCCGGAGCAGCTTGGCGTGTCACGCCGCCACGTCTTCGTGGAAGTGGATGAGAATAGATCGAAAGCAATGGTTTCGCGATACAAAGCCCCATGAGTAACAGAACCGCTTCGCTCCGAGTTGAAGGCAACATCTCGTGGTTCCCTGCTCGTACCGCCCTAGCCAGTGTGCTTCTCAACGATCCAAATCAAGGCGTTCGGGTTGACCGGTTTGGATAGTACCGCGTCCGCTCCCGCCGCTAGTGCGTCTTCTTTAACTTCTTTTGCGCCGGTGATCATTACTACCGCGGCCGTCCGCAGGTGCTCGAGGGCCCTGATCAGTCCGATAAGCTGGAGCCCGTTTGTTCCCGGCACAGTATGACTGAGCAGAATGGCATCGTAAAGAGCGCCGCCTCCAAGCCGGTCAAAAGCACTCGCGCGATCATCACAAACGACAACCTCCCAACCACGTCTCTCGAACATCTCGGCAAACAGCCTTGCGACGATCGTCGAGCCTTCTATGATCAGCATTGATCTCATAGCAGAACGGGACCTTAACGAACAGACACCAACTAAAAAAGGAGAGAGTACGCCGCGCGGTGAGGACTTCCTGGGATGATTAAGCCCCACCCCGATGCGCACCCTCTCTAGCCGCCAAGGAGAAACGATGCTTTTTGTGACGTGCACTCGCCGCGAGGCGAGTACCCGTCACAAGCTTTGGTTCTTACTCGGCCAACTTCCGACAGAGGACTGCGGCATTACTCACAGACTAGATCTGTTCAACTCGACAACCAAGCTAAGCACTACCGACTCACCGCAGACACCCAAACCACTAATGAATCGATTCTGTGGCCGCTTCCGGAGGCCGCGTAAGAACTTACAAACATAACCTCAACGGCGGAGAGTATTGCATGATACCGTTCTGCCTACAATCGAAAAGTTGTAGTTAATATTGCTGTTTACTTGCTATGATTCCGATTTGCCGTCGTTAACGGGAGAGTTGTTGGTTACGCTGTCGATATTCGGAGGGGGTGGAAGCAAAGTATCTCCTGAAGTCGCGAACGAAGTTGCTCGTATCCGTGTAGCTGCGATCCCCAGGATCTGTTTGGCGCCGAGCAAAGTGGTCGCCAGGAAGGTGACGCGCCTTCTCCATTCTAACCCGTCTCAGATATCCCCCCGGTGAGAGTCCAGTTTCAGTCCCTGAAGAGAATGCAGAGATAGGAACGAGAGAGATTGGCCGCGTCCGCTAGGCGTCTAAAGGAATCTTTCGCTCGAGATTGGCCTTCATAAATTATCACCGCGCTGACTCGAGGATTGCGGGTCGTGTTCTTTGGGCATTGAAGCCCTTCAGCCGTTTGTTTTTTTTCCGGGAGCAGTACTTGCGCTCTTATCGCGTTTTTTTGCTATACTCATCCCCGTCCTTAGAGCAGAGGGCGTGTTTGAGACACACAAATATCTACTCACGCCCTAGCGGGGATGAGCAGGGGCAAGATCGTCCGACAGTGGCGGCCCGCCCCGCGATAATAAAAGAATTGAATTATTTGCGGATTATTCAGTGCGGACTGGCGGAGCTCGGGATCGGATGGATCTACCCAACACTTCAAGTATTCCGCGCCTGGTTTTACGAGCGCGTGGCCTCAATCCGGCAAACGGAGCTAATGCCGTTTGAAGGGCATTTCCTTTGAAACCGAACCACCAGAAAGCAACCACATGGTTAGGCTTTTGGCAGGAGTGAGGCTGTGGCTGCGGCGCAGGGATGACTTCGGTTGGCCGGCAGACTGCGACAACCGAAGGCGTCGCGGACGTTCGCTTAGCCTCAAGTTCGAGCCGAGTTTCGGCCCAGTTCGGATAGAGCGGAGCGTACGGAGAAGCGAGAGCAATATCCAGAGTCGTTTGCGCCTCGCCTATGTGGCCTAGCTCGCCCAATACAACCGCTAGATCGTTGCAATAGAAATAAAAGTAAAACGGGGTTTGCCTTGCAACCAGACTAACAAGCGGAGTCAGCCCCTTTAAGTCAGACAGAGCGCCCTTATGATCTCCATTGAGACTCTTGATAATCGATATTTCCCAACGCGCCATCAGCGCCGTCTGCAGCCCGTTAGTATTGGCATCGGATGCAGCTCGCAACGCTTCCAGTTGAAACCTCAACGCTTCATCAAGTCGGCCATCACCGTGGCGATGTGCACCCAGAGCCTGAAGCGCTTGGGCCCTGTACGTGCTTGGGCCGTCATGCGCAATTCTCTCAAGCAGAGCGTCGGCTTCATCTTGCCGCCCCTTTCGGTAAATGGCGAGAGAGTAGTAATAACTTCCTATTTGCCGGACAGCATCTACAGGCAGATTCATCAATACCTGGCTCACCTCGTCAAGCGCCTGCACATCACGCATGACGTAGGCCTGTTCCGCACAGCGAATCAATTCATCGGTGAGCTTGACGAAGGTCTCTTGTGAATGGGCGGTCTGGGCCAGATGACCGACAACGATATATCGAAGCAAACCACCGCGACTGACTACGATTTCTGAGTCAGCTAATGCCACCTTGGAGGAACAACCCGTGAGAAAACGACTTGTCATTGCGGCTTTCTGCATTTTAGCTCTTCCGCTTTTGTTTTCGATCTCTCAGAACGAAAAAATAACCAGCCCGGCTGCTTTTTCCACAGTTGCGTTGGCTGGCCATAACATCGTCGGCGGTTGGTGCGAATGCGGCACAGACTTCTGCATATGCGATCCGGGTGAGCAGCCCATCAGCCAAAAGGTTACATCTGTATCTGATCGAAACGGTAAATCTCGCAGCCAAGGTGCACCCTCGGAAATTGCGGGTAGAACGCCGGGTTTTGATCTCGGATCGAGTGCGTTGATGCTCGCGCTTGCGTTCTTCGTATGGGCTAGATTCCGAGCTTAAGACCCCCAGTCATCCCGCAGCCTACCTTATATTAGCGATTCGCCACCGAGAGGCCGGGCGGCAAGGACAACTTGCGTCTCAGCGACGCCACGAATTCTACTACAAAACTTTGAATTAGTTGTAACTAAAATTCTGGACGAGTTTGCCGAGAACATGGTTGCCGTTAGGTCTTCTTCCGCGCGCAAGAGGAACGCGTTGGTTCAACGGCCCGCTGTTCTGCTAAGTCACTTGAGAACGCATTTACCCCCGGCTGGGTTCGATATGATAAGATTTCTTCGCGGAAGCGGAACGCGATCATACAAGTCAGGGGAACGACAATGACGGAAGCATTCATTCTATCAGGAGCGAGAACTCCTGTTGGAAAATTACTTGGCGTACTGAAAGACCTCAGCGCGGTCGAACTCGGGACCACTGCCGCCCGGGCCGCAATCGAGCGCGCCGGAATCGATGCCGACCTTGTCGACGAAGTCATAATGGGAAACGTCGTTCAAGCCGGCAACGGACAAAACCCTGCTCGGCAAGTCGCGCTTCACGCCGGGATTCCAAACACAGTCGCTGCGCTCACCATCAACAAGGTCTGCGGCTCGGGGCTCAAAGCTGTGATGCTTGCAGCGAATGGAATCAGGCTTGGCGAGATCGATGTCGCAGTAGCCGGCGGAATGGAATCGATGTCCGGCGCTCCTTATTTGCTGAAAGGGGCTCGACAAGGCTACAGGCTCGGGAACGGCGAGTTGATCGACTCCATGATTAACGATGGGCTTTGGTGCGCATTCGACGACTGGCATATGGGATGCACCGGCGAAGTCGTAGCGGAGCGCTATCACGTCACACGCGAGGAACAGGATCAATACGCGCTCGACTCACATCGCAAGGCGATCGTCGCAATCAAAGAAGGCCGCTTCGAACGTGAGATAGTTCCGGTAGAGATCAAACAGAAAAAAGGCGCCCCGTTGATCGTCAAGACCGACGAAGGCCCACGCGAAGAGACGACACTCGAAGCGCTCGCGCGATTGAAGCCCGCATTCAAAGAAGGCGGGACGGTGACTGCCGGAAATGCGCCGGGAGTGAATGACGGTGCGGCAGCGCTCCTCGTCGCCTCGGAAGAAACCGCGCGCAAGCTCAATCGCAAGCCCCTCGCTCGCATCGTCGCGCAAGCCACGAGCGGCGTTGAACCCAAGCTCGTGATTATGGCGCCGGTCACTGCGATTCAGAAAACGCTCGAGCGCGCGGGATGGAACCTGGCCGACGTTGACGTGATCGAATTGAACGAAGCGTTCTCGGTTCAGGCAGTCGCGATCACTCGCGAGATGGGGCTCGATCCCGCAAAGCTAAACGTAAACGGGGGCGCGGTCGCGCTGGGGCATCCGATTGGCGCAAGCGGTGCGCGAATTCTTGTGACTCTGCTTCACGAGATGGAACGCCGAAACGCGCGGCGCGGATTAGCAGCTTTGTGTTTGGGCGGCGGAAACGCGGTCGCGATGGCAGTCGAAAGATAGGCTGGTCTCCAGGTTTCTGGTTTCTAGTTTCTGGTTGCTAGTCTCTGGTTTCCAAAAGATTAGAAGCGGTTGGTCCAAACCAGAAACCAGAAACCAGAAACCAGAAACCAGAAACTAGAAACTAGAAACTAGAAACCCCAACAGGAGAACGCGATGCGCAGAGGAATCGCCACCTCGATCACGCAGGTGCTAATGATCGTCGCGATGCTTGCGCCGTTTGGAGCATCGAGTAGAACCCTTAAAGACAGGCCGCTTGACCCGATGTTGCCGGGACCGTTCCCAGTAGGCGTTGCTACAACCGTTTTCATCGACAACACCCGAATCGACAATGTGACGAAGAAGCCTCGCACGCTGGTCACCGAAATATGGTACCCGGCTACCGATGCCGCTCTGCGAATGCCAAAGAACAAATATTCAGATTTCACGCCCGGCGGCGTCACTCCGGAAGTAGACGAGCTGATCAGGAAGGCTTACAAGATGAGCGCGGCCGAGATCGATAAAATCTACTGGAACGAAGCTCACCGAAACGCGCCGGTGCGCAAAGGGCGATTCCCGCTCGTGATCTTCTCGCACGGGAATGGAGGCACGCGCAATCAGAACACTTTTTGGTGCGATTACCTCGCGAATCACGGCTACATAATCGTGTCGCCCGATCATACAGGCAACGCTCGATGGACCATAATCGACGGCAAGCCGGTCGTGTTTCAGGGATCCGAACGCGCTAACTCGGCGAAGGATCGCCCGCTCGATTTAAGTTTTCTGCTCGATCAGATGATTCGGTGGGACAAGGGCGCGGACAAGCGATTCGCGGGACACATCGACACCGAGCGCGCGGCCGTGACCGGCATGTCGTTCGGGTCGTACACGGCTCACTGGGCATCGGACGCCGACGCGCGATTCAAGGCAGTGATCGCGATGTCGGGCGCTCCGCCTTCGCACACGAATCTCACGGTGCCGTCGCTTCGAATGCTGGGAACCGAGGACCGCACGATCGGAGCTCCGGGCAATGCCGCGATTCGCGACAATCACGCAAAGCACACCGGCCCGTCTTATTTACTCGAACTCAAGAACGGCGGCCATTATTCCTTCACTGACATGTTCAAGATCAACAAAAGTTTTGGCGACGGCGTCGGACCCGGCAAGCGGCGAGACACAAACGAGCCGTTCGAGTTCACCTCGATGGAGACGACTTACAAGATCGTCAACTCTTACAGCGTGGCTTTTCTCGGTTACTACTTGAAAGGCGAGAAAGAGTACGGAACTTTCTTGAGTGAGAATCACTGGCCGGATGTGATGAAGTGGGACGTGACCGGCGTCGGCCCTCGCGAAGTTCACGAAAGATGATTGAAGTGTCAGGTTGTAGTAATCCAAGATGAACGAGTGAAGTCCGATCCTCCGCGTCCTCGGCGTCCTCCGCGGTTTCTCTTGATCAGAAGTGGGGGAATTAACCGCAGAGGACGCCGAGGACGCAGGGTAGATAGCAATACACCAATACACCCCTGCCACATTTCCTTATTGATTGCCTCAACCATCCGGTTGTGATAATTACCTTCGCGGCTTCATCGGAGTGTCAAATGTCCGACATCAAGAAAGTAATGATCAGCAGCACCGCGCTCGACTTGCCCGATCATCGCAAAGGGGTAGAGGAGGCCTGTCTGCGGCAAGGAATGTTCCCAATGATGATGGAACACATGCCCGCCGCTGATGCTGACGCCATTGCCGAATCGCTGAGAATGGTCGATGAGACTGACATCTATCTGGGCATCTTCGCTCAGCGCTATGGATACGTGCCGAAGGAGAATAACCCTCGGCGGCTTTCCATCACCGAGATGGAATACAACCGCGCCGTGGAGCGCGACATTCCGCGGTTGCTATTTCTGATGCACGATGATCATCCGGTTAAAGCGTCAGATGTTGAAAAGGGGAAGGGCGCGGTTAAGTTAGACAAACTCAAACAGCGGATAGGAACAGAACGCGTCGTCAACTTTTTCAAATCGCCTGAAGAACTGCGCGGTCAGATCATCGATAGCCTGTCGCACTATCGAGATCGCAAAGAGTCCGAGTTTCACTTTGTCAGCGACATTCCGAAGCCGCCTGAGATCTACATCGCTCATCCATACACGCTATTGCAAACGCGCGATTTGATCGGAAGGCAAAGCGAACTAAACCTGCTGACCGACTGGGTCACTAAGACAGGCGCGGCGGTTTATCAAGCTCGCATCTTTAACGTCGTCGCTATCGGAGGGATGGGTAAGAGCGCGCTCACGTGGAAGTGGTTCAACGACATCGCTCCGAATGAAATGAAGCCGCTGGCCGGGCGGATGTGGTGGAGCTTTTATGAGAGCGATGCCACCTTCGAGAACTTCATCATCCGCGCGCTGGCTTACGTGACCGGACGCGCAAGAGAAGACGTTGAGAAGAACACAAAGCCGGGCGAGCGCGAAGAGTCATTGCTTGCAACGCTCGACCGCGAGCCGTTCTTGTTAGTGCTGGATGGGCTTGAGCGAATCCAGATTGCCTACGCTCGAATGGACGCGAACCGGCTTGCCGATGATGATCTCGATCAGCGCACAGCCAATGTCGTAGCCGGGATGATGCGGCTGCCGGACGGCGCGGCGCAATCTTTCACGGGGCAGCATCGTTTGCGCAAAACTGCCGATCCGCGAGCGGGCAACTTCTTGCGGCGGCTTGCACGCGTTCGAGCATCGAGGGTGTTGGTCAGCACCCGGCTTTACCCGGCGGACTTGCAGACCGCGACGGGCGAGCCTTGGCCCGGCAGTTTTGCGGCGTTGATTGAAGGACTCAGCGATGATGACGCGCTGAACCTATGGCGCGCGATCGGAGTCAGCGGGTCGCGGGATGAGTTGCTGCGTCTGTTTCACAGCTTCGCCAGTCACCCGTTGTTGATTGAGGCATTGGCCGGCGAGATCGCTCATTATCACCGAGCGCCGGGCGACTTCGACACTTGGCGAAGCAATCATCCTGATTTCGACCCGTTCAGCCTACCGCTGGTGCAGGCAAGATCCCACATATTGGAATTTGCCTTGCGCGGATTGAATGAGACTGCGAAGAAGGTGCTGCACACAGTAGCGGCTTTTCGCATGCCCGCGACCTATGACACGCTGGCTGCGTTGCTGATTGGCGTAGACAAGATTTTCCCGAATGAAAACGAGTTAGACGTGGCGCTGATGGAATTGGAAGATCGCGGGCTGTTGGGATGGGACAAGCGCGGCAATCGTTACGACCTGCACCCGATAGTGCGCGGCGTGGTGTGGGCCGGATTGAGCGAAGATATGCGGCGCAATGTTTATACGACCTTGCACGCGCACTTTGAGGCAATGCCCAAGATTGAATTTCAGCACGTGGAGAGATTTGAAGACCTGACGCCTGCCATCGAGCTATACAACACACTGATCGGCCTGGGTCGCTATGATGATGCTTTCGTTGTATTTCGAGATTATATTCTCGATGCTACGGTTTACCGTTTAAGTGCTAGCCGCCCGCGGATTGAGCTTTCGGAGATGCTTTTCCCCGATGGTTTAGATCAATTGCCACGCTTGAATAGTCCATCAGCTCAAGGCTATACGTTCACTTTACTGGCGATGGGATACGATTTGATTGGACAGCCTGGACGTGCTTTGCCGCTGTTCCGCCGCGCTTTTGCTATTGCTGAGAGCGAAGGCGAACAAGAGAACTTGAGCGTGGTCTTGAGGAATTTATCGCATAGTCTGTTTCGCCTTGGCGCATTCAGTGAGTCGCAGTTCGCGGCCCTCCAGGCTTTGGCTAACGAGCGCAAAGGACGTCAACTTCTGGAAGAAGCATATTCCTTGTGTGAGCTTGGATTCCCAATAGCTGCGCGAGGGCAAGTGGGCCAAGCGAATAAGTCTTTTCAGAGATCATTGCGAATGTTTTCAACTCTAAACCACAGGCAGTTTCAAGGCGTAGTCAATGCCTATATGGCCCAACTTGCTCTTTGGAAAACAGATCACTCCGTCGCTATTGAGTTGGCAAACCGCGCCTGGGAACTGGCTAATGCTCTACGATACGAATGGGATTTCATCCGTGCGGCACGTCTGCAAGGCGCGGCGGCACTGGGGCTGAATGACTTAACAACAGCCGACGAACGTCTGCATCACGCTCTCACTCGAGCGCGGGCGGTGAATCACATTGAAGAAGAAATTCAGGCACTCATCGCGCTGGCTGAGTTGCGGCGGCGGCAGGGTGACTTACCAGCAGCGCGCGAATTGCTCGACGCGGTGTGGGAAGCTGCCGAGCGCGGGCCGTATCCGCTTTTTCACGCCGATGCGCTGAACGTGCTGGCGCAGATTGAGCGCGATGCGGGCAATACCTCCGCAGCGATTGAAGCGGCGACGCAGGCTTATCGCAAAGCGTGGTGCGACGGGCCACCTTTCGCTTATCACTGGGGATGCAAAGCAGCAAGCGCTCACCTCAACGCGCTGGGTGCGCCCGAACCGTCAGACCTGCCGCCTTACGATGAGTCTCAGCATGAGTCGATGCCTGACGTCGAGATTGATCCGCCTGATTTGCCAGTAGAATCGACCTCACCAGAAGAATAGCCGGCTACGCATCTCAAGCAATCAGCGCGCGGAGCCCACGCAGTGGGCAACAGCGTGTAGCCCAGCGCAAGTCCGCGCAGCCCTGGGTTAGAGTGACGCTGATGAACGTGAGCCCACGCAGTGGGCGACAGAGGCGTAGACAACGTACCGACGTTCTGGCGCCCGCTGCGCGGGCTCGCCAACCAACGCGTCGTCTTTCACCCAGGGCTGCGCGGACTTGCCCTGGGCTACACGCTACGCCCGCTGCGCGGGGTTCGGGTTGCTACGAATCCAGGGTTGCTACGAATCAAGAGTTGCTACGAATCCGGGTCGGCTGCGTTGAAGATGATGCTCTTGCAGGTGACGCCGCCTTCCGCTTTTTGAAACTCTGAGACATCTATCGCCCTCACATTGAAGCCTCGCGTTTCGAGCAACGCGATGGTTTGCGGAAACGTGCTTGGAACGATCAGCACATCTTTGACTGCGTCTTCGCCCGGGCCTCGGATCACACCTTCTTTCGCGTCGTCGATCACACCTTCGATCAGCAAAACGTTCGCTGCGCCGGGCTCCGAGGCAGGAACGTCGATCAACTCGAATCCCGCGAGCGGCGTCACGTCTGCCAACTCGCGGTTGACGAGAATCGAATTCTGTCCGACATAAGAACAGCCGCTCTTGAGGTGTAGACAGTGCCGGACATCGACGGCAATGACCTCGTAATCGAACGGCGACAGGGCAGCTTGTAGTTGAGCAATGCCTTCAACGTTTGTGCGGCTCGAAGCGCCCACAAAGACTCGCCGTCCGATGCGCATCACATCTCCGCCATCGAGCGTCGCCGGCGCGCGCATAAACTTCAACGGTCGATAGACGGACAGCGCTCGGGCGAGGCTCTCGGTTTCCGGCCGTCTGCTCGCGGCGCCCATCACTGGAATCACGGCGACTTCATCGACGACGATCGCGGCGTCTTCGACAAACACTGCGTCCGGCAAGTCGGGCTCGGCCTCAAGCGAGACCACCCGCGCGCCGAGGCTCCGCAGACATTCTTCATAAGCCTCGTGCTGAGCGATCGCTTTCGCGAGGTCGATTGGTTCTTTGGCGTGAAAGGTGAGTTCGCAGCGATTGATGCTCGGGCTGACCTGACGAGTGATTGCAGTTAGCATCTGTTAGAAGAATGTTTCGCGCAAAGTACGCAAAGACTCGCAAAGGACGCAAAGCTACTTGCTGCAAGCCGACGAGTCGGGTGTCTTTCCCGTAAGCAGCGCCGCGGCAACGCACGCCCAGCGAGGCGCTAATTGTGAGCTTGCAGAATTCGTCTCGTGATAATGATCCGGCGTGCCCGCTGACTTGCACGGGTCTTTCGCCTGACGAAGCCCGCGCACCGGATCAGGCGACGGCGGGAGGAAATCATAACCCGGTACGATGTAGCCGAATTCGTCGGGGCACAGCCCAAACACAAACTTGTACTTCTGTGTCATGAGATCGCGAACGCTTGGTTCCGAGGGGCGCTTCGTATCGGCTTCGGGACAATCGCGCCGGCGGTTCTTCTCGACGCCATAGAAAACTTCCGGAAACAACTCGCCGGGCGTCGTGATTATTTCCGCATCCCCGAGCGTGATCGAATAAACGGTCGATTCAATTTCAGGCTGTTCCCCTTCGCGAGGCGGCGGCATCGTGTCCAACACACCTTTGGAAGCAAGAAACAGATAGCCGGCGTTATCCATCGGCGCTCGAAGCGTTGCCTTCTTCAGGGTCAGTTGTGATGAGCGGCTCCACTCGCCTCGGTCCAAAGCCTCGAAGACCGCGCTAGCAACATCACGCCCGATGGCCTCCGTTCGCTCAAAGGTATAAGGCGGACGGTTGTTCTCACTTTTCAGCGGATAGTCCTTGCCGTCGAATCGAATTCGATCCCCGCGTTTGTTATTCGAGTCGCCGATGATCTCGGCTGCTCCGATGTCGCCGCTGATGTAGATGGCTGTGCCGCCGTACCTGGTCTCGACGGCCTGGCGAACCGCGTGCGGAAAGTCGGAAGTGATCAGCGTGTTCTTGTCTTCCATCGATTCGGGGTGAGTGTTCCAGTTGACAAGCGTGGCGATGCACCTGTCACGCGAGGGATTGAAGAACTGCATCACGCGCATCTCTTCATCGAAGAAGTTCGGAGGCCGCCCGTGCGTGCGCGTTTGCATACCCGCTATCGAAGGTGAGCTTTGCGGATCGGTGCGGCCGAGCTTCAGGACAGCGGGTATGGTCGAGGCTGCGGCTTTGTTTATTGCTTTAGCTATCTGGCGATCGACGAAGCGAAGATACTTCGGATACTTGCCATCACTCAAACCATTGGCGCCCCAGGGACCGATGGTGTCGGGACCCTCATGATTGTGGGTGCTCGCGATCAGAATCTCGCTGATGCCGAGTTTCGGATCTATCAGCTTCTTGATCTCACCGAGCCCGTAGTAATTCGCCTTTGAGTAGTACCCAATGAAATCCATTGCGACGATCGCGATCTTAGTCCCACCGTATTCGAGCACAAGCGCGCGAGCCCACAGGTCATCGTGTTTGCCAGTCGCTATTCGATTGTTGCCGAAGCCTGCGAGATAAACTCCGTCGTACTTCCCATTCGAGCTCGCATCGATCGCGGCATTTCCGGGATCATCGTCGAAGGGCTCGCCCGTGTCCCAGCGTCCATTGTGATTCGCATCCGTGAACTTCTCACCCCAGACTCCGGACTCGGTGATCGTGCCGTCCCATTCCGGGTTTGATCCAAAGGGCGTGATCGGAAGTGTAGCCACTCCGACTTTCAAGGTGGCCTTTATCGTTCGCAAGGCGGGCGCGGGAACAAGGCCCAAATGGACGAGCGCGACTGTAAGAATCGCAATGATCGATCGCGGCATTATCTCTCCAAACGAAGCGGGTTCCAATCAAACGAGATGACGAGCGCGCATATGATAGCGATTGTCGACGACCGGCTCAAGAACGGTTCGGAGCAAAATGATGCCTAGGCCGCGCCGGCCTGCGTTCTTGGGGACGATTGTACGGGATGACCTCAGCGGAGAGCCGGTCTGTCACTGGTTTGGGCCCGCGGGCGAAATTTCTATGGGGGCCGAATCAATCCGCTTGACAATCCCGCCAGAAATAATAATCATATGCGGGTCTAAAGGCTTCCTGGCAGCAAAATTCATCTCGGTAATGATTGGGTGGAGACGCACGAACGGAGGCGCTCTCCAAGGTGATCGTGAAGTCTGGTCTTATGCGCATCACTATAGACAAACGACTGGTATCCGCTCCTCCCGTGCGGCCCGTCGTCACTTCAAAACAACTGTTCGGCTCGCCCGACTACTCTGACGGGGGCGTAATGAGACAAAACTCACCCGCTCACAGGTATTGAAAGGAGACAAGCATGCACATCAAGTTTAGACTCCTGCTGTCGTTAACGCTGGTGCTGGCGTTCGCAGTCAGGATGACTCCCCTCGTTGCGGCGCAAGAGGCGGTCGGTGCAATCCGAGGCACGGTCACTGATCAGCAGGGTGCCGTAATTCAGAAGGCCACCGTCACCGTTACCAACAAGGCAACCCGCGATACCAGAAAGATAAATGCGGGTGATGACGGAATCTATCAGGCGCCAAATCTGCTGCCCGGCGAATATGAAGTGAAGATCGAAGCGCAGGGCTTTGCCACGCAGGTTACTACGCTGATAGTACAAGTCGGCAACACTACCCCCGGCGACGCGTCTCTGCGCGCGGGAGCGGTGGGCGAAGTTGTTGACGTAGTGGCCGAAGCGCCAATCATCGATAAACAGAATTACAAGATTGACGGCGTTATCACCCGGCAGAAGATCGACGCTCTGCCGCTGAACGGGCGGAACTTCCTGCAACTCGCACTGCTCGAGCCGGGAGTCAGCGTGTCGGCGGGAAACCCCGGTAACGCCAATAACCTGTTCAATGTTTCGATCGGCGGGGCTGATTCGGCATTGACCAGAATCACCATCGACGGCGGCAGCGTATTGGACCCGGTAACAGGCGGCGCTGCACAGAATTTCTCAACTGAGTCGATTCAGGAATTCCAGATATCGACATTCAGCTTTGACCTATCGACTGGCGTCACTTCCGTTGGAGCTGTGAATATTGTTTCGCGAACGGGGACCAACACTTATCACGGAACCGGATTCCTGTTCTTCCGCGACCACAGCTTTGCGGCGCTCCCGACGTTCTTCCGTCCGAATGCGACGTTCGATCCGCTTTTCCGCCGCTATCAATACGGCGGTTCGTTCGGCGGCCCGATCAAGAAAGACCGAGCGTTCTTCTTTGCCAACTATGAAAGACTGGATCAGAAGTCCGCCGAGTCGATTTTTATCACCGGTGCTCCGGTTCTTGCTCAGTTCAATACGACTTTCCAGTCGCCATACGACGGGCATTTACTCAACGTGCGCGGCGACTTCAAGATCAACGACAAGAACAACCTGTTTACCAGGTATAGCTGGGACAAGAACGAGGCGTTTGCGCCAAACGGCAGCAACAGGCTGCCTTCAAACTGGCGTGACAACAGAAACCGCGACCACAACATTCAAGCGGGCGTTACCACGGTGTTCACTCAGAACATCGTCAATGATGCGCGGTTCAACTATCAACGGATCAACAACACCAGCGACATTCCGTCGGCCAGCAACTGTCCTCCATCCAATAGGGCTTGCATTGGAGTCGGCGGGGTCCAGATTCAGATTAACAACAGCAACCTGATCATCGGCAACGAGACCAACGCCCCGCAGAACCGCATCCTGGACCGCTACCAGACAAATGACAATTTGAACTGGCAGAAGGGTGCGCACCGCGTCCGGTTCGGCGCCGAGTGGGAGCACAACTACGGAAAGGGCAGTTGGGACTTCTTCGATCCGGCGCTGATAGTGTTACACGATCCGCGCGACATTGAGAACCAGAACGCGGGATTGTTGGCGGCCATTAACTCCTCAGTGCCGGCGCCGTTCAGGCCGCTAGCCACCGCGAACCTGATTATTCCGCTGCCGGCATCGCTGCAAACCGGCTCATCCCTGCCGATTTCTTTGGCGGACATCCTGCAGATCCCGTTCATCGCGGGAGTGGCGGGAGTGGGCGATAAGATTCAGCCTCCCTCGTTTAACCAGAGCATAGCGAGGCAAGGCAATCGCTATAGGTTCTACGGACAAGACTCGTGGCTGATGAGACCGGGCTTCACGTTCTCGTTTGGCGCGGCATATCAGTACGAGACAAACCTTGGGAATCACGACCTCGATCATCCGGAACTTCTGAGGGCGCTGATAGGCGAACTCGGTCATTCGAAGAAGGACAAGAACAACATCGCGCCTTCGGCCGGATTTGCCTGGGACCTCAAGAACGACGGCAAGACGGTCATTCGCGGTGGCGCGGGAATCTACTACGACACGATCCTGTTCGTCACTCGATTGCTCGAACGGCCGCTGCTCGGTCCAGCCGGAGACGGCCGCCTGTCGATACCGACAGCGTTCTTCACCAATCCGCTTAACTTCGCGCGGCTGCCGGCTGGTTTCGGGGTGTTAAACCTCTTCAGTAACGCAATCAATCCGCTGGTTGGCGCACGACTGGATCTGCAAAACAACTCGCAGGTCCCCGGATTCCCCACGCTGCCCAGCAAGTTTACAGGTCAGAATTTCCTGGATGCGCTGGCCACACAGGTTCCCGCGCTCCAGGCAACGCTGGCGGCAGGCGCTGCGGCGGGCTTTAGCAGCATGCAGTTCGTTAAATCCTCGCAGCTTCCGGGTACCTTGCTAGATCCGAATCTGGAGGTTCCTTACTCCGAGCAGTTCACCCTTGGAGTCCAGCGTCAATTACCGCACACGATGGCTATCTCGCTTGATTTTGTTCAACGCAACCGAGTTCACAATACCCAGGGTCTTGGCGCGGCGATCGACTACAATCACTTCAGGCGAAGCGCCGCGCGTGGCGGGCCGGTGCTCCCTACGTGTACCGCGGCACAAGCAGTTGATCCGCGAGCCATCTGCGCAAACGGACCAATATTCATTATCAACAGCGTTGACCGCAACCAGTACAAGGCGTTGCTCGTCAAACTTGACAAGCGATTTTCGAATCGGTACCAGTTCACCGCTTCTTATGCGCTGTCGAGCCTGACTGGCTTCTTCCTCAAGGGCGGCACGCCCGAAGACGCCGATGCCTGGTTTAGGGATCACGGACCGCTTTCGGGGGATTCGAGACATCGGTTCTCGTTCAGCGGTCTGGTGAACCTGCCGTGGAATTTCCAAGCCTCGCTGATCGCGGTATATGCCAGCCGAGGTCCATTCAACGCGCGCGTTGGCGGGACAACGGATCTGGACGGCGACGGCCAGGGTGGTGACACGCTTCCGGGTTTGAAGATCAATGACCTGGGCCGGGGAACCAACTCGACTCAGTTGTTCCAACTGGTCAACAACTACAACACGAACATTGCTGCTCCTAGCGGCGGCGTGATCAGACCGTTAACCCTGCCCACAAAGTTTGACTTCGGCGACGACTTCCAGTCCGAGGACGTTCGGATCTCGAAGGTCTTCCGATTCAAAGAACGGTACTCGGTTGAGGCGATAGCTGAAGTGTTCAACATCTTCAACATATCGAACCTCGGTGGGTATTCGACAACCATCGGCAGTAACTTTGGGCAACCGACCCAGAGACTGGGACAGGGCGGATTCGGAACCGGCGCGCCGCGAGCGCTACAGTTCGCCGCTCGGTTCACCTTCTAACCTCAAACCTTTCAAAGCGTGCGGGAGCACTTCTCCCGCACGCTTCTTATCCTACCGCCAGCCTAATCAGACCAACCGAAACCAACACGCAGCAAATGAAATTCACCGGCTAACCTTCCGCGAAACCTCCTAATCGACTATTATCCCTCCGTCGCAATCAGATTCCTGAACTCCACAAACGGATTCGGTCAAGACTAGTCGTCTCCAGGATCAACGGCCCAAAGGAGAGAACTCACAAATGAGATCACAGAGATCCAACGAAGCTCCGAGTATTCGCAGAATCCTATCGATCTTCGAGCGGCGCAATGCACTGCTCGTCATTTCGCTTCTGGCAATGCTGTTACCGGGATCGCTGGTGATCTCCGCTTCCCGGCAAGTTGCTTTCGCGGCAACACAGCAAGCAGCGCAAGCCGCGAAGCCCCTCGAGCAGATGGTCCCGATGCGTGACGGTGTAAAACTCGCGACCATTATTTACCTTCCTCAAGGCAACGGTCCCTGGCCCGCGGTGCTCGTGCGAACGCCCTATGGCAAAGAACTTCAGGCGACTGGAAACAGCGTGTGGACCAACCGCGAATACGCGTTGATCGTTCAGGACACTCGCGGAAGATTCAAGAGCGAGGGCGAATACCGGCCCTTCATGACCGATCACATCGACGGCTACGACACGATCGAGTGGATCGCAAAGCAGGCGTGGTCGAATGGCAAGATCGGAATGTATGGCGCCTCGGCAATGGGTATAACAGCGAACCTCGCGGCAATGATGAACCCGCCGCACCTTGTTGCCAACTTCGTGTTGGTTGCCAGGTCCAGCATCTACAGCCAATCGGCGTTCATGGGCGGAGTCTATCGCAAGGAGCTCAACGATCCGTGGCTCAAACGGCAGAATGCTGAATGGGTGATCGCCGAGACGCTAAAGCACAACGTATACGACGGGTTCTTCGATCTCGCCGAGATGCCGAAGCATTGGCATGAAATTCACATTCCCGTTTACAACTACGGCGGCTGGTATGACATCTTCGAGCAAGGCAATATCGACAATTTCGTTGGATTGCAATCACACGGAGCGGGTCTTGCCGCGGGAAATCAGAAGTTGATCGTGGGCCCGTGGGGGCACGGCAAGATCGAAGAGGTAACTTATCCCAAAGACTCCGTCGTCAATTCAACCGAGGAAGCGCTGCGCTGGTTTGACTACTGGCTCAAAGGAAAAGACAACGGAATCATGGATGAGCCGCCGGTTCGATACTACGTGATGGGCGACGTGGCGAGCGCCGGCGCTCCCGGAAACGAATGGCGCACTTCTCTCTCGTGGCCGGTTCCCTCAAGGCCGGCTTCTTACTATCTGAAGAACGGCGGCGCGCTCGATGCGTCGATGCCGGTCGAGCAGGAAAGCTCTGACGCTTATGCATACGATCCAAAGAATCCGGTGCCGACGATCGGCGGCGCGAACCTCAGCGTCAAGAAAGGACCGATGGATCAACGCGCAATCGGCCCGCGAAAAGACATCTTGAAGTTCGTCACACCCGCCCTTGGATCCCCCGTCGAAGTTACCGGCCGAGTCACAGTGGAGTTGTGGGGCGAAAGCGATGCGCCCGATACCGATTGGATGGCTAAGCTCGTTGATGTTTATCCCGATGGAACCGAGCGGCTCGTGCTTGACTCGGCGGCGCGCGCACGGTTTCGAGAGGGGTCCGATCGTGAAGTGTTCATGAAGAAAGGTGAGGTCTACAAGTTCACGATCGATCTTTGGTCAACAAGCCTGATCTTCAACAAGGGTCATCGCATCGCTATACACGTGAGCAGCTCAAACGATCCGCGCTACGATCCGAATCCGAATACTGGAAAGCCGTTGCGCGCGGACGATGAAACTCGCATAGCTCATAACGCGATTCATCACGACCGCGCACATCCGTCGCGAGTCTTGCTTCCGATTGTGACGAACTACAACGGCAAGCGGCCGTGATCTTCCACCAACCGAACGATTGAAGCGGAGAGCGTCCGGCTCTCCGCAGCCATCTTCGTCATATTAAACACTCGAACTGGAATCCGTTCGATGCGTTCGGCTTGTTGCGCCCCGCCTTACTTGCATCTCTTTCAAAGCGTCTGATTAAAATAGCGCTATGAAGGGACCAATCAAATTAAGGAACCTTGATCAGCAACAGATCGAAGAGCTACTTCCGGATAACTTGATCCTTCTTGGTTATCGCGGCTCGATTGCGCACAACATGTACATCCCGCAGAACGACCCGAACAGCATCGACGACAAAGATGTTATGGGCGTCTACGTCGGGCCAATCGAGCACTATCTCGGCTTCGGACGGGAGGAGGTCAAGGAGCGATTCATCGGCGAGTGGGACGCCGTGTCGTACGAGATCCGCAAGTTCGTGGGTCTCCTGTTGAAGTGCAACCCGAACGTCCTGAGTATGCTTTGGGTCCCGGAACGTCACATTATCTATATGCACGATCTCGGCCGATACTTGCGCGAGAATCGCAGCTTGTTCGTCAGCAGGCAGGCGTATCACTCGTTCAACGGGTATGCCTACGGTCAGTTCAAACGCATGACGCATTTGAATCGCGAAGCGCGCGAGGAAATGGATGCGTTCGAAAAGATCCTGACTGATACCGGCCTCGATCCAAACGACATTCGCGCGGATCAATCTTTGAGGAGCCAACCAGCCGGCAGTGCCGGCGACCCTGCACTGACGATCGGCGATGTAATTACCAGGTACGAAGCCCTGAGGCGACAGTACTACTCCGGCGGATACATGGGAGCTAAGCGCCGTGAGTTGGTCAGAAAAGCGGGATATGACGCAAAGAACGCCGCGCATCTCATTCGACTTCTGAGGATGGGCATCGAGTTCCTTGTCGAAGGTGAATTACACGTGGAACGAGCGGACGCGGAGCAATTGCTCGAGATTAAGCGCGGAGAGTGGCCGTTTGAGCGAGTGAAAGCCGAATCCGAAAGACTGTTCAAACTGGCTGAAGAGGCTTACGTGAGAAGCTCGCTTCCGGCGAAGCCCGACACTGAGAGAGCAGAACGGCTCTGTATGGACATCATCAGTCGCTATCACGAAATAAATCATCGGCCATGACATTGCTGACGAAACTCATAGCTTCGTTTTGGTCTCTTCCTCAACACCAAAGCGGCTGATAAGAAAGCTGGACGCGGGGCGCGAGCCCGGCGTCCGGCGTGATGGTTATCGCCCGGTCCACCATCGACGAGGCCGCCAATAGCGATGACAAGATCCGTGCCGTAGCTCGTTTACCCCTTAATCACCAACAAACGTGTGATGAATGTCATCCACACGGAAGTTTGAGGTCGACGATTTCGAAGTCATCCATCACGGTCATTGAGTTAGTTACCTCGGGATTCGCAAAGGTGTGGTCAGCGGATCATAGTCGTGCCTTGGGCGCCGTGCAAGGCCAGCTTCGAATCTGGCGACTCAGATGGGATCTGAACTATTTACAGATGTCCTGGGACACCGCCTTATTGCGATGCAGTGCACTGTGCTTCGATGCCGAAGGAAACCCTATCCTAAGTGAAAGAAAAAAGCAGGGGCTGGGAACGACTAGCTCCGTCGTTCCCACCTCTTGTTTTGGAGATTCGGACGCCGAGCAAACCCGGCGTCCGATATTTTGAATCGAGGCTTCAACCCCTTACCAGCGTCACTGACAGTTGCACGAGTTGTTTCTTACGTCGCGATCGGTGATCGTGCACTTCGTGACCCCCGGCGGTGACTGGATAGTGGCCGTGCCCTTGAAGTTTGACTTGTCGGTCTGGCCAGATACTCTCTGCTGGGGTGAGGTCATATCCTGGAATGTGATCACGCATCCCTTGACCTTTACAGTGGCCGTTCCAGTGAAGGTCGTGCCTCCGCAGCAGTACTTGTATGCTCCCGTCAGCGAATTCAACAACAACACCGTTCCCGGACTGCTGTCATCCTGCAAACAAACATCAAATACCGTCACCGAGAAGCTGCAACTGGCCGTGTTACCCGCCGTGTCCGTTGCCGTGCACATCACCGTCGTCGATCCCGTCGGCATGCACGCCCCGCTCGGCGGCACGCATACCACCTGTACTCCCGGACAATCGTCCATCGCCGTCGGCGTCGCGTAGCTCACCGTTTGACAGCCGCCCTGCTGACATACGTTCTGATTCGTTACCGCCGTCACGTTCGCGGGACACGAGATCGTCGGCGCATTCGGATCAACCGTCGTCGTCGTCATCTTGCTGTTATTGCTTCCAGCCGGGTCCGCAAGATCCGAACTCGCCGTCGCCGTGTTGGTGATCACAGTCCCGTGAACCGTTCCCGCGTTCACCCTCACCACGATCGTAAACGTCGCCGTCTCTCCGTTGGGCGAAGACGACTTCATGAACTTGATGTTGCCAGTCCCCCCGAACGGAACCGCGTCAGTCCGGCTCCATCCAGCCGACACCGTGCTTGCCGATACCAGTGTCGTGTTGGCAGGCACTGCGTCCATCACCTTGGCATTGATTCCCGGCCCAGGGCCGTTGTTCTTGTAGCTGATCGTGTAGGTGATGTCCCCGCCCACGCACACCGGGTCCGGAGCATCGGTCTTGCTCGTGATCTCGACATCAGCCTGTGCGACCACCGATGTGCATTCGGTCGCCGAATCGTCTCCGGTGTTCACTCGATTCTCTGTCGAGGCCGTGATCGTTGCCGTGTCGCAGATGACGTTGGTGCCGGCCGCCGTGTTCGCTGCCACCGTCAACGTAGCCGTCAGCGTGCCTTCAACTCCGACACCCAGACTCCCGATGTTCCAGGTGTAGTTCGGACTGCTGCCGCTGACCGACCCGATGTTCACCATAACCGAATCGACCGTCACCCCCGAGGGCAGCGTAAACGATTCGCTCATCATAACGCCGGTAGCCGCGGTCAGCCCGTTGTTCTTCACCTTGATCGTGTAGGTCAGGTTGCCGGGTCCGCCGCCAGCCGCGACCGGGTCCGCCGATTCGGTCTTGGTCACCTTAAGATCGATGTCGTTATCGACTATTGTCACCGTGTGTGCGGTCGGGCTGACCAGACTGACTTGCCCGTTCGTTCCGTCAACCAGCGTGTTCAACGCCAGGTTGATCGTCTGGTTGCCTTCCGAGAGGTTATCGTTGACGATCGAGATCGAAACGTTCTTCGTCTGAGCGATGTCCCCGCTCGCGAAGGTCACCGTCTGTGGAACGTATGTGTAATCCACTCCGCCGCCGGTGGCCGTGCCGGTCCCAAGGTCTTGCACGTTGACCATCACGCTCCGCTCGAGCATTGGTGTCCCCGTGCCGTTTGCAGTTATGGTCAACGTCACCCCAACGTTGTGAGTAGCAGTTTGCTCGGGCGCATTGCTCGACGATGCCGCGAACGCAACCGTCGCCGTGTCGTAACCGACGATTGTACCCGTAGCGCTGTTCGGCGTCCCTATTCCGTAAGAACCCGACGTTATTGCAAGCACCACCGTCTCGTTGCCTTCAACCTTCACATCGTTCACAGGCGTCAGCGATACCGTAGCCGTCGAATTGCCTGTCGCGATTGTGACGCTTCCACTTGACGCCCCGTAGGTCGCCGCTCCCGTCTGCGTGTAATCATTCGTGAACGTCGCCGTGCCGCCCACCGAGAAGTTCACCGTCAGCGGACCGGTTGTGACTCCGCTTCGCGTGAACGTGTATACGAGATTCGTCGAGCCGTCTTCGCCCACCGATGACGGAGACAGAGTCAGCGTCACATCGGTGTCGTCGTTTGCGATCGTTCCCGTCGCGGTGTTGGGCGTCCCCACGTTGTACCCCGTGCCCGTGGTCACCATCAGGATCACCGTCTCATCAGGCTCGACCGTTGAGTCCGCACTCGGATCAACCGTCACCGTAGCCGTCGAGTTTCCGGCTCCGATCGTCACCGTTCCCGCGCTTGCGGTGTACGTCGCCGCTCCCGTCTGGGTGTAGTCGGTGCTGAACGTCGCCGTGCCGCCTACCGAGAAGTTCACCGTCAACGCGCCCGTCGTCACGCCACTCCTCGTGAACGTGTAAACCAGATTCGTCGCGCTGTCTTCAGCAGTCGATGACGGAGATACGGCAACCGTCACATCCGTGTCGTCGTTGAGGATCGTACCGGTTGCAGCCGGTCCACTCGGGTTGTACCCACTCCCGCTCGCCACGGTCAGGATTACCGTCTCATCGGGCTCAACCGTGAGGTCAGCCGACGGATCGATCGTAACGGTCGCCGTCGAATTGCCTGCTCCTATTGTCACCATGCCGGCGCTTGTGTTGAACGCATCGGCCCCGCTCTGCCCGTAGTCGGTGCCGAAGACCGCCGTGCCGCCAACGGTGAAGTTCACTGTCAACGCGCCGGTCGTGTTCCCGACTCTCGTGAAGGTGTAAACCAGGTTCGTCCCGCCGTCTTCGAACACCGACGACGGTGATACCGCAACCGACACATCGGTATCATCGTTGAGGATCGTTCCGGTAGCGCTCGTTGGATTGACCGCGGTGTAGCCGGTCCCGGCGGTCAACGTCAGAATCACCGTCTCATCCGGTTCGGGAGTCGTATCAGCCGACGGATCAACCGTCACCGTCGCCGTTGAGTTGCCCGCGCCGAACGTAACTGTCCCGCTCGACACGCCAAACGTCGCCGCGCCCGTCTGCGTGTAGTCCGTGCTGAAGGTCGCCGTCCCGCCTACCGAGAAGTTCACCGTCAGCGGACTCGCGGTTACGCCAGTCCGGCTGAAGGTGTAAACCAGATTCGTCGCGCCGTCTTCAAACACCGATGACGGCGATACGGTCAACGACACATCGGTGTCATCATTCGTGATCGTTCCGGTGGCTGAACTCGGAACGCCTACGTTGTATCCGGTGCCGCTGGTGACCGTCAGTATCACCGTCTCGTCCGGCTCGACCGTCGTATCGGCCGTCGGATCAACGGTCACCGTAGCCGTTGAGTTCCCCGCGCCGAAGGTCACCGTCCCGGTCGGCGGAGTAAAGGTCGCGGCTCCAGTCTGAGTGTAGTCAGTTGATGAATCCGCTGTCCCTCCAACCGAGAAGTTCGCCGTCAACGCTCCGGTGGTCACACCGCTTCGTGTGAACGTGAATACAAGATTCGTCGCTCCGTCTTCCGCCACCGACGCCGGAGACACAGCCACCGTAACATCGGTGTCATCGTTGGTGATCGTGCCGGTAGCCGGATTCGGCGGACCGGGCGCGTAACCGCTGCCGGCCGCTACAGTCAGTATCACTGTCTCATCCGGCTCGACCGTCATATCCGCAGTCGGATCGACAGTCAGGCTCGCCGACGCGTTGCCGGTTGTGATCGTGATTGTTCCGGATGACGCGTTAAACGTATCCGCTCCGGTTTGCGTGTAGTCGGTATTGAATGTCGCAGTGCCGCCGACTGTGAAGTTCACAAGCAGTGACGAACTGGTATCACCCGTTCGCGTGAACGTGTATCATGTTGGTCGCGCCGTCTTCGGCAACGCTTGTTGGTGACACAGCCACGCTCACCGCTGTGTCGTCGTTGAGGATGGTCCCGGTCGCCGAGGTCGGAGCAACAGGGTTGTAACCAGCCCCGCTTGTGACCGTGAGTATCACCGTCTCGTCTGCTTCTCCGGTCGCGTCCGCGGTCGGATCAACGGTAACCGTTGCGGTGCTGTTGCCCGCTCCAAACGTCACCGTCCCGGTGGTTGCGTTAAAGGTCGCCGCGCCCGTCTGCGTGTAGTCAGTGCTGAACGTAGCCGTGCCGCCAACCGAGAAGTTTATCGTCAACGCGCCGGTAGTGAATCCGGTGCGTGTGAATGTGTAAACCAGATTGGTCGCTCCGTCTTCGGCAACCGAAGCCGGCGACACCGCTACCGACACATCAGCGTCGTCGTTAGTGATTGTGCCGGTGGCCGCGCTTGGAGCGCCTACGTTGTAACCCGTTCCGGAAGTCACCGTCAGGATCACCGTCTCATCAGGCTCGACCGTCGTGTCCGCGGTTGGATCAACAGTTACTGTAGCCGTAGAGTTGCCGGCTCCGCACGTCACTGTCCCCGTCGAAGCGGTGAACGTCGCGGCTCCGGTCTGTGTGTAGTCGGTGTTGAAAGTGGCCGTGCCTCCGACTGAGAAGTTTGCTGTCAACACACCCGTAGTAACTCCGCTGCGAGTGAATGTATAGACCAGATTCGTTGCCCCGTCTTCTGCGACCGATGTCGGCGATACCGCTACCGACACGTCGGTGTCGTCGTTGGTAATCGTTCCCGTAGCCGCCGACGGCGCTCCGACCACGTATCCAGTGCCAGACGTGACCGTCAGAATCGCCGTTTCATCGGGCTCAACCGTTGTGTCGGACGACGGGTCAAGCGTCACTGTCGTCGTCGCATTGCCAGCGCCAAACGTCACCGTGCCAGCGCTCGCGGTAAAGGTGTCCGCACCCGTCTGCGTATAGTCGGTGCTGAAGGTCGCAGTACCGCTCACTGAGAAGTTCACGGTCAGCGCCGCGGAAATATCACCTGTCCGCGTGAATGTGTACACCAGATTAGTCGCGCCGTCTTCGGCAACACTAGTCGGAGACACAGCCACGCTCACCGCTGAGTCGTCGTCGAGTATGGTGCCCGTCGCCGATGTGGGCGCCGCCGGATTGTAACCGGTGCCGCTCGTCACCGTAAGGATGACCGTCTCGTTATTCTCAGCCGTAGCATCGGTGGTCGGATCAATCGTCACCGTCGTGGTGGTGTTCGTCCCCGTGAAGGTCACCGTTCCGCTGCTGGCGTTGAAGGTCGCGGCTCCCGTCTGGGTGTAATCGGTGTTAAATGTAGCCGTGCCGCCCACCGAGAAGTTTATCGTAAGCGCTGCGCCGGTGAACCCTGTGCGTGTGAATGTGTAGACTAAATTCGTCGCCCCGTCTTCGAGCACCGAAGCCGGCGACACCGCCACCGAAACGTCGGCGTCATCATTGGTGATGGTTCCCGTAGCCGCACTTGGAGCGCTTACGTTGTAGCCTGTGCCCGCGGTGACCGTGAGTATCACCGTCTCATCAGGCTCGACCGTATTGTCGGCGGTTGGGTCCAC
>Ga0070705_100000106_pt1 | contig 47544 bp, 78 predicted proteins | sample KBSK5253metaG_FD_65455 | JGI IMG/M metagenome (GOLD analysis project Ga0070705, IMG submission 65455) | Corn, switchgrass and miscanthus rhizosphere microbial communities from Kellogg Biological Station, Michigan, USA - KBS K5-25-3 metaG | ecosystem: Host-associated > Plants > Roots >... | reverse complement strand
CGTTGCAAATGCTGCTTCAACGTCCATGATGCTCTTTAGACCATGTGGTTCTGCACCAAATGAGTCGTCCGTTGCGTGAACGGCTACTGGTACTGCAGTTACTACAACGTCACCAGTGGTCGTGGTAACGCTTGAGTCAAGGGTCAAAGTTGCCGTATCACCTGAAAGGCTGATGTTGGTAATAACCCTCTTACCTCTTAGCGTTACACCGTCTGAGCTACGGAATGATACCGTATCACCGATGGTTAGGTGAAGGTTACCAGGACCTGAGGCAGAGATACCATATGGGCTATCTACCGTCTGAGTCGCTGATGCAACACCTGAGGTGACCAATGCGCGGATACCAAGAGAGTCAGATTGAAGAATTCTCTCCTGTTCCAACTGCCATTGATCCATGATATCTTCGATGATTTTCTTAGCGGTGCTAATGTAGCTACCGCGAGTAGAGCTATTGGCCTTTAGCGCCAAACCATCAACCTGTGCCTTAGCATAGGTTCTGGCAACGCTCAAGCGGCCTTGCTTTTCCTTAGCAACGCGGGATTCAGGCAATGCACCGATGGTGCTTGAAGTGAATCCACCTCTGCGGTCTACCTTAACGTCGAAAAATAGGTCATTACCCGCATAGGTAACGTGCTCTGGGCCAAGCTTGCGCGCGTTGGCCAAAAGAACTGTGTTGATTGGGAATATCTTTTTCCTGATCGGAAGATAGATATTTTGGAGCACTCCGGTGAAGTCCTGCAATGCAATTGGGTCGGCCAAAGGAATATCCTCGTTTAGTTAATATTTACGTTCAGCATTTTCATTGCGTTCAAATCGTTTTATCCAATTATGGTTGGCGCAAAGGAGTTGATAATCTTCTGGATGTTTAAGTACCCTACGGTAAACGCCGCCGCGTCCACCCAGCTTTTTATGTTCCTGTACGCCACCTCCGTGGATATGATCTACTTGCAATGCTCGTTCGTCTGCCCAATCACACCTTACGCATTTGCCGCCTAGCAGAGCAAGGACTGCGAGTCTAAGTCGTCTTTGAGTGCGTCTAGCAGCCAAAGCTCCTACTCGTTTCCCTTTTTCTGTGGCTTTATACTTCTTTTCGGCTTTAGCGTGCGTTGCCCGCATTTGTTTATACGCCCGAGAGCCCTTTTGGGCCTTAATTCGGTGATAACGTTTTAATTGTGGGCTACGTTTTTCAGGTGGAATCGTTGCGGCGGACATACGAGTTCCTAGTTTCGAGTTTTTACTTCATACCGATATGCTTAAAAGGAGGGAGCTAGCGGATCGGTTAGCCGGATAGCTGCATTGACTCGAATAGGACATAGCTGTTTGGCAGGATATGACTTTCGACAGGTTATAATATACAGAATTATGTATCAAAAGTCAAGGGGTATATCGGTTTAGATATAAGCGACAGGGGGTGACATGTGAAGTAGTTTATCACTGTCACCCCTCCAGGTTATGGATTACCAAGGACTTATCTAGGGTAAGGGGGGTGACATGACAAGGGTCCTATATATCTATAGGACCTATTGTCCATGTCGTATTATTTATTTGTCACCCCTATGGGACTAAGCATAATATTGACTATATAGCTATATAGACTATATTAAGGTATGGTCCTTATTGCCCTAGGTATCTTTGTTCTTGATGGATTAATCACCTTTCTGAACATTAAAGAACGGGATGTTTGGTTATTAGGAAAGGTGACTCAAACGGTTCTTTTGGATGGATTTACCACCTTGGCCATTGGGGTAAGTATCTGTGTATTTGTTGAATATACCTGGATTATGATAATTCCATCAGTAACCGGCTCTATGCTCGGGAGGTACTTGGCTTGGAAACTTTAACCTGTTCTAAGGGGCATAGGTTCCAGGTGGAATTTACCCTTGAAGATAAGGTTATAGCTGCAATTTCTCCTTGTGTATCTGAGGGATGTACCGGGGTAGTTGTGCTTAAACGTAAGCCACTTGACATTTCTAAGATATAGTGTTATAATAAGGTAGCAGCAATTACGGGATTTTAGGGAGCGGTCACCCTCCCTGTTTTGGAAACAGGGTAACTCGTTGGTTCGAATCCAGCAATCCCGACTGGCTTTAACGTAGTAATGCCAAGATCACTGACACGCACGAAAATCACTAAGCAGTTAGAGTCGGTTATTACGTTATATCTGTTGTTGGCGAATTGGTCAACGCGGTCGTCTGCAAAACGACTATTAGATGGTTCGATTCCATCACAACAGTTTCATGGTGATACTGGTGTAAACGGCGAACATTCCGGCCTGTGAAGCCGGAGTTTTGGGTTCGAATCCCAAGTTTCACCCTTTTGCCTGTCTCGTCCACTGGCTAGGACATGAGGCTTTCAACCTCAAGAAGCGGGGTCGGAACCCGCGATGGGTACTTCGCGCCAAGTACGCTCTTGGCAATGTCACGGGGAGACTTATGAACCAGGGTCGCGCCTGGACCCCAATGCAAGCGTGGTATAAAGGTTGTGCCCCTGCCTTCCAAGCAGGAGTATGCAGGTTCGAGTCCTGTCACTTGCTTACCGTGAGTCACCAAGTTTGATCCTCACGTTAAATCAAACCTTGGTTCCATGCATTAGTATTTCAGCGGTAGAATATCTCGTTGCCAACGAGAAGGTCGCGGGTTCAAATCCCGCCTAATGCTCTAAGCACTTCATAGCTCGCTCGCCTAACGGTATGGCGTCTGTCCTACACACTTGACAAATACACTGTAACAGGTTATATTTGTTTATGGCTCTTAAAGGCAAGGCGCGTAGAGATTATCAACGTAAATGGCGAAAACAGGCTTCTCCAGAACTGTTGAAAAGGCAGTATGATCGTAGTCAACAAAGACGGAAAGAAATTGCCGCTTGGCTTAAAGATTATAAACGAGAACGGAAATGTGCTCGTTGCCTTGAATCCCGTTGGGCTTGTCTAGACTTTCATCATCGGAATCCAGGAGAAAAAAGCTTTTTAGTGAATAGTGCCACTATTTATCAAAAAGGTTATGGTAAAAAGAAGTTACTTGAAGAAATAGCTAAATGTGATTTAATTTGCAGCAATTGTCATAGAGTAGAACATCACGGCTCTTGAGTAGGCTGGTAATACAGATGGCTTACATCCATCAAGAAAAGGTTCGATTCCTTTAGGGGCCATATTGGTCGATGGCGAAACGGTTATCGCATCCGCCTTTTAAGCGGTAAGTTCTGGGTTCGAATCCCAGTCGTCCAACTGATGTTGCATCCGTGCGTAATGAAAGTTGTCGGTTCCAAGCACGTTAACTATCGTGAACTGTCGCGCCGCAGAGTGGACTGGAAGTAGTGCCAGCTTGGGCTCATAACTCAAACGATACGGGTGCAAGTCCCGTCTCTGCTACTAAGTCATTATCGTCCAAAGGTAAGGACGCTTGGTTCTCAACCAAGTAATCAGGGTCCGAGTCCCTGTAGTGACACTTTGCTCTATTGGCGAAATTGGCAAACGCGCAGGACTTAAACCCCTGTGCCTAGCGGCTTATAGGTTCGAGTCCTATATGGAGCACTAGGTTGTCTTGGTGGAATGGCATACACGGTAGTCTCAAAAACTACTTTTTCTGGGTTCGAGTCCCAGAGACAACATTGTGACAACGCGGCCTGCTACGTTCTTCAGTTAGCTATTCGCGATGATGCTCGACTGAGAGGAGCAACGGAAGGCTTATTGGCCAAGCGTTGTCATTTGTCGAATCGGCGCGAACGGACGCGCACCGCACTTGTAATGCGGAAGGGAAGTGGTTCGATTCCACTATTCGGCTCTTTGGCTGTTGAAGTGTTGATGGATGCACGGTACCTTGGTAAGGTACAAGGTTTGGATCGTTACCAAACTACAGCTTATTGACATATAAGTCATATTGACTATATTGAAGTATACGCATCACTGGTGCAATCGGTAGACACACCAGTCTTAGAAACTGGCTCTTGTAGGTTCGAATCCTACGTGGTGCATTGTTTGGGGTTAAGAACGTTGTGGTTCGCAGGAAGTGAGGGATGGCTCACCCTCCTAGGAAATCAGAAGTACACAACTACGATGGGTTCCTAGTAAGATTGCCCTTCTGACCCCAATATGGATCGCAAGCTTTAATGGTGAAGCAGTAGGCTCTTACCCTACAGAACTAGGATCGTTACCTAGGCGTTCCACTATGATTAGATTTGGTATTGAACGTCATGCAATACTTGGAGCAGAGGCTCTTGGCGGCGGGTTATTTGTTGACAATAAACTAATTGCATACGTTTCAAAAGTTGAAAATGTATCACAGGAAGAATTTGAAGATTTACTAGGTCGGTTAGCACAACTAGTTACTGCAAGCGCCTGATACGCGCGAGACTCTAGGTGCAAATCCTAGACTGACCACTATAGACAACTGGACTTCCGAATCTGTGACCTAGGCACTCCGGGGACGGAACGAACTTGCCTCGAACAAGGTAGCAGTAATCCTCTGCGAATGTTGTCTATTTGCCTTAGTACGTCAGTGGCAGACCACTTGTTTCGTAAACAAGTCGCGGTGGTTCGATTCCACCCTTTGGCTCTAGTCGGCGCAAGTTTCATCAGCCACCGGACGCGGTGCAGAAACCTATACGCTGACTTTTCGTGGGGTTTGAACATTGGAAGGTCACGCTGACTGTAAATCAGCCGAGGTTTCCTCCTTGTACGTTCGACTCGTACCTCCACGACTTTGGAAGATTGCTAGAGCGGTAATAGGCCCGGTTGCTAACCGGGAGCCGGGGCAATCCCGCACACGTTCGATCCGTGTATCTTCCGTTATGCCTGTTAAGAATGGTAGATGTAATAAAGGTTTAGGACATTTTGGGGATGATGTTATAAGATTGCAAAAGGCAATTGAATACTTATCCCAATAAATATGCAGCGCATGGCCCGTGAAAACACCGGCTGTTGAAGCTAGACTAGACAGTTGAAATCGGCAAGCGCGGCGTGGACGTTTGGGTGAGTTGTCCTTAAATTAATGCCCATTGGATAGCTGGCAGAATGGCTATTGCACCAGTCTTGAAAACTGGCAAGGGGTAAAACCTGTGTGGGTTCGAGTCCTACGCTATCCGCCTATCTTAAGTTAGTACCATCTGGTCGTGTTAACGGATGACATCTGGGTTTCTACCCCAGCAGTGAGTGTTCGAATCACTCCGACCGGACTTAGCTCCTTGTAGTACAACGGATAGTACGTGGGTTTCCTAAACCTGCGATACAGGTTCGATTCCTGTCGAGGAGACTTTTATTGGCGTATAGCTCAATTGGTCAGAGCAGGGAGCTTATATCTCTCAGATGCGGGTTCAAGTCCCGATATGCCGACTTTGCGATTTTAAAGGAGTGGCCGTCCTTGCCTCCCTGTCACGGAGGACAACATGGGTTCGAATCCCATAAGTCGCGCTTTGCCGTGCTGGTGTAACTGGTGAGCACGACGGTCTGAAGAACCGTATGTTAGGGTTCAATTCCCTGGAACGGCACTTTATTCGGCTTTAAGCTAACGGAAAGACGCGCTCGCTTCGAACGAGTGAGTATGGGTTCGACTCCCATAGGCCGGATTATGCAAGGATTGAATTGTCCGAAATGTCATAAGCCTAGTATCTGGTTCAGTACGTACAATGAATGGCAGTATTATTGTACCGAACATGGGCGATTTAACCGTCTTGGACAAATCCAAGACCCACATACGCTAGAAGCTGAACTGGATCAGCATTTCCCTGCGAAGGAAACGGTTGAGCGTTCGAATCGCTCGTAGCGTACTTATTGTCCTATAGTTTAACGGCAGAATGCTTGGCTCTGAACCAAGAGATAGTGGTTCGAATCCACTGTGGACAACTGTTACTGTGAGGAACGCTACCGGGTAAGCGAAAGCGACAACTGGACTATACAATCACAGCGAGGGCCGCGCCTCAGACAACGCGGGACATTGGAGTATAGCCTAACCGGCAAGGCGCTCGGCTGTTACCCGAGATTGAATGGGGGTTCGAAGCCCTCTGCTCCAGCTTGATTTAACCATTCGACCTGTAGCGGAGGCCCACCCCTCCGAGGAAGTTCGCGACAGCAATGGGGAGGTTCGGCGCGAGATGGTACACTCGTTAAATAGACCCGCCAAACTGCAATGCTGCAACCCAAACAGTGGATTGCTTGACCCTAGAGAACCACGGGTTGGGGCTTAGACAGATTACAGGATAGAACAGAATCGCGGCTATGGGATGGTTAAGTCAAATGGGCTTGGTAAGCTCTGGGGTCTTGACAAAGGTAAGCGGTGGTGTTATACTTACTCATGCCTTATAAAGACCCGATTAAACAAAGCAAAGCTGCTTCTAAAAATAGACGCAAAGCGGTATTAGCTAATAAAGAACGAATAAAACAATTAAAAGAATCTACCCCTTGTGTAGATTGTCAAGTACAGTACCCATATTATGTGATGGACTTCGATCACATTAAATCGGCGTCAAAACGGGGTAGGCGTAGCTTTGCAGATTTTGTAAATCGTGGTTGGAGTTGGGAAAGGCTTTTAACAGAGATTAGCAAGTGCGATATTGTCTGTTCTAATTGTCACAGAATTCGCACACAGAAACGTCTGGGCGGTTAGCTCAATCGGGGGAGCAACTCGTTTGCACCGAGAAGGATTGGGGTTCGAATCCCCAACTGTCCACTTATGCGTGATTGGTCTACGGGGTGTTATTGCGGATTACGTTTTACTGAACTAATGCAATACGTGGATCATTTAAAGATTCACCCGATTAAATGCAAATGTACTCAGTGGTTTTACAATATTCAAGATTGGCTAAGTCACATTTGCCGTAGGTTACCACAGCACGATCATTAAATAGCTTGCATGTCCACCGGGCGGACAGTCGTCTCCAAAACGACCAACGATAGGGTTCGATTCCTTAGCAGGCTGTATCTTCCGTTAGTTGATTAGTGCGCGTCATTCCGACAGCTAGGAACTGACTTATGCTCGGCTGAATTAACGGAATTATTGCAGGATTACAATGTCGGCATTTGTACCTGGACTTTGAATCCACGGCTTCGTAGGTTCGACTCCTACACCTGCAACTTATGAGTAATGGTAAAGGAAGTACCCCCCGCCCGTTAAGTGTATCCAAAAAACAGTTTGACGAGAACTGGCTACGTACCTTTGGCAGACTTCCGAATAATGAGGAAGTACCACAAGATCAGGATGATCCTAGGTATAAGGATTGGCGTAGTGCTTATGAAGCTGATAAACGGAGAGGTAAGGGGTATCGTGGGAAAGGTTAGGATACTTCCATTAGTACTAATGGTGCTAGGTTGCTATGGACCAATGTACCAACGGCCCTTGGCGGGTGATGTAGATACTAAGCCAGCAGATAGAGTTTATGAGTATACTAGCGAATCTGCTTGGCAACGATCTGGTTATTGGCGCTTGACTGACGAGCCGGGAGTTTGGCCCTGGTTCATAGTTATCACCGGGAACTTAGGTTGTCCTAGCTGGGATCATGAACTGCGGGTTCCGGCTAGAGGTGAGCAATACCATTGCAAAACTGGTTGGAGAGTTCATAGACCCTAATGGACTGGAGTGGTTTAGCCACCGCGATAATCGCGCTCTCAGTGGCGATAGGGTCGGATAGGTATAACAACCGGGAAAATCCATTTGGTCCCATTGGCTCTAGTGCCTATGTTTGGATAGTGAATCCCACCAGTGATAGTTTGGAAGTTACCGCCAATGCGCCCAAAGTTGATACTGCCCACCGGGTCATTGGTGTAGTTCCTCCCTGTGATAGTATAATCCTCCGGTTACCATATACAGACACTAAGGTCTATTTGACTTTAGGCACGTTGCCCTTGGGTACCGTGGAGCCTAAGCGCCCTGGCGTGTATCGTGTTAGCCATTAAGCGTTGTGTCGGTTGTCCTGGTCAATCCCACTCTACTGATGGTCCTACCCTTTGTGATAACCCTCTAGAGGACTGTCATAAGTTCTGCCCGACTGATAGCCCCCATCAGTTTACCTTAACTATCGGCCCTATAAAAACCTCTCACCAAGTCATGTGCCCTGGACGTAATGGTTGTGGTTACATATTTCCATATGAACCATTGCCCTATAACTCCCCTGTTTACTGTGTGTTATGCGGCAATGTGTTTATTGTCCGGGGAATTAAGTAAGAAATTGTAGCAATCTTCTGTAACACCCTTCCTAAGTTCAATAACCCCAACTAGTTGTAACGATAATTTGCATAGCGATGTGTGTCTCCATTAAACCGTCGCATAAATATGCAAAGGACCGAATACTTATTCATAGTGATTGTATATTTATGCATCATTCCGCACGATCCGTGCTCACTGCGTGCATAAGTATTCACTGCAATGCATAACTTTTGCATAATATACATTGCGCCATAAAGTACTTTGTGAATTAATTCACATACTGTGAGTGAGTGCTCACTTCGAACGCCCGTTCTAAAAACTCCTGACACTACCGTTACATTAGTTTCGGCTTCCATTCGCCTATGTACCTTGCCTTAACTGTGCTCATTAGCTACCGTTAGGGCGTAGCCACCATAGGCTACCAACGCAGCTAGCGTGTCACGGGCCTACGCGGCCTACGCAAACTGTGGATTGTTGCCCGGCACGATTGGCGATAGGCTACGGGGCGAATGGTTCTAGGTGAGCTAGCTAGCATACGTTTGCCATCGTTACGCTAACCGGGGCAACGGGAATTGTTAGTGTTACTCTCACCTAGACGTTGGGGGCTAGACCTGAACGTCGCAGTACTAGGCGGCAACGACGGTAGCACGGTGCCTAGAACTAGTCCCTAACAACCATCCTGCCTAGCGGTCACTTCCATTAACTAACGCAGCACTAACTACAACAATGGGGTTAACGCTATGCAGATATTCGACAAGCTGTCGCCTAATCAGATTGAAGCATTAGGCAAGCCTTGCAAAAAGTGTAATGACGGTACGTACATTGAACGGCATGGGCGTTATGGCCCGTGGGTTCAATGTTCTAACTGGAATTGCAAGGCTAAGGTCTACCGCCCGCGTGGTTCTTACGTTGCGCGTGGGACGGTAGAGACGGGTCAGCAAACGACGTTCATTAACACGACGGACCCAGTGGAGACTAAGCCACAGGTTGCGGTAGATATGAAAGCAATTGAAAACGCAGTAGCCGCAATCATCGGTCGTGACGCTAACAAAGCCTTGAACGAGATTCTAGAGGCTAAGCTAGCTGAGCGCGGTGATAAGATTGACCGCGCAGCAACGGTCAAAGTTGACGATACGTTGCGACAGATCGAAGCCAATGCAACGGCAGTCTTGAGCGTAGTCACGGAAGGGCTTGAGAGACTGAAAGCCTCACAGCCAACAGTCTTCAAGGTTGTGCAGCTTGACGGCAACGTGGTTGAAGTGAAAGACGGTCACTACCTGTTGCCACGTCTAGTCAAGTTGGTAGGGGCTGGCTTGAACGTGTACCCATGGGGTCCGGCGGGGTCTGGCAAAACGACCGCAGGTTTCCATGCGTTCAAGGCATTGGGTCTAGAGTCTGAGCTTGACACGCTGGACCCAACAACGTTTCGGAGTATGATGCAAGGGTATATGACTCCGAGCGGTGAGCCGGTGCATACGTCGTTTACACGTTGCTGGACCCAAGGCAAAGGGTACATTGCAGATGAAATAGACAATGCGCCCGGCCATGTGCAGACATTGCTTAACAGTGCGTTGGCGAATGGTCACGCACCGTTGGCTTGGGGAAACGTTGAACGTAAGCCGGGTTTTGGTTTCATCGGAACAGGAAATACTCCGGGTAGGCCGACTAGAGAATTTCCCGACCGTAAGCCAATGTCTGCAGCTTTTGCAGATAGGTTGTATTTCATGCATTGGCCATTAGACCCGGCCATTGAGTGTAGGGCTGGTGGCTTGCCCATTCCGCCAAGGTCTGAGGCTAAGGCGACAACGTGCGACCCGGCTACATGGGTTACCTTTGTACGCAAGCTGCGGGAATGGGCATCGGTCAATATGCCTACGCTTATGGTTACTCCAAGGGCATCACTGACGGGTCTGCAAGCCTTGGCGCTAGGTGAATCACCGCTAGACGTTGCTCACGGGCTTATTTTCCGTGGCGCTGACAGTGAGATGGTGGCTAAAGCTCTCAACGCGGTCAAGCTGCCGTGAGGTTCAATTCACTGCATGAAATGGTTTCATATGTCGAAAGCTTGCCGTATGACGAAACGACGTATGACGAAACTAATGCATGGGCTGGCGGCAGTCACGATGATGCGGCTAAGCTTGCAACATGGGGCTGGCCGAAAGGGGCTAAGTTGGCCAGTGAAAAAGCTACAAGGATAGCTGATAGATTGGTTACCGCTACAGGTTCTTCAGTCTACCAGTCTATTGAGTATGACGTTATTGGCGCTGCGTATGATGCTGGCGCCGTGGCGTTGGGTATTCCGGAAGCATGGGGAGTCCTGGCCCCACAGACTGCGAAACGGGCGGTTAGGATAGTTCTTAACTGTACTGTTAGCGGTGGAATACCAGCTAGTGCGATTACTGCTAGAGGCTTAGCGGTTTGCGCATTGGCTCTAGCGTTACAGGCTAGGGGCTATCCGGTCACAATAGACGTGTTCCAAAGCAGTGGCGGTAAGGGTCGTAATGGCAATCAGATTGAAGACGACCTGTTGCGCGTAGCTGACGCGACGACAGGCTCACAGCTAGACCTTGACCGTGTAGTATATGCCCTAGCACATCCCACGTTGTTTAGGCGGCTATTCCGGGCCGTGACCAATGGTGTACGGTCCAATGGCCACAGCGCCAAGACGACTAAATGGGACGTTAGTTACGTAGCTGATAACCAACAGCCAGAGGACGGGGAAAAGATAGACCTGTTCCTTGGTGGCGCGCACTTGTACCACGTACAACGTTGGCAGGATGGGGGCGAGGCTTGGGTCATTCAAGAGTACTTACGCCAAACGGGGGCCTAACTGGCCCCCCAAAGGAGTTACCGTGTTACTTCCGTTGAAAGTACTCGCGCCAGTTAACACCATTGAGCATATGGCGGACTGGCAAATGGTTGCAGTTAGCCTTGGGCTTTCGCAAGATGGTACCGACTATGCTCTAGGGGTTAGCATTCTGGTCAACCCGACCTTGGCTAAGGCTCTGCAAGAGCAAGATGTCAAAGACCCGATAAAGGTCGGGCGGCAGGTCTTAATAGCGGCTAAAGAGGCTCTAGAGGGGTTTCTAGGGCCGGATGGGGCGGTATTTGAGGAGTAGCAACAAGGGCTAGGGGTCTAACGATCCCTAGCCTTTTTTTTTTTGTGTTAAGTACAACTAGCCCCTTGACATAGCCTAGGTCTGACAGTATGATAGGGTAGGGATAGCAATAACCTGCAACAACAAGGGGGTAAGCTATGAATACTCGAAAGGATTACTGGCGGGCGGTTAGAGTCATTCGGGTCTTTACTACCGAAGATTCAACAGCAAGGGCGAATATGTCTCAGGCTTTCGTAGAGTTCTTTTCGACCGATAACCCACGCTTCGACGCCCAAAGGTTCACTGACGCGGTTAACGCCAAAGAGGAGTAGCTATGACCCGGCAAGAACAAGTTGCAAACGACAAGCGGTATGCAGATTGGCAAAAGGTTTATAACGAAGAAGTCTATGACCGAGCGACGCATTGGGGCGATGGGCATAAGAGCCCGAAGAAGAATACGCAGGATGAACAAGCGAGTGAGGGGGAGCTATGAACACGGCTGTTATCGAAAGGGTCTTAGATGTCCTAGAACATTTGACTAACGTTGTTCAGCAAGTGAACAGTCAAGTTAACCTTCTTGCAGATAGGGTTTCTAGATTGGAGCGTAAGCTATGAACGACAACGGAGAAGAAAAGCTTAGGAAGTCGGGTGCATTGCTTCCTGACGAAGGCTATGAGGAAGGTACCGGGCCGTTTAACGCAGTACCGCGTAGCCTAGGCAAGTTCTTTGTTAGGTATGACAAGGAGCATATGGGCCGTAGTGATTGGTGGACGTGTAAAGGTTGTGGAAGGTTGGTCGCCCAGCCTGGATTAGCCGGGCATTTGAATCTATGTAAATCACAGGAGGTGGATTGTGACTTCTAGCAAGATGACGACTAGGGACAAGGTTCTAGAGATTGTCATTCCTTGGCTTTGTTACATTGGACTAGTTCTACTGGCGCTGTATAGCGTGGGGGCGTTATGATCTTACGGGCGATTGTGAAGTGGTTTGTGGTGATTCTTTTTGCAGTTAACGTACCTGTGAGTATTTGGAAAGCTGGACATCCAGACAAGCCCGGTGAGGCTTGGTCACAGGCTCTCTCGGCAGTGCTTAACACACTTCTGGCCCTTGGCGTGGGGATGCTTCTATGAACGACTACCCAGAAATTGAAATCTGTTCAAGGTGCAAAGATAATACTGTCTTTGAACAGGACCCGGATACCGGCGAGTGGCTGTCGGTTTGCTGTAGTGCCTATGCAGTGAACCTTGACGAGGACTATGATCTTGGTTACCTTGAAGTAGATGACTTGTTGGACGACCCGTATGACTCGGACAGTGGTGCTCCAGAGGATGATTTACCTTTCTGAACCTAGGAGGTTCTAATGGAATTGTCTAAACACGATTCAAGACTGATTGCGGCAGCGATTACCTATGTACTGGCGATTAGTGGCAGTGGGGAAGAAGGGGCTGATGCTCTTGACCGGATTACCCGCCCCAAGAGTCGCCGGGCAATTGCCGATGCGACTACGCTTTTCGCCGCTGCGAAAGAGGGAATGACAGGCGACGAAGTTGTAAAGATGGACGGAGATACGTTCAGTGCGAACCTTGACCGTTTGCAGGCGATTGGGCGGGGATTGCTGGGGGCAGATATAGTAACCGCAGAACCAGCCCCGCCAGTTTCGGTTATGGAGCCGATTAGCTCTGATGGTAAAGTCACAGGGCCTAAGCAGTATCAGCTTTGGCTGACGCATGACGAGATTCATCTGATTCACCATGCGGTGATGTTTGCTGAGTCGGGCCTTAAGGGCGATGGGGTTGGCTTGGCCAAAGCGGCCATTGTCTACGCAGACCTGAGCGAAACGTCACTGGACCGTTTCGTGGATAAGTTTAACCAAGTGCATGAGGTGGCTAGGAAGGACGGGGAACCAGCCCCGGAAGTTAACTAATGCAAGATCGCTATGGCTGGGAATACCTACCGGGCTATGACAAGGTAGGCAATAGGCTAGTGGTGACTCATGTGATTAGCCGAGCCCGGCAGGAAAAGAAATCCTACGGCCTAAGTGGACGGCAGTGGGTTAAGTTTAGGAAGCAGGCTGGGCGGAATGTTAGGGATTTCCTTAAGCAGGCAAAGAGGGTAGATGCAAAGGTTGATTAGCCCGGTAGGCGCAACGAGCCATTGGTCAGGTGGAGTGGAAGTCTTTAACATAAATGGGGTTTCATATGTTAAAGACTCTCCACCTGACCTGGTGGTGGTTTTGCGGGATGGGAAGGAAGTCAATTTGAAAATTTATAACGGAGCAGTGGTTGTGCTTTGTCAACGGCACAAGAAGTACATGGCTAAGCGTAAACCTAGGACTAACTGCGAGGAGTGTTGGAAAGCCTATGAAACCGTTCGGTAGTGTTACTTACTGTCCAAAATGTGACGCGTATCATACTTATGCTAGACGTGAGTATGACAGTGGGGGATGGACGCAATCGACTCAAGTTGAACAGGGTAGGGATAAAGAACATATGGTTGTTACTTGCCGTTGTGGATTCACTTGGTATGAACGCCCGAAAGATTTTGTTGAAACAGTTAAGCCTAAGCAAGAACTAACTATTGAGGAGCAGGCGAAAATGGAAGTAGATACTATTGCTCCTGAAGGAATTGTATGAGCAAGCGCGAGCGTGAAGCGGAACGTAAGCTTGGGATGATGCCTAAGCTAAAGACTGGCAAGGGCCACAGTGGCGCTAGGGCGGAATACTGGTCATTGCATGACAAGCCGACGAAGAAGAAACGGCGCGGGACTGGTCTAGAGCATAGACTCCGGCGCGACGATGCGTCATTGCTCCAGAAGATTCATGCTCTTGGGGAGAAGTCGGATTTTGTAGTGATTAAGGAGAAGCCAGAGAACCTAGTACGCAACTTGGCGTATGTCCAACACCAACAGAAATTGTTTGGGGCAATCAAACGTTATGCTAAGCTTAGCTGGCCAATGATTCCTAAGCGGGTTGAGACGATCATACAGAAAACCGCATTCACCACGACGGAAAAGAGATGATTGCCCTACTGGCCCTAGTTCAATTTGTCTTACCGGCAGACACGGCTCTTTTGTATAAAGTAGCCGATAGTCAGCAGGTACCTAGGCAAGTGGCTTTGGCGGTGGCTTGGATGGAAACTAGGTCAGGGATTAAAGGTAACAACTACATTGGCCCTGGTAGGGAGCAGTGTGATAGTTTGGGGTGTCGCCGGGTCTGTCGGGAGATTGGTAGATACCAAGTTAATCCCTGTATTAGCTTTAACTTACCTGGTTGCAAGGACCTAAGAAACTACGTACAAAACATCACTTGCGGAATGGGGATTTTGCATTACCTTTACAGTAGGGATAGTAGTTGGGTAAGCGCCATTCAGCACTATAACGGTAGTGGTCCTAGGTCTAGAGAATACTTAGCCAAGGCCCTAGAGTACATTGGTTGGCTTAGCTTACGGAGGTAGGTATGGCTGGACTTTTCGATGAAGCTCCGGAAAAGAAGCCAGAGGTTCCTAAGCAGGAACCTAAGCCCAAGAGCCGACGAAAGGCTACTTTATCTAAGATACTGATTGGGTCTAAGTGATTGTTCTGGGTGTGTGGCTGAGAAACTTTTGAATGGAGAGTCAACGTGACTGATACCGGAGCGTCCGAAGCGTTGGAGCGTCTTGAGACGCTGCTCCTAAATGTGCGCGAGGAACTGGAGCGGGGCGATGTTGAAGATGCTCGCAGTTCGTTGCGCGCTGCGGTGAATGCCCTTCCGGCCATTCGTGGTGCGGTCGCGCCAGCCCCAGCCCCAGAGTCCCCGCTGAGTAGCGCATGGCTGATTGAACGGTCTCGCGCCGGCTCTGGTCCTGTTTGGTGGGCGGCGAAACAGTACGACGTATCCGTACCCGACCTATGGCACTTCTCGCCGGACTCCAATCACGCCGTTCGATTCTCGCGCCGCGAAGATGCGGAGGCGGTGATGCGGGCACTCGGCGGGTCGGTGGAACTGCATGAGTCTACCGTGCGCGTGACGGAACACATATGGTTGGGGGTCCGTGTCTCTGAGCGTCCAGCCCCGGAGGGGCCGTGGCGAATCAGCACGCAACGTCACCCCGAATATCCTGACTTCTGGTGGGTTGAGCATGGTACGGCGAAGCGTGCCTCTATCGGTCCTATCTCAACTGAGGCGGATGCTGTTGCCGTGCGCGACGCGCTAAATCGTGTGGCGGGGTCCCTGGAGCAAGCATGAACGATGAGCACCCAGCATTACTAGCAAGAGACAAGAAGTGGTGTGATGTGATCACTCGGATACTGGAAGGTCGCCCCCAACCTGACGGTACATATCTACACCTCGCGGTCTGTAGCGGTGATCGACGCCAACCCCCCGGGAGTCGCGGTATAAGTTGCTGCTGCAGGCCATCCGGCAAGCGGACACCAAATCAATGAGCTTCACTCCGCATACCATCGAAACTTTATTGACGGGAGTAATCGCGTCGTGCAGCACGCGAAGGAAGTGTTGGCTCTCGGTGGGGACTAACATTATTCACTGGCTTCGTTTAGTGTTTCATCCAAAGACTGAAAAGTGTCCCGATATGGAATGTAGTCTTTGTGCTGAACGAGATTGTCCCTTTGGTGAACCTTTGCATTATCATCATGATGGTTGCCCGTGCTGTGATATGGAGATAACTTGAGTAAAATTCAACTACCTGTAATCGTTACCCCTAGTAGGGTTGAACTGGGGCTAAGGTGCCAAAGACGTCATTCACTCGCGGATATTTTGCAAGTGGCTTCGTACTACTCCCCAAGCCTTGAGTTTGGCAGTGTTATTCATACTGGCGCGGCTAGCTGGTGGAATGACGATGGGGAAGGTAGTGCAATGGCTGCGGAGTGGAATAAGCGGTTTACCATGAACCCTAGGGTTAACCAAGGGGAGTTATCGTTAGAAATGGCCAATGCCATGATGGCTGCTTATCGCCAGAATGCAAAGTTGGCTGGGCCATTCGATGCAGAAGGCCCTTGGCAACTAGTTTCGGTAGAAGAACGAATTGAAGTTCCGTTGAGCTTAGGTTTAGTCGATGGTGAGGAGCGTAAAGCCAAGCTAAGTTTTCAAACTGACCGGGTGGTTTGGAATAAAGAGACTCAGCATCTTGTGGTTGTGGATACTAAGACTGCTGGGCGGTTGGATAAGCGTTGGGCAAGGCAGTGGGAAACTTCCTTGCAGATGAAACTTTATAAAGCTTGTGCGGTTGCTGCCTATGACATGGACCCGGCCAACGTGTCCGTAGTGGTTGAGGGAGTACTTAAGGATGTTCCTTCAACAATTCAGTATGAAGTTTGTCCTGACTGGGGCCAGAGTACTTTGGCCGAAGCAGTTAACCAAGCTAAGATCGTGGCCCTGCGGGACTATGAGCTTATTGCCGGTAGCATTGAGGGAGTTCCTAGGGATAGAAACCTAGTTGCTCAAGATGCTTTGGTTAATACTGCCGTGAACTATATGAGTTGTTATGAATATGGCGTTGAATGTCCGTTTAGGAAACTATGCACTGCTGAACCTGAGGAAAGGATTGCGATTTTAAATGGCGAATACTGGGAAATCCCGGAAGAAGATCAAGGGTACTAAAGACGTACTGGGCCAACTAGATGTATTGTTTGTCATTGATGCCACGGGGTCAATGGCACCTTACATTGAGGAGGCTAGGAAGTATGCTGGAGAAGTGGCGGTTAAGCTAGCTAAGGATAATGACCTAGACATTAGGTTCGGTGTGGTTGCTTACCGCGACCATCCGCCACAAGACAATACGTTTGTGACCACTAAGTCTGATGGGTTTGGCGATGCTGCCAGGCTCCAGGATGCTTTACGTAAGTTGAATGCGTCCGGCGGTGGGGACAGACCCGAAGCGGTATGGGACGGAGTATCTGTCGCTAGTTGGTTTGACTGGAGGGACAAGGCAGATCGTACTATTTATCTTATTGGCGACAGTCCTCCACATGGTCATGCTAGGAGCCAGAGTGAGGACAATTGGCCAAAAGGTTGTCCTTGTGGATTAACCAGTGACGAGTTAATCACTGTGCTTAAGGATAAACGGATTGAGCTAAATGCATTTTCAGTCTCTGGCCATGCTGACACTACTGCCGCGTTTGAACTGTTGACTAAGGCGACGGGTGGGGTTATTGTTAAGGCAGATAGACCAGAGGTGGTTACGACTGGATACATGGGTTCACTTGTTAGCAAGAGTGATTCAATTTCATCTAGCCGAGCAGTGTTTGATACTATGGCTGTAACTGGAATGGCATATAAACCTGCTTCCGCATCGTTAGGTTATTCTGCGGAAAAGACAGCTAAGGATTTGGAATACTTAAAGCGTAGGGGGATTAAGACTGATGACTAAATTGAACCTGTATGAAGTTTACTTTCCAGATGGTAGTGGGTTAACTACAAAATATCATGATGGCGGAGGAATAGCTTTACTTGCTGAGTCTAAGGACCTTGCTATAGCTCGGATTAAGGATGCTTTTCCTAAACTCTCTTGGGAAGGAACACAGGTTATTGAACATAGGCCAGATGCTTTACTTGTATTTCCAGATAGTGGGTGTTGTTAGTGTTGACCCATAGTGTATTACTCACGGGTGCGTCCGGGGTTGGTAAATCTACTTTAATTAGAGGAGCCCTAGAGCATTATGGCAGTGGCCTAGTTGTATTAGCCCCAGGTACTGATGAAGATATGAGCTATGTGGGTTTGTTAGATAATCCAAAGTTCAAGTTCCGGGGGTTTGATGATATTGAGTATCAGCCTACGGTCAAGGGTACTAAGGCCACTGGCCATGATGATATGATAAAATGGCTAAGGGAGAGATATGCAGAGGTTAAGTCTGATGTGGAGGCTGGTAAGCCTCCTAGGTATGCTGTGCTTGGGGTGGATACGCTTTCTGCGGTAGGACGTTTGGCGTATAACGCAACGTTGGCAAGATTTAACTTGACCGAACCACCACCAGCCATAGGAAGTTCAGGAGCCCCGTTCTATAGTTATTTACGGATTATTCTAGAATCGGGTGTGCGGGTTATGCGCGGTCTTAGAGGATTGGGTGTGCATTGGATTGTGGCCAGCCACCCCACGGAAGCGGAAACCACAGCTATACAGCAAACAGCCAACGCGCCCTCTGGATCGAAGATTATGCCGGATTTGCCGGGAGGCTTCAAGAATCAGTTACCGTCCTTCTTCACCACCGTGCTTGATGTTAACATTGGGCAGAAAGGTGTTCACTACGTCCGGTGGGGCGGGGACCAGAAGCGGGTGACTAAGAGTAGGTTGGGGGATTTAGGTGGAGACGGCAAGATTGATCTACCACCTAACGCTAAGTTAGCTTGGGAGTTACTAAGCGGTCGGATTGAAGATGCGATGGCTAGACTTGTGAATGGAAAATAGGAGGTTATATTTAGGTATGAAACCATCACCAGAGCAGCTAGAGCATTTGGTTACTTTGTGTGACCCTAATGCTAGTTTTGACTTTTCAGACGTGATTTTGGTTAGAGACACGACTGACGGTAAGCTTTATGCGTTTGAAAACCACACGTTTCCAACAGATTTCACTGAGATTAGAAACGCACAAGATTTCTTGAATTTCGTGGATGGTGTGGCTTATACAAAGTATGACCAACGCGACATTGACTCAGCGGTAGAGATTATCAAATTTATTCGACCAGAGAGCGCATAGGGTTGACGCTAGCTGGGCAGTCGTAAACTATCAGCCTGAATAGCAGGAACACTCCTAGGAGGAGTAAATAGATGCTAGATGAAAACCTGTTGGACACTGCGACGGAGTTTGACTTTTCAAACGACAGCGCGGTGGAAGTAGTTGAGGCTGTTTGGACGATTACCGAAGCAGAGGTTGAGCAGACTGAGAGTGATAATGGCAGAGGGACTCGCCATAATTTGACTTTCGAGTCTGAGGACTTCCCGTATCCGATCACGCTTCGGCAGTTTGTGGAATACACTCCGTCAGATGAATCGAAGAATACTGACTGGGTGAAGCGTTCGCGGGGTATCTTGAAGAATATCGCCAAGGCTGCTCTTGGAGAGCCGCGATATAGCCTGAATCCCGACGCTCCGAATTACATCGTAGGCCGGACGGTCAAGGCAACGACCCGTGACGGTGGCGATGGCTTTGCAACGTTGAGCAAGTTCCGCAGCGTTGAATAACTTGTAGTACGCACCAAAGGGGCTTAGGGACGACCGGACTATCCCTAGGCCCTTGTTTTCTATCTGGGAGGTTCAATGGGTTTATTCGATAATTTGTTTAGAAAAGATACTACGCAAATAACTGAAATGGCTGACTTGCTTTCTAAGCAGGTTAGCGAACGTTTAGCTTCTAAGATGCTAGATGAATTTAGCGCATTGGCAGAGGTTGAAGAAGCGACGGCTAAGGTTGTTGAGCTTACTAAGCAACTAGGTGTGCTTAGAGCAGAGAAGGATAATATCTCGGAGGGCTTCGCTCGGAAGGAGCGTGAGATTGAACATAAGGTTGGTTTGCTCCGTACTGAGATTGAAGCTGGGGAGGCTCAGAAAGAAGCACAGTATGCGCTTAGGGTCCAAGAGGCTAGGTTAGCTGCTAGAGAGGAAGGGCTTAAGGCCCGTGAGGTTGCGTTTACCGAGCGAATGGACTTTATGACCAAGAGGTTTACTGAGGAAGTTGGTTACTTGAAGGGTATGGTTGCCCAAGTTCTTGAGCGAATTCCTGATGCTGCGATCTTAGGTACTAAGGAAATTAAGTAAAATGGCCTGGTTAGATGATAGGTTGAATTTTACGTTGCGCCGTGGGCGGGAATGGATAACTGGGACTAAGCCGGTTATGCAAGATTTAAAAGACAGGGCAACTATGGCTTTGGCTGATATGCTAGCCGCGCAAGATGCACAGAAGGGCAAGACCCCAGTGGTACGTTTGCCTAATGGGGATTATATCTGGGGCAATCCGTATCAGGCGGCTAATGATGAATGGGTTAAGAATCAACAAGCACAGAAACAAGCGGCTGTTAAACAGCAGCAAGAAGCTGAGCTATACGCTAGAGGATTGTTGGGAGCAGTTGGTGGGGCTGGAGGATTAATTGCAAAAAAGTCCAACTGGTAAACTGGTAGTTCCATCCTCAGGCCCATTGGATGCAGAACTAGTGTTAATTGGTGAAAGTCCGGCGGGTGAGGAGGTTAAAGAGGGCTTACCGTTCGTTGGAAAGTCGGGCAAGCTTCTTAACAGTGCCCTACGTTCCGCTGGCATTGACCGATCTAAAGTCCGTTTAATGAACTTGGTGCCGGTACGCGCACCGGGAGATAAATTTGCTAAACACGATCCTGTTGACATCGCTTGGGGGAAAGATTTGTTTCGTAGCGAGCTTAGTCGGCTTAGCAACACTCGTATTTACGTTCCTCTGGGCAGTAATCCTACACAGTGGATATTCGGGGGTACGCTCCCAACGAACAAACGGGAAGGCAAAGGGTTCATTGAACAGTGGAGGGGGAGTGTAATCCCTTCACTTGTTCCAGCCACTTTTGACTTTCCAGAAAATTACATCATTACGAAATTACCCAGGGGAGATGGACCTGAGCTTAATAATGGTGTTATAGTTCCTACCTTCCATCCATCGGCAGTACTGCGCCAATTCACTTGGCACCCTTGGTTTATGATGGATATTAAACGGGCTGCTTCCATCTTGACCAATGGGGCTGATGCGATGAAGCTTCAGTCGCGCAGGTGGTATTGGCAAGACCCCAATGCGCTTCGTAGACTTGCCGCGTCTGGCATTGATCTTATTTCCATAGACACTGAAATGGAACCAGCCATAGTGGCTATTGCCACTGAGGACGAAGTTCATGTATTTGAGTGGAGTGAGTCATTCCGAGAGCCATTGACTCAGTTACTTACTTCCAACCGTATTCTCAAGGTGGCTCATAATTGGACCCATGACTATGCCTGGATACGGAAGAAGTTTGGAATCACTGTTGCTAGGCCAATCTTCGACACGCAGGGCGCGGCGCATATCTTAAACACTGCGCTTGAAAAGTCATTGTCTCCACACATAAGTACTAGATATACTAATTGGCCATACCACAAATGGCTAGTTAACCACGACCCATTGCTCTATTGCGGAATGGACGCAGTAGTTTCCCTAGACGCATATTGGCCCCAGGTTCAAGAGTTGATGAATCGTGGACTAATGCCCATTGCCGAGCATGACCATAAGTTGCTAACGCCATTGATGGAAATGCAGGCGGTTGGTTTCAGGGTTAATGAATCTGCAAGGGCCGACGTGGAAAAGGAATTAACGGCTAAGTTAGATAAGCAAGACGCAGAGTTGCAACAGATGGTCGCTCCGATTATTGCCAAGAAGGTTGGCAAGTTTGAGAAGCCGCATTTGTTTCGGGTAGATCGTCAATGTGAATGCTGTGGTGGTGGTAAGTTACAACAACAGTATTGTATGCTTTGTACCTTAGGTGAGACATTTCCGATAACCCCTGAAGAAGCTAAGGCACGGGGATTTAAGTCAATGAAGGCGTTTAAGGAATCTTTTATTCCTTGTCGAAATTGTGTAGCTGGTAAAGTTATTAAAAACCTTCCATTCAACAGTGACAGCCCAGACCAACTGGCCGATGTGCTTTACCGTGGATTGGGAATCAGAGCACGTAAGTTCAAAGGGAAGGAAACTACCAAAGCTGCTAACCTTGAAGGGATTAAGAATAAACCTCTTATCGTTGACAAGATCATTGAGGTTTCCGAATCCAGAGCCGAGTTGGACACGGTATCTCGTTTACGGAGTGATAGTAGCGGCTTGCTTCATTGTGTATTCGATCCTTTTGGTACTACTTCAGGACGGGTAGCGGGGAAGGAGGGGTTGGTTGAGGTTGGGACTAACCCTATGAACATTCCGTTGGAGGCAAGGAGGCTTGTAGTACCCCGCGACGGATACACCTTCCTCTATCCAGACATGGCCCAGATTGAGGCTAGGGTCGCGGCAGTATTGTCTAAGGACAAGAACTTACTGGCGGCGTTCAATGAGCCAATTGACTGGCCGGGGAATCCGCGTCATGGGACGATTGACAGTCATACCAAAGTTATGCAGCTACTTGCTGCTAAGGGTGTAATCATCACTCGGGATCAGTCAAAGAGGTTTACATATGCTGGAATCTTCGGTGGTGGAGCACAGCAGTTAGCCGTAGAGCTTAACGCTGAAGCATTTCGTAAGGGTGAGGGTAATGCTACATTAACCACTGAGCAAGTCCAACGGGCATTGGACACGTTCTTTAATGTGTTTAGTGGCTTGCGTAAGTGGCAGCAGGAAGTAGCTGATGAAGTATTGCGTACTCGAAAATTGCGTAATCCGTTAACAGGACGGGAGTTTACCTGGACTGGTTATATCATTGACCAAAAGACCAAAGAGCTTAAGCATGAGATTGCCAAGCAGGTTTGGTCTAGGTTACCCCAAGACACTGCGGCGTATGTACTTGCCCTTGGACTTATTGACATTAGGTATAATACGGATTATTGGGGTACGTTACTACAACCCCTTATCCACGTTCACGATGCACCGTTGATTGAGGTTCCTATTGACCAAGTGGAGTTTGCCAAGGTTGAGGCCAAAAGGTTATTGACTAAGACCCTCTGGGGTATTACATTTGAAGTAGAGATGAAGCAGGGGGATAACTGGTATGCTGCGAGTGGGGGAGAATGAATCAAGAAAAATGCACTGGCTGCGGCCAACAGGTTTCATTAAACGTTCATGGATATTGTATTAAATGTGCGAAAGGTTCCTGCTCACAATGCAAGTCCTAGATCATGGATATGTGGAGTTAATAGAGCATTGGGGCAGTGACGAGCGTATCATTGAATCTGCCAGAATGAGTACGAATAAAGGGTTTAACGGTTGGGGTCCTGTGCATACTGCGGACTGTAAGGGTCAGTGTATGGGAGGAAAACCTGGGGATGAAAAGCTTTTGCGTTATCTTTGGGAAAATAAGCATCATACTCCATTTGAAATGGCAGGTATGACCATCGAAGTACAGGCTCCGATATTTGTATTCCGCGAGTGGCATAGACACCGGACCCAGAGTTACAATGAGCTATCGGCTAGGTATACTGAGATGCCTAACTTGTATTATCTCCCCAGTGGAGCTAGAGTCAGAGCCGGAAAGCAATCCACCAAGAACAAGCAAGGAAGTCAAGAAGGTTTTACCGATGTTGAAGGGGGAGATATAATTCTTGACCTACGGGCATCGTATGCTGATAGTCGAGATGTATATGAAGCCTTGCTTGCTAAGGGGGTTGCTAGAGAGCTTGCTAGGCTAGTCCTTCCCGTCGCGCAGTACAGTCGTATGAGGGCCAGTGCCAATTTGCGTAATTGGCTTCAGTTCCTTACGTTGCGTATGGATGAACATGCCCAGTGGGAAATTAGACAATATGCTAACGTAGTAGGTGAACTAGTTAAGGACAAGTTCCCTAGAACCTGGGGTTTGTTCATCGAATGATAATCTACCTTATTGGAAGTCTGCGTAATCCCGAAGTTCCCATTATCGCTAGATCATTACGTCTATCCGGACATGAGGTGTTTGATGACTGGTTTGCCGCAGGGCCAGAGGCTGATGATTATTGGAGAGATTACGAGATTCAGCGGGGGCATAGTTTCATCCAAGCGTTGGACGGGTATGCAGCGAACCATGTTTTTGAGTTTGATAAATACCACCTCAACCGAGCCGATGCAGCGGTGTTAGTTCTACCAGCAGGAAAGTCTGGCCATTTAGAACTAGGCTATGCCATTGGTTTAGGTAAACCGGGCTATATCTTACTAGACAATAATCCCGAACGTTATGACGTGATGTATAGATTTGCCACTAAGGTCTGCGCTTCTGTGGAGGAGTTAATCAAATGTCTAGGCCACTGAGTCCCGATGAAGCTTTAGCTAAATTGATAGATGCTGTGCATAAGATGATAGTAGCCGAATACCATGAACAACAGAGTCCTACTCCATTGCCTCATATGTGGTGGTTGGAACTTAGAGAAGCCGTAGAAGCTGGAAAGGACGCGCTAGGTATTGAGTGACTTTAATACGAATAGTCAAAGCAGCAGAGTGGAGCGCGGTAAGGGATTCTCTGCCAGCGATAGAACAATTGCTGAATCCAATCGTCCCGGCTTACGGGAAAACACTTTTACATGGCCCGCCGGGGTCTGGGAAATCGGCGGTGATGTGGGGTATTGGGAACGCTGTAGTTTCGGGAACGAAATATCTAGGGCTAGAATCTAAACAAGCTAAGGTTCTACTTATCTCAACTGATATGAGTTTGTATGAGCTTAAGCACCGTTGGAACACTGCCTTCGTTCCTCAGTTTGATTTGTTGTGCTTACCAGGATTTGACTGCACTAGACCCCAGTTCAAAGCATCCCTTGTTTATAAAGTGGTTCAGCAATACGTCGCGGATAATAACATACAATTGGTTATGGTCGATGCGTTAGGAGGAATTCACAGTGGGCGTAGCGCACGGGATGATGAAGTGGCAGATGAGGTTGACCATTGCCTTAGTGCTTGGCTTCCTGACGTTAGTTATCTTCTACTTGGGCATGATAGGAAACTAAGGTATAACAGGGATGGGGAGCCAATGGAGCCGGGGCCAGAGGATTTCCTTGGCAGTCAGAAATGGCGGGCTAACGCGACTACCCAGTTGCATATGTGGCCAGTTGGGGAATATATCTCCGTATTGCAACATGCCAAGAGTCAGGTGGCGGCTAAATTACCTGATAAGATTAAGCTTTATATAGACTTACATGGCAGGGCCGAGTTATGGAACGAGCACCGGGCCGGAGAAGTCCGTACTAAATACCGTAGGGCATTAGCGGAATTGGGCTCTGGAGCGACTGTAGGGGCAATAGCGGCTCATTATGATGTATCTGAGAGGACTGTGCAGAGGTGGAAAAGCATGACACATGACAAGGAGTAATGTCACCCCCCTGTGTCACCCCTTTAAGTCCTTGTATAACCAGTAGTTAAGTCATGTACCACCGTGTCATGACAAGGGTCTAGTAAATACCTTTACGACCTGAATGTCGTTGTCGTTGGCAGACCTTAGGAGGTATGATAGTTGGATATTGAAAAGTATATAGTTATCGGAGATTTACAGGCGCCGTATTATGACCCCAGTGCGGTTGAGGTTATGCTCCAAATAGCCGAGGACTTTAAGCCCTTTGGCCTAGTGATTAATGGAGACTTTTGCGATTGGCGAACTATGTCGGACCATTATCCTGCTAGGGACGAACCGGGAGATAGGTTGATTTCAACTCTTAAGGCTGAAGTGGCTATTCAGCGGGAGTTACTTGCTGAGATTATGCATAGGGTTAAACCTGAGCAGACTTGGTGGAATGACGGGAATCATGAGTGGAGATTGCAAAGGGCTTTGTTCAAATCCCCGTCTGTGATTCAGTTACTGGGGCTTAAGGACTTAGCTGAAAGCCTGTCAGTCAAAGCTATATTTGACTTTGGTAAATACGACATTAAATACAGTGGTGATTATCCCAGTGGGTTCTGGCTTAAGCCTGGAGAAGTTTGGATAGAGCATGGATTTAACACTAGCTTGAACGCGGGTTATACTGTCTCCCGGTTGATGAATGCCAGAGGGACCAGTGTGATCGTTGGGCACTGTGAGCGGTTAGCTTTGTTGTGGAAACGAACCATTGCCGGTAAGCTCTTTGGTGCAGAGGGTGGGAACTTGAGTATCTTAGGTGAGAAGGGTGGAAAGGGAGTTTATTCCACTGTTCCGCATACCGCACCGGAATTGATGAACCACCAGCAAGGTTTCTTGACCTTGACTAGATACAACAAACAATGGTATCCTGAGGCTGTGCCAATTCATAATGGAGTAGCGGTCTGGAGAGGTAAGGTTTATAGCGCAAAGGATAATTCATGAACTTAGGACTATGGTTAGCTTGGGCAGTTTTACTTCTATTCCAGAACGCTAGTTTTACCTGGGTCAGTCGGGCAAGAAACAGTGGTAGTATTATGTATAACGGTATTGCCTCTGTGTTCAGTAACGGCATTTGGATGATTGGGCAGGGGGTGATAGTGATTAACATTGCCCAACACAAAGCATCAATGTGGTTAATGGTCCCGTTCTATGCGGCAATATGTACGATTGGAAGCGTTGTCTCTCAATGGATACTTATGAAATATGTTGAGAAGGGTAAGCGGAAGGTGGGGGCTTAATGTATAACATAACTATTATTGACCAAGATGGGGATAGGATTGAGATTGAAAAGATTTCAAGTTATACCTTAATCCAAGGTGGGCTACAAGTTTATTGTGAAGATGGAAGTGTTTCATTATATGCTCCAGGTAGTTGGTTGGAGGCAGATTTAGAGCCAGTGGGCAATCCTCAAATTGTGGACCCTCAGCTATGATTTATTACTATTGGCAATTTAAAAATGGGTCCATTGGCTCTATTCAACCTAGTGAACTAGCTAGTATGATTCTTGGGGGAAATAGAACTAAGGTACAAACGGCACATTGTTGGGACAGATCGTTAGGAGGGTACGTTTTCTATGAAAAATAGCTCTGGATGGGTCGGGATAGATTTAGATGGTACTCTTGCTACTTACGACGGGTGGAAAGGTGTAGAGCACATCGGCTGGCCAATACCGATTATGCTTAAGTATGTTAAGGAACTTTTACATCAAGATGTAGAGGTTAGAATATTTACGGCTAGGGTTCAAGAAGGGGCTAGGGCCATTAAAGCGATTGAAGAATGGTGTGTTAAGCATATTGGGCAAGTGTTACCGATAACTGATAGAAAAGATATGAATATGGTATTTTGCGTAGATGACCGGGCAGTATCGGTTCAACGGAATACTGGAGTGTTTTTGGTAGTTCCCCCTAGCGTAGAATCTATTAAGAATCATTGGAATGATCCTAATGCTCCACCAATGGAGTTTAAGCATGATTAATGAACCGACCACTGTAGCGGTAACACAGGTAGTTACTCCTAAACAAGCAATGCCAGTAGATTCTAAGGATCGAAAGAACGTTCCGTTAGTCACGGGGGTATTGGATTACTTTCCCGCTGCCCTAGCTGCGGTGGCTCGTTTGTCTAAATTTGGAAATGATAAACATAACCCTGGAGAAGATTTGCATTGGGCTAGGAGTAAGTCGAATGACCATGCGGATTGTATAGCGCGCCATTTAGTTGACCGAGGAGTTATTGATCCTGAAACGGGTATGTCTCATACAGTCGAAGTAGCATGGCGTGCATTAGCATTACTTCAGCTAGAAGAAGAAGAACGCGGCGCGCCAATGGCCCGTGGTGCTAGGTAATGCCAGTTACTGACCCGTCCAAACCATTATGCCCTAGGGGCTGTGGGCGTAACTCAGGCAATTACCCTGGAGGGCTTTGCCGGGCTTGTTATAACGACAAGCGTAGGACAGCAATTAAAATTGGGACTGAAGTACCTAAGGACCTAGCTGACAGGATACGTCAGGCTCAGGTTTCCGGTGACTGGAAAGCCTTAGCAGATAGCCTAAATGACACGGTTAAAGGTATTGCCGATGGGACGATTAAGGCCAGTGCGGCCCAAGCGTCATTGGTTAAACACATTCTTGACCGAGCCTATGGACGGGTGAGTAAAAGTCAAGAAGATAAACAGGGGCCGGTTGGTATAGTAATCCTTCCATCAGTCGGTCGGGATAATAGTGAAGATTTACGCATATGCCCGGAGTGTTTGAAAAATCACGCAACCCATATCTAGAGAAATTTTGTGGCAGGTTAACCCAGGGCCGCAAACTGCCTTTCTGCAATCAACAGCAAGAGAAGTGTTGTATGGTGGTGCTGTGGGTGGGGGTAAAACTGACGCATTGCTAATGTGTGCTTTGCGTTGGATTTGGCATCCTAAGCACAGGGCGTTAATCCTACGGCGTACTAGGCCACAGTTGCAGGAAATGATTGACAGGTCCATTCAGCTTTATTCTAAGGTGGTTCCTGGGGCTCAATGGAAGGAAGCAGAATCCCGTTGGAAATTTCCCAGTGGGGCAGTTATCCAAATGGGCTATGCTGAGCATGAAAAGGATATCTACCAATTCAAGTCATATGAATATAACCTAATTTGCTTTGACGAATTAACCACGTTCACCGAGGCAATGTATACGTTTATGTTCAGTCGTAATCGTACCAAAGCGGCAGAGCTTCCGTTAATGGTCCGAGCCGGTACTAACCCTGGTGACATTGGCCATGACTGGGTGATGAATCGGTTTATTGGTAGTGCGGCCACTAACGACATACGTACTCCGTATAAGATTTACTCGACGGATATTGACATTGGAACCGGACGGAATGTTGCGATAACTAAGCAGTTTATCCCGAGTAAGGTTTGGGATAATCCCTCACTGCCCAACCGTGAGCAATATGTCGCAGGTATGATTGGAAGTATGCCGCCTGAGGACGTAGCTGCGTATCTAGAGGGCCGATGGGACATGCTGGCAGGGGCAATGTTCAAATCTCCATTGCGCCTAAGCGACTCAACGACCCTACTTGACGCTAATTATATAACAATACGAGCTATTGACTTTGGTATTGATGATCCTACGTGTGTATTATGGGTTTTGTATTATCCTAAGACCAACGTGTTTGACGTGGTTTCTGAACTTTACCTAAAGGACACAAACCTAGATACCGTCGTGCATATGATTAAGAAACGGGAGGAACAGTTGAAACTCCGCCCGGTGATCTATAGTGTAGGTAGTCCAGAAATGGTTGCTAGGCAGGCTGCAGCTTCCAACCAGTCTATTGCAACGATTATGGCTACTCGCGGAATCCCTGTGGAACGGGCTAACGCGGATAGGTTGGTCGGTTGGACAAAAGTTATTGACCTAACTACCAAGGCAGCTATCCGCATTTGGCCAATGAACGGAGTCTATGGCGCGCCTAACTTAATGCGTACTTTGCCTAAGCTCCAACGGAACTCAGGTCCTGGTAAAGACCCTAATGACATCAGACCAAGGCAAGAGGACCACGCGGCAGATTGCCTTAGGTATGCGGTAATGGCCGCTTATGAAAATCCTCAAGTAGTCGCTCCTCCTCCACCTGAGGAGGATAATCCGAATTTTGATAATACCTTTGATAAGATGGTTAATTCACGTAAGTCTACTAGTCGTAGAAATTATATTCCAGGCTTGGGAGAATGGTAAATGAGACATGATCCAATTATTGATCCTACCGAAGAAGATTTAATATGGGCTGCGGGATTTCTGGAAGGAGAGGGTTATTTTGCTGCGTGCTACTCTACGCCAAAAGTCACGGCTGCTCAAGTAAATCCAGAACCTTTAGCAAAATTATTGATGCTTTTTGGCGGTAGTGTTTGTTTGTATAAACGTAGCAAAAGAAAGCAAATTCAACCTATTTGGGTTTGGGGAGCCTACGGCATAAGAGCTAAATTGGTTTCTGTGGCTTTGTATCCATATTTGTCTGAATATCGCAAACTTCAAGTTAGACAAGCACTTACTGGGTTAAGAAACCCCCCGAACTTCAGGTAAACCTATGATACTATTGACAATTGCAGCTTTAGGTGTTATCTTATTAGTTGGTGCGGCCTTAGGTAGCTTCCTTTACCTAGCAAAGAACCCTCCAGTGATAAACGTGGAGCTTCCAGACCTGCCCCCAATCGTTATTAACGTTGATACTGGAAATTTGATCCCAAGTCCCCTAGTGCTTCAAGTCCAGCAAGTGTTGCCAGACCAAGTACCTTCTGGCTTAACAGAAGAACCAATGCCATTTGATGTATATTCATATTGCGCTTCGGAATCTGAAGAACATGCTAGAGTCAGTCGCCAAAGACATGCCAGAGCTTTACGCAATGAGCTTGGTAGCTGGGATGCTGCATTAACTCGCCTAAAGCAAGAGGATGGAATAACTTAATGAGTCAAGGTTAAATGGCTGATAGTTTCACCCCAGATAAGGCTGCATTAAGTCCTAAGCAGCGATTGGCAAAGAGTTATGGTGATGGCTTTCCGGACGTTACTAGTCAGGACGGCCTAGAGTGGCGTAGGTGGATAGATAGCCAACGTAAGCGACAAGAAGGTGCGTTACGCGATAAACGGTTACATTGGTCTAGGCATAGACACTTCAGGCATGGTTACCAGTGGATTTCCACCCGCGATGGCCGGACTTGGAGAGAGCCGCAGGCTGAAGTTAATGATATTAAAGCTGTACTGAACCTAATTGGTCCGGCCCTTGATTTCAGACTAGGTATCTTAAGTGAACAAAAGCCTGGATTTAGATTTGAGCCCATTGGGTCAGGTACCGCTAATAGAGAAGCTGCCGAGGCCCAACAGGCAGTGGTTGAGTATTATTACCAAGTACTACGCGCATGGAACCTGTTCCTAGACGCCTGGTACAATGCACAAACGGACGGAGTTTCGTTTGTTCATGTTTATGTTGATCCTACCGCAGGTCCCACACGCGAAGATTTAGATTTAATTCCCCCTACCGACGAACGGTTCCCTGGACTAGAAGCTCAGGGTTATAACGTTAATGAGCAGGGTTTGATAGAACTTCCATACCAGGATGAAGGTATGGTCGCGCCGCCAGGTGCCCCCGCGCGTACTTTGTATGAAGGGGATATTGCATGCCGTATCGTACTCGCTCATGAAGTGATCTTTGATCCAGAGGCCCGTAGTGTTAATGGCCCTGTGGACAAGGCACGTTGGGCCATTGTGCGCCGTATGCGTGATGTTTCCCAAGCGCGTTTGGAAACTGGTAATCCTAAACTAGAAGGAGAGCAGTCAACCGGCGCGCAGAGCGATGTGCTCGATCTTCCAATGGATCGTCAGATGGGGTGGCAGAGGGGCTTACCGCCATTTCCAACCAGTAACCTTAGGCTTACTGACGGAATTCCGGAATACCTATTATGGATTGCTCCCAACCTAAATGAACCAGGCTTGGAAAACGGTATTTGGCTAAGAATCATCGGTAATGAGATTGTTGAACGAGGTGAAGAACTGCCTGGTGGGGTAATTCCATTAGCAAAGTTTACTGATGGCTCTGCTGATGTTAACATATTCCCACGGCCAATCGTATCTGACTGGATTGGTGACCAACTAGCAATTAATGCGCTATTAAGCTCATTGCTAAAACACGCCCGTTGGTTCGCAGGCGGTCGTATGCTAAGCATGAAAGGTACGTTATTAGAGGAAACTTACTCTAATATCGTAGGTTCTAATGTTGAGTATCAAGGTACTAAGCCGGAAGTGTTTCCAACAGTTACCGCAGGAGCAGATGCTTGGAGGTTGTTGGATTGGTTAATTAAGAAACTAGAGGATAAGCATGGATGGAATGATATCGCGCGTGGGCAACTGACTGGAACATCTGGCGCGAGCGCGGCAGACATTTCTGGTAGAGCAGTATTGGCCACACGGGAATTGTTCGAAAGAGCTTTTGGTCCGATGGTTCGTGCTGCCGCAGAAGGAGCGACGGAGTTCGCACATCTAGTTGTTAAATACACTCAATGGTTGTATGATACTCCAAGGACCATTCCGGCAGTTGGTGGTCGTGGAGACTTGGCTAAGATCATTGATAGTGAAAAACTTGGCGATAGGCCGATGGTTTATTGTGACCCAGAAACCATGATGCCTTTGCCTAGGGCGCTTAGACAGCAATTACTTGAGGAACAGTTGGATAAAGGTCGTATTAGCCAAGGTACCTACCAACGTAGGTCGGTGTTTGCCGATATTCGTGATTTACAAATGGGCGACACTGCCCAGTGGGAACGGGCACAGTGGATTAACACTGAGCTTGAGGAGCGGTGGGAGGAACTGGCGGGGATGGACCCCGTGGCAAGGTATGCACCTGAGGGTGGAATTCCAGTCCTATGGCAAGATGTTAACCAGGTTGGGATGGCTACGGCCCTACCGGCAGAAGGTTCCGTTGGTCCTGCAAGTCAAGTTCCGGCCTATTATCAAACAGTACATAAGCCAGCATTGCAGGAGATTATCCTTAATAACCGCAAGCCTTGGGGTATGCGCGCATTGGCCCTAGAGCGTTGGGGTATTTACGACCAGCTAGAACGTTGTGTTAATGACCCAACAGGCCAGACGCAAGTACCACCAATGGTTCAAGGAGTTCCACCAGACAAGGCGATGATTATGCAAATGGCGGCCCAGGCGGCGATGGCTCCGGAGGCTCAAGGCGGCGCGCCAGTGCCCGGTCAACCATCAGCAACGCCAAGTAAGGCAGTTCCGGCAACGGCCAGCGCGCCTGAAATAACTGGAGGGCCGACAGGTCCTGCGGCAGGTAGTCAATTACAAGCTCCTAAGTTAGGGGAATTCGGTAACGTAGAACGGCAGGCATAACGTGAGGGTTAAATGGCTGATAATCTAGTAGAAGAACTAGAAGGAACTGAAGGTAGTACGGCTGTTGAAAAGCCAGTAATTGAATCTAGGGAAAGTATTGTTGAAGGCGCAGTAGCAGATGCTGAACTTCAGGTAAAGCTAGAAGATTTAGCTTCGACTGAGGGAGATATTTCTGTTGAGTCGCTTAGAGAGAACCTTGGTGATTTAGCCGAGGGCCTAAGTGACGAGGAATTATTAGCCGAGTGGGCCAAGGCACAAAAGGGGGAAGATGGTACCGAGGAAATTGATGTCCAACCATTTACCTTACCTAATGGACTTAAGCTCTATGGTGAGGATGGGAAAGAAGTAACGGATTTCAGTAAGTTAACTTTGCAACAGTTGCTTAACGACAAGATGCAATGGGGTTATAATGCATTGGGCAAAGAGCAGAAGAAAGCTCTTACTGAGGTATTCCGCAATGCGTCCCTTGGTCATTACAATGAGCAGAAAATGCAGACTTTGGCTCAAGAACGTGCCAAAGCCTACGAGATGTATAGCACGATTAAGACTGAGCACGAAGCATGGGCTCAGGATCGTCAGGTTTGGCTACAAGTCTTAACTGCTGCTGCCCAAGGAAACATTGATCCGTTAAAGAAGTTAATCCAGGCATATGGTGCTGAAGCAAGTAACGTAGACCGCAATGCTGCTCCTGCTATTGACGAGCGGCAGGAAGCGGAGTATAACCGGGCAGGGATGGAATGGGTTACTAAGGAAGCTAACCGTATTGCGGAACAGTACGGAGCTAACCCGCTGGAAATTGCCCAAGCTATTACTTATCTAGCTAACCAAGAGCCGCAGGAGTTCTTGACGGCTGAAAAGCTGAATGCCATTGTTCAATATGAAATTCCGGCTTTACTAGAACGATATAACTATAGCCAAAAGCACCCAGCACCTGCGGCTAATGGTACTAGTTCTAATGATGAAGTAGCCGCATTGAAGAAACAGGTTGCGGAATTAATGGCGGATAAGCAGAATAGCGCAACGCAGAAGGTGCGCGATAAGCAACGGAAGGCTCCTCCTGCTGGCGGCGGGCGTTCACCTAGCGCGGGAGAAAGTGTTCCGGCGTTTAAGACCAGGGACTCGTATAAAGAATGGATTAGAGGAAATTCGGAGGAGTAATTGGCTGACGGGCAGATAGATATAAAGGAGGATGCGGCTCCTAGTAAGTCCCTAGCATCTCAAACTCATTTGCATGGAGCAACGACGGTCCACGCAGAGGAGATTGTTATTGTTGATTCTGCCGGGAATTTAGTTGGTCAAACAGCGGGTAGGTTAAACGTAGATGGTTCAGGAGTAACTCAGCCAGTTAGCGATGGTGGTGGATCGTTAACGGTTGATGCATTAGACTTAGACATACGTAACTTAGCTACTGGCCAAGATAAAGTTGATGTTAGGTTACGAGATGCAGCAGATGCTGCATTTATTGATCCGGTCATTAAAGGTCAATTACCTGCTGCCCTTGTTGGAGCTAGACTTGATGTTAACGTTGGGGCCAGCGTAGCGATTGATGTATCCGACCGAGCCGCGAGGGAAGTAGGGCGAGTACGGCTTTGGGATGGAACTGATGAAGCGACGATTACTCCGCTTAGGACCTTACCAGCCGGTGGAACTGATAAAGTTTTAAATATCCGTGAAATTCCTAATAGGCTTTCTACATTTGCTGTAACAATTGCTACACAAACTCCAGCTATAACCATTGGAGTTAAAGAACTTCTTGCTCTTTGGCACGCTAGTACAGGTACTAAGGATATTTATATTGTAGAACTTTGGGCAACGGCTGTAATTACTACTGCAAGTACAGCCGGACGTACTACACTTAGGGTTTCTAATATCACTTCTGCCCCTACTGGTGGCACAGAACTTACGAAGTTAGACATTGTGCAAGGTGGTACGACGGACCTGACTAACGCTATGCAAGTTAAGACAGGCGGCGGGGCAATTGGTACCACGTTTATTCGGAAATTAGCCGAATGGGCTACACAAACCGTGGGACGGATAGAAATTCCTCTTTTCGTCGCATCTAACCCTGGGAATGGGATTGTCTTGCCTGCTGGATCAAACGCGGGAATTAGCATTGATATCGAACGGGAAGTAGCGCATACTGCACTCGTTGACTTATGGACCGTGGGGGCTAGATGGCTGGAAGTATAATTTTAGTTATTGTCCTTGGTTTAGTTTCAGGAGTCGCTGGCGCTTGGATATTTTGGCGTTGGAAAATTGGGGGCATTCCTCCAATTGTCCTACCGCCAAGGGTAGTTGGTCGTCCTGCGATGGATATGCCGTATGAGGTACGGATGGATGGAAAGAGAATTTATCCGGGCGAGGGCCAGGAGTGCACCCGCGAGGGAGCGAAGTCTACGTACTTTGATCCTAAGCTTCCGATAGGTAAGATTCTTGAGTATTATCAACATGGTAGTCATACCGCCAGCCGGAGGACCTAATGGCCTTAGCAGCAGCAGGTCAGGTTTACCTTTGGACTAAGCCTAGTGGGCCGCCACCACCACCAAGCGGTAACGCATTGTACTTTAGGTATGTATCACATTTATACTGTTTCATGCTGTTAATTCTTAGGAGTATTGGTTAAATGGCACAAATACAGGATTTGTTAGTTGGAGAAATGGGGAACGTAGCGGTTGATGAACAGACTGCGGCTCCGGCGACGGCGACTCAAGCGGCGCCGGGTGCAGGACTGCAACTTTACATTACTGGCTTTAGCGTAAGCGCGACGGGTACTGCCCCTGCGGCTGGTACATATCGAGCGACTATTAAGCAAAATGCTGGAGGTACGACTAGAGCGACTTATAATATTCCAGCAGCAGCTTTCGCGCCGATTATCTATGAGTTTAAGCGTCCGATTAAGGTCCCTGAAAATCAGAACGCAACGCTTGATATTCCAAGCCTTGGTGCTGGTGCGGTTGGGCGGGTTGAACTTTACACGATTACTAGACCAGTTACCGCTTAATGTTTCCAATTCTTAGGCATTTTAAACCTAGTGAGTTTGACCAACCAGATAAAATGAATCCAGCCTTTTTGAACTGGCTAGATTTAGTCCGGGATCGTTGCGGAGTACCATTCAAGATTACGTCTAGTTATCGTAATCAGGATAATTCCTTACATGGCTTAGGTATGGCAGTAGATATCCATAGCAGGGACTGGAACGCTGGACAGAAGTGGAAAGTTGTCTATGCAGTTATGTTCTACGCTACGGATGCTCCTGGGGTTGTAGAACTAGAACTAGTATTTAATCAAGACCCTACTAAAGATTGTCATTGGCACATTGGCATTGACCCAAGACCTGGACATGTTCCTGAACTTATTGAAAAGGATGACTAATGGGATTTCCCATAATTAGCATAGCTTCTAAAGTGATTAAGGCCGCAGCGGGAGTCCTTGGCATAGATTCAGTCAAGGATGTTGTTGATGCCATCCAGAACAACAAATTAACGCCCGAGCAACGGATTGCGATAGAAATGGCTACGCAGGAACATCAAAAAGAAATGCGTGCCTTGGACATAGAAGAACTAAAGCAGGTAATGTCCGAAACTTCCTTGATGATTCAGAGTGATGATAAGTTTGTCAAACGGGCTAGACCGACTGGGCTATACGTTGCATATGCCTGTAGCATAGCGATGACTATTGCATTGATTTCTGGTACTCACGTAGACGCCACGGCTATTCTGACTTTAATGGCTCCATTATACGGAGCACAAAGCTTGTATATTTACAAGCGTACTCAGGAAAAGATGAACGGAGGAGGAAGTGAATAAGTTCCTGTTGCTTTTGGTGGGGGTAATTTCATGTACTCCCTATCAAACCAAAGTACCAATGGTGCTTAGGCCAGATACCAGAAAGATCGTTTGGGTTAGCTTAGACTCGACAATTATACGAAAACTGGCAGAAGGCTTCGAAGCAGCTATGCCGAATGAAACGGTTATGTGTGTGGATGGAGTTGTTTCAGAAATTACCGTAGGTGAGATTCCAGCACTTAAAGTTAAAATTACCGATGTTACCCAAGCAGTTGTAGAAAGTGCCACGGTGGTTAATGCCTATCTTCCTAGCAAGCCTTTGAACGGTTGTGAAAGCAATCCAGACCTAGTAGGCATTGCCCATGACCATGTGATACCTGGGCAATGTAACCAGAGTGATCTTGATGCTAATTTGCTCTTTATAGATAAGCGATTATTGTTTGGATTGGTCTTTTGCATAGACGGCTGGACCCAAATCCTATATCAAGATGGCCGTAGGGGCTTGACACGCTGGAAATAGGTTGTATAATTAAGTAGGCCCCTTCCCCAGGGTTCCCTAATGGGGGATAGCAGGTATCTTCAAACCTGTTTTATCCCCCATTCTTCCTTTAGTACCTTTAACCAGGAGTAATTGTGCCTAAGCACAATGTTTCAACCTGTAAGTCATCTTGCTGCGCGCCCAACGTGGATGTCACCCCTAAACCTCAACCTAATATAGTTAGTATCTGGCTATGGCTCATTGGCACCCCGGCTAATGCGACAAAGTTGCGCGCTAGGCTAACCAGTTTAAAGGCCCCGCCTTTAGACACGTTATTCGGACAGGAACCTTTGCAGTGCCCTTTGACAGTGATTTATGGCGCGGAGGTTTCTAGGCAAGTTTATGCCAACCCCGACTTACGCCCAGGACTTGATGCCTGGGACATTGGAGCGGTAACACCTGACGATCTACGTAGATGGTGCTTAACTATTGAAAAGGGGGAGTATGCTACGGATTTTCCTTTTGACCCTAGCTATAATGCTAGCTTGGTCAAAACAAACACACGCGCAATGGCTAAAAAGCTGGCCGACAGAGCTTATAGCCGGAGGAGCGATGGAGTTAAGCCTAAAGGGACCTTGGATAGAAAAAAGCTGGAGAAAAAGTCCCGTAAGGCGTTTAGCCCTATCGACTGGGATAAGCTTGATCTATGAGTATGTGATAGAACCTGCCAATAACCAGACTAATGCTGGACGATGGCAGGATGTGGGTCAGCGGTTGGTAGGAACGTTAGGGGCGGAGGTACTTTTTGCGCTTGGCAGCAAGTTGACCAAGGCGCTCAGGTAATTTGCCTTTTTGGTCCCCCGAGTCGCTAATGAACTTTTGTGCTACTGCCTGGGAAGGGCCTTTGGTGGCCTTCCCAGCCGCAGCGGCATAGAATAACCTACGTTGGCTCTCGGACTTAAAGGGCATTAAGCCTTCTTCCTCTTAGCCGCCAGCTTCCGTAGAGTAAGAGCCAAACGAGCACGTTTTCCCAAAGTTCCCTTTGCACCTTTTTCCTCCTCTGCATATTCCCCAACTGACTTCCCTGCCGCCTTGGCACTTGCCGTGAAGGCCCCAGGGTGCTTAATCGCCTTTTGAATAAAGTTTCCAGCCATGAACAATTAACTCCTCTCGTTGGCAAAGCTTATTAACACAAACTCCATATAACCCATCACTTTTGATAACATATTCCTGAAGATGATGGCATTTAAGACATCTACTTAATACTCTAACCTGTTCCACATTATTTCTTTCCTAGAATGTTACTCAATTCCCCTAATAATTGAAGTATCTCTGCCTGGGCCGCTGGAGTAAGTGGGCTACCTTGTCCAAATTGTACGGCTTTCTGGCCCATTTTGCCTGCTTGGTTCTCAATTAGCTCTTGAGTCAGCGGGAATTGCTCAGGAGCTAGTGGATTGCCTGGGGCTATTTTTCCAGGATCAGACCGTAGTTGGCTAAGTACATCCCTTAATGGATCAACTGGAGCCGTTGGCTCGGTAACAGGTCTAGCTGCTGATTGTTCCAAAGGCGGCGTTTGACTTAGAGGATGTTGGGCAATTTCCTCTGGAGTCATAGTTTTCAATACCTCCGGTGGGCTGGATGGTGGTGGAAACGGAGGCTTAGGTGCTGGAGCACTCGGCGGAGCTTCTGGTGGCGGAGTTGGATTACCTCCTTGGCGCACTAGAGCATCTAAGTCAAAAGTTTTGTCTACCGGAGTAGTCTCCGGCCCACCCTTTAACTTAGCCAATTGCTGTTCCATGATTTGAGTACGTAGCTTAGCCTGTGCAAGTTGCTCAGGAGCTAGGTCTGCAATTCTAGAACTAGCCGCCGTAGCTCTCGCTGCTTGGGCTCTTGAAGCGGCGTTACGTGCTCCAGGCATACGGAGGGTTTCGGCTAATGGGTTGCTGGTCAAGGCTTTCCCAATAAGCCCAGCGACTGATGGGGCTCGGGCAATTTCTGCGGCAGTAGCTGCCGAAGTTGCTATACCAGGAATACGAACTCTAGGAGAAACCTTAGCAAATGGCAACGCAAACGAGCCGACGTTACCGACCGTTCTTGCAATCTGTTCTGGGTCACCAGAGGTAATTCCATGAAGTAAAGCTGCTGGTAATTTAGGCAAACTCTTTAACGTCTGAATCGGATGAGCAACGGTGTTGAATAGTCCTTTAGGAATATCCCAAGCAGATTCCCCTAGACCTTTTAGCGCAGGACCTAGTTCCCCCCAACCAGACTCTCCAACATTCTTTCCAGCAGCAATTGCTTGTTGGTTAGGTTGGTTAAGCACTTCAGTTGCTTGCTTAATTGCCGCCGCCGCTTGATGACGTAAATCCTCAGAGGACGCTGGATCATGGAGAATGTTCCTAGCGTTAATTAAGTACTGTTGCCACTGTTCTGGGGTTAATTCATCTTGTTCCATTAAGGCTTCCTTCTAGGATCAAAAAGCGGATTGATTGTCGGTCTTGGCGTTGGGTTAACCACCCCAGGCTGGTTAACAGGTCCAGCGTTCAACAGGTCATTGATCGTAACGTTCTGGTTACTGAACGTTTGGGTCAATGGGTTAAATTCCCCAAGGTCCGGAGCGCCTAGGGCAATTAGTTCCGCCCGACGTTGTGGCCATGCACGGCCAGTAGCTTGTAGTACAGACAATGCATCAGCAGCCATGCTGTTCAAACGTTGCATAGTTGTGTTATCATCTTCACCAATTGACGGTACGTACTGAGCGGTAGCTTCCCTAATTTCATTCCCCGTCAACTGCTTACCACCACTTGCAAATACTCGGCTAGCCCTCCATCGGATGAAGGACTGTACGAACTGTTGTGCCGCTGGGCTTAGGCCAGATTGTGGCAATGCCCTAATCACACTAGAAATAACATTACCCACCGCAGGGGCATCCCCGGCAATTTGCAAAGCATTTAGGTACGGTACTGCTTCAGCAGCAGCAGCTTTATTCGTCCGCATAATATCCCTAACTCCAGCAAATCCCTGCATCACTCCCGGCGCCCAGTTAGCAGCATCTAGGTTCTGTGGAGTTGGGGTTGACAGGTAACCATAACTTGGGGTTACCCTAGCACCACCAGTTGGGGTAAACTGTCCAGGAGCCGTATGATGCACTGCTGAAGGAGTTGCTGGCTGTTGTGTAGGTTGAACTGGAGTTTGAGCACCGATTGGTGGAGCACCAGGAGTCCCTGGCGCATACGTTTGTTGCGCGGGACCAATTGGTGTAAACCCAGGCGTTGCTCCGGCTGGAGGAGTTACGAATCCAGTTACTGGCTTACCAGGCTCATTCTCAATGGTCATAGGTACTGGAGGACGTGGGCGCATTCCCAATAATCCTTCAGTATCTCTATCCCGTCCACGGTTAATTACTTCCATTGGGTTATTTTGAAATACACTAAGTTCGGGATACTTGGAGATATAAGCCTTAGCCGCTGCATCCGCCTGTAGCTGTTTAAGTTGATCCTCTAAACCAGGGCGCTTAGCCGCTTCGACCCTAGCCTGTAGCAAAGCTTGGTCCAAAGCCGCCTGTCGCCTACGTTCCTGTTCATTCCGTAGACCTTTTACAAAGCCTGCCGCTGCGCCAGAGATATCCTGGGCTAAATTCCCTAAACTAGGTGTAGGTAGTACTGGAGGAGTCATTATCTCAATCCATTAAATAAGTTAATTGGGTTAACTGGTTTAATTGGCTGTTGTCCGGGTCTAAATGGTAATTGAGGCTTAAATGGTGCAGGTTGACCCTGAATTGGTTGACCTTGAGCACTTGGAGCTACGTTAGGAGTTATAGCTGGACCTTGTGGAGGTTGCTGACCTGCAAACAGACTTCCGATGGTACCATAAACCTCTGGATTACCTTGGCCTAGTTGAGATAGATCGTTGAAACTAGGTGGAGAACCGATTAGGTTACTTGCTAATCCAAGCCTAGCAAGTTCATTACTCTGTTCATTCTGGATCAATCCAGATTGTAACTGTCCCAAACCGCGTAGGAATGAGGTGTTAATATCCCCTTCACTGGTGGTTAATGGCGTTCCATAGAACACTCCACGGTTAGCAGCATCGGACCTAGCGTTTGAAAGGGCCGAATTCCGTTCATTTTCTAAATCCTTCTTTAAGAATTCAAACAATGTCTGTTGATCTGGCTTACCTGCAGCAGCAGTTGAGTTTCCGGGAGCAGTAGGACCAACAGACAAACCAGGTGGGAGATTTGGTCTAGGTGTTCCAGTTATTCCAGGTAAACTTGAAGGAACCACTGGACCCGGCGCTCTAGGAGTAATATTCAATCCCGGCAATGCTGGCCTTGGTGTCATAGGCTTAAATCCCGTTGCTTCCCCTGGAAAAACCGTTGACTTAGGCGTAATCATCGGTTGGGTTTGATAAGGATAGCCCGTAGGCGCTCTAGTTCGTCCCTGTAGAAATGGAGGCAACGCCTGTCCGCCGCCTTGGTCGTTTAGTCCATATACCATTACTGTCCTCCTGTTGGAGCGAAGTTATAATTAGGCTTTTCCAACAATCTTGAAATTAACTGATTCCTTAGTTGATCCTCTGACCCTAATCTAGCTTGAGCGGTGGCGCGCTGAGCACGGTTACCACCAATTTGTGCTACACCCATTCCAACTCCGGCAATCTTACCAAGGTCAATTCCACCAGTTGGGGTTTTGAACGTTTTACCAATGGTGCTTAGAGCCTTAGAACCAAAGCTTCCTTTATCTAGAATATTGTCTAATCCGTGGAAACCCTGTCCACCGAGTAAGGCTGAGCCAGCAGCGGAACCAGCGCCCTGGAGTAATGACTGTCCTAAGCTCTTTCCACTAAGCTTACCGATGGCAGCGGAACCAAGGCCAGCAGCTAAGGGTCCAATACCAGGGATTAATGGTAGGGCGAATGGTGCGACTTTAGATACTACTTTTCCAATAGCACCTAGGGGTCCACTAAACTTACCCTTTGTACTTTGGTTAATAGCATGACTTATCCAAGCGTCTCGGGTGGCTGGATTGCTAAACGCTGCTTGTTGGGCAGGGTCTAGGTGAACTGCACCACTTTGAATTTCGGCCATAAGCTGTTGAGCCGCTGCATTAGCATCCCCGCCAGCCTTAGCCACTCTAGATATCGAAGCACCCATAGTTATTCCTTTACTGGATCAACCCGAATAAAAGCCATTTTATTCTGGTCAAATTGTACGTTAGCTAAATCTACCCCTTCACGTTGAGCGATGAATTGGACTAGGCCAAAGAAACCGTTTTGCCCGGCAACTAATTGCCTTAGCATATCTTCATGCTGGTTACGTTCACGTCCGGCAATTTGATAGACTACTTTACTTTTTTGCGCCTTCATTCATTTGTCTCCCGATTATTCTAAACAGCAATTTTGCATCTTTGTTCTTCGTTTGAGTCGTATCGTTTCCTGCTCTTAGTAAAGCAGCATAGGTTTCAGCTAGACGTTCATTGCCGGAAATAGACCCTGGATTAATATGCAATGAATCGCTTAATTCATAGCTACTAGGTGATTCTTTTATACTCCAAAAATGACCTAGTTCATGTACTAAGGCGTTTTCATCCCTTGCATCTCGTACTTTGATATCATTGCCCCTAGTTTCCCCTAGCCAAGGAGCATTTGGCACTGGGCTTATGCTATTTGGAGCTTTGCCAATAAGTCCTATTAACTTATCAAGCAATGACCCTTGGCGTTCTTCTATTCTAGGATCGTACTTTGGCCTAATTGGACTAGTCATTACGTTCCAAACAATCCATGACCCTTTAAATCATCAATAATTGCCTTGATTGCTTCAGCGCATTGAGTAGTTGTTGCCGTGCTCGTAGCGACACTAGAACGGGTTGCGGTACCAGTCCAGTTGCTCCATCCCGTTGCTCGCGTGCCAACCACCTTCGTTCCGTTTACTTTGTAACCATTGACGCTAACGTCAACGATACCGCGAACAGTGACATCTCCAGCGTCAACAATAATCAAGTTATCCGCAGAATCAGCATTGTTGCGCAAGCTTATTGACGTTGCACCGGGGATGATCTTACCAGCAGCTTGTGTAAATACAAGTCGCGTGGTTGACCCGATTTTTATATCGCCAGAACCGTCGTTTTTCCCTGCGAGCACAAGTGCATTTGTTCCATCACCGTATATATCTGGCGAAGATGCACTACCCGCACTGCGTCTAGGAGATATCGAATAAAGATCAACCTCTTGTGCTCCGTTTAGGTGGACTTTGCCAGTAGTCCAATCCATTGTTATTACAGCAGCACTTAAGGTACTACTGTAGAATCTTAGAGTGTCCCCAATCCCTTCTAGGTACCCTGATCTTTGTGTTCCACCACTGTTCTTCCACACCCAAAATATATAGGGATTGCCGCTAGTCACGTCATCGGTCGCTTGGAACGTGCGAGAAATAACCGTGGCTGGACGGAATGTAGTACTGCCGATGTTTAAGGCATTATCGGCTGCGGGCACGAAGTTACCATTCGTGAGGATAACCCACTTGCCTGCGCCGTTAATGATAAATGTAACGTTATGGTTGGTACTAGAACCAATGTTAACATCGGTGCTAACGTAGGCACGTCCGCCTAATGTACCATTTCCCCAACGCACTTCGCTCCAAGGCAGGCTGGCGGTACCAAGTGCAATTAGTCCAGCAGATGTCGGAAACAGCCCAGTGTTGTCCAACTTCATAAGGTCCACATTGGCAACCTGGAAGCGCATAGCGAAGGCACCAGCAGAACCAGTCGCATTAAGCACTAGATTGCCAGTGGCTTCTTCTGGCAAAATGTCAAATGCAGGGTTGTTCGTGCCGCCAGTTGTCCGAATCCTAGCCGAACCACCGACACGAAGCTGCGCCGCGCCACCGGGGTCACTGCTGATTACGACAGCAGTGCTTACCGTTAACGTAGAAGCAATGAAACCGGGTCCACCGACACGTAGAGTCTGCGAACCGCCGGGGTCCGTTCCGACAACCAGCGCCCCCGCACCTTGAGCAAGATTGACATTTCCATTGCCAAAGAACTCATGGCGGACTACTGAGTCAATAGCGTTGCTAATTCGCAATGCCTGTTCTGTATCCAGTGCAGGAGTAATGTACAAAGTGGGCCCACCACCGCTGCTTGTCGAAACAAGTCTCAGCGTGGTGTTACTTGGGCCGGAAATCTGCAATCCTGGATTTGTGTTACTTGGGCAAATACCTATACCAACTCTGGCGGTAAAGTGCCCACCGCCAGTAACCCTTAGTGCGGCATTTGTACAGCCTGTATCGGCGCCAATGCTAAATGGACTTGCGACAATTGATCCAAGTGGAGTAGTAACTGCTCTAATAGGCCCAATGGTACGTAGCGGTGCTGGTTGCTCCAATGGCTGTGGAGCATCAACGCGAGGACTGCCTGAATTAGCACCGTATATATAAGTCATTAATACCTATCACCATAATCATAAGCTTTAGCTAATACTCCATTAAGTACAGGAATATCACTACTTGCATCAGTAAACTGGAGTCTCATGCGCTTACCTTGTAAGGTAGAAGGAGCGTCTAGGCGGTAGCTTTGTACCCCTGCTCCTGAATCAACCAATGTTCCAATGGTTGTAAAGCCCGCCGCATCAAACGCGGCTTTTACCGTCAATGCACTTGAGGCAGTTAGGTCTGCTTGGACATAGATTCTATCCAAAGCCTTTACTCCCGTAGGTCCAGACTCAAAAAAGAACGGTGCCAGTTCGATAGTCATAGTATAAGCACTACCACCTGTGTCATTGGCCAATATGTCATCCAATGCGCCAAAGTCCATGTGTCTGACGAACCCATCGGCACAACCAGCAATTATCCACTCACTTCCAATAGAATCCTCGTATCTACTGAAGCTAGTTATCCCAAACGGATATGTAAACGGACCACACCAATTTTGCACTCGGTAATTATAGACAAAGACACTTTTATTTAATGCGCTATCACCACTGCGAGAAACTGCCATCCAGGCTTCTCTGCGTTGGCGGTGATGGCCAAATACCGTGTTCGCCATTACTGATGTGTCTAGTAAATCCATGTCATTTTCAATATCTTGGCCAATGGCGGAAACTCCCGCTTCAGTGGCAAAATATGGCCCACGGTCACTTAGGAACGCGACTACTTGTTCTACGCGAACTAGAGCAGCCTCACCAACTAACCCAACTTCAGCAGATATACCCGATGTTTCTTGGCTAATGGAAATGTTACTATTATCCAAACCAGTGAATCTGGCAATAGCATCTTTGGTAAATATACCCAAGGATGATCCTACTGCTTCTAATCCAACGATAGTATCCCCAGTTAACACATCAATCATTGCACTGCCACCATCGGTGCCTAAGCCAGTAACCCAATCTTCTCCATTGCCTACATCGCTCCAAAATAGATGTTTTTGGAAATTTGTATCATGACCAAATAGTCTAATGTGGTAAGTAGACAATAAGTCACTTGGCGGCGCGCCGGTAATTCCATCAATCCTAGTTAACGCGCTGCCAGTCCATTTATACAACTTTCCACCACTAGCTATAAATAGAACTAATGGCGCGCCGGAGCTAGAAGCTCTAAACGGGACAAAGTGTGCTATACGTGTTGTGCTGAATTTATCTGCTCCTGCTGGAGCTACTTGTGTAAATTCACCAAATGCACTGGTTTTATGCCAAAGGTCCCCGTTGCTAATAGCGACTATTTGCTTTCCACCTGGGCTATCCCATTGGAACACACCCTTAACCGGCGCTCCGCCGCCAAGAGCAGTGGTATGTACCCGCTTAGTCCCAGTACGCTTGATTGCCGCGCCTAGAATATCTAACCTTGTGTTAGTTGACTCGACTAGTTCGTTGTTATTTAACAAATCAGGACTAGTGGTAGTATTTCTCCCACCCCGGAAGTCGAATCTAACCTCCGTTAAGTATGACTTAGGCATTAACTACCCCATTCAGTCGAGGTGTCTGGGCCCCAAGGGACTATAGGACCAATTTGCCGACGACGGATCATGTCTATTAACCTTGCCCAAGATTGCCCAGCAAGGCGTAGGATATTTCCATTATCTTCTCTGTCTCCACGGACTAAAGCCCTAGCAGCTATCTCATAAATAAATGCACTATCATGACCATCTGGCCAAGTTACCTTAGCTCCTTCGCCCAATGAAACAAAACCAGCAGGTTTATATGAATAACGTATTTCTACATCAGCAGTAATGTCTAATGGAAATAACCAAAGTTGATCTCCTAAGAATACATAGGTATTATCTGGAGCAACTACCACAGAATTTAGTTCTACAACAACATCCCGAGTATCGGCCTTGCTGTAAGTAGTACCACCACGTACAATGCTTTGTAGTCTATGGAATCTTTGGCTTAAAGCTCCACCATTAGCAACGGTACGTAGGTCTAAATAGCCTGGACTTGTTAATGTAGCAATAGTATCTAACTGACTAAGCAACCAAGGTGAAAAGGTTAACAAATCCCCCCACATTTCATCTAGGGAGATTTCGGTTAACTGATCCAAATTGGCGCTAGTCCACATGGCCCCTGATGGATCGTCCATAACCTGTTGAATCATGGTTCTAGCAATGGCCTTAGTTAGCATTTATAAACATTTTCTCCAATCGGTATGGGACTTTTCAGCAATTTGCATACATAACTGGATTCTGTTACTTTTACGTAACTCCGAAACATCTAACCTCATGGACTGGATTTCATTTTGCAAGGTATCCGCCGTGGCTTCGAGACTGGATACTCTACTTGGAATAGCCAATACGCCACCAGCGGCGGCCCCTGCGGTTAGTCCTGCGGAGAAAATAGACACAATTAAAACCATCGCTTTCCACAGGCCCTTGCGGCGGTCGTAAAATGTAGAAAGCGGCATTTCGTTTACACCGTTGCCTTTGGAATGTTTACCTGAGCTTGATGCAAAGCCACTTCTGCGTTACCCATTGGATGGGTTACTGAAGGGTGGTTTTTGTCCAGATGTTCCCGCAGTTCAAGCTCTTTGAACTGCTGCGCGCACCATAGGCAGTTAAGCGGGCCACCTGCGGCAGTGTTAACACAATCCTGATAAGCCTTGTCTAAGGGACTTAGCTTAATTGTAGGAACGGTAGTATCAACCACAGCGACAGGTTCCTCAATCCTAACTGAACCTCTCCATAAATCCTTATTAGGCAATACCTGTAGTCTTGCTTCAGACATTATTTATATTCCTTTTGTCCTTCTTCAGCAACTTCCTTAAAAATACGGTTAAGTGTAGTTTCTTCAACATGACCAGAGATATAATGAAGATTCCTAGCGACATCTTCGGTTTGTTCTAGAATTTCTTTCTGTCTGTTCTTGGTAACTTTAGAATTCTTCTCAACCACCTGGGCCATACGCCTTAGGTGGGGAGTCTTTTCCCCATCGCACCTGGCCAATAATTCCATTACCTTACGCTCAATGGCATCTGGTGCTACTGGTACTGACTCAGGGTCTTGAACATCGGTACAGAACCAGCCTAGGCGGTCGTATGGAAATTCAATCTCTTGCTTTTGGAATAGTTCCCACCTAGGGTCCCCTTGGGGCCATTTGCATACTAATGCATAGCGCCCTTCAAAGTCTTTGTCTCGTTGGTTATAGATAGCGGTAGGGAACCATTTAATATCAAGCAAGGAGTCTAGGTTTTGCAACTGCTCCCGTACTCTTGCTTCGGTTAGCTCATTAGGT
>Ga0070705_100000105_pt1 | contig 47664 bp, 40 predicted proteins | sample KBSK5253metaG_FD_65455 | JGI IMG/M metagenome (GOLD analysis project Ga0070705, IMG submission 65455) | Corn, switchgrass and miscanthus rhizosphere microbial communities from Kellogg Biological Station, Michigan, USA - KBS K5-25-3 metaG | ecosystem: Host-associated > Plants > Roots >... | reverse complement strand
CGCACCGTCGCGCGCTATCTCGGCGACGAGCGCGCCGAGCGGTCGTTCCTGGAATACGCCCAGAGCAGCGGTACGCCCCTCATTCCCGGCGCCGAGGCCGACATCCACCTGGTGCGCTTCACGGAGCACCTGCTGGCCAGCGCCATCGGCGCCGCATCGTCGAGGCTCGTGCTCTCGCTGCTCCTGCGCCGCAGCAGCGCCGGCAGCCAGTCGGCGCTGAAGCTGCTCGACGACGCTACCGAGGCGCTGCAGTACAACCGCGACCTGCTGCAGTCGGCGCTCGACCAGGTGCGCCATGGCTTGAGCGTGTTCGACCGCAACATGCAGCTGATCTGCTGGAACCGGCAGTTCCGGGAGCTGCTCGGCCTGCCGGCGGAGCTGGGCCGGGTGGGTGCGCCGCTCGATCAGATCCTGCGGGTGTGCGCGGAGCGGGGCGACTTCGGTACGGCGGGCGACGTGAGCGCGCTGGTGGCCGATCGGCTGGTGAAGCTCGCCGTCACGCATGAGACGTTCCAGGAGCATTTCGACGGCGGCCGGCGCATCCTGGAAATCCGCACCGCCCCGATGCCCCAGGGCGGCATCGTCACCACCTATTCCGACATCACCGAGCGGGTCGAGGCCGCCGAGGCGCTGGCGCGCGTCAACGAGACCCTGGAGCGGCGCGTGCAGGAGCGCACCGCCGAGCTGACCGACGTGAACCAGGCGCTGGCCATCGCCAAGCGCAAGGCCGACGAGGCCAACCTGGACAAGACCCGGTTCCTGGCGGCGGCAAGCCACGACGTGCTGCAACCGCTCAACGCGGCGCGGCTCTACGTCACCAGCCTGGTGGAGCGCCACATCGACGATGGCGACGCGCAGCTCGTCCGCAACATCGACGCCTCGCTGGAGGCGGTGGAGGAGATCCTCAACGTCCTGATCGAGATCTCGCGCCTGGATGCCGGCCGCCTGGAGCCGGACATCACGGTGTTCGCGCTCGACGACGTGTTCGACCGCCTGGAGGTGGAGTTCCAGCCGCTGGCTCGCGAGAAGGGGTTGGACCTGCGCATCGTCCCCACGCGGGCCTGGGTCTCATCGGACCGTCGGCTGCTGCGGCGCATGCTGCAGAACCTGGTGTCCAACGCCATCAAGTATACCACCACCGGTCGGGTGGTGCTGGGCGTGCGGCGCATGGGCTCCAGGCTCAGCATCCAGGTGCACGATACGGGGCCCGGCATCCCCGCCAGCAAGCGCTCGCTCGTCTTCAAGGAGTTCCAGCGCCTGGAGGAGACGGCCCAGTCCGTCAGGGGGCTGGGGCTCGGCCTCGCCATCGTCGAGCGCATCGGCAAAGTGCTGGGCCATGGCATCGAGCTCAACTCGGTGCCGGGACAGGGCTCGATGTTCGCCGTCGTCTTACCGTGCGCCGAGCCGCGGCGCAGCGCCACTTCCAACGCCGCCGTGACGCCGGCGGCCGGGCACCTGACGGGGCTCAACGTACTGTGCATCGACAACGAGCCCGACGTGCTGAACGCGCTCTGCGTCCTGCTGGAGGGGTGGGGTTGCACGGCCATCCCGGCCGTCAGCGCGGCGGAGGCCACCGCCCGCCTGCGCGAGGCCGGCGGCAGCATAGACGTCGTGCTGGCCGATTATCACCTCGACGGGGCGACGGGCCTCGACGCCCTGGCCTCGCTGCGCCCCGAGCTGAAGGGCGATCTCAGCGGTGAGCCGCCGGTGATCCTCATCACCGCCGATCATTCGGCGCAGGTGCAGCGCGCCATCCGCGCCCGCGGCTACGCCCTGCTGCGCAAGCCGCTGAAGGCGGCGGCGCTGCGTGCGCTCATGTTCCAGATGACGCGGCAGCGCGCGTCGGTGGCAGCGGAATAGGTTCCTCAGAGGCCAGAGCACGATCTGCTTGATCCGGCGCTGGGGCATGAGTCCAGCGGATGTCTCATGCGTTTCGCTCGTACACGTCACTTGTGACCGACTACCTGATTGACGCGAATTTTCTTCCTGCTGGCCAAGGAGCTTGCTGTGAAGCTGGCACCAATATGGTATCGGAAGGCGCGAGAGCCTGGGGTCATGGAGGTCGATCGCATGCGGACCCAAGCTGCTGCGCGCAAAGACCCGCAAGTTCGACTCCAACTATCGCTAAAATGTTGAACTATCGCACCGGCGACAGCGCGACTTCGGTGAAGCCAGCTTCTTCCTTCGTGGCAGCGAGCGCATGACGCAGCGATATCCATCCGGATTTCCGCGAAATCGGCTGCTGCAAAGATTCGGGCTGACGCGTTCCCGCTTGACGGAGCAGAGTTGCGCATGGCGAAAGTGAAATCCGGCGTGCAAACAGCGGCGCTCCTGCGCAGGGCCGTCGACCTCCACCGCGAGGGGCAGCTTCAAGCGGCGCAAACTGCCTATCTCAAATACCTGAAGCACGTGCCGAGCGATGGCGAGACCATGGGCTTGCTCGCCGTCACCAAATTCCAGCAAGGCTATCGCGAGGGCGCGCTCGATACAATGAAGCGTGCTCTGGCCTTGGCGCCCGATGTTGTCGGACTGCGCTTCAACTATGCGAAAATGCTCGTCGAGCAGCGGCACTACGATGAGGCCGAGACAGCGCTCAATCGCGTTTTGGCCGCTGATCCGGCATTCGATCCGGCCTTCGCCACTCTGGGCGCCGTCCTCCTGGAGACGGGCCGGCCCGCCGAGGCGATCGAAGCGCTTCGGAAGGCGATATCACTGGCGCCGGGGCATGCGAACTACGCATCCGTTCTCGCTGCGGCATTCGCCAGGCTTTATCAATTCGAGAACGCCGAGCTTGCGCTGAGACACGCGTGGACCCTCGACCCCACCAATGCCGAGCTCCGCTTGCAGCTCGCAAGGCGGCTCTATGGCAACAACAAATTCGCTGAGTCCGCCGAGCACTACCAGGCGATCTTGGATAGCGATCCGCACCACGCGCTCGCGCTGGGTAACTTGGTCGTAGCCAAGCTCAGACTGGCCGACTGGGACGGCCTCGACGCGCTAGCAGCCCGCTTTCTCGCCGTTCTCGGCACCGCCGACGGGACCTCGCGCGCCAAATCTCCCAGTCCTTACGTGACGACGCTGATCAGTGACGATCCCGCCGATTGCTACAAGGCGGCGAGAGCACGCGCACGGTCGAAGGCGGCTCAAGATGGGGCGGCCAAGGCGGGCAGCCGCGCCCGCTCCTCCAGCGACAAGATCCGTGTCGCCTATGTCTCGGCCGACTATCATGCGCATGCGACATCGTACCTCGTCTGCGAGCTCATAGAGCTGCACGATCGATCGAGGTTCGAGATCATCGGCATCTCCTATGGACCGGCCGACCAGGGGCCGATGCGGCAGCGAATATCTGCCGCCTTCGATCGCTTCATCGACGTTGCCCATTGCACGTCGGCGCAGATGGTAGCGGCGATGCGCGAACAGCGGCTCGACATTGCCGTCGATCTGCAAGGCTTCAATCAGCACAACCGCATGGAAGTGTTCGCCGCGCGGCCCGCGCCGGTTCAGGTGCTGTATCTGGGCTGGCCTGGGACCTCCGGTGCGCCGTACTACGACTACGTGCTGGCTGACCCCGTCGTCGCCCCGCGTGAGAACTTCCCGCATTTCTCCGAGGGTGTCGTCTGGCTCCCCGGCTCGTACCAAGCCAACGACCGCAGGCGCGAGGTCGCCGCCGTCGCGCCGACCCGTGCCGAATGCGGCTTGCCGGACGGTGCCTTCGTCTATGCCTGCTTCAACAATATCTTCAAGATCCTGCCGGCCATGTTCGACGCTTGGATGCGGATCCTGCACGAGGTTCCCGACAGCGTCCTTTGGTTGACAGGCTCCGCTGCCGAAACGGAGGCCAATCTGCGCCAGCAAGCGGCGTTGCGCGGGCTCGACCCCAAGCGCCTCGTCTTTGCGCCATGGCTGCCGAACGCGGAGCACCTGGCGCGGCTCTCTCATGTCGATCTCGTGCTCGATACGCTGCCTTACAACGCGCATACGACGGCGAGCGACGCGCTTTGGCAGGGTGTCCCGGTCTTGACGCGCACGGGCCGCTCCTTTGCCGGCCGGGTCGCGACCAGCCTGTTGCACGCCCGCGCTTTGCCGGAGCTCATTGTCGACAATCTCGCCGACTATGAGGCTCGCGCCGCGCGGCTCGCAAACGATCCCGCACTGCTCGGCCCCATCAGGGACAAGCTCAAGTCGGTCCGCGAGGAGGCGCCGCTTTTCGACACCCCGGCTCTTGCACGCGATATTGAAAGGGCGTTCGTGGAAATGAAGCTGCGCCATGATCGGGGCGACCCTGCGAGCCTCATTGATCTCCGTTGATCGTGGGTCGCAATCTGCTTGTTGGGCACACAATCGGCGAAAAGCTGTCCTCGTTCTCAATTCGGCAGGCGCGGCCAGTCGGAGGAGGCGCCGATCTTGTTGATGGCGATCACGGCCTGGGTGCGGCTGTCCACGCCCAGCTTCTGCAGGATCGCCGAGACGTGGGCCTTGATGGTGGCCTCGGAGACGCCGAGCTTGAAGGCGATCTGCTTGTTCAACAGGCCCTCGCCCAGCATCATAAGAACGCGCACCTGCTGCGGCGTCAGGGTGGACATGCGCGAGACGAGCTCGGCGGTCTCGCCACTCGGCACGTTGGCGAGGTCCACGTCGGCCGGCAGCCACACCTCGCCGCCCATGATCTTGCGGATGGCGTCGCGGATGCCCTCCACAGGCTGGGATTTCGGGATGAAGCCCGAGGCGCCGCAGTCGATGCACTGGCGGATGGTGGCGGGATCGTCGGCCGCCGACACGATCGCCACGGGAACCTCGGGATGCTGCGCCCTGAGATAGAGGAGGCCGGACAGCCCATGCACCCCCGGCATCGAAAGATCGAGCAGGATCAGGTCGGTCTCGCCCGCCGTCGCCAGCTGCTCCGTCAGCTCGTCGAGGGAGCCGGCCTCCAGCATCTGGGCGCCCGGAAAGGCGTTGCCCAGCGCCTGGCTCAGGGCGCCACGGAACAACGGGTGGTCGTCCACAATGATGAAACGGTAGCCGGTCATGCCGCCTGCTTCCATCTCCCCCAGCGCCTGCCCATGGTCATGGTCATCCAAACCGCGCCGGCACCAAACCGGACGTCGCAAATTAGCCGCTTTTTCCGGCATTGGCCAATGCCGCCCGTGCTGTGCCCCAGTGGCGCCCGGCGATTCCCCGGGGGCGCGTCGCAGCGCAAGCGCCGGTTGCGCCGATTGTGCGGGGGCGGTCCTCGTGCGACCATGAATCATGAGCCAATCCGTAGTTGGATGGGGTCAGACCCCTTTCGAATGCCGCCGAGAGAGTCCACTGCAGCGAGGAGGAAAGGGGTCTGACCCCGATACACCATGATCGAATGGAGCGAGCGCAAAGCCTACTGGCGCAATACCAAGATGCAGATGCTCACCAGCCTTCTGCCGTTCCTGCTCGTTCTCATCGTCCTCCCTCTCTACGCGGAAGTGCTCAACGACATGCGCGTTTTCGGCATACCGCTCGGCTATTTCCTGGCCTGCCACGGGCTGCTCATCATTGCCTTCGTCACGCTGGCGGTGTTCGTCAACCGCCAGGACGCCATCGACCATTGGCACGGAGCGCACGAGGACATCTGAGGCGTTTCGAGGCATTCGAGGGTATCCGGGAAGGTAGCTGACGAACATGGCGGTCACATCGGGCGTCCGGCTGGTCAATCCGCAGCTCGGCACCTATTTCGGCATCTTCTCGGCCGCCTTGGCGTCGCTGGTGCTGATAGCGCTCATGCTCGAGCAGCTCGGCGTCTCGGACGTCGCCATCCGCTTCCTCATGTTCGCCGGGCCGATCGGGCTGTGCGGGGCGCTCGGGCTGCTGACGCCGGCCAGCGACCCCAACGACTTCTTCGCCTGCGGCCGCCGGGTGCCGGCCTTCTTCAACGGCCTTGTGCTGGCCATCACGGCCCTCGGCGGTGCCGGCCTGATGGCGCTGACGGGGGCCTTCTTCACGGTCGGCTTCGACGCGCTATGCCTTTCCCTGGGAGTCTGCACCGGCTTTGTCTTCATGGGCGTGCTGGTGGCGCCGTTCCTGCGCAAGTCCGGCGACTACACGGTGCCGAGCTATCTTGGCCGGCGTTTCGAGAGCCGGCCGCTGCGGATCGTGGCCGCCGCCGTGCTGGCCGTGCCCCTGTTCCTGCTGCTCGCCGCAGAGGCGCGCTTCGCGGCCTATGCGGCGGCGTGGCTCACCGATCAGCCGGAGCCGATCATCGCCGTGGCCGTGGTCGTGTGCGCCTGCGCCATGGTGCTCGCAGGCGGCATGCGCTCGCACACCTGGTCGGCTTCCGCGAAGGCCATCGTGGCCCTGGCCGCCCTGGCGGTGCCGGCCACCGTCGTCGCCCTCATGGTCTCCAACCTGCCCCTGCCGCAGATGACGCACGGTAACATCCTGCGGATCATCACCCGGATGGAGACGGCCCGCAATCTGCCCTACCTAGCCGCCCCGCCGCTGGCCTTCGAGATCCCGGCGCAGGGACTGGAGCCCTTGGCAAAGCGATTCATCCAGACCTTCGGCAGCGTCGGCAGCGTGGCCTTCGTGCTGATGGCGCTGGTGGCGACGGCGGGCACCGCCGCCTCGCCGGTGCTGCTCAACCGCCCCGGGGCGACGCCCAGCGTGCACGACGCCCGCAAGTCGCTCGGCTGGGCGGTGATGATCGTGAGCATCGTGTTCATGACGTTACCCGCGATCGCCGTGTTCCTGCGCCAGATGGTGCTCGACCAGGTCGTGGGTCAGCCGGCCGACCGCCTGCCGTCGTGGCTGCAGGCGCTGGAGCTGGTGGGAGTGGCGCGCGTCGATCCGACCGGACCGACGGTGAGCTTCATCAACATCAGCTTCGACCGCGACGCGGCCTGGTTCGCCCTGTCGTACGCGGCGGGCTTCCCCAACGTACTCATCTACCTGTCGCTGGCTGGCGCGGTGGCCGCCGCCATGGCGGCGCTAGCGGCCGGCCTGCTGGCGGGAGCCAACATCCTCTCGGAGGACATCGTGCACGGGCTGCGGGCCGAGCCGGCAACCGACGCCGCCCGCATCGGCACGGCGCGGGCCGCGCTGGGAGGACTTACCTTCGTTGCGGGATGGCTGGCCGTGGCGGCGCCGGCCGACCCGCTAAAGCTGTTCTTGTGGTCGCTCACGGTCAGCGCCTCGGCGGTGTTTCCCGTCCTGATCCTTTCGGTCTGGTGGAAGCGCGCCACCACATGGGGCGCCATCGCCGGCATGCTCGCCGGCCTCGCAGTGGCCGTGGCCGGCATCCTGCTGGGGGAGGCGGGGGCATGGGCGCTGCCCGGCGTGCTGGCGGGCGCCGTCGGCCTGCCGGCGGGGTTCGCGACCGCAATAGCGGTCAGCGTGCTATCACCGAAGCCTGGCCGCAGCGTCATCAACATCCTCGAGGAGATCCGTGTGCCCGGCGGCGAGACGCTCTACGATCGCGAGTTGCGGCTGCAGCGGCTCAAGACCCGCGCCGTGGCCTGAAGCTCCAGCCTCGACTTGCCTTTTCGCGCCGCCGGCCTCTAATTCAAGGCCCAGCCGCTTTGGCTGCCAACGACAGAGGGATGCCCCACGCAATGTCGGCACGGGAGCGGCTTGCTCTCTATCCGCCCATCGAGCCCTATCGTCACGCCCGCCTGAAGGTGGCCGCGGGGCACGAGATCTATTTCGAGGAATGCGGCAACCCGCACGGGAAGCCGGTGGTGATCGTGCACGGCGGCCCCGGCGGGGGCTGCAACCCCACCATGCGGCGCTACCACGACCCGGAGCGCTACCGCATCGTGCTGTTCGACCAGCGCGGCTGCGGCCGGTCGCTGCCGCATGCCAGCCTGGAGGGAAACACCACCTGGGACCTGGTGGACGACATGGAGCGGCTACGCATCCATCTCGGCATCGGCCGCTGGCAGCTGTTCGGCGGCTCGTGGGGATCGACGCTGGCGCTGGCCTACGCCGAGACGCATCCCGAGCGGGTGCGCGACCTGGTGCTGCGCGGCATCTTCCTGCTGCGCCGCGAGGAGCTGATCTGGTTCTACCAGGCGGGCTGCGGCTGGCTGTTCCCGGAGGCCTTCGAGGAGTTCCGCAAGGTCATCCCGCCGGAGGAGCGCGGCGACATGATCGCGGCCTACTACCGGCGCCTCACCGATCCCGGCCGCGAGGTGCAGATCGCCGCGGCGCGGGCGTGGTCGATCTGGGAGGGGAGCACGCTGTCGCTGTTCCAGGACCCGGAGCGCGTGAAGCTGTTCGGCGCCGACACCTACGCCATCGCCTTCGCCCGCATCGAGTGCCACTACTTTGTCAACCGCGGCTTCTTCGAGCGCGAGGACCAGCTGCTCGCCGACATCCACCGCATCCGTCATTTGCCCTGCACCATCGTGCACGGCCGCTACGACGTGGTGACGCCGGTAAAGAGCGCCTGGGACCTGTCGCGCGTGTGGCCCGAGGCAATGCTCCGCATTGTGCCGGATGCCGGCCATGCCATGACGGAGCCGGGCATCGTGCACGAGCTGGTCAGCGCCACGCGGCGGCAGGCGAGCTTGCCGTAGGTTGGGTTAGACCCGAAGGGCCGTAACCCAACATGGCAATCGAGCTTGCCAATGTTGCGTTACGCGCTTCGCGCTAACGCAACCTACATCCGGCCCAGATACTGGAACCACACTGGCTCGGGCCCCAGCGTCTTGATGAACTCCAGGTGTGCAGCCTCCTCCTCGAGCGACAGCAGAGGGGGCAGCGGCTGCGGCCGCCGGATGGCCGGCGCCGTCTGCGTCAGTGTGACGCCCGCTGCACCGTTGCCGCCAAACACGAGGGCCGTCTGGCGCTCGCCGAGCAGCTCGACATAGACGCTGGCCAGCAGCATCGAGTCCAGCAAGGCGCCGTGCTTGGTGCGCTGGGACAGGTCGATGCCGTACCTTTTGCAAAGGGCATCCAGCGTGTTCGGGCCGGCCGGATGGCGGCGGCGCGCCAGGGCCAGGGTGTCGACGATGCGGCCCGGCGGGAGCGGCGGACGCGACAGCCGCTCCAGCTCGGCGTTGATGAAGCCGAGATCGAAGGTGCCGTTGTGCGCCACCAGCGGCGCATCGCCGATGAAGTGCAGGAATTCATCGACGATCTCCGGGAAGCGGGGCTTATCCCGCAGGAGCTCGTCGGTGAGACCATGTACGGCGACGGCGTCGGGATGGACCTGGCGGTCCGGATTGAGAAGGCGGTGGAACTCGCGGCCCGTGGGAATGCGGTTGACGATCTCGATGCAGCCGATCTCGATCAGGCGGTCGCCGTTGGCGGCGTCGAGACCGGTGGTCTCGGTGTCGAACACGATCTCACGCAGCATCCGGCTCTGCTCCCGAGGAACGACGCGCGCACTGTCTCACGTCTCACGCCCAGGCCGTGGCGAACGCAGTTCCCTGTCGGCCCTGGAGCGATTCGACGATGTTATCGACTTGCGCGTCGGTCTCGGCGAGCGTGCCGCCGGTGTCCACAATGAAATCGGCCCATGCGCGCTTCTCGGCGTCGGGCATCTGGCGCGCCAGCACCTGCTCCAGCTTCTCGGGCGTCATGTTGGGCCGCTGCATGACGCGCTCGCGCTGCTTGTCGGCCGGCGCACTCACCACCACAACGACGTCCACGCGAGCGTCGCCGCCGGTCTCCAGGAGGAGAGGGATCTCCAGCACCGCCATGCGGGCGCCCTTGGCGGCCTCGGCGTGGAGGAAGGCGCGCTCGGCCGCGAGCACCAGCGGGTGCACGATGGCTTCAAGGCGCGCGAAGCCTTCGGGCTTCGCGATCAGCGCCTGCGCCAGCCTCTCCCGATCGACCTTGCCGCCGTGGGTGGTGCCGGGAAACGCGGCCTCGATGGGGGCCACGGCGGCGCCCTCGTAGAGCTTGTGCACCTCGGCGTCGGCATCGCAGACGCCGATGCCGTGGAGGCGGAATCGCGCGGCCACCGTGGACTTGCCCATGCCGATGGAGCCGGTGAGGCCGACGATCAGCATTCACACGCCCTCGATGTCGCGCACCAGGACGGCGCGCAAATCATCGGTCACCGCGGGGCGCACGCCGAACCAGCGCTCGAAGCCGGGAACCGCCTGGTGGAGGAGCATGCCAAGACCATCCACCGTCGCCAGGCCCCGCCGCCGCGCCGCAGCCAGCAGCGGCGTCTCGAGGGGCACGTAGACGATGTCGGCGACCACGCAATTTCGCGCGAGAACGTCCAAATCCATCTCCAGGGACCCGGCGCCGTGCATGCCGAGCGGCGTGGCGTTCACCAGCAGGGATGCGCCGCGCGAACGATCGTCGCGCTCGCCCCACTCGAAGGCCTTCACGCGCGCGCCGAAGGCCGCGGCGAGGGCGCTGGCACGCTCGCGGGTGCGGCTGAAGAGGCGGATCTCGCGGGCGCCGGCCTCCAGCAGGGCGTGGACGATGCCGCGAGCAGCGCCTCCGGCACCGAGCAGCGCCACGACGGCGCCATCGAAGGCGAAACCTGGCACGGTTGCCCGCATATTGCTCACAAAGCCCGTGCCGTCGGTGTTGTCCGCCATCAGCCGGTCGCCCTCGAACCAGAGCGTGTTGGCGGCGCCGGCCGCGCGCGCTGCCGGCAGCGTCACATCGGCGACAGCGAAGGCGGTCTCCTTGTAAGGGATGGTCACGTTGCAGCCGACATACCCCTGCGCCCCCAGATGGCGCAGGAAGTCCACCGCGTCCTCGGGCTTCACCGCCGCCCGCTCATAGCTGCCCACGATTCCGTAGCGGGCCAGCCAGTGGCCGTGGATCAGCGGCGAGCGCGAATGCGCGACCGGCCAGCCGACGATGCAGGCGCGCTTCAGGCCCTGGCCCGGGGGTGCGCTTGTCATGCTTGAACCATTGCCCTCGCCCTCAGCTCCGCCAGGAGCGGCAGGAGGGGCAGGCCGACGATGGTGAAGTAGTCGCCTTCTACCCTGTCGAAGAGCTGTATGCCCAGACCCTCGATCTCATACGCCCCCGCGATGCCCAACAGCCGCTCGCCGCACCGGGCCAGGTACTCATCGAGGAACGCCGCGCTGAGCTCGCGGACGGTCAAGCTCGCCGTATCGACCTTCGACCAGACAACGCGGCCCCCCCGCGCCAGGGCGACAGCCGAGAGCAGCCGGTGGGTCCTGCCGCGCAGGCGTTCAAGCTGCGCTCGCGCGGCGATAAGATCGTGCGGCTTGCCGAAGGTCTCGTCGCCCAGGGCGAGCACCTGGTCGGCGCCGATCACCAGGTCGGCCGGAAACTTTCCGCTCACGGCCTCCGCTTTGGCGGCGGCCAGGGCCTCGGCGAGGCCCTCCGGCGCGACCTTGCCAGCCAAGCTGCGCTTCAGCGCCGACTCGTCCACCTCCGCCGGCACCACGCGGAAGGGCACTCCCGCCGCCTCGAGCATCTTGCGTCGGAACGGGCTCGCCGAGGCGAGCAGCAATTCCCCGGTCTTGCCGGTCTCCGGCTTACGCATTGCCCCACCCATCGCCCGCCCCGTCGCCCACCGGAGGCTCCTGCAGCGAGCCGGCGCGCAGGTGGCGGTCGTGGAGCAGCCGGATGATGGTCGCGGCGGTCTCCTCGATGGAGCGGCGCGTCACGTCGATGACCGGCCAGCCGTGCTGGGCGCACAGCCGGCGCGAATACTGGATCTCGTTGGCAATCTGCCCGCGGTCCACATAGTCGCCCAGGTTGCGATCGCCCAGCAGATGCACGCGATTGCGTCGAATCTCGGCGATGCGGTCGGCGCTGGCCACCAGCCCAACCACGAAGGCCGTATGCGGCTCCGACAGCGCCGGCGCCAGCTCGATGCCCGGCACCAGCGGCAGGTTGGCGGTCTTGAAGCCGCGCTGCGCCAGGTAGATGCTGGTGGGCGTCTTGGAGGTGCGGGAGATACCGACCAGGATGATGTCGGCCATGCTCAAGTCCTGCGGCAGTTGGCCGTCGTCATGGGCCATGGCGAAGTTTAGCGCCTCGATGCGACGGAAATAGTCGGCATCCAGCATGTGCTGCCCCGCCACCACGGGCGTCTGCGGCGCACCGAGATAGGATTCGAACACTTTCATGATGGGCTGCAGAACGTGCAGGCACGGCACCTTCAACAGCCGGCAGCGGCGCTCGATCTCCCGGATCATGGTCTTCTTGACCACCGTGTAGAGCACGATGCCGGGCGCCAGCTCCACCTCGTCGAGAACCCGCTCCAACTGCTTGTCGGTCCGCACCAGGGGATGGACGTGCTCTATGGCGCGCACCTGCGGGTACTGCACGGCGGCCGCCTTGGCCATGGTAAGAAGCGTCTCACCGGTCGCATCCGAGATCAGATGCAGGTGGAAGGCGCTGGCGGGATGGCTGCCGGTCATCTGTGGAAAACACTGGGATTCACGCGGGAGCGCCAAGCTACCAACCCGGCCGGGCTGGGCAGGCGAGCCGTCTGTCAACAGGTTCACCCACAGGTCAACGCCTGGGGATGGCGGGCGAGACCGACGCGGGACAAGAGGGAGGCTGCGCAGATCGTCCAGGCATTATAAACACGTTCACACTGGCTTGTACGCATCGTGATCGATCCGGGTGGGAGAGCCATGCGGCTGAAAGAACAGGGCATTTTGCCGCTTGTTCCCGGATGGAGCAGAACCCTCTGAGCATTGATCCGCCATTTTGCGCTGGGCGTATATGCTGTGCGCAATTCGGTCGCACTTAGCGGATCTACATAATCCAACCGCTAAGAGTCATAGCAGTAACCTTGAAGATCTCTTCTCTTGAAGATGGGGAGTGGGCAACGTGGCTCTGAGCTCTTTCTCACGGCAGTCCCGCATGCTCGCACCGTTTGCGGGCCAGGTGTTGGCGCCGCCGCCGATTTGGCTGATGCGGCAGGCCGGCCGCCACCTGCCCGAGTACCATGAGGTCCGGGCCAAGGCCGGCAGCTTCCTCGACCTGTGCTACACGCCGGAGCTTGCGGCCGAGGTCACGCTGCAGCCGGTGCGCCGCTACGGCCTGGACGCGGCCATCGTGTTCTCGGATATCCTTGTGGTGCCGCACGCCCTCGGCCAGAAGGTGGCGTTCGTGGAGGGCCATGGGCCACGCCTCGATCCGATCCGCTCGCAGCGCGAGCTTGGCCGATTGAAGCCGTCGGCGACTCGGCCCACCTTCGAGCGCATCTTCGAGACTGTGGCCAATGTCCGTCAGCGGTTGCCAAATGACACGTCCCTCATCGGATTTTGCGGTGCTCCGTGGACCGTCGCGACGTATATGGTGTCGGGCGGCAAGAGCGCCGACCAGTCGGAGGCCATCGCATGGGCTGGCACGGACCCGGCCGGGTTCGCGCGGCTGATGGACCGTCTCGTGGACGCTTCCGTGGAGTATCTGTCGGGGCAGGTGACGGCCGGTGCCGACGTGCTGCAGGTTTTCGACACGTGGGCCGGGCGTCTGTCCGGCAGCGCGTTCCAGCGTTGGGTGTGCGGGCCGACCAAGGCGATCGTCACGAGGGTGCGGGAGCGTCATCCCGAGGTTCCCATCATCGGTTTCCCCCTGGGAGCCGGAGGGGAGCTTGGGCGGTACGTGGACGATACGGGAGTGGACGGCGTGAGCTGCGATGCCGGGACATCGCTGGACGTCATGGCGGGCGAGCTGGCCGGCCGGGTGGTCGTCCAGGGCAACCTCGACCCGCACATGCTGGCCGAGGGCGGACCGGAGATGGAGCGCCAGACCCGGACTATCCTTGAGGCAATGTCGGGTCGGCCCTTCATTTTCAACCTTGGCCACGGCATCCTGCCGCACACGCCGCGGGAGAACGTCGCGCGGCTTGTGAAGCTGGTCCGCGAGGGGACGCATTGAGGGGGTGGACGTCGCGGCATGGTGCTTTGGATCAAGGCCGTTCACGTCGTCGCGGTCATCTCCTGGATGGCAGGCTTGCTCTACCTGCCGCGGCTCTACGTCTATCACTGCGCGGCTGAGAAGGGCTCCAAGCAGTCCGAGACCTTCAAGGTGATGGAGCAGCGGCTCCTCACCTTCATCATGAATCCAGCGGTTGTGGTGGTGTGGGCGACGGGCGGCTGGCTGGCCTGGGCGCAGGGCATGGTCAACGATCGCTGGCTGTGGGCCAAATTCGGCCTGGTGCTGCTGCTGACCGGCTACCACCACGCGCTTGGCGTCTGGCGCAAAGACTTCGCCGAGGACTGGAACACCCGCAGCCCGCGCTTCTACCGCCTCATGAACGAGGTGCCGACGCTTCTCATGATCGGGATCGTGGTGCTGGTGATCGTCAAGCCGTTCTAGGGCCGATTGCGCCCTGCCTGTCGCCCCTCCCTGAAGGCCCGTCAGGCCGCCCGCTATGCCACCTGTCCCACCGCGGTGCGGGCCGACATCCGTCGCCAGAGCAATACCAGGGTGGCGGCGATACAGAGGTGGAGCAGGTTGGAAACGATGCCGGTGGCGAAGGCGGGGGCGTAGTAGCCGGCGTAGTCGTAGATGACGCCGGCGCTCCAGCTCCCCGTTGCCATGCCGGCCATCGCCATCAGCAGCAGGGCCGGGATGCGCCAGCTGGCCTCGCGCGCCGGAAACAGCTGGCGGATGGCGAGCATGTAGGCGGGGACCAGCCCCGAGAAGCCGAGGCCGAATGCCGCCGCCACGGCAAACAGGCCGGCCTCGTCCTGCGTCAGCAGGAAGCCCGTCATGGCCGTGACCTGCGCCGCCGAGCCGACGAGGAGCGTCTTGAGACCGCCGATACGGTCGGACGTCCAGCCCCACAGCTGCCGGCTGAGGAAAGCCGTCACCAGCAGCACGGACACCATGGCGGCGCCCCTGGCCGCGCTGAGGCCGATATCGCCACAGTAAGCGATCAGGTGGGCGGTCGGCATCGCCATGGGCACGCAGCAGAGGAACGAGGCAACGGCGAGCATGGCAAATACGAGGTTCGGCGGCAGGCCGAGGACGGTGCCGTTGCCGGCCGCGCCGGCCGCGGTCGGCTTGGCCTCCACCAGCTCTGGCGGCGCGCGCAGGAACAGCGCCGCCAACGGGACGGCAAACGCCACGACGAAGAGGCCGAAGCCGACCATGCATTGCCGCCAGCCGTAGGCGGCGACCACGCGCTCGAAGATCGGCGGCCAGACTGCACCTGCCACATACTGGCCGCTGGCGATGAGCGCCACCGCCGTGCCGCGCCGCGCCTCGAACCAGCGGGCGACATAGACGTAGAGCGGCGCATGGATGGCTGCGTTGCCAAGCAGACCGATGAGGAGGCCGTGCCCAAGATAGAGCTGCCAGGCTTCACCGCTGGCCGAGAGCATCAGGCCGGCGCACACCATCGTGGCGCCAAACATGATGATCGGGCGCACGCCGAAGCGCTCGGCCAGCAAGCCCATCGCCAGCCCGCCGACGCCGGTGCCGAGCATGGCGAGGGAGAGGGCCGCCGAGGGGATGGAGCGATAACCGCCGAGATCGGCCGCCACGTGCTTGAGGGCCACGCTGGACACCAGGGGCGCGCCCATACAGATGGAGGCAATCGCCAGCGCCGCGACGGCGACGACCCACGCCTCCCGACTGTCGATTTTGCTGCCCACCGCGGTCCTCCCGACCAGTAAAGACCATTATTCCGGCTCCGACAGCACAAAATTTGCCCGACCGCCAAGGCTTTGTCGCCCGGGTCCGGCGCATGTCAGCCATCGGAATCGGCTGGTCCACAACCTGGCCGTGCCCCAGGCGGGCCGGGAAACCTGCTTTGCCGGGGTCATTGTCGTGCCCGGCGGCCCAGCCGATTGCGGGGGTCACCTTTGGTGGATCGCGACCGGTTTGTCGAGCCCGGCCATGCGCGCCACACCGTCAAGCTCGCTCACTGCATCATCCGGCAGCACGCATTCGGCTGCGGCGAGGTTCTCCCGCAGGTGGGCGACGGACGAGGTGCCGGGGATCCCAAGGATGTTGGGTGCGCGGCGCAGCAGCCAGGCGAGTGCGACCTGCATGGGTGTGACGCCGAGGCGGGCGGCCACCTCCGACAATGTGGACGATTGCAGCGGGCTGAACCCTCCGAGCGGGAAGAACGGCACGTAGGCAATGCCGTCGCGGGCAAGATCGTCGATCATGGCATCGTCGGCCCGATGCGCCAGGTTGTACTGGTTCTGCACGCAGGCGATGTCGCAGATCCGACGCCCTTCCGCGACCTGTGCAGGCGTTACGTTGCTGAGCCCGATGTGGCGCACCCTGCCCTGCCGCCGCAGCTCTGCCAGTGCGGTGAGCGGGGCCTCGATCGATCCTTCGGCAGGGGCCATCGGGTCGAGCATGATTCGCAGGTTGACCACCTCAAGCACGTCGAGCCCGAGGTTGTGCAGGTTGTCGTGCACCGCCTGGGTCAGAGCCTCGGGCGAGAACGCGGGCAGCCACGATCCGTCCTCGCCTCGCCGGGCGCCGATCTTGGTGACAATGACGAGATCGTCGGGATAGGGCGCAAGCGCCTCGCGGATCAGCCGGTTGGTGACGTGGGGGCCGTAGTAGTCGCTGGTATCGATGTGGTTCACCCCGCGGGCGACCGCCTCGCGCAGCACGGCCAGTGCCGCGTCGCGGTCCCTGGGCGGACCGAATACGCCTGGCCCCGCGAGCTGCATGGCGCCATAGCCGAGCCGCCTCACGGTGCGATCGCCGAGCGAGAATGTGCCGGACTGGTCGATGCGGGTCATGATCCCACCTCCTTTGGAAGATGAACCGCAGATGGGGGCTGCCCCAGTGCACCGTAAGTCGATACAATCTGAACAGGCTGTGCGGATTGAAGAACAGTGAAGATCGATCTGGGCGATCTGAGCGCGTTCATAGCGGTGGCACGCGCCAAGGGTTTCCGCGAGGGCGCGCGCGTCACGGGCGGCAGCGCATCCGGCCTCAGCGAGGCGGTGCGCCGGCTGGAGGCGCAGCTCGGCGTCCGGCTGCTGAACCGGACGACGCGCAGCGTTGTGCCGACCGAGGCGGGCAAGGGCCTTTTGGATCGGCTCGGCCCGGCGCTGACCGAGGTCGAGACGGCGCTCGATGTGGTGAACCGGTTTCGCGACCGGCCGGCTGGCACTTTGCGCCTGAACGTGCCTGTGAGCGCGGCGCGGCTGGTGCTGCCGCGGATCGTTCCGCCGTTCCTCGCGGCCTATCCCGACATCGAGCTGGAGGTCATCGCCGACGACAGCTTTGTGGACGTGATCACAGCCGGATGCGACGCCGGCATTCGCTACGACGAGCGGCTGGAGCAGGACATGATCGCGGTGCCGATCGGGCCGCGCGTGCAGCGCTTCGCCACCGCCGCCTCCCGCTCCTACCTCGCCCACCACGGCCGGCCCGAGCACCCGCGCGACCTGCTCGCCCACGCCTGTCTGCGCGGCCGCTTCTCCAGAGGGACGGTCCTGCCTTGGGACTTCGAGTGCGACGGCGAGGTGGTGCGGGTCGAGCCGACGGGACCGCTGATCGTACGGGTGGGCGGTGCAACCGATCTCGCAGTCGATGCAGCGATCGCCGGTACGGGCATCGTGTACCTGTTCGAGGACTGGCTGCGCCCGCATCTCGACCGTGGGGCGCTCGAGCCCGTTCTTGAACCGTGGTGGCAACGCTTCTCGGGGCCGTTCCTCTACTATCCAGGACGCCGCCTTGTGCCGGCGCCGCTGCGGGCATTTATCGACTTCATCAAGGCATCGGCCCACCAAGCCTGAAAATGCAGCGTTGATCACGGGCCTTGGTTTGAGGAGACAGGGATTCGCTGACGCCGCTCGATCAGGGCCGCGACCTGCATGCGCTGCTGCAAGGGTCCACCCTGCTGGTGATGCCCGAAGTGGGTCATATTCCACAGCTAGAGGAGCCTGATGCCTTCAACAGCCACTTGACGGCGGTGCTTCGCAACATGCTCCGGTAGCCAAGAGGCACAAGAAGCATTTCGAGCGCGCCCGTTGCGAGAGAAAGCGGCGGGACTTGGGGGAAGCGCGCATGACGACCGTTTCAAGGCGGAGCCTGATGAAGGCTGGCGGGGTTGTTGCGCTCGACGCCGCTCTTCCGGCCATAGCAGCCGCGGCCGAGCCGACGATCCTGAACGACGCGAGCGGCCTCAATCCCACCCCCGTGCTCCGCCACTGGATCGCCCAGCCCAATCCGCAGGCCGAGTTGATCGCCAGGCTGCGCGACGAGCTGAAGGCGGCGGCCGCCGAGCGCCGGCCGGTGTGCATGGGCGCGGCGCGGCACTCCATGGGCGGCCAGAGCCTGCCGCGGGACGGCCTCGCCGTCACCGTCAACAGCGCGCGCTGCGAGTCCGATACCGCGGCCAAGACGTTCCGCGTCGACGCCGGCACGCGCTGGCACCACGTGATCGCTGCGCTCGACCGCATCGGCTTCTCGCCCGCCGTCATGCAGTCGAACCACGATTTCGGCGTCGCCGCCACGTTCTGCGTCAACGCCCACGGCTGGCCTGTGCCGTACGGCCCCTTCGGCTCCACGGTACGCTCGCTGCGCCTGATGCTGGCCGACGGGACCGTCGTCACCTGCTCGCGGACGGAGAACCAGGAGCTGTTCCAGCTCGCCATGGGCGGCTACGGCCTTGTCGGCATCGTCCTGGAGGTGGAGGCGGAGATGGTGGAGAACCGCCTGCTGCGGCCCACCCAGGCCGCGCTGCCGGGCAAGGAGTTCGCCCGCGCCTTCACCGGCGCCATCGATGAGGATGCCCTGGTGCTCATGGCCTACGGGCGGCTCTCGGTTGCCCGCCACGGCTTCCTCGACGAGGCCCTGCTCGTCACCTACCGTTCTGCCCCGTCAAACGGCAGGCTTCCACCCGCCGGCAGCGGCGGGCTGGTCGCCGCGGTGTCGCGCGAGATCTACCGCGCCCAGATCGGCTCGGAGACCGCCAAGGGGGCGCGCTGGCTCGCGGAGACAAAGCTCAAACCGGGCGTTGCGACGCGCAACACGCTGATGAACGAGCCGGTGTCGAACCTGGCGGGGCGCGACAAGCGCCGCACCGACATCCTGCACGAGTATTTCGTGCCGCCTGACCGCTTCAACGACTTCATCGCCGCGTGCCAGGAGATCATCCCGCCCTCGCGCATCGAGTTCCTGAACGTGACGCTGCGCTACGTCGCCGCCGACGGCGAGAGCGTGCTGGCGTTCGCGCCGACCCGGCGTATCGCCGCCGTCATGTCGTTCTCCCAGGAGATGCAACCGCAAGCCGAGGTGGCCATGCGGCGCATGACGGAGGCGCTCATCGAGCGCGTCGTCGCCATCGGCGGCAGCTTCTACCTGCCCTATCGCCTGCATGCCCGCCGCGACCAGGTCGCCAAGGCCTACCCCAACGCCGCGCGCTTCGTGGAGCGCAAGCGGCACTACGATCCGCAGCTGCTTCTGCGCAACGCCATGTGGCATGAATACTTCGCCGGATGAGGGGGCCGTTATGGATCTGCTTCGCCTGATTGCCTGGGGGTACGCGCTGGCGCTGACGTTTGCCGCCGCCCTCAATTATATCCCGGGCCTCACCGATGCCTCCGGCCGGGTGTTCGGCATCTTCGCCCTCGACATCTACGACGACCTGCTGCACCTGGGCTCGGCGGCCTGGGCGGCGGCCTCCGCCTACTGGTCGCGGCAGGCGACCAAGACGTTCCTCAAGGTCTTCGGCACGCTGTATTGCCTGGACGGCCTGCTGGGCCTCATCACCGGCTCGGGCTACCTCGACCTCGGCATCCTCATCTACGGCGTGCAGAGCCTGCCGATCGGCTTCAAGATCCTCGCCAACCTCCCCCACATCGCGCTCGGCGGCTTTGCGGCCTTCTGCGGCTTCGTCCTGGCGAAGCGGACTGGGGCTCCCTGATGCCGGCGCTGCCCGAATGGGCCTGGCGGGCCGGAAGGCGCGTTCTGATCGGCCTCGCCGCCATCGTCGTTCTCATCGCCATCCCCATCCTGTGGACGGAGGCCGCCTGCCGCGGCACGCGCGCGCCAGACCCGGAGCCGTTCCAGTCCACCCTCGAAGCGGCGCACCGGCGCGATGAGGTCAACACCTACCTGACGTATCCGGAATGGTCGATCGTGCACGCCTACGAGGACCTGGCGGGCGTCACCCGCAAGGGCAGCGAATCCAACTTCGCCTACCTGCGCAGCATCGCCAACTACTGGTCGAGCCTGTGCAGCCTCACCCGGCTGGCCACCAGCCGCGGCAGCATTGCCTTCGACTACAAGCTGATGCTCTACACCATCGGCATCAGCTTTGCTGCCGAAATGGGCCTGAAAGGCGCCTACGAGCTGACCGTCGGCCGGGCCACAGCCTGGATCCGCGGCCCGCAGCGCACGCCGGAGGATGATTTCGCCCTGGCCGTGGCCGACGAGTACGCGGCATTCCTCCGGCAGACGCCGTGGTTCGAGTTCCCGTTCGGTACTAAGCTGTGGCAGCTCTGGGCCGGCACGCCGCTGTGGGGCGGCAATATCGTCCGCAAGGTCGAGCGACGCATAAGCCTGACATTGGAGTACGCGGGCAAGGCCGTGTACGCCAGGCTCATCGCCATCGGGGCGGGTGCGTCAGGTCCGGTCGCTTTGCGGATACGCAGCGTCGTGTCGGGGCTCGACGCTTCCGATGTCGCGGCCGACAGCCGCATCGCGGTGGTGCGCACGCTGGCCAGCGGCGCCAGCGAGGTCGAGACGCCACGCTACCGCGCGTTTACGGAGGTCGTGGCGGGCCTGGCGGAGCGCGGGCGCAACGTCGTGGAGATTGCGGGCAACGACGACGTGCTGATCACGGTGCTGGCCCCGCAAGGGAAGGTCGCGGACAACCTCGGGAAACAGCTGTTCGAGGTGCCGATCCAGGCGCGTCCGGGCTGGCGCCGGATCGGGCTCGATGTCAAGGTCGCATCGTTGGCATCGGTCATCCGCCAGCTGCGGCAGGATGGCATGGAGCTGGAGCATGTCTACGACTACTGAGCGCTGCCGCCGCGGCGTGCGCTTCCTCGGCATGGCATTGCTCGTCCTCGCCGTCTGGTTCTCGCTGGCCGCCGTGGCGACGCTGGCCCTGGAGCCCACGCGGACGGTCGCCGTGTTTGCGCCGCCGTCGTCCGCCCTGTCGGCCCTGGTGCACGCCGACGCCCGTCTGGTCGATGCTGGCGCCGGCTATATCCTCGTCCAGGGCCAGCACGCAGGGTTCGTGCGCCGGCTTTACGCCGGCGGCGGCTGGCTGGTTCTGCCCGCGATGACGGGCGGCTGCCGCGGCGGCGGCAGGCTCCGCGCGATGACTGTCGGGTCGTGACCCGCGCGGGATGCGAAAGCGTGACGGGCTAGGATCGGCCCAGCACGACCGTGCGGAGGCCGATGGCCTTCGGGGTACGCTGGGCGGCAGCCACAGGCGGCAGGGCCGTGAGCGGCTCGCTGGCGGCCCACAGGCGCTCGAAGGTGAGGCGTGCGGCGGCGGCCAGCTCGGGCGCGTCCTCGACGAAGCTCTCGTAGGCATCGCAGATGGCGGGGTCGCGGCGCATGGTGTCGCCCGTCCAGCAGGCGCGGGCGCCCAGCACCAGCTGCTCGTGGGCCTCGATCAGGCGCGGATTGCGGACCACGCGCAGCTCGCAGTCGAACCCGGCCGTCTGGGCGGCGATGACGGCATCGGACAGCCCGGCCCGCTCGCCCTTGGCGAGGATCAGTCGCACCGCGCAACCGGCCTCGGCGATCTCGCGGACGAGGGCCGCAACCGACTTGACCACGGGGCTCTGCGCCGAGCGGGCGATGATCAGGATCGCCCTCTCTGTGGGCTCCGCCGGCTGCAGATCGCCGCCCTGGGCCGGTCCGGCGAGGCCCTGCAGGCCCTTGGCCATGAAGGCACCGAGCCGCGCCTCCTTCTCGCCGCGTCGCGTCATGGTCATGCGAAATTGCTGCGAGAAGCGCATGGGAGCATCCTTGAAGGCCACCGGGACCATGAGCGGGACGGGAGAGCCGAGCGCTGTCGGTCGGACTATTTGGGCCTATTGCGGTTAAATAATGGTTTGTTCAGCATGCGCTGTGAACGGACTGCAGCGAGGGTTTTGCAGGGCACGCCTCGGGCCGTTGCCGCGGCGTGACACTCGGGCTGCCCGCAAGAGAAACCAACCGCCGCAGCAGGGGGTTAACCGCGACGCCCCGGCGCCGCCTGCATGCTCTGCGCGCGGACGGGAAAAATTCGTGCTCGCCAGGATTGACGGTGCAACGTTGAGGCCGGCAGCGGCGCCGCATGGCGCCGCCCGCATCGGAGCGCCACATGATCGCCCCAAAGGGCCCTGCGACCGAAGCTCCGCCCAGAAGCGCATTGGCCAGCCAGATGCGAGCTTCTCTGCCGGGTGCGGCTCCGGGCTGCGCTGGGCTAGGCGGCGGTTATGACGGCAGTCCGGGCGGCCGCGGCGGGCTCGTCTCGCTCCTGCGCGCCAGCCCGCCGCGGCGCCCTGAAGGCGAGGGCGTAGAGCGCCGGCAGGAACGTCAGCGTCAGGATGGTGGCGGCCACTAGGCCGCCCATCATGGCGATGGCCATGGGCGACCAGAACACCTCCTCGGCGAGCGGGATCATGGCGAGTCCGGCGGCGGCGGCCGTCAGCGCGATGGGGCGGAAGCGGCGTACCGCCGATTCCACGATGGCCGTGAAGGGGTCGCTGCCCGCCTTGATATCCTGCTCGATCTGGTCCACCAGGATCACGCTGTTGCGCATGACGATGCCGGCGAGCGCGATCACGCCCAGGATGGCGACGAACCCGAACGCGGCCTGGAAGATGAGCAGCGCGGCGGCGGCGCCGATGATGCCGAGCGGGCCGGTGGCCAGCACCAGCAGCGTCTTGCCGAAGTGCTGCAGCTGGACCATCAGCAGCACCAGCACGACCATCAGCATGATCGGCATCTTCTCGTTGATGGAGGTCTGGCTCTTCTCGGCCTCCTCCACCGCGCCCTGCAGCTCCATACGGTAGCCGGCGGGCAGCTCCGCCCGCAGGGGGCCGAGCTTTGCGAACACCGCGTTGGAGACGTCGTTGGACTGCAGGTGGTCGGGAATGGTGCCGCGCACGGTGATCGACGGCAGCCGGTCGCGGCGCCACTGGATGCCGGGCTCCAGCACCACCTTGATGTTGGCCACCTGGCGCAGCGGCACCGAGCCGCCGGCCGCAGTCTTCACGTAGACGTTGTCGAGCGCGGTCAGGGCACTACGCGCCTCGGACGGCTCGCGCAGCATCACCTTGATGGTCTCGTCGCCCTCGCGGAACTCGCCGACCTGGAAACCGGTGAGGCTCCCCTGCAGCGAGCGCCGCACCGCCTGCGAGGTGACGCCCAGCATGCGGCTGCGGTCCTGGTCGATCTCAAGCTTGAGGCTCGGCACGGGCTCCAGCCAGTCGTCGTGCACGTTGCCGATCACGGGATTGGCCCGCATGACATTCGCGACCTCGCCGGCGATGCGGCGCACCTCGGCGCGCTCCGGGCCGGTGACGCGTATCTGCACGGCCCAGCCGACTGGTGGGCCGTTGAACAGGCGTTCGGCCTTGGCGCGGATGTTGGGGAAATCCTGGGCCAGGACCTCGCGCACCCGCACCAGCGCCTGCTCGCGTGCCTCCAGCGATTTCGACATGAGCATCAGCTGGGCGAAGTTCTGGTTCTTCAGCTGCTGGTCGAGCGGCAGGTAGAAGCGCGGGGCGCCCTCGCCGACGAAGGCGACGACATAGCTGAATTCCGGGGCGAGGTCCGGGTCCCGCAGAAGCCGCGCCTCGACGGCCTTGGCCTCGCGCTCGGTGTCCGCGAACGAGGCGCCCTCCGGCATCCACAGGTCGACGAGGATCTCCGGCCGGTTGGAAGTAGGAAAGAACTGCTGCGGGATGAAGGCGAAGCCGGCGATGCTCGCCGCCAGCGCGCCGACGGTGAGGACGACGACGGTCTTCCGCCACCGCACACACCACGCCACGATGGCGCGGATGATGCGGAACGGAAGGGTATCGAAGGCCTCGCCGTGATGCCCGCTGCCACGGCGCGGCTTCAGCAGGCGATAGCCGATCCAGGGCGTGAAGTAGACGGCGGCGAACCATGAGATGACGAGGGAGATGCCCGTCACCCAGAACAGGGCACTGACGTACTCGCCGGCTTGGCTCGCCGCGAAGCCCACCGGGATGAATCCGGCCACGGTGATCAGCGTGCCGGTCAGCATCGGGAAGGCAGTGGAGGTATAGGCGAAGGTGGCGGCGCGCAGGCGGTCATAGCCCTCCTGCAGCTTGCGGTCCATCATCTCGACCGCGATCATGGCGTCGTCCACCAGGAGGCCGAGGGCGATGATAAGGGCGCCCAGCGAGATGCGGTGCAGGTCGATGCCCATCCACTGCATGACGAAGAACGTGGCCGCCAGCACCAGCGGGATCGTCAGCGCCACCACGAAGCCGGCGCGCCAGCCCAGCGTCAGGAACGAGACGACCAGCACGATGCCGACGGCCTCGGCGAGCGAGCGCAGGAACTCGCGGACGGACTTGCTCACCACCTGAGCCTGGTCGGAAATCTTGCCCAGGTGCACCCCGACGGGCAGCTCGCGCTCGATGTCCTTGAGCACCCGCTCCACCGCGGCGCCGACCACCGTGACGTTGTAGCCGGGGGCCATGGTAGCGCCGAGCAGCACCGCCTCCTGGCCCTGATAGCGGGTCCTGGCGGTGGGCGGATCCTCCAGCGCGCGTTTTACCTCGGCGATATCGCCCAGGCGGAACGTATGCTGGCCGGCGCGCAGGCGGAGCTCGCGGATATCCTCCACCGACCTCAGCCCGCCCTCCACGTCGATGCGCACCGAGCGCTCGCCGGTCTCGATACGGCCCGCCGGGTCCATGGCGTTCTGGCCCGCCAGCGCCGCCTGGATGTCGAGCGCGGAGAGGCCGCGCTCCGCCAGCGCCGCCGAGGACACCTCGATGAAGACGCGCTCCTCCTGGGTGCCCAGGAGATCGACCTTGGCAACGCCGGGGACGCGGAGGATGATATCGCGGGCGTTCTTGGCGAATGTCTTAAGCTCGGGATAGCTGTAGCCCTGGCCGGTGAGGGCGTAGAGCGACATGTAGGTGTCGCCGAACTCGTCGTTGAAGAATGGACCGATCACGCCCTCGGGCAGGCTCTGGCGGATGTCGCCGATCTTCTTGCGCACCTGGTAGAAGGCGTCGGCGACGGCCTGCCCACGCACGTTGCCCTTGAGGTTGACGAAGATGGCCGCCGAGCCCGGGCGCGTGTAGGAGCGCAGGAACTCCAGGCCCGGCGTCTCCTGCAGCTTGCGCTCGATCTTGTCGACCACCTGCTCCTGCATCTCCTCCACGGAGGCGCCGGGCCACAGCACCTGCACCACCATGACGCGGAAGGTGAAGTCCGGGTCCTCCCTCTGGCCCAGCGTAAAGAATGCGTAACCGCCGGCAGCGAGGAGCAGGACAATCAGGAACGCGGCGAAGTTGCCGTGCGCGATGGCCCAGGCGGAGAGATTGAACCGACCTGAACCGGGGTCGGACCCCTCGCCTCTACTGTCGAGCGGAGATGAAGCGTCTTCGCGAGGGGGCAGACCAAGGCTTCCGTCAGCGGGCATGGGGCGGCTCCGTGCAGAGGGGTCAGACCCCTCGTCTCCGACGTTTCGATTGGAACTTTCGGTTTGTGCGCGAGGGGCCTCGCCCCTTCTGCTATCAGCTCGACTTGGCCGTTCGCTCGCCGGGCAGGCGGACCCGCATGCCGTCACGCAGGAACTGAACACCGGCGGTGACCACCATGTCGCCTGCTTTGATGCCACCCGAGACCTTGACGCCATCGTTCGCGGTGCCGGCGACGGTGACGGGCGTGCGGCGCACCGTCCTCTTCTCGGCGTCCACCACGAACACCACTGGCGTGCCCTCGGCCTCGGTCAGGGCGGTGAGCGGCACCACCATGGCCGGGCCTTCGCCATCGATGCGGATGGCGACCGTGGCCGTCATCCCAAGCCGCATGGCCTGCGGAGGATGGCCGACTGCCACGCGCACGGCGTAGGTGCGGGAGGCCGGATCGGCCTGGCCGGCGATCTCGCGGATGCGGCCCTCGGCGCTCTTGTCCGGTCCCGCCCAGAGCGCGACGGCGGCACCCTGGCCCACCGCGAGGCGGCCCGCGTCCTGCTCGGGGACACCGATGGCCACCTCGACCTCGCCGGATTCCGCCAGGGCAATCACGGCCTGTCCGGCGCTCACCACCTGGCCCGGCTCGCCCATCACGGCAGTGACGATACCTGCCTTGTCGGCCTTCAGCGTGGCGTAGCCGGTGGCGTTGGCGGCCTGACGCAGCTGCGCCTCGGCCGATTCGAGCCCGGCGACTGCCGCATCGAAATCGTTGCGCCGGATGTCGTAGCTCGCCTGGGAGATGAACTGCTTCTCCAGGAGGGGCTTGGCGCGCTCCAGGTTGTCGCGTGTCACGTCGCGGCGCGTCCGCGCCGAGGCAACCGCCGCGCGCGCACTGTTCTCGGCGAGCCTGAAATCCGTATCGTCGAGCCGGGCGATCACCTGCCCGACCTTCACGCGGTCGCCGACGCTGACGGCGCGCTCCACGATCTTGCCGCTCACGCGGAAGCCAATGTTGCTCTCGATGCGCGGGCGCACGACCCCGGAATAGGCGAGCGTGCGACCCTGGGGCGCGATGGAGACGGTGGCGACCTTCACGGGCCGCACCACCTCCTTCTCCTCGTTGGCCGCCTCGCCCTTGCAGCCGGCAACGGCGACAACCAGCCCAACGAGGGCGAAACGACGGGCCAGGCCTCGCCATCTCGTTCCTCCCCGCAGAGAGGCAAGGCGAGTGGCAGGCCTGGCGGCAGCGGTGCTCATGATCGTTGTTCCATGCCAGTGCGCCTTTGGCGGCGCTTGTTGCAGGCAATGTAAGCTCGGCTTACATAGACTGGCAGGAGCGACATTGCAAAGTGTTAGCGCCGCTAACTTTTCAATTCCTCGTGAAACGGCCATGGTGAAGCCATGACGATGATCAAGCGCAAGACAGACAAGAAAGCCGGTAAGGCGGAGCGCAGGGCGCCCTACCATCACGGCGACCTGCGCGAGGCGTTGATTGCTGCAACGCGCCGGCTCGTCATGGAGCGGGGGGCGGAGAACTTCACGCTGGCCGATGCCTGCCGCGTCGCCGGCGTCACCACCGCGGCGCCCTACCGCCACTTCCGCAGCAAGCAGGAAGTGCTGGAGGAGATCGCCTCGCGCGGTTTCGAGGAGCTGCGCGTCAGGGCCATGACCGTCATTGCCGAGAAGGGACCGGGAACGCTGGAGGCGATCGTCGCCATGGGCCAGGCCTATGTGGCCTTCGCCCTCAACGAGACCGCGGTGTTCCGCCTGATGTTCGGGCAGGAGCCGTCGCTCAAGAAGGCCGAGCACGTGGCCGGCACCGGGCAGGACTGCTTCTCGCACCTGATCGAGCAGATCGCGCTCTACTGCCAGAGGAACCGCGTGCGCGGCGACGCCCTGGAGATCGCGCTGAGGTTGTGGACCTTCGTCCACGGCGCCGCCTCGCTGCAGATCGACCAGGATTACCTCGTGATTGCCCCCGACCTCGACGTGAACCGCCTGATCGCCGACGCCACCCCTGGCCTGCTCGGCGCCGCACCGCGCTCCCGCAAGCGCTGAGCCCGGCCCGACGCTGCGGGGGCAAGCCGCCGCAGACGGCGTCACTGGCTGAGGATGAACACTCCGTTAGTCACGAACAGGAGCAGAGCGAAGGCTGCAAGCAGCCCACCTTTCGCCGGGACATCGGAGGTCGCGAAGGGGAGGAAGACCAGCAGCATGTGCGCCAGCGTCGCGCCGGAGCTGAACAGCAGGCACTCGTAGGGGTAAACGACGAAGAAGAACGTCCCGCGCAGAAGGGAGTAGCCCAGGAGGCCCAGGAGGATGCTGGTGTGGGCGGAAAGACGCCCCGTGCGGTAGTGCGGCAGCACGCTCGCCACCACCATTGCCACGAACAGGACAACGAGGGCAGTCGTGACGGGCGAGGCGAAGTAGTTCGCCAGCACCGGGGCGAAATACTTGTTGGCGGGCCAGTTGGGAAATACGACGGACAACTCCGGCGTGGGCGCCGCGATGTTGAAGAACAGCCAGTTCACCAGGAAGTAGTAGACCGCCCAGCCGTCGAACTTGTTGATGGCGATGTAGTACATCAGCATGCTGACGTGGGAGGCGCCCTCAGGATCGGTACTGGCCGGCACCAGGTAGCCGTTGACGACGCGGTCCAGAAAGAGGAGCGCCACGGGCGGTGTCAGCGCATGCCAGACGATCCAGCCGAACCGGCGCCAGAGGTGGCGTACCTCCGAGCCGCGCCGCAGCACCACGTCGATTGCCGGAATGACCACCAGGAAGCCGGCCACGATCTCGTTGAGGCAGGCAGCGAGCAGGACCGCCGTCAGCAGCAGGGCGCCGCGCAGGGTCCACCGTTCCCGCAGGTGCAGGTAGATGGAGATATAGAACGTGCTCAGCGTGGCGGTGACGATCTTGGATTCCTCGATGCTGGAGAAGTACCAGACCCCGAGGGACGCCGCGTAGACGGCGCCGAAAAGGGCGACGTAGCGGCGCGGCACGACCGCCGCAAAAGCCCACATGGCGGCCCACGCGCCGGCCGCGCCGACGGCGGCGAACAGGGCCTTCAGCAGGCTCGACGGCGAGATCCAGTGGGTCAGCGGGGCCACGAGCTTCAACCAGCCCAACTCAAGGACGACCGTGGTGGGGTGGAAGCGGGCGATGCGGCCGGCCGCCTCGCCGCGGGCGAGCCAGGCATAGAGCGGTGCGTCGGACCCGAAGTGGATGGTGGCGTTGCCGGCTTCCAGGAGCAGCGCCGAGACCCAGTAGATGCAGAAGGCCGCCAGCGGCACCGCCGCCAGATCGGCCCACGCGCCCACCCGGCGCAGCAACCCGGCGCTCCGGCCGCGCGGCTCGGCGTCGTCGGCAATCGTCGCTCTCATGTAGGACATCGCGCCGCTGTCCTCCCCCTGTGTCGGCAACGCCGCGCAATGCGATGAGGCGCCCGCAACCGTGAACGCGGGCTGAACGGGCCGGAGCCAGTATCAGACCCTCTGGGTCCCGTACACCGGCAGGGATGCGAGCAGGCGCTCCAGCGTGGCGACTGTGGAGCGGTCGATGCGGCCGTCCACCCGCTCGGGCCGGAAATGACGCTGGAGGGCGGTCACGACCAGCTCGGTGCGCTGGTCGATCACGCCGGTGGGCTCGATGCCGTAGCCGTAGCGGCGCAGCGCCACCTGGAAGGCGGCGATGCGGGGCTCGGCGGCGCCGAGACCCAGGCCGTCGTCGCCGTCGACAAGCGGCGCCGGCGCGACCCAGTGGCCGATGCCGGCGCGCGCGAGCCTCTCCCAGGGAAACTTCTCGCCGGGATCGCGCTTGCGCGCCGGCGCCACGTCGGAGTGGGCGAGCACGCGCTCCGGCCCGATGCGACGGCGCGCGACGATATCCCGGCCGAGCCGCTCCACCGCCTGCATCTGGATCTCGGGAAAGTCGGGATACCCGAAGGCGTGGCCGGGGTTGTGGATCTCGATGCCGATGGAGGCGGAGTTGATGTCGGTCTCGCCGTCCCAGAAGGACTCGCCGGCGTGCCAGGCGCGCAGGTCCTCGCAGACCATCTGGGTGATGCGCCCGTCCTCGTCGATGCCGTAGTGGCAGGAGACGCCGCTGCCATCGCGGGTGAGCCAGTCGATGGCCTTCGCCATGCTCTCGAGCCCCGTGTAGTGCAGCAGCAGGATGGTGGGGGCGAGGCCGTCGCGGCGCGGCTCGACGTTCGGCGAGGGCTGCACCGCATCGACGAGGGCGCTGTCCGGGGTGACGATGGAGGCGATCACAGACCGCGCTCCTTGGCGATCACATCGTAGGCGGCGTTGATGGCGGCGAGCTTGCGGGTGGCGATCTCCACGAACTCGGCCGGAACGCCGCGGCCCATCAGCTTGTCGGGGTGGTTGTCGGCTACCAGCTTGCGGTACTGCCGCTTGATCTCCTCGTCGGTGGCCTGCGGGGTGAGCCGCAGGGCGTCGTAGGGGTTGCCGTGGTCGACGACGAAGCGGGCACGGAAGAATTGGAACTCGCTGGGCGAGAAGCCGAAGCGGCGGGCCACCTCGGCCAGGAACGCATCCTCGTCGGGGTGCAGGGCGCCGTCCACCGCGGCCACGTACATGAGGCCCTCCAGCACGTCCTGCAGGAGCTTCTTGTTGTCCTTCAGCAGCCTCGCGATCTCGTCGGCGTACGTCTCGTAGCCGGCGACATCCTGCTGGGCGAGGTTGAACACGCGCTTGACATTGCGCTCCTCCTCGGGCCGCGTCTGGAACACCTGTCTGAAGGCCTGCATCTCCAGTGGAGAGACGACGCCGTCGACCCTGGCCATCTTGGCGCTCAGCGCAATGACGGCGATGGTGAAGGCGATGTCGTTCTGGGGCTCGACGGAGCGGTCGAGACCGAACACGCGAGCCAGCTCGCCGAGGAAGCCGCCGCCCGCATCCCCGACAGCGCTAGCAAGCCCCGAGATCTTCTGCCAGACCGTCATGCCTGATCGCTAATCCCGAGTGCGCAGGGAATGTCAAGGAACGTTCCTGTAACCTCCGAGACATTCCAGAATGCACGGTCTGGGTCGTACCCGCGGCCCTGGCCCTTCACCGTATCGCCTCACCCGGCGCGTAGGCGTGGATGGCGAGGGCGTGCACGTTGGCGGCGAGCTGGTCGGCCAGCACCTCGTTGACGAGACGGTGGCGGGCGAGCCGGGACTTGCCGGCAAACTCGGGCGAGACGACGAGCACACGGAAATGGCTCTCGCCGTCCCGTGCCTGGGCGCTGTGCCCGGCGTGCTGGTGCGACTCGTCGACGATTTCGAGGCGGGTGGGGCGGAGGGCCTGCTCCAGGCGCTGCCGGATGGTTGCGGCAACCGACATGTGCGATCTCGCCTCCTCTACTATCAGCTCACGGCGCTCTCAAGTCAATAGCGGGGCAGTTATAGCAGGTGCGCTACGGACTCTACAGACTGGACCGGGGGGCTCGGCTAGAAGCTTGTGCCTCGACCGGCCAACGCCCATACTCACAACGTGATGAAGCTCGACTCGAAATATTTCGACTCGATCCGCGCCAAGCCGGCGGGGGAGGAGGCAGCGCGTCCGGCCGGTCCCGCCTGCCAGTGGAAGGGCTGCCAGGACGTGGGCATCTACAGGGCCCCGGTGGGCCGCGGCCATGAGGGCAAGTACTACCTGTTCTGCCTGGAGCACGTGCGTCAATTCAACGCCTCATACAACTACTTCGAGGGCTGGAGCACGGCCCAGGTGGAGGCGTTCCAGAAGGATGCCGTGATCGGTCACCGTCCCACCTGGAAGACAGGCACGTCCGCCGAGGTGCCGGGCTATCGGCACCGGGGGGCAGGGGCCGGATTCTCCGGCACTTTTGGCGATCCGCACGGGTTTCTCAGCGGCAAGCTGAGCCGCGACCAGGCGGAGCCGGCGCGGCGACTTAAGCCGCTGGAGCGCAAGGCGCTGGAGGCGCTCAGCCTCGACGAGGGCGCCGACCGCCAACGGATCAAGGCCCGCTTCAAGGAGCTGGTGAAGCGGCATCACCCCGACGCCAACGGGGGTGACAAACGGTCCGAGAACAAGTTGCGAGAAATCATCCAAGCCTATAACTATCTCAAGCAGGCGGGCCTCGTCTGAAGTCCCTCTTCCGAGGCCCATGGCAGTGGTCCGCCGCAGCGAATACAGAGTTCATCTTGGCCGATCCGGTGCAGCAGCTGTGGCTGGCGCCGGCAGCAACTTCCGGAAATGATGGATATGCCCGCCCAAGCCCAAGCCGGGGTTCCCGGCATGCCGGACATGAAGGTGTCCGTCCGCCAGCTCTTCGGCATCGACGCCGACCTCGAGGTGCCGGCCTACTCCAAGCCGACCGACCACGTCCCCGACGTGGATAACGATTACGTCTTCAACCGCGACGTGACGCTGGCGATCCTGGCCGGGTTCAAGTTCAACCGGCGCGTCATGATCCAGGGCTATCACGGCACCGGCAAGTCCACGCACGTCGAGCAGGTGGCCGCGCGGCTCAACTGGCCGTGCGTGCGCATCAACCTCGACAGCCATGTGAGCCGCATCGACCTGATCGGCAAGGACGCCATCGTCCTCAAGGACGGCAAGCAGGTGACGGAATTCAAGGAGGGCATGCTGCCCTACTGCCTGCAGTCCAACACCGCGCTCTGCTTCGACGAGTACGACGCCGGCCGCCCCGACGTGATGTTCGTGATCCAGCGCGTGCTGGAGCAGTCGGGCCGGCTGACCCTGCTCGACCAGTCCAAGGTGATCCGGCCGCATCCGGCGTTCCGCCTGTTCTCCACCACCAACACGGTGGGGCTGGGCGATACCTCGGGCCTGTATCACGGCACGCAGCAGCTCAACCAGGGCCAGATGGACCGCTGGTCGATCGTGGCCACGCTGAATTATCTGCCGCACGACGAGGAGACGCGCATCGTGCTGGCCAAGGCCAAGAGCTTCGGCAAGAGCGAGGCCAAGCGCAAGGTGGTCTCCAACATGGTGCGGGTGGCGGACCTCACGCGGTCGGCCTTCATCAACGGCGACCTCTCCACGGTCATGAGCCCGCGCACGGTGCTGACCTGGGCCGAGAACGCGGAGATCTTCAACGACATCGGCTTCGCTTTCCGGCTGACGTTCGTCAACAAGTGCGACGAGCTGGAGCGTCCGCTGGTGGCTGAATTCTACCAGCGCTGCTTCGGCGAGGAGCTGCCCGAGAGCGCGGCCAACGTGGCGCTGTCGTGAAATTGGTCGCGAATGGCGAATGGTGAGTGGCGAATGGGGGACGCCTGCCATTCGCGATTGGCCATTCGCCATTCGCCCATTCGATAGTGTGAAGGTCACATGGCCTCCAGCCCCAAACACAAGGAGAGCCCGGCGGAGCCCTTCAAGCGGGTGCTGGGGCTCGCCGTGCGCGCCATCGCCGGCGACGGCGAGATGCAGGTCAACTACGCGCCGGGCAAGCCGGAGCTCGATGGCAAGACCGTGCAGCTGCCGGAGCCGTCGCGCCTGCCGTCGCTGAAGGAGATCGCGGTGATCCGCGGCTGGGCGGACAGCCTCGCCCTGACGGCAGGCTGTCACGATGCCAAGCTGCATGCCAGGCTCGCGCCCCGCTCCGGTCCCGCCAAGACCGTGTTCGAGGCCGTGGAGCGGGCGCGCATCGAGGCGCTCGGCGCCAACCGCATGCCGGGCATGGCGGCCAACCTGACGGCGCGGGTCGAGGACCAGTACGGGCATGGCCGCTATGCAGAGATCACGGAGCGGGCCGATGCGCCGCTGGAGGATGCGCTGGCGCTGATTGTGCGCGAGCAGCTCACCGGCGCGGCCCCGCCGAAGACGGCCAGGGCCATGGTGGACCTGTGGCGGCCCTGGATCGAGGAGCGGGCCGGGCGCACGCTGTCCCAGCTCAACCGGTTCGCCGAGGACCAGGCCGCCTTCGGCCAGGTCATGCGCGACGTGCTCAAGTCGTTCGACCTGTCCGACGAGCTCAGCGAGGGCGAGCGCGAGGAAGGCGACGACGAGCAGCAGGACGAGGGCGAGCAGCAGTCCGAGCAGGCCGACGAGGGCCAGGAATCCCAGGAGCAGGAGTCGAGCGAGGAGCAGCGCGGCGAGGGCGAGGAGGGCGAGCCCGTCGAGTCGACGCAGGAGGCCGACATCGACCAGCAGGACGCCGACGCCGACTTCGAGGAGGTGACCGACGCGCGCCAGCGCCGGCCCAACATCAACGTCCTCGATAGCCCCGAGGCCTTCGGCTACAAGGTCTACAGCCGCCAGCACGACGAGGAGATCGCCGCGGAGGACCTGTCGACGCCGGACGAGTTGGAGCGGCTCAGGTCTTTCCTCGACAAGGAGCTGCGGCACCTGCAGGGCGCGGTGGGGCGCCTCGCCAACAAGCTGCAGCGCAAGCTGATGGCGCAGCAGAGCCGGGCGTGGGACTTCGACCTGGAGGAGGGCATACTCGACACGGCGCGGCTGACGCGCGTCGTCATCGACCCGATGCACGCGCTGTCCTTTAAGCAGGAGCGCGACGCCACCTTCAAGGACACGGTGGTGACGCTGCTGCTCGACAACTCGGGCAGCATGCGGGGGCGACCGATCATGGTGGCGGCGTGCTGCGCCGACATCCTCGCCCGCACCCTGGAGCGGTGCGGCGTGAAGGTCGAGATCCTGGGCTTCACCACCAAGGCCTGGAAGGGCGGCCAGGCGCGCGAGGCCTGGCTGGCCGCCGGCAAGCCGGCCAATCCGGGCCGTCTCAACGACCTGCGCCACATCGTCTACAAGTCGGCGGACTCCCCGTGGCGGCGCGCCAAGCGCTCGCTGGCCCTGATGATGCGCGAGGGTCTGCTCAAGGAGAACATCGACGGCGAGGCGCTGGCCTGGGCGCACCGCCGGCTGCAGGCGCGCCCGGAGCGGCGGCGCATCCTGATGATGATCTCCGACGGTGCGCCGGTAGACGATTCCACGCTGTCGGTGAACACCGGCAATTACCTGGAGATGCATCTGCGCCAGGTGATCGAGGAGATCGAGACGCGCTCGCCCGTCGAGTTGATCGCCATCGGCATCGGCCACGACGTGACGCGCTACTACCGGCGCGCTGTGACGATCACCGATCCGGCCGAGCTCGCCGGCGCCATGACCGACAAGCTGTGCGAGCTGTTCGCCGAGGACGTGCCGGAGGCGCCCAGGCGGCCGGCTTCCGGCCCGCGCCGCAAGCTGCATTGAGTCGAGCCCGCAGGGCATGCTTAAGCTTTGCCGTGTTTCGCGACTACGTTGTTTTGACAATTGGCCGATACTCTCGCCGCGCACAGCAGGACCCTGACAGAACATGACGAACGCGTTTCGCGCCGGTGCCCTGACGCGCCGCACGCTCCTCGGCGGCCTTGCAGCAACCGCATGCTCGGGCCGCCTCGCCGCAGACGAGAAGGGGCCGAGCACCCTTCTCCCCGGGCCCCGGGCCATCGAGATCTCGGCCAAGCCGCTCACCTCTTTCCAGTCCAGCCGGCCGGACAACAAGCTGTTCGGCGACCTGGAGTATCGCGGCGGGCTGGTGCTGTCCTCGGCCGAGGAGCACTTCGGCGGCTGGTCGGGCCTGGTGATGGACGGCGACGGCAGGCGGCTGGTGTCGATCTCCGACGAGGGGGCGTGGCTCTCGGCCAGCGTGGAATATGCCGGCAAGGCGCCGACGGGCCTGGTGCGGGCGACCATCGGCCCGCTGCTGGCCCTGCGCGGGCGGCCATTGCGGGAGAAGGTGGACCAGGATGCCGAGTCGCTCGCACTGCTGGAGGGCACGCTCGACAGGGGCACCCTGCTGATCGGCTTCGAGCGCAAGCATCGCATCGCGCGCTGCCCGGTCCGTAACGGCGAGGTACAGGCGCCCACCGAGCACCTGCGCCTGCCCCCGGAGGCGGGGCGCATGCCGGCCAATCAGGGGCTGGAGGCGGTGACGGTGATCCAGGCGGGTCCGCTCATGGGCTCGGTGGTGGCGTTCGCCGAGAGATACACGCGGGGCAGCGGCTATCACACGGGCTGGGTGTGGGTGAACGGTCAGCCGCAGCGCATCCAGCTCCGCGACATCGACGGGTTCAACATCACCGACGCCGCGGGCCTGCCGGACGGCGGGCTCCTGGTGCTGGAGCGCTTTTTCCGCTGGAGCACCGGGGTGAAGATGCGCATCCGGCGCTTGGCTGCGGCGGAAATCAAGCCGGGCGCCAGGCTCGATGGGCATGTGGTGCTCGAGTGCGACCAGACCTACGAGATCGACAACATGGAAGGTGTCGCCGTGCACCGCGGCGCGCGCGGCGAGACCGTCGTGAGCCTGATCTCGGACAACAACTTCAACCGCTTCCTGCAGCGGACGGTGTTTCTGCAGTTCACGCTGGTCGAGTGACGAGGCGATGGGGTCAGACCCCTCGTCTCGACGTTGCGATCAAAACTCAAGCTTGGAGACGAGGGGTCTGACCCCTACGCTGGCGGCTCGGCCTGGGCCTTGCGCACCTGGCGCTTCAGCTTCTGGCAGCGGTCCGACAGGGCATCGTCCTTCGCCTTCAGGAGGAAGGCGTCCAGGCCGCCCGTACGCTCCACCGTCCTGAGGGCGTTGGCGCTGATGCGCAGGCGCACACGGCGCTGCAGGGCGTCGCTGATGAGGGTGACATCGACAAGATTCGGCCGGAACGTCCGCTTGGTCTTGTTCTCGGCGTGGCTGCGCAGCTGGCCCGACATGGGACCCTTGCCCGTCAGCTCGCAACGGCGTGTCATTCGGGAGACGTCCTTGGGAAATGCGCGCTTTGGGCGCGGTGATCGACTGGGCGCCGTTCTATACAAGAAGGCCGCCACGTCAAGGCTCAGTGCTGGCTTGCGTGCCCGTTACGGTATTCTTTACCGGTCCCGCAATAGCGTGCGCAAGACACAGAATTGACGCAAACCCCGTTAGCGTACCTCCCACGAGTGGCGATTGCACAGCGTCGCCGAAGGCGTGTAAAGGCTGCCGCATGAAGCGCGTGGTGCCTATTGTTGCGGGTCTTGCGGCCTTCGTCGCAGGCGGGGGTGTCGGATCGGGCGAGGCGGGGCCGTGGCCGGCCACCATCCGCGCGGCCTATGAGGTGAATTTCAACGGCTTCAACGTCGGCACCTTCGAGTTCCAGGCCAACACCGAGGACGACAGCTATTCTCTGACAGGCAGCGCGCACCTGACGCTGCTGCTCGGCGCCTTCACCTGGATCGGCGAGACCCGCGCCTTCGGCCTGATTACGAACCAGGCGCCCAACCCGGCTGCCTTCTCGTTCGACTTCAAGGCCAACAGCAAGACTGGCTCCACCAAGGTGGATTTCGGCGACGGCACCGTGCTGGGCGTAAAGCACAGCCCGCCGCTGACGCCCAAGCCCGACATCGTGCCGCTGCGCGAGCAGCACCTGAAAGGCGTGCTCGACCCGCTCAGCGCCATCATGGTTGTGGCGAACTACTCCAACGCCGATCCGTGCGACCGCCGTCTGCCGATCTTCGACGGTAAGGAGCGCTTCGACCTTGTGCTCAGCTACAAGGGCGAGGTGAAGGTGAACGAGCAGCAGCCCAGCGGACAGCCGGCCATCGCCCACGTCTGCCGCGTGAAATACCGGCCGATCGCCGGGCACAAGGCCGACGCCGAGAGCTCGTATCTGGCGACGACCGATGCGATCGAGGTCTCGCTGCGGCCGATCCCCAGCGCCAACGTCCTGGTGCCCTACCAGATCACCATTCCCACCATGCTCGGCTATGCCACCATCGTCGCGAAGCGGGTGGAAATCCAGTCGCCCGGCCTGCCGCAGATCGCGCTGCTGCATTGAGGCTGGCGCGGTGAGCACGAGCGGGCTCTACTGCCCAGGCGGCGCGTCAGGGCACGGGTGCGACAGCGCGGCGGAAACCGGCTCCCGCCGTGGCGGCTTTTTGGGCACAAGCTCTTGATCTTGCCGCATCGCTCTGCAATGCCTCGGGCCGGACGATCCCAAAGGGCCTCTATATGACCCGCCATATCGGACATCGCATCCGCAACGTGACCGCCGTGCTGGGCCCGACCAACACGGGCAAGACGCACCTGGCGATCGAGCGCATGCTGGGCCACCAGTCGGGCCTCATTGGCCTGCCGCTGCGCCTCTTGGCGCGTGAGGTCTATGACAAGATCGTTGCCCGCGTCGGCGCCGAGGCGGTGGCGCTCGTGACCGGCGAGGAGAAAATCAAGCCGGAGCGGCCGCGCTACTACGTGTGCACCGTGGAGGCGATGCCGCGCGAGGTGGACGTAGACTTCCTCGCCGTCGACGAGGTGCAGCTCGCCGCCGACCCCGAGCGCGGGCATGTCTTCACGGACCGTCTGCTGCATGCGCGCGGGCGGGAGGAGACGCTGCTGCTCGGCGCCCAGACCATGCGCCAGGCCATCTCCGACCTGATCCCCGGCGCCAATTTCATCTCCCGGCCGCGGCTCTCCAAGCTCGGCTATGCGGGGCAGAAGAAGATCACGCGGCTGCCGTCGCGCTCGGCGGTGGTGGCGTTCTCGGCCGCGGAGGTCTATGCCGTCGCCGAGCTGATGCGGCGCCAGCGCGGCGGGGCCGCGGTCGTGCTGGGCGCGCTGAGCCCGCGCACGCGCAACGCCCAGGTGGCGCTCTACCAGTCGGGCGACGTGGATTTCCTGGTGGCCACCGATGCCATCGGCATGGGGCTCAACCTGGACGTCGACCACGTGGCCTTCGCCGGCGTGCGCAAGTTCGACGGTCAGGTGCACCGCGACCTGACGCCGGCGGAGCTGGCGCAGATCGCAGGCCGCGCAGGGCGCCACATGAACGACGGCACCTTCGGCGTCACCGGCACGGTGGAACCCTTCGCCACCGACATCGTCGAGCGGCTGGAGACGCACACCTTCGACAACGTGAAGTCGCTGCAGTGGCGCAGCCGCGATCTCGACTTCTCCTCGCTGGATAGACTGCGCGACAGCCTGCGCCGCGCTCCCGACGAGCCGCGTCTTGCCAGGGCGCGCATGGCCGACGACACGATCGCGCTGGAGAACGTCAGCGCCGATCCCAATGCGGCTGCCCTGGCGACCAACCCCGAGGCGGTGGCGCGCCTGTGGGACGTGTGCCAGGTGCCCGACTATCGCAAGATCTCGGCGCAGGACCATTCCGAGCTGGTGGGCACGCTCTACAAGTTCCTGATGGGGCCGACCGGGCACATCCCGGTGGACTGGTTCGCCAGCCAAGTGGCGTTCGCCGACCGCACCGACGGGGACATCGACACGCTGGCCACCCGCATCGCCCACATCCGCACCTGGACCTTCGTGTCCAACCGCGCCGACTGGCTGGACGACCCCGAGCACTGGCAGGGCCGCACGCGGGCCATCGAGGACGCTCTGTCGGATGCGCTGCATGAGTGCCTAACCCAGCGGTTCATCGACCGGCGCACCAGCGCCCTGATGCGCGGCTTGAAGGACAAGGACGACCTGGTGGCCGACATCGCCCAGGACGGCGCGGTGCAGGTCGCCAATCATTACGTGGGCCGCCTGCAGGGCTTCCGGTTCTTCCCGGATACCGAGGCCGAGGGCATCCACGGCAAGGCCGCCCGCAGCGCCGCCACGCATGTGCTGGCCAAGGAGCTCGCCATGCGTGCGCGCCGTGTGTCCGCGGCGAAGAACGACGCCTTCAAGCTCCGGCGCGGGCAGATCCTCTGGCGCGACGAGGAGGTGGGGCGGTTGGAGGCGGGCGACGACCTCCTCAAGCCCATCGTGGTGCTGTCCGCCGACGACGCCATGAGCGCCGGCGACAAGGAGAAGGTGCAGGAGCGGCTGTCGGCCTGGGTGGCCGAGACCATCGCCGAGCGGCTCAAACCCCTAGTGGAGATCGCCAACGCCAAGGACCTCACGGGGCTCGCCCGCGGCATCGCCTTCCGGCTGAGCGAGGGAATGGGCGTGCTGCGGCGCGAGGCCGTGGCTGAGGAGATGCGCTCGCTCGACCAGCCGGCGCGGGCGCAGCTGCGCGGCTATGGCGTGCGGTTCGGGGCGTTCAACATCTACTTCCCGGCGATGCTCAAACCGGCCGCCATCGAGATGTCGTTCGCCTTGTGGCTGCTGAAGCAGGGCGCCCAGAGCGGGCTCGATCCGGCCAACCCGCCGGCGCTGCCGCGGCCGGGTCTGACCTCGGTGGTAATCGATCCGGCCCTGCCGGAGGCGTTCTATCACGTGGCCGGGTTCCATCCGTGCGGGACGCGGGCGGTCCGGATCGACATCCTGGAGAGACTGGCGGACCAGATCCGGCCGCTGGTGGCGTGGCGCCCGGACCCGGCCAATCCAAGTCAGCCGCCCAAGGGGGCGACGGGCGACGGCGGCTTCCGCGTGACGCCGGACATGATGTCGATCCTCGGCTGCTCCTCATCCGACATGGGCGAGATCCTGCATAAGCTGGGTTTCCGGCTCGAGCGGGTGCCGGCGGCCCGGAACGAGGAGAATGGCGCCGCGGAGGCGGGTGAGACGCCGGCGGCGGAGGGCGGAGCGGCGGTCGTGGCGACCTCCCCCGCGGAGACGGAGTCCTCCCTGGTGCCTGAGAGCGGCAGTGCAGCCGAGGCAGACGGCGCGGCAGCCGAGCCGCTGAGCGAGTCGGCTGCGCCCGCGGCCGATGGCGTCGTCGCCCAGGCCGCACCAGTCGAGGCCGCACCAGTCGAGGCCGCACCGGTCGAGGCGGCCCTGGCCGAGGTGGTCATGGCCGAGGTGGTCATGGCCGAGGTGGTCATGGCGCCGCTGGCGGACGAGGTCATCCAGGCCCCACCGGGCGACCCTGTCGATGCCCCTGTCCCAGCTGCAACCGAGGCCGAAAAGGCCTCCGAGAAAGCGCAGAGAAAGGCGACAGCCGAGCCCAGGCTCGACGAGATCTGGCGGCCCCGCCGCCAGGGCCGGCACCAGGATCGGGATCGGGCGCGGCGGCGCTTCGCCGGATCGGGCGAGCCGGCCAAGAAGGACGATGCCCACCCCCGCAGGGGCGGCAAGGAAGGCCGGGCGCCCGGCGACGGTCGCCAGAAGGACGGTCGGCAGCACAAGCGGCCTGACCGGCCCGACCACCGGCCCGAGCATCGACCTGACCGCCCTGACCGCCACGATCGCCGCCAGGGCCACGGAGGGGGGCGCCGGGACGAGCGTCCGCAGCGGCAGCTTCGCCATTCGGCTTCGCCGGCTCCCAAGGCCGGTGTCGACCCGGATTCGCCGTTCGCGGCATTGAGCTCGCTCAAGGCGGCTCTGGAGAAGCGGGGCCAGGAATGAGGACCGGGGTCAGGCGCCTTGCATCGACCACCTGATCGAGGCCAGGGTTGAGGCCCAGGGTTGAGGCAGGGGGTCCGAGCCGGATGCTAGTTTGAACAGTTGAAGCCAGCGGCCCGATCCCGCATGACCGAGAAGCCGAACGCATCGCAGCAACGGCTCGATCGTTGGCTGTGGTTTGCGCGGCTCATGAAATCCCGCACGTTGGCGGCCGAGTTGGTCGGCAGCGGCAAGGTGCGGGTGAACCGCGTTCGCGTCGTCAAGCCCAGCCACCTGCTGCGCGAGGGGGATGTGCTCACCATCGCGCTCCGCGGCGGGGTCCGTGTCGTTGAGGTGCTGGGCCTCGGGGAGCGGCGTGGGCCGCCGCAGGAGGCTCGGCTGCTCTATCGGGCGGTGGACACCGGCGAGCCCACCCGGCCGTCCCAGGGACCCTCTATGGCCCTGGGCGGCGCCCCCAAGCGGAGCGCCGGGTCCGGCCGTTCGTAAGCTCCCGGAGCCCCTGCGCCTGCTCCGCGTCGCCTGACGCGCACGGCAACCGCGAGTCGGCGGCCGTGGGCCACTTGCGCCTTGCGGCAGAAGCCCAATCTATGGCACCAGAATGCGCTCCAACAGCGGGCGCCGCAGTGCGAGGGCCTCGGGAACAGGCATGACCTACATCGTCAACGAGAACTGCATCAAGTGCAAATTCACCGACTGCGTGGAGGTTTGTCCGGTCGATTGTTTTTACGAGGGCGCCAACATGCTCGTCATTCACCCTGACGAGTGCATCGATTGCGGCGTCTGCGAGCCGGAATGCCCGGTGGACGCAATAAAACCTGACACCGAGCGCGGTCTGGAGAAGTGGCTGGAGCTCAATCGCGAGTATTGTGACAAGTGGCCAAATATTACATCGAAGAAAGCCGCGCCTGCCGATGCGGATGCGTTCCGCGACGAAAAGGACAAGTTTGACAAGTATTTCAACCCGGAGCCTGGGTCGGGAGATTAGCGCCACCGGCGCAGATCGATCCCTTGCTGCACGCGGTGGTTGCATGGATTATTGCTGCACTTTATCTGACAAGCTTAAGCATTTCTTCGATTGCGAGCTGCGAAACGGCCACACCCGGCTTCAAGAGCAACGAAAATTATGTTATGGTTCTTAAGCGTGGTTTCTGGGTGCGAGCAGGTCTCAAGCAAACGGTCGCAGCCGAGGCGATTCTCCCACTGCGTGCATAGGCGTTTGAGTTGCCACCAGCAGGGCATCCAGACGTCGGCGGTTGGTGGGCAGCCAAAGGGTGAATGCCAGCAGGTGGGTCGCCGCGAATGGCCTTCCTGCCGGCGACGGCAGCAGCGGGAGCGTCGACCTAGGGTCGGCGGGGGCGCCCGGCTGTTCCCGACTCCGGCGTCGGCTGGTCCGAGGGTGGTCCGACCTGTGCGCCAAATGTAGAGTGAGAACGACATGGCACAAAAAACGGCCCCGACCAAAGTTGGGAATAAGAAGGCAGCCAAGAAGGCTCCCGACCGAAAGGCTCACCACGCCGCCCCTGCCAGGTCCGTCAAGGCCAAGCCCAAGCCCAAGGCCGCCCCGCCCAAGGCTCCGGTCCAGCACGCCGCCAAGTCCGCTTCAGCGCGCCCGCAGGCCCAGAAGGCTGCCTCGCACACCCCCAAGGCCGCCCCGCGCTCCGCGTCCGCCTCGCATAAGGCTCCCTTGAAGGAGGCCGCGAAGGCGCACGCGGCCCCGAAGCACGAGACCGCAAAGCCTGCGGCGGCTCCGAGCAGGGAGACGGCCAAGGCGCCGATCATGCCGCCGCCAGCCCGTCCCGCCGCGCCCAGCGCCGCGCGTGCCATCCCGGCGGCGGTTGCCAAGACGGCGAGCCAGAAGATCATTGCCCCGGCATCGCCGGCGGCCCAGCAGCCCGTTGCGGCTCCGCAGGCGACTACGGCGGCCCAGGCCCTGCAGCAGTCGGCTGCCGCGAAGGCCGCAGCTGCGGCTGCCGCCGCGGCCAAGAAGCCCGTGCACCAGCGGCACGGCTTCAAGGTGAGCGAGTGGATTGTCTACCCGGCGCACGGCGTCGGCCGCATCGTCGCCATCGACGAGCAGGAGATCGCCGGCATCTCGCTCGAGCTGTTCGTGATCACCTTCGAGAAGGACAAGATGACGCTACGGGTTCCGACCGGCAAGTCGGAGAGCGTGGGCATGCGCAAGCTCGCCGAGGAGCCGACGGTCAAGAAGGCCATCGAGACCCTCAAGGGCCGGGCGCGCGTCAAGCGCACCATGTGGAGCCGCCGCGCCCAGGAGTACGAGGCCAAGATCAATTCCGGCGACCTGATCTCCATCGCCGAGGTGGTGCGCGATCTCTACCGGTCGGAGAGCCAGCCCGAGCAGTCCTACTCCGAGCGGCAGCTCTATGAGGCCGCGCTCGACCGTATGGCGCGCGAGATTTCGGTGGTTGAGAAGCTCGACGAGCGCGGCGCGGTCCAGCGCATTACCGAGGTGCTGGCCAAGAGCGCCCGCGGCCGCGGCGTTGCCGCCGAGGCCGCCTGAGGCGGTAAGGCGGCGCCTGCCCGACAGACCAATGTGCAGCCGCCCGGTGCCGCTCGTCGGCCCCGGGCGGTTCGCTTTTCAGGGGCAGAATGGCCAGGCAGGCTGATCAGGTCTTCCTTGCAGAAGAGAGTGCCGCCGCCTGTCCCGGTGCCGCCCGTCGTGATACGGCGAACACCACCAAGCCGGCAAGCATGGTGAGGACGCCGGCCAGCGACTGCAGGGGCCGGTGGGTAATCAGGTAGTACATCATGAAACCGGTCACCAGCAGGAACACCACGGGCGTCAGCGGATAGGCCCAGACCCGATAGGGGCGCTTCAGCTCAGGCTGGGTCCACCGGAGGACGATGACGCCGAGCACCGCCAGGAAAGTGCACACCGTCAAGCTGAACTGGATGTAGTCGATGACGGCCTCGAAGCTCTGGGTGAAGAGCAGGACGGTGATGACGGCGAGCTGGAACAGGATCGCCGGTGTCGGCACGCCGGCCCGCGTGGTGCGGGCGAAGAAGCGCAGCCCCGGCAGATCCTCGCCGATGACCATGGTGACGCGCGGGCCGATCCAGACCATGGCGCTCACGGCCGAGACCAGTCCGATGCAGATGAGCGCGGCCGCCAGCCGCCCGCCGGCCTCGCCGAAGATGTGGGCGCCCGCGATCTGGGCTACGTTGAGCTGCCCCGCCATCTTGGCGATCGGCGTGGTGTAGAGAAACACGGCGTTCAAGGCCACGTAGAGCGTCAACACCACAAGCGTGGCGGTGAGGAGCGAGCGTGGCAGGGTGCGCTCCGGGTCGCGCACCTCGCCGATGATGTAGGTGGCGGCGTTCCAGCCCGAGTAGGAGTACATGACGAACACCAGGCTGATGGCAAACGGCGCGCTGAGGATATAGCCGAGGTCCTGCGCCGAGGGCGCAAACGAGATCGGCTGCGGTGTGCCGAAGGCGAAGCCGGCACCGATGAAGCCGGCGATCAGCACCACCTTGATGGCGGTGGAGACGTTCTGGAACAGGCTGCTCTGCCTGAGACCGCTCAGGTGCACGAGCGAGACGGTCCAGGCGAGCGCGAGGCCCAGCGCCAGCTCGCGGGTGGCGGCGGGAAGGCCTGCGAGGAGGTCCGGGAAGGCGCCGACGAAGTAGGTGCCGAAGGCCATCGCAGCGACCGCGATGGGTGCGGCGAAGCCGACGGTGGCGGAGATCCAACCCGCGAGGAAGCCGACGGCGGGGTGATAGATGCGGGAGAGGAAGTTGTACTCGCCCCCCGAGCGCGGCAGCGCCGCGGCGAGCTCCGCATAGGAGAGGGCACCGCACAATGCGGTGATGCCGCCCACCACCCAGAGCATGATGAGCGAGAACGCCGATGGGATGCCGCGCGCCTGGAAGCCGAGGCTGGTGAATACGCCGATGCCGATCATGTCGGCCACAGCGATGGCCGTGGCGGTGACGGCGGAGACCTTCGCAAGGTCGATGGAGCGTTGATCGCCCGGGGCTGTGCCAGTCTGGTCCGGCATGGTTGTCGCGTCCACTCCAATGGGCGTGCGGAGGAGGGCGTATCAGGCCATGCGGCGGTCAACAACGGGTTTCGGGCTCACGGGCGCATCTCCTCCGCCGCGCTGGCGCTCTATGGCCACTTTTGAAAAGTCTCCGGCGGATGTCTGCTTCCTGAGCCGCCGTCGGGCCGCGCCGGCGCTTCCAGCACCTCGATCGGCCCGCCGGCCGATGCCTCGATGACGGGGCTGCCGCCGCGCTGCTCGATCCAGCCGCGGACGCGCACGCTGCGGCCCTCCAGACCCCTCGGATTGCCGGCGTGGGCACCGAGCAGGCCGCTCTCATCACGGCGCAGCGAGACGGAGAAGCCGCGCCGCCAGTTGCGGTCGAAGTTCAGGTAGATGGTTTCGCGCACCTGGGCGACGCGGACGACCGTGCCGGCGACGACCTGGAAGGTCGCGCGGTAGCGCATGAGCTCGGCGGGGTTGTCCGCCGATCGAACCTGATAGGCCGCGCTGGCCCAGAGGCCTCGGCGCGCCTCGCGCGCGGGACGCTCTGCCGCGAGCAGGTCCGCGCTGCAGACGAGATCGCCTGTCGGCGCATAGGCGCGGCCATGACCCTGCTCGAGCATCGCGCCCTGCACCCAGCGCCGCTCGCCATCTCCCTCGATCACGAACGCCTGCGCCTGAACGCGCCCATAGCGATCGGTGCGCTCGTGCGCGAGCCGGAGCTCGATGGACCTGCCGAGCACGAGGGCGCGCAGAGCCTCCGTGGCAGCGGCTTCCGCCGGCCAGGCGCCCGGCTCCGCATCCACCTCCAGCGCGCGTGGCGCCAGCGCTCCCACCAGGCGCAGCTCCCTGCCGTCCTCGAGCATCACCGTCTCGCCGTCGAGAACGCGGGTCACTGAGTGCGTCGGACCAGGCTCCAGCCCGGCGCATGGCGGATCGGCCAGGGCGGGGACGCCGGTGGGTGCCACGATGGCCAAAGTGAAAGCTGCGTAGCGGGCGAGTATCGGCGCTGTTCGCGGCACGCGAGGACCTCCCGGCGACGTGCAGGCTATCCGCCGCCGGAAGTAGCGTGGGCGTGCTGCAAGTCAAGCCGGTGCTACTCGAGTTCCGCGATCAGCCGGGCCAGCAGTGTGGCGCGCGGCACCAGCGAGGAGACCAGGATGTGCTCCTCGTGCGTATGGGCGCCGCCGCCCATGACGCCCAGGCCGTCCAGGGTGGCGATGCCGAGGGCACCGGTGAAGTTGCCGTCGGAGCCGCCGCCGTGCTGGGCGTGCGGCAGATCGAAGCCAAGCTCGCCGGCGATGCGCCTGGCGCGCTCGTAAAGGCCCATGGTGCCGGTGTGGGCGGTCCACAGCGGGCGCACAGGGCCGCGCTCCACCTCGATGCGCACGTCGGAGCGCACCCCGACGAGGCCGTCCATCGCCCGGCCGATCTCCGCGAAGGTGGCGTCGTCGCGCGAGACGCACAGCGCCTGGGCAGAGCAGGTCACGGGCACGCAGTTCACCCAGCGGCCGCCGTGGACCACGCCGACGGCATAGGTCGGGCCGTTGTCGAGGTCGGAGCGGCTCTCCAGCTCCTCGATGAGCTGGGCCATGACGCGGACGGCCGAGCGGCCGTCCCGGTTGGTCCAGCCGGAATGTGCCGGTCGGCCGTGGGTCGTCAGGAAGAAGCGCTGGAAGGCATGGCGGCCGGTGGTCACCTCGCCGCGGGGACCTTTGGCGGGCTCCGGGATCAGCACGTACTTGTGGCGTTTCGCCTCGGCCTCGATCAGCTCGCGCGACGCAGGGCTGCCGATCTCCTCGTCCGGGTTGACGATGAGAGTAACCGGGAGCTTGACAGCCTTGGCGTCGATCGCCGCCCTCAGCGCCGCCAGCGCCATGACCGTCCCGCCCTTCATGTCGTAGATGGCCGGGCCGTAGCACTTGTCGCCATCCCGGCGGATGGGGAGTTGCCCGGCGAGCGTGCCGACGGGATGGACGGTATCCGCATGCGCGATTATGAGGATGCCGCCGTCGTCGCCGCAGTGGCTGAGGCGGCAGCGCAGGATGTCGCCGAGGCCGTCCCGGCCCGCCAGCCGCTCAACGGTGAAGCCGAGCGCGCCGATGCGGGGGGCCATCAAGTCCAGCATCCGGTTCACCGACGCCGCATCGTAGGTCGGGCTCTCGACGCGAACCCAATCCAGCAGCTCGGCCAGGAGTGCAGCGGCTGAAAAGGCGGACGTCGAGATCATGCGGGACCCCCGGGCGGCTATTGGGCGGCCATTCACGCCGTCCAGTGTCGGCACAATCGGCCCCAGAGGCAACGCTCGGCGTCTTGCAACCTTGGCGTCTTGTTGCCTGAAACGCCGAAAGCCGTCGCTTGGAAGCGACGGCTTTCGAGAAAGGCATTGTGAAGAAGGGATATCTCGATGCTCTTCACCCCTCGGCAGACCTGGCAACGACCTACTCTCCCGCGTCTTAAGACGAAGTACCATCGGCGCTGGGGCGTTTCACGGCCGAGTTCGGAATGGGATCGGGTGCAGCCACCCCGCTAAAATCACCAGGTCGGCTGAAGGGTGAAGTGCAACTGGTCTGGCTTCGCGCACGCTTCGCAGCGCACGCGCTATGGCGAATTCTCACCGCCCATCAGAGGCGAGCGCCGTTCGGACGCTGCCCTCCCCGGTCGGCGAACCGCCGAGGACTAAGATGAGCATTGATTAATGAGAGCGAGCAAGCTCGATCGAGCTATTAGTACCGGTAAGCTCCACGCATTGCTGCGCTTCCACACCCGGCCTATCAACGTGGTGGTCTTCCACGGCTCTCAAGGGAGTTCTCGTTTCGAGGTGGGTTTCCCGCTTAGATGCTTTCAGCGGTTATCCCGTCCGTACATAGCTACCCTGCTGTGCCGCTGGCGCGACAACAGGTCCACCAGAGGTACGTCCATCCCGGTCCTCT
>Ga0070705_100000103_pt1 | contig 48308 bp, 44 predicted proteins | sample KBSK5253metaG_FD_65455 | JGI IMG/M metagenome (GOLD analysis project Ga0070705, IMG submission 65455) | Corn, switchgrass and miscanthus rhizosphere microbial communities from Kellogg Biological Station, Michigan, USA - KBS K5-25-3 metaG | ecosystem: Host-associated > Plants > Roots >... | reverse complement strand
AGAGCTGACGCGACAAATCTGGAGGACGATAAAGATGCCAAGAGGGACTTGCCCCGAATGCGATGCCGAAGTGCAGGTCGATGAAGACACCGATAAGGGCGATGTTGTTGAATGCTCTGATTGCGGCACCCAATTGGAGGTGGTTGGACTCGACCCAATTGAACTCGACGTGGCGGTGGAAGAGGAAGAGGAAGATTGGACTGAGTAGATCTTGTTGCTGAATGGCGGCGATTGCGCGCTCTTCTTCAGTGGTCAGCTCTTCGCGCGGTGACCTATCGGCTTTTACTTACAATCTCGCCGCGTTCTTGGCGAGAACAAGCGCAGGTCACAATGGAGGTTTCTTAAGCGTAGCCGAGCCTGTTGCGGCTACGCTTGAAGTTCATCTGTCTGTCGAAGCGCGGCATGCGAACGTTGTGCTTTGCGAAACCAGGAAATGTGAATGAGTGTCAACGGTAACGGAGGTCCGCGACAGAAGTCGCGTAAGCTTCCGGTTTTTTATGATTGCTCGAAATGCCCGGCCTATTGTTGCAGCTACGATCGAGTCGACGTAACCAAGCGTGATCTGCTCCGCATCGCTCGCCACTTCGGGGTCTCATACAAACAAGCCGAGCTTCGCTACACTAAGAATTCTCCGTCGGGCCGCGTTCTCCGGCATAAGAAAGATCACATCTTTAAGCACGTGTGCGAATTCCTCAATCAGGAAACACGCCAGTGCACGATCTATCTCGCGCGGCCGGCCGTTTGCCGCGGCTATCCCGATTCCAGGCACTGCGGCTACTATGACTTCCTCGCATGGGAACGCGACCGGCAGTGCGACGACGACTTCATTCCAAGCGCCTGAGTCCGGCGATCGAGTTTAGCGTTGACCGGCACCGCGAGAGTTGATGAATCACACATCGAATCGCGTAAGCGTGAGCCCCGCCAGGCGCGCGGCGTTCGATATCCTCCAACGAGTAGAGTCAGAGTCCGCGTACGCGTCGGTGCTCATCTCTCAACTTCCCGAAACCGATCTTTCACGCGAGGACCGCGCGCTTGCTCGGGAGTTGGTACTCGGGGTTCTTCGCTGGCGTGGCCTGCTCGACCACTTGATCGAGCAATATGCGAAGCGGCCAATCGCGCGCTTCGATATGAAGGTACTGATCGCGCTTCGCCTTGGTCTGTATCAACTACGCTATCTTTCTCGCATCCCACAATCCGCCGCCGTCAATGAGTCGGTGAATCTGGTAAAGCGCGCGCGTGTAACCAGCGCGGCGGGTCTCGTCAACGCCGTGCTCAGAAGCGCCGCGAGATCGATCGATCAACCAGCCCTCGAAGACGTGAGTGACGCGGCCGAGCGGGCCTCGATTGAGCTTTCGCATCCCGCGTGGATGCTTGAGCGCTGGCGAACCATGCTCGGCGATGATGAAACGCACGCGCTTGCGCTCGCCAATAATTCGCCGGCCGCGCCATCATTTCGAGTCAACACACTCCGCTACACAGTCGCGGCTGCTATCGAGCAGTTCGCTGCCGAAGGAGTAATCGTCAGCAAGTCGGAGTTTGCGCCGGGCGCGTTCGTGGTGGAGAGTGGCTCGGGATCGAACGTCGCAAGAGCCGCCGAGCGCGGGCTCATTTACATTCAAGACCAGGCATCGCAACTGGTGTCGGTTCTTCTCGACACGAAACCGGGATACCGTGTGCTTGATCTGTGCGCGGCGCCCGGCTCGAAATCATCACACATCGCGGCACTGGCGGAAGATCAGGCGCATATTGTTTCCTGTGACATTCATCCCTACCGTCTCGCCACGCTTCGCTCCACGTGCGGACGACTCGGCGTCACCTCGATTGATGCCGTCGCGCTTGACGCCACGCAAGCGCTGCCATTCGCCGAAAGCTCAATGAAGTTCGATCGTGTGTTGGTCGATGCTCCGTGTTCGGGCACCGGAACGTTGCGGGGTAATCCGGAGATAAAATGGCGCCTCAAGCTCGAAGATATCGAAACACTTGCAAAGCTTCAGCTTAGTCTTTTGCATAATGCTAGCTCGGCCGTGGCGGATGGTGGCCGCTTGTTGTATTCGACTTGTTCCCTTGAACCAGAAGAGAACGAAGCCGTGATTCGAGACTTCCTTGATGATAACGCTCCGTTTCGAGTGATTCACCCCGACGTGCGCGGTGATCTCTTAACTGGCGGCGGCTTCGTCAGGACATTTCCTCACCGGCAGGGCTCGGACGGTTTCTTCGCGGCCGTCCTTGAGAAGATCGCGCGTTAGCCGTAGAGAACTACCTATGCGATTCGTGTTGTTGATTGTTCTGGCAATCGTCGTTGTCGCGACGCCGGCGGCGCGAAGTTCGTTTTATCAAGCACCCGAGCATGGAAAGACTCAAGTAGTTCTGCTGGGCACCGGAACTCCGAACGCGGATCCGGATCGATCCGGCCCCGCGACCGCAATTGTAGTCAATGACACGCCGTATCTGATTGACTTTGGCCCGGGAGTTGTCAGGCGGGCGGCGGCGGCATTTCGAAAAGGGATCAAGGGGCTTCAGGTCAAGAACCTCAGCCGAGTGTTTGCGACTCATCTGCACTCCGACCACACCGCGGGCCTCGCGGATTTGATCCTCACCCCATGGGTGCTGGAAAGATCCGCCCCTCTCGAGATCTATGGGCCGAAGGGGATTGCCGCGATGACCAACCACCTACTTGAAGCGTATCGCGAAGACATCGACATTCGATTGCACGGAGGCGAGCCTTCCAACAAGACTGGCTACAAAGTCGTCGCGCACGAGATAAAACCCGGGGTGATCTACAAAGACGCCAACGTCACGGTCAAAGCGTTTCGCGTCGAACATGGCTCGTGGCGCGAGGCCTATGGATTTCGATTCGAGACTGCCGATCGAACGATAGTGATCTCGGGCGATTGCCGGCCGAGCCAGTCCATAATCGAGAACTGCAACGGATGCGACATTCTGATTCACGAGGTCTACTCGACAACCGGATTCGCCACGCGGCCGCCCGATTGGCAGAAGTATCACTCGCGTTATCACACCTCGTCACGAGAACTGGCCGAGTTGGCTAACAAAGCGCGTCCGGGTCTCCTTGTGCTCTATCATCAATTGTTCTGGGGGACGAGCGAGGAAGATCTGCTGAAGGAAGTACAACGGAATTATTCCGGCAAGGTTGTGTCGGGGCACGATCTCGACATTTACTAGTCGTAGGAAAAGAAGCGATGAGTTCTCAGCAAGTGACAATCGAAGACATAAGGCTTGCGCGCGAGCGAATAGCCCAAGTTGCTCGGCGAACACCGCTCGAACGCTCTCGATGGCTTTCGGCGCGGCGGGGCTCCAGCGTGCTTCTGAAACTTGAGTGCTTGCAGTTGACCGGGTCATTCAAGCTTCGCGGCGCGATGTCGAAGCTTTCGAGTCTCAGCAATGACGAACGCGCGCGAGGTGTGCTCACAGTTTCGGCCGGCAATCACGGACTTGCGGTCGCGCATTGTTGTGAAGTGCTCGGACTCGACGCAACGATAGTCGTGCCCGAATCGGCTTCGCGCGCGAAGGTTGAAGCCATCCGCCGTTATCCCGTCACGTTGATCGAGCGGGGCGCGAATTATGACGAGGCAGAGCGCGCCGCTCGGGAAATGGAACGCGAGACCGGAACCACTTTCGTCTCGCCGTACAACGATCCGGAAGTCATCGCGGGCCAGGGGACGATAGGCTTGGAGATTCTGGAAGACGCGCCGGCGATTGATGCGGTAATCGTCCCGGTGGGCGGCGGCGGATTGCTAGCGGGAGTTGCGATTGCAATCAAAGCGCTCGATCCGCGGGTTAAGGTCTACGGCGCGGAGCCGGCGAATTCGCCAACGATGACCGCGGCTCTCGCGGCCGGGCACATTATCGAGATCGAAGAAGAGCCGACGATCGCGGACGGCTGCGCCGGTAACATCGAGCCCGGCTCAATCACCTTTCCTATGATTCAAGGTTCGATTGACGGGATCATCCTGGTGAGCGAAAAGGCGATTCGAAAAGCAATCGCTGACGTCGCCAGAGAAGATCACCTTATCATCGAAGGCTCGGCGGCGGTGAGTGTCGCAGCGCTTGAAGACGAGCGACTCGCGGGATTGAACACGGCGGCAATTGTCAGCGGCAGAAATCTGACTCTCAATCAGTTTGTTCGGATGGTTTCGGCTGTTTTGGAAGAAAGCGTCGATGTTTAGAGCAACGCGACGATAGCCTTTGAACCCTACCTCCCGTCATCGGCCTGGGACATGCTTACTCATCTCAGCGAAGAGGGTTTCACGACGTGCTTTGGGCGATCAGAGAACTAATAATCCTCTTAGTCTTCTCAAACGAGAATATTCTTTTAAGTGCGTTGAGGAACTCCTCTTCGTTGTTTACCTGGATGTCCTCTGAATCTAGAGCCTCAGTACCACTGATGGTCAGCGGATAGAGCTCTACACCGTGCGAAATAGAAAACAGGTGATACCTGTAGTTGTTGAGAGCGGGCGCGACTAAGTCGAAATCATAGTTGAAACGGCCGGCTATCAGAAAGGCGGCACCCTTCCCTAAGCCGGGCGTGACTCTGCCCTCAACGAGGTTCTTGGTTCGTTCACCTAACAACGAAGCTTGTTCCTTTAGAAGGCTCACCGGAGCAACAGCATCCGTCACGGCGATGTCATCCGGCCAGAGATTTCTCGGCGAAATGCTCATATCAAACTCCTTTCACTACAGATCAAGTCGGAACAGAATCGGCAGATGATCAGATGCCACCGAAGTGTTCGGCAAACCTTTGGCGGTCAGAAGTGTCCTCTCACCAGCAACACTCAATATCCTTAACTCTTCGTTTCTAAACATACTCAGCAATTCTGGCCGAATCAACACCTGGTCGAACATATTCCAGAAATAGGTTAGGTGCTCCGAACGCCCGTCATAGAAAGTGCCCGAGGGACCCTCGATGGCGTCGCCGAAATGACCCCACATCGGATTGTAGAAGAACGGATACTCGTGAGCCAGCACAGTTCGTGTCTCACGTGCAGCAATCATTCTCGCCATAACTGCATTCAAGCCAGTTGCGGCGACCATGGCGTCTTCGAACGGATTCATGTTGAAGTCACCGACCAAGACTGTACGGCGGTGTCCCACCTCTTCTTCGACTTCGCGAATTGTTGATGAAACACGGTAACACTCAGCGCTCTGGCTAGCGTTGCTCCAATGCAGCTTGCTGGGGTGGTGAAGCGCCGAAAGGAGTATTTCATCGCTCCCCGGCAACCTCAGGCGGCGAATGGTCAGCCTACTGTCGTCCAACTGTTTCTGAAGGTATTCGCTTGAGAACCTGGTATAGATCACTATCCTTTCACATTCGCTGTCGGTGAGATGAAACATAGAACCCGGATTCTGATTGAGCACCTCCAGCATTACAGACACTGGGATTTCGCATTCAGCCAAAATCAAGACATCAACCTGATGAATCTCCGCCAACGCGCTAACGAGCGCTTCAAGCGGGCTCTTGTTGAGATTCCAGAACAGGAACGTGGTCATAGTCGAGAAGACGTAAAAGTTGATATGTTCCCAGGAGGAGTGCTGCTCAAGATCAGGCTACAAGCTCCGCCATCGTACGCATCGCTTCCAAACTGTTAGCCGCGCATATCAGCGTAGTCACACCTGCTTCGCGCCACTCGGCTAGCCGGTCGCGAATACGCTCGCGAGGACCGCATAGCGCGATCTCATCAACCAGCTCGTCAGGCACGGCTGCGATGGCTTCGTTACGTTTGCCGGCCAGATAGAAATCCTGGATCGTCTTCGCGGCGTCTTCATAACCGTAACGGCACGCGAGTTCGTTGTAGAAATTCTTTCCACGAGCTCCCATCCCGCCGACATACAGAGCGAGGTTCGGTTTGACGTGCATGCGGCAAGCACCGACGTCATCACCTAAGACTACGCTTACTGTCGGCGCGATGTCGAAATCAGCGGGCGCCTTTCCGTCGCTCCGTCGCGCGAAGCCTTCGTCGAGCGATTTGCGAAACACGCTGACTCTGCGCGGCGAGAAGAAAACCGGAAGCCAGCCGTCGGCGATCTCACCGGCAAGCGCGACGTTCTTAGGCCCGATCGCCGCGACGTAGATTGGTATGCTCGATCGCAACGGATGCACGATCAGCTTCAGCGGCTTGCCCAGTCCCGTTCCGCCCTGCACCGGTATGTCGTAATACTCGCCGTGATGTTCGAGCGGCTGCTCGCGTTTCAAGATCGCGCGAACGATTTCGACATATTCGCGAGTTCGCGTGAGCAGCTTGCCGTAGACCACGCCGTGCCAGCCTTCGACGACTTGCGGCCCCGAAGCCCCTATACCTAACAGGAAGCGGCCTCCGGTCAACAGGTCAATCGTAGCGGCGGTCATCGCTGTCATCGCCGGAGTTCGCGCGGGCATCTGCATGATCGCGGTGCCTACATTGATTCGTTCAGTGTGCGCCGCAAGCCACACGAGCGGCGATACTGAATCCGAACCGTAAGCCTCCGCCGTCCACAGCGAGTGATACCCGAGCCGTTCGGCTTCCTGTGCTATGGCGATATTGTCCGAAGGGCCTGAACCCCAGTAACCGAAATTTAGTCCGAGTCGCATTTATGCCTCCTCGCCTATTATCTTCCGAATCTGATTTGGTGAAATGTCTCCTTGGTCGAGCTTCGAATAGATTTCGACCAAAAGAGCCTTCTTCGGAGTCTTGACTTGATAGATGATCCGATAGCCCGAGCTCTTCCCTTTCTGGATATCTATTCCTTGCGCGCACCTTGAAGGCAACGTACTCGATTCCCTGTATCCGGTCGCAAGGGAACTCACCTAACTCGATCAAGTCGATCGTCGGCTGAATATCGGAGCGAATGTGATGGTATTTCTTCGACAGAGATCTCAAGTGCCTTTTGAAGGCGCGCGATACTTCGATTGAAACCGAAGCCGGCTCACTCGGCATCTATACCGTCCCACAATTCAGATAGTGGTATCGTGTCCCCGTGCAATGCGTCGCGCCAAGCTTCGCGAAAGCTCTCTTCAGCGGGCTTCAAGGCGACGCTGTCTCGATACAGTCGAACAATCCGCAAAAGGTTGGGCAGGTATTCATTTGGGATACTGCGGATCTCGTGGACGAACTGTTGTTCGATCGAAGCCTGCTTGCTCATTGTTTTCTCCTTCGCCTTGCAAGTCCGAACACAGTGTAACCGGGAGCGGGGATTCAATCAACGAGTCGCATTTCTTTGTTGTCTCCTGTCTCGATTCGCAGTATATTCGCCCAGACAATAGCCGAAGTCCACTCTCACTGTCACGTCGAAGAGGTCTTTGCATCATTCAGACCCGCTTCCGTCCCCGAGGGGCAGAGTCTCTGTTGAACAAACGGACCTCAGGCGGCGTGCCTGTTCGATAAAACAGCGATGAGGAGTACAAAATGAATAGATGGCAAAGCACAAGATCATTCGCGCTTGTTCTGGTATTCAGTCTGGCATCGGCGTTTTCACTTAACGCCAGGGCTTTTATCGGGGTTGAACAACAACACACGTCACGCGCATTCGCTTCTACAAACCGCCACGATAGACAACAACGAACGAGAAGCATCGAGGGTCAGAGCGCATTCGCGGAGCAGCCGCCTCGCCGGCGAGACATAAACAAATCGTGGCTGCTTCGTCCTGACGTATTTGATAGTTTATCGGCGACAGGCAGGCGCACGGCCCTCAAGCTCAACGGCCTTCTTCGAAATGAAGGACGAGCCAGAAAACCGATTGTTCAATCCGGCTTTACTGAACAGGCGACACCCGGCGACAACATTCGTGTAAACGATCCAAGCATGGATGACTTCGGAGTCACTAATAGCGAAACCAGCATAGCCGTGAATGGCCAGAACGTAATCGTCACTTTCAACGACGCGTCCTTCTTCGATGTGGCCGGCTACTCCTTCTCGACCGACGGCGGGAATACGTTTACACATAAGCGTCTGCCGACGCCCGACAAGGGGTTTGGAGATTCGCTCGGCGACGGCGTCGCGGTCTTTGGGCCCAAAGGAGAGATTTACTACAGCACGATCGCCGATGATCGCGACTTTGTTGTTTTTATCGGCGTCGCGAAATCAACAGACAACGGCGCCACCTTTTCACAGGTTGTCGATGCGAGCACATCCGCAAGCAACGATACTGATTTTCAGGACAAGGAATGGATTGCGGTTGATCGAGGCGCGGCTTCTCCGTTTAAGGGAAACGTCTATGCCACGTGGACCCATTTCACGCAGTCCAACGGCAGCTTCATAAGATGCTCGCGTTCAACGGACGAAGGAGCAAGTTTCAGGAGATCCGTCGTCCTCTCGCCACAGGACGGGAGCCAGAGCGTTCAGGGATCGATGCCCGCGGTAGCTCCCAACGGCGACGTCTATATCGCATACGCCGATCGTCATTTCAATTCGGGGGGCGGCATCAGCATCGTGAAATCAACCGATGGTGGAAGCACATTCAGCGCGCCGAAGAACGCGGCCGCGCTGATCAGCGTCGGCGCGGCCACCGGAGGGAACGACGTAAGAACTAACAGCTTTCCGTCAATTACAATCGACAAGAACGGCACGGTGCATGTCGTATACAACGCAACTGTAAACCCGAACGGCAGCGATCGGTCGGACATCTTCTATACACGCTCGACCAACGGCGGAACAACTTTCAGCGCGCCCGTGAAACTCAATGACGACGGAACGCCGACCACACAACTGTTCCCATCAATCGCCGCGGCTGCGGACGGGACGCTGGGCGTGAAGTGGTGGGACCGCCGCAATGATCCGCTCAACGACGGGTTGACTGACGTTTACATGACAATCTCCAGAGATGGCGGCGCGAGCTTCGAAAAGAACTTTCGGGTTACAAATCACAACTGGGTGTTTGGGCCGTCAGAGCTGGGAAATTATCACGGGGATTATGATGGCATTGCCGCCGACGGCAGCAATTTCTTTCTCTCGTGGAGTGACGAGCGCGGACTTGATCCTGATGCGTATTTCGCGCAGATACCCATAAGCCGCGACGCGAATAATCCCGACTTCAATATCTCGGCGCGCAACCCCTTCGCTTCGGTTAAGGCCGGCAACGCGGTGGACTTCGAATTCTCCACCAAGGGCGCCGGAGTCGCGGGAAGCTTGACGTTGACTGCCCAGCCCGCGATCAGCGGACTCCAGTACACATTCGCGAACGCGTCGGTGAATGCCGGAGATGTTGCGCGCTTGACGGTGTCGGCGAGCGGCGCGGTTGAGCCGGGCGCTTACATGATCAATGTCGCCGCGACGGGTCAGGGCATCACGCGAAAGACGAACGTTCGGGTCGATGTTCTCGATGCCGCTCGCAGCGTCGAAGCGCCTCGTCAGATCATACGAACTCCCGGATTCACCGACATACGGCAAGGGCTCAAGGAAGACTCGACCGGAACCATTCACCTTGCCTTCGACGATGACACCACCAATGTTCGCGGCAGCGATGTTTACTACTGCAAATCGAATGATGGCGGCGCGACGTATTCGGCGGCCATCAAGGTGGCGCCCACGGCCTTGATATCCGGGATATCAACGCTCGCCCTCGATGCCGCGGGCAATCCATTTATCGCGTGGACCGGCTTTACCACGTCACCCGTCATTGGGGTCTTCCTGTCGAGGTCGATGGATCACGGCGCCACGTTCCTGCCTCCAGTTCCAATATCTTCGGCGTCTCAAAGCGCGAATCTTGCGAACACAGCCGTGGACAAAAACGGCAACGTGATGGTGACCTATCTGGATATCACCACGAGCAGCCCAAGGCTGTTCGCGGCGCGATCCACGAACGGCGGCGCAAGTTTTTCAACTCCTGTTCAAATTTCGCAGACCGGCGATAGCCTCAGCTCAATAGGCGGGCCCGTTGCGTTCGACTCAACCGGAGCCGCTTACGTGGTCTACAGCAATCTAAGTCCCTCGGTGCCGACGATCAACATGACGAAAGCTTCCGATGGACAAAGCTTCGCGACGCGCACAATCGTTTCCGATCCGGCCATCGCGGCCTTTGCTCCGAATGTTGCAATCGATCGCAGCGATAACCTTTACGTCACCTTTTACAACCGGCAGTTCGCGCCGCCCTTCTTTAGCCGTGAGGTGATGCTGATCAAGTCCACCGATCGCGGTAATTCGTTCCGGACACAGATTGACGCATCAAACAATTTCGGCGAGTCGACAGTACCCTTTGCGATTCTGGGTAAGAGCGGCGAAGTGAATCTCGTATGGCAAGACACGGATGAGAACGATCAGAGCGACGTGTTTGTCGCGCGCTCGACGGATGGCGGCATTGTCTTCACTGAGCCGGTAAACCTCTCGTCGAATCACGGGGTTTCATTCGAGGCGACGGGCGCTGCAAATGCGAACGGAGACTTGGTTCTTGCCTGGACGGATGACTCGCCGGCCAACCCTGATTTGTTCAGCGTTGCGCTTGCGGGACTGGCCGCGCCGGCGCCCGACTTCGCTCTGGTGTTTAATCCTACGGAGATCGACGCATCGCGAGGATCGAGCGTAACGATCAATGCCTTCATAAGCCGGCCGGGTGGCTTCGCGGGCAACGTGACCGTCACCGCTCCGGACGTGAGTTCGCTGAAGATAAAGCTGAAAGGTGGCGACACGAAATCAACAACCGGCGAGTTTGTGTCATTCAAGTTCAAGTTGAAGGGAGGGGGTCCGACGGGTGTTCAACGGATTACGTTCACAGCACGCGATGACGGGGGCCGAGTGAGAAATGGCGTGCTCACCTTGTTCATTTTTTAGAGTCCAGGAGATCTACGTCATCGACCGGCTTATAGATGAAACGTGGGTTCTAATTGAGATGGTCGGAGGGCAACCTGCTCGAAGCGTGAGGGAGGAGGTGAAGGATGAACCCGAGGCTACGCATGGCGGTGCAATTGATTCACTCGAATCTTCACCGCAACATAAGGCTTGAGGAGATCGCAGAAGAAGCCGGGCTAAAACACTCACGGTTGGGGGAGTTGTTCAGAGTTGAGCTGGGCATGCCACCACTGAAATATCATAGACTGCTAAGACTCGAGAGGGCGTCTGAACTCTTGGGAAAAACCAACTGGACGGTCGACCGAATCAGGCTCGAGCTTGGCTACGATCACACTCGCTTTTATCGAGACTTTAAGACTCATTTCGGACTCACCCCAAGTCAGTACAGAGCGCACTGGGACACGAATGCTCCGAGCCCGCCACAAACAATTTTGTCGGCAAAACCGCCCCTAAACTGGAATAATAGCCACTAGTTTTCGGTTGACGCCAAAGGTGTGATACAGCATACTGCGGGTGCTCGTAAAATTGAAATCACCATAGACTGGAGGCACAATTCCATGTCAAAGGAAATCAGGCGCGGCCTGGATAAAGATGTACAGCCTGGATAAAGATGTACAGTTTGATCGGCATCACGGAAGCAGTCTGCGAAGATCGTTACTGTGCCTTGTGTTCGCGGTCGTACTCTTTGCGGGAGCGCTCGCACCGGGGGCATCACAAGGGGCCGGCGTTACGCCTCTTCGTCCCGCACCGTTGCGTTACTTTGATGGAGGCGGGTGTAGTCTATACTGCCCAGATTCGAGATCTCACATAGTTTGGTTGAGTTGTGACTGTGCGATTTGCTGCTGGAACGATTTCCCCTATACATGTAGCGATCAGACCTGTTGTCAGGGTTGTGAGTAGTCGGGTTCGCTACTCACATTTCACATCAATGGTGCTGGTCGTGCGATGGAGGACTAGTCAATGCCGAGCCGGACACAGACTCACCTGAGGGGCGTTCGCGTATTTCTGCTTCGCATAAGCCTCTGCGTTTTGGCAGCCACCGCGTTGGCGGGCAACGTAATATCAGCGGCTGCTCTTCAGCAGCGGGAGCGAATAACGGCGAATCAACCCACCGAAGCGCGTTCGAAGCAATCACAACAGATCAAAGATAAAGCGGAGCTCAATAGTGGTGGGTCAACCGTCAAGCCCAACTCAGCGAAACTGACCGCTGAGGAAATCCTTGCGGAAAGCGAGCGCAGGAAACAACTCCGTGCCTCTTTGCTCGAAGGAGTGCTTGCCGGGGCTCACCGAATTACCCCCGTTGAGTACAGTCTGTTGGTCCAGGTTGAAGCCGCCACGCTGCTCTGGGACTCTGATCGCGATCGCGCAAACGCCGTTCTCAAGAAAGCCTGGGACGGCATTCGCGCGCTTCTGGAGGAAAAGAAGTCTGGGGATGAGCCGCCAACCCGCAAACAGCAGAAGTTGCGGTTCGCGGTGCTTCGCAGGATCGCCCGATTGGATCCGGGTCTCCTGAATCAATTAGCCGCGGATTCGGCGACGGGTGAAACCAAGCCCGTTGCGGTTCTTGGTAAATGGACTGACGAAGCACGGGCCATCATGTCTGTCGCCCAGGAGCAGGTGGATGCCAGCCCCGCACTTGCCGCGCGACTGGCGCAACGAAGCCTGCCGTTCGGCCTGGTTGATTGGGTGCCCTTCCTAAACAAACTGAGCGAGCGGGACAGCATACTCGCTGAGCAAGTGGCTTCCTCGGTCATAACCCAATATGCCAGCGGTTCAGTTTCGACGGTAGAACTATTGCGCCTCGACCGTTTTGCACTCGACCCCGATCGGTCGCCTCAGCTTCGAGAGCATTACTTCACGATGCTTGCGATTCGCTGCGCGCAAGGCCTGCGCCCGGATGCCTCTATCGAAGCTCTGCGCGCCGGATCACAGACAGCTCAGAGGGCACTCGGTATTGCGGCCGGCCCGCGATGGCCGGTGAGGTTTCAAGAAATCATCTCTCAATATGAGTCTTTGCTGAGTTCTAGGTCCGCTGCTCCGGCTCAGGTGCCGGAAACCAAGTTCGTTGACATGTCCATGATGAACGCCGCGAAAGCGGGTGATACTGCTGAAATTGAGGAACGCTCCCAGCGCGTGCAAAGAATCAATGACCCGAAAGGACGCGACAAGGAATATTCAAGATTGGCCGCAAGCGCCGCAAGCAACGAGAACCTATCTTTGGCCGAAGACCTGATGTCGAAGATAGAAGGCGACGAGACTCGCCGGGGAACCAGCGTCGGCGTATATGGGCCACTGATTCGAAAAGAGCTCAGCCAGGGCGACTGGACCAAAGCGGAGTACTACGCTCTAAAAATATCTCACCCGCTCGGCCGAACACTTGTCCTGGACATAATCGGCCAGATGGTTTTGCGATCCGGCAAGGCTCAACGAGACGAGGCCAACGAGGTCTATGACACCGCAACGGCGAAACTCACGCACGACGGGATAACAGAAGATGTCGCGAAGGGATTTCTGGTTCTGGCTAAGTCACTTGCCACGATAGATCCGGAGCGCAGCCTCGAAGCAGTCAACTCCGCGATATTTGTGCTCAACAAGCTGACGAAAAGCGCGGATTGGTTAGCGGACTCAGAAACCAGCTCGGCACTTGCGTCGTGGGTGAGTTTGCCCATCCCGACGGTTCGGTATGACGAAGTTCTAGACCTGACGGAGATGATCGGTCCTCTGTTCAAAGAGATGGCCAGGCGCGACCTGAAGAGCGCCGAGTCAACAGCATACGAATTGTCACATCCGGGATTGAGTTCGCTTGCTGAACTCGGTATCGTCAGTGAACTCAAGAAAGAGCTGCGCGATTCAAAACCTGCGGCCCATCAAGTGAGCATCAAGAAGCCTGCGACTAAACAATAGCCGGCGTTCAAACCATACCAGGCTCGCGATCAACCGAGATCTCCTCGGCGCCGCGCGAGTCCTTAAACGACAACGCAAAGAACACCGCGATCACGGCGGCGAACACACAGGGTATCCACCAGAAGGTCCGCCAATTAGTAATTCCGTTCGCCGTCACTGCATCCCCGACCTTTCCTGAAACGATTGAGCCAAGCCCAATGCCGACGCCGTAAGTAATCAACGCGATGAATCCCTGGGCGCTTGCGCGTATCTCGCGCGGCGCTTTCTTGTCCACATAGATCTGCCCGGTGACAAAGAAGAAGTCATAGCAGACGCCGTGCAGCAGGATGCCGATGTAGATCATCCAAGCGCCGGACTCAAGGTTGCCATTCGCAAAGAGGGCATAGCGAGCCGCCCATGCCAGCATCCCGACGAGCAGCATCTTCTTCACGCCGAGACGCACGAAGAAAAACGGCATCAGAACCATGAAGATGACTTCCGACATCTGCCCCATACTCTGTTTGGCTGCGGCGTCCGGCATATTCAAATAGTTCAGGAACGGATTCGTAAAGTTGTAATAGAACGCCAGCGGGATCGAGATCAGCAGCGAGCACAGCACGAAAATAAAGAACGATCTCTCCTTCATTAACCTCAGTGCCTTGAGGCCCAGCACTTCACCGGCGGTGACCTTCTTGCCGACGTTTTGCGGGGGAGTGTTCGGAAGCGTGAACGAATAGAGACTCATAACGATCGAAGCAATCGCAGCCATCTTCATAGGCATTACGCCGGCCTCGACATCGGCGTAGAACCTGGCAAGTATGAATGAGATGCTCAGGCCCGCGGCGATCCAACCGATCGTGCCCCAGACGCGCACCTTCGGGAATTGCTTACCTGGCTCTTCCATTTGATGAAATGAGATGTTGTTGACCAACGCCAGCGTCGGCATGTAGCAGAGGTTGTAAAGCAACAGCCCGAAGATCAGCCAGCCGACCGTGGTGACTCCGGCAAACAGATAAAGAATGACTGCGCCGACGAGATGCAACGCACCCATGATCTTTTGCGAAGAGAAGTAACGGTCCGCGATCATGCCAATGAAAAAAGGTGAAACGATGGCGGCGATGTTGTTCATCAGGAAGGCGTAGCCGATTTGACTGTTTGTGAAGCCGATCCCTTTCCCAAGATGCGTACCCAACGTCACAAACCACGCGCCCCAAACAAAGAACTCCAGAAACATCATGACGCTAAGCCGGAAGTAGATTTTCGAATCCATTCTCTATCCTCTATTCTCCATCTTCTATCCTCAGAGATTTCCCTTCTTGTATTGATCAGCGATGTACTCGGACGCTCGAACCGTCAGGGCCATCATCGTCAGTGTCGGGTTCTGGCAGCCGATCGATACGAAACACGCGCCGTCGGTGACGAACAGGTTCTTGACATCCCAGCTCTGATTGAACCGATTCAATATTGAGGTCTTTCGATCGTTGCCCATCCGCGCGGTGCCAACCTCGTGAATGCACAAACCCGGAGCAGCCAGAAATCCGTTCGCATAAGTCATTTCGAAACCGGCTTCGTGAACCATCTCCTTCAAGCTCTCGAGCGCGTCGACGGCCATCGCTCTTTCATTGTCGCCATGCGAGCAATCGATGTGAGCAATTGGAATCCCCCAGGCGTCTTTCTTGTCTTTGTTGATCGTCACGCGGTTGTCTTTTCGCGCCAGCATCTCTCCCCACATTCCGATCCAGAACGGCGCGGGGTCCTTTGCTTCGCGCACCATCTTCTTGAAGTCGGATCCGAAACCGGGAATCTGCCTCATCGTCGTCGGCAACATCCCGCGTTGAACACCGCCCTGCATCCCGTAGCCGCGGATGAAATTCGGATGGCGCTCATTAATGTTTCGGAATTTTGGAATGTAGATACCGTTTGCGCGCCCGTCGTCGTAGTTGTAAGGATAATCCGAAACCGCCGGCACCAGTCCGCCGACGCCAACTTGAAAAATATGATCCATCAAGTACTGCCCCAGCACGCCCGATGAATTCCCAAGCCCCGCCGGATGCTGCCGAGTCGCGCTGTTGAACAAGAGCCGTGTTGATTCAATAGTGGATGCGCACAATACGACTACTTTGCCGAAAACTTCAAACGCTTTCTTCGTCACTTGATCGATGCAAGCAACGCCTTTGGCCTTGCCGGTCTTTGTATCAATGATGACGTGACTCGCGACCGCGTTCGGCCTGAGTGTGAAGCGGCCGGTCTTCGCTGCAGCGGGCAGCGTCGAGCCGGGGCTGCTGAAGTACGAAGAGGTCGTGCACCCGCGATCGCAATGCCCGCAGTAATGACAAGCCGCGCGCCCGTTATGACGTTGAGTCAGAATCGCCGCGCGGCCGATCGTCACCTTGCGATCTTTCCACCTGCGTTCGACTCCTCGTTTGAGCAGCCGCTCGCCGCACGTCATCTTCATCGCCGGGAGAAACTTTCCGTCGGGCAGGTTGGGCACGTTCTCGTAAGCGCCGCTCACGCCGATGAACTCTTCGACCTTGTCATAGTAAGGCGCAAGCTCGGCATAAGAGATCGGCCAGTCATCACCGTAGCCATCGCGGCTCGCGGCTTTGAGTTCATAGTCTGAGAGTCGATAAGTCTGCCGTCCCCAGGTAATCGTGCGTCCGCCGACTTGGCGTCCTCGAATCCAATCGAAGGGCTTGCGATCGGCGGTGGTGTAGGGATTGTCTACGTCGTCGACGAAGAACTGCCGCCCGTACTCGTTACACGCGTAGCACTTCGACTGAACCTCCTGGCGCTCGCGAAAGAGCGTTCGATTGCCGACCGTCCCGCGATACTTCACCTCGTAAGGCCAGGTGTGTTCGTTGAAGTCTTTGTCGGGATCAAGCTTGCGTCCGGCTTCGAGGACGATGACTCGCATGCCTTTTTCGCAAAGTTCCTTCGCGGCCCACCCACCGGTCGCGCCGGAGCCGACAACGATTGCGTCGTAGATTTCTTCTTTTGGCATCTGTGTCGAAGATTTCAAATCTCAAATTTCGAATTTGAGATTTCTGAATATGAGGTCCGAGCAAATCACACCAGGTTTAAGACCGCTTTCAAGGCCTCTTCAGCGTTTCCCGACGGCTTGAATTCCAACCCGACAAACCCTTGATATCCCGTCGACGCGATCGCTCGAAACACATTCGCGTAATTGATCTCACCCGTGCCCGGCTCGTGACGCCCAGGCACATCCGCCACGTGAAAGTGGGCGATCTTCGAGATGTTCTTCGTGATGTCCTGAATCACGTTTCCTTCCATGATTTGGTGATGATAGATGTCGAACAACATCTTCACCGCGGGGCTGCCTACTTCATCGAGTATCTCGAAGCCCTCTTTCGCCGTTTGAAGATAATATCCCGGATGATCGACCTTGGTGTTAAGCGGTTCGAGCACCAACGTCAGTTGAGCTTGCTCGGCGAAGGGCGCGGCGGCTTTCAAAGCAGCGACGTAATGCGCGTGTTGCTCCGCGCGAGGAATCCGTTTGTCTTCGAAGCCAGTCGTGATGATAAGAGTTTTCGAACCAAATCGCTTCGCAGCCGCGAGCGAGGCTTGAATCTCAGAAACAAAAGTCTTGCGAGCTTCTTCGGTGAACAGCGGCTTCCAACCCGAGCCCATGATGGTCGCGATCTCGAGCCCGAGTTCATTCTTCTTTCGAATGATCGCGTCGACGTCTTTGTTCTTCCAATCCCAGAATTCAAACGCGGGATAACCGAGCCGCTTCACTCGTTCCATGCGTTCGAGGAACGGGAGATCGGTCATGATCATGTCTATGCAGACTGACAGCCTGACCGGGTTGGACTTGGATTGAGAAAATGAACGAGACGTCATGGACACGGCTCCGAAGAACGCGGACGCGCCCGCAGCTTGTTTGAGAAAATGTCTACGATTGAGCATCCCTGTCCTTGCTCGGAGTCCGGCCTTCGTGCGGACATTAGTATGCGGTCTCTCCTTCGGCTACGAAGTGGGGTAGCCGATTTCTCAACGGTTCGCCCTGGCCGCGATCGCAAAGTATAGGAAGTACTTCTTTACGGTTTCGATCGAGGTGCCAAAGACTTCGCCGCCGTGAAAAATATCGCACACTTCTTCGCGCAATCGAAGCAGCTCCCTGAGACGCGTCCCTCGGCGCCATTTCGGGTCTTCGATCGTTAGATCAATCAACTCGAGCATCCGCTCAAATGCTCTTTCAAAGCGCTCGTTGTCTCCGCGTTCGAAGGCTCTTGCGGCACGCTCGAACTCGCTTCCGACATTGCCGAGTTGCTCGTAGATGGTGAACGTGAACCAGCGGCCGTCTTCAAGCGATTTGTGGATTAGCGGTTTCATTTTATGAGCGAGTCGACGATCTCTGCAATCAGTTGGCGTGAATTCGCGTCGTCGACACCGCGCGAGCGATTGCCTTGACGCGGCCTGACGTTGATCATCGAATCAAATTCAATCCAATCCAACCTTGATCGCTCAGGATAGATGTTTATTCCCCATAGGTCTTGCTGGGCTGAGCCTTGCGCCATCAACACAGCTTCTTCATCGGAGTGGAGACCTCCTCCAAGCGCAAGCAACCGGAGCTTAATATCCACGACTCCCTTCACCATATCGCCGAAGCTATCCTCCGCCATCGCTACAATTCGTTCCAAGCCAATCGGCTCGCTTATGATGATGATTTCGCTGGACTCGCTTTCAGTCACGCGCGGATTATACACGCCCGCACACGCAAAAACGCAACGGGCTTCAGGAGGTTTGCCAGTTTTCCAACTCGACGCAGGCGCGGGCTACAGCCTATTCTATTTGAGGCGCTGAACGCGCGCGTTGCCGGAAGCGTATTTAGTTTCGCGGCATCAAAGAGGCTTATGGAACTCAACGCGGGCTATGTCTGCGATCGAGGGCTCAACCCCAAACGCCCGGTGAATCAGGATCGTTTTCTCGCGATACCTGAGCGCGGCTTGTTTGCGGTGTTCGACGGCGTAGGCGGGCAACGCGCCGGCGAGGTCGCGAGCCAGACTGCCGCCGAAACAATCGAAGAAGCTCTCACCCACGCCTCATCTGACGGGAATTCCATCGACACGATACGCAGGGCGCTTGACTTCGCGAACCGCGATATATTCGAGTTGGCCGAAACCGATCCGGCTTATAAGACGATGGCTACGACCGTCGCTCTCATTTACGTCAAAGGCGGCCAGGTCACAGTTGCCCACGTGGGCGACAGCCGAGTCTATCGTCTCGAGGATGGGCGATTCTCTCGCGAGACTATCGATCACACCGATCTCAACGACGACATCAGGGCGGGCCGAATATCCAAAGCGGAGGCGCCCGCGCTTGAAAGCCTCAACGTAATCAATCGCGCACTCGGAGTCGAGAACACGGTTGAGGTCGAAGCAAAGTCGATCACCGCAAGCGACGGCGCACGTTTTCTGCTTTGCAGCGACGGCATCTATCGACACATGTCGGATCATGAAATCGCGCGAGTGCTCGCCGAAAACAAAGACCCGCAGCGCGCGGCCGACGAGTTGAAACGAATCGTTCACCAGCGCGGCGCCGAAGATAACCTCACCGCCGTGGTTGTGCAGCTTGGACGCGCGCGGCAGAATCACGTGCGCTCGATTGACGACGGATTGACGGTCGCGAAATCGATCGCAAGCACGCAATCAACGCAGGCTTCGCGAGCGACCCGGCCGGGCGGCCGCATCCATGTGGATTTCGACAAGCGCCCGCAACCGAACGACTCGCAACGACGGCGCGAGCGCCGAATCGAGCGTGACGCAGCAAGCGATGAGAACTCACGTCCGGGATCAGGGTCAAGAAGAGTAATGTATGCGCTTCTCATTCTGGTGGTAATCGCCGGCGCATTCTACGCGGGGTTGCGGACGTCAGACTTTTTCAAGGCAAGAACGTCTGGTACCCAATCGGCCGGCGTCGACGCGTTTCAGACCGGGCGGGAAGCATTCGAGCGAGGCGATTACAAAACCGCGAGCGCTGAGTTTGATGCACTCGCAAAGCGAGAGCCCGCAAACGCAAAGGCATTTTTCTGGCTCGGACGCGCGCAGCTCGAGCAACGCGAGTACGCGGCCGCTGCAAAGAATCTGGAAGAGTCCGTTGCGCGTCAGCCTTCGCTTCACGAAGCTTATGTGTGGCAGGCGGCTGCTTATGAAGCGATGGGAGAAAAGTTAAAGTCGGCGTCGGCGCTCGCTCGCTACGCGGAAGAGCGAAGAAAAACAAATGATGAACGATGAGTGATGAATTATAAGGAGGAACGAAGATAGAGAATAGAGGATAGAAGATCGCACGCGATCCTCGATCCTCGATCCTCAATCATCGACAGCGGGAACTTGCCTGAGCTTAGATTGGAAAACAGCATAGTCGATGATCGCTACCTGGTGGAGCGCTGCCTGGGTCGCGGGAGCTATGCCGAGATTTTCCTCGCGTACGATCAGGCTGATGCAGGCCGGGCCGTCATCATCAAAGCCCTGAACACGACGTTGCAGGGAACTCCCGATCCCGATCTCGAACTGACGCTGGTTGAGAACTTTCAGAACGAAGCCGTTGCGCTCGATCGAGTTCGTCACTCACACATCATTCAAAGGCTCGGACACGGCACGGCGTCGGATCTCGAGGCGGTGCCGTTCCACTATTTGGTGCTCGAATACATGCCGGGCGGCGATCTTTGGTCGCTTTGCAAAAAGAGCCCGGTGGTTATCGACGACGCACTCAATTACTTTCAGCAGATCGCCGAGGCGCTCGCTTACGCGCACAGCCAGCACGTGATCCATCGCGACATCAAGCCTAATAACCTGTTGTTGTCGGAAGATCAGAGGGTGATGAAAATCGCGGACTTTGGTGTTGCGAAGATGACGCACGATGACGCGAGCGAAATCACGCGCGTCGGCACTAACGTCTATGCGCCGCCCGAGCATCATCCCGACGCGAGGGCCGATGACCCTAACGAAAAGCTGACTCCATCGGCGGACGTCTACTCGCTGGCAAAGACGATTTACACGGCGATGACCGGCCGTGCGCCGAGGCAGTTTTCGCGCGAGCCCATCCGTGAATTGCCGGCGGAGCTTATGTCTCAACCGTGGTCCGGTCAGTTGCTGTCCGTGCTGGCGAAAGCAACGGCCTCGCGCGTCGCGGACCGCTACCAATCAGTCGAATCGTTCTGGGAGGACCTCGCGCGAGTCAGGCTGGCCGGCACAAGCGACCCCGTTGACGATGAAGCCACGATCGTCCGATCCCGATTGCGAACCGATAGCGAGATCGAGCAGCCGGCGCCGCGTCCCAACTTTCAAACCCTTGCGAACGCGCCCCGAGAGCCGGCTCATCCACAGAAGGCGCGAATTGTCGTCGATCTGCCGAGTCATCGCGAGAGAACCGCGGATCAGGCGGAGGAGCAGAGGAGCAGAGGAGCAGAGGGCAGGAGTGAACCGGCCTCTGACAAGTTTACGACTCGGGAGTTCGGTTCAACGCACGGCATGGGATATGTGCAGCCTGAAGTGCGTAGCCGATCAGCGGACCCCGCTCAAAGAATCGTTGTTGCGCACTCGGAAACAGAACCCGCGGAATTGCGCGGGAGACAGCCAAACATCCAGACGCTACGGCGTGAGCGAGGGTTGTGGGACGGGATGCGATTCCTGTTCACGTCTGAATGGCTCCGCCGCGTGTTCATTATTTTTCTTGCGGCGGCGCTCATCGGATTGGCCGCGTCGACTTATTATCATTTCGCGGAGCAGAAAACGGGGCTGCCCTTCTTTGGCTCGCAACAAAGGGATGGCCGGATCGCGGGCGCTACTAACGTCAACCTGCGAAGCGATCCGTTTGGCTCGGTGCTTGCGCCGGTTCCTGCTGGAACGCGATTGCGAGTTCTGGAAGAACGCGCGGGTTGGCTGAAGGTGCGAATCCTGGAATGGTCCGGATCGCCGCCCGATAACGCGCCCGACACTGGTTGGGTTGATGGAAGGTTCGTGAAGATCGACTAGGAAGTTCAGGGTTCCGGGTTCAGCGTTTAGAGTTCTCACCTCGAAACCCGGAACCCTGAACTCGTAACTCTCAACCGGAGGTTGAGTATGCCAGGATGGTTAGAGAATCTAAGAAAATGGATCGACGGCGAGGAAGACCTCGACGAAAAGGGCGAGCCCAAGCCTCGGTCAAAGTGGGATGATTTTCTGGTTTCCGTAGCGCGCGAAATAGAAGCCTCAATGCAGCGCGAGATGTTTACTCCGCCCGGCGGACCAACCTACGTGCCTCGCGAATACATAGTCTTCATGAGCCCGGGTGATGACAGCGACTGGCAGGGCGAAAAGCGTGAAGGCCTGGAACGCGGACTCCATCACGTGCTCTCGGAGCGCGCGAAAGAGATCGCCGGCAACAATGAGTTTCAAACACGCACCTTGTCCGTCGAGCTTCGCGTTGACCCGGGGCTTGAACCGGGACGCTTTCGCGTTCAACACATCTGGGACACCGAGGCTCAGAAGACAATGGTCAAGCCTCGCAAGCGCGCCGAGCCCGCCGCTCCGGATTTAGTGACCGTCGTTGAAAAGACCGATGACGAAGCCACGATCGTGCGCCCTCGCAAACCGGCCGAGCCCGCCGTTCCCGTTTTCTCGGTTCTGGTTTTCCGCAAAGTTCCGGGCGCAGATACGGCGCCACCCGACGTGCGGCAGTTCTTCAAAGACGAAATCACAATTGGCCGCGGCTCGAGTTCGAGCACCGTCGATCTGAGACTCGAAGGCGATCTTGAAGTGAGCCGCCAGCACGCGACATTGAAGAAGAATGGCGATGAGTACGCGGTCACGTGCAGGGGTGCGAATCCTGTTGTAATCAATGACACGCGCGAAGTGCCCGCCGGGGAAAGCGCGGCGTTGAAGCCAGGTGACAAGCTCACCGTATGCAGCTACGAACTGACGGTTCAGGATTAATTCTCAATCGCACTCGCGGTGATGAACTCGATATGCGGCTTGTACGGGCGTCCCTCCGCGGGCGCCCCTAGGTCGAAAGGCTGTCATTGCCGAAGAGGGGCGCCCACGGAGGGACGCCCGTACAAGTTCATCAAGAACGCTTGGTTCCTTGCGGCCAGCTCGTGCTATAAACGTCGCGTCCTGGCATTGCTAATCCAACGAGTGAGGTGCTCGATGCTTCGTCGATTTACTGGTGCAACAGCGATGTTGGTAAGCGTGGCTTCCTTCTGCGTTGGTCAAACACCAAACCAACTCGAACTCGTTTCACCTTTTGGCGCGAAGTTCTATTCACAGCCTGATGATAAGAATCAGATCGTCGAAGCCGAGAAGAAACTCGCCGGCGATCCAAAGAACATCGAGTTGATCATTGCCCTCGGCCGCGCGCAAGCGACCGTGTGGCGATTCCAGGACGCCATTGCGACGTTCACACGCGGCATCGAAGTCGATCCGAACCACGCGATGCTTTATCGCCATCGCGGGCATCGCTTCATCTCGACCAGGCAATTCGACAAGGCCGTTGCGGATATGGAACACGCGGCGAAGCTCAACGATAAGAACTTCGATATCTGGTATCACCTGGCGCTCGCTCACTACTTGAAAGGGCACTTCGACAGGGCGGCCGCGGCTTACGAGAAGGCTTACGCGGTTTCGGAAAAGGACGACTCGCGAATAGCGGCTTCGGATTGGCTTTATATGAGCTACCGACGAGCCGGCAACAGAGATAAAGCGGCGCAAGCGCTCGCGCGAATCACGCCAAACATGAAGGTCGAGGAGAACAAGTCGTACTTCGATCGGCTGATGCTCTACAAAGGGCTCAAGCCTGAATCGGAGATCATGAACGACAAGTTGACCGACCTGGAGTTGGCCACAGTCGGATACGGGATTGCGAATTGGTATCTCTACAACGGCGAGAAAGCCAGAGCGAGAGAGCTATTTCAGAAAATCACATCCGGCAAGTACTGGCCCGCCTTCGGATTCATCGCCGCCGAGACAGAACTGACGCGAATGCGTTGATTGAGAACCAGACGTCTCCGCTTTCACGTGCTCGAATGTGAAACTCTCGCAATGCCTTTCGAGATTCCAGCGCCGATCAGCACCCACACGACACCGGCAAACACGAACATGAAATATTGCATCGGAAGCGTGTATCGAAACTCGGTATGCATCGCGGATTGAAATAAAAAGTAATAGAGCGGCACGATCATTAGAAACAGCGGTCTCTTCCAGCTTAGGACGGACAAAATCACCACGCCGATGATGATAAACAAAAGCATCGTCTCTTTTGCGATGCGCTGAAGAGGTCTGGCAACGGGACGCAGCCAGTCGATCGACGAACCAACCCTCACTTCGTCAGGAGCGAGCGTTTCCCATCCTCGCTTGATCGGAGCTGTTCGCTGAGCCGAACGCGCTTGATTGAGCGTCAAGACAAGCGGCGCGTGCGCGGAATACTTCAGCATTTCTCCGCAGCGGCCGAGCATGACTCCGGTGTACCAGAGAGGATGATGCAGGATGACGTCGAGGCTTCGCTTCGTCCGATCACGGTCGCGCCGGATTCCGTCAGGTGTCGTCCACGAGCCGGCGTATCGAGGATCGTTGTACATCTCCGCCTCCTGAGTTGCGACTTCCGTGTCCATGCGAACAGCTCCGAATCGGTCGCCGCTCGCATCGCCTATTCCTTCCCACAGATTCAGCCCGGTCCCCAACTGGATCGGGATGAACTCGCCATAGACGACATAGTTGCGAATGGTAATCGGCGCAATCGTCAGCAGCGACACGGCGGCCATAACAATTCCCCGCTTAAGAACAGCGATTCGATTCACCGAAATAATCACGAGGATCACGCACGCTAACACAGCTAACAACATCGTCTGCGCACGAAGCCACGACGCGAGCCCGATCGCAAGTCCGGCCGCGGCATATAGCCAATATGAATCACCGCGCCTTCGAGCCAACACAACCAGATACATTGCGGCGAGCACCGGAAGCGCATTCATTTCATCGGGAAGGATAAAGTTCGATATGTGCCCGAGGTGATGCGACAACGCGGCGAGCAGACCCGATGCGAATCCAACTCGCCAGCTCACTAGCGATCCGGCGATGAGAAAAATCAACACCGGCGAAAACGAGTTGACCGAGTTCTGAACAAGCTGGACGTTGAAGAAATCCCTGCCGAAGACCGAATAGACAGCGCTCAGGAATATTGAATAGCCCGGCGCCTGGCTGAGCGTGGCGGTGTTAGATGGATCGATGCCGTACGGGCCAAGCAAGCCCTCGCCGCGTTGAATGGAAACGGCGCGGCTGTCGTAGCCTTCGGTCAGGCCGTTGAAAGGCTGGTCTGTCGTGTACATCACGCTTGCCAGATCGGCTGCGTGCAGGCTTTTGGCAGCGAGTGAGAAAGCGAAGAGTAACGTGGCAATCAGCAGCCTGGTGTGAGTGCGCGGCTCATTTCGAGTCCCAAGCGACGAAACGAGCCAGCGGCGAAACTTCATGATACCGAGCCGCCGGTGAGTTGGGCTCATCCTTTGAACTCTGCCGACTTGATGAACTCCTGAAATCCCTGGTCCCAACGATCAATTGTTTTTTTCGGGCCGACCAGCTTGATGAAGTAAGCGCCTTTGGGTGTATCGATGACCGCCGCACGCATTCGAAAGTTAGGTTTCACCTGCCCGGCGCCGCCCGCCATGTCGCCGCCGGTATATGTGCCGCTTATATCCAAGAGCGTAACTTTTAATCCGTTGACCGTTTGCGTTTCGGTTGCACTGTCCTTTGAAGGTGTTCCGCCCGGCTGTTGCATCTGACCTATCCAGCGTTCGATGTTGGCGTTGGTCGAGCCGCCCTGGCCGGGGCCGAAGTAGAAAACAACGAGCGAGCCTGGTTCCGAGTCGCCTTCGGCCGCGGGGAGTTGATACTGAGCAACGCGCATGGTTGTAGAAGGGCGCTCGCTCTGCCAGCCCTCAGGCGCCTTCAAACGAAGCTCTCCTTGTTGCGCCGCAGGTGCCGGCGCGACCGCAGGAGTTCCGCTGTTCGATACTACAACTGGAGCCGAACCGCAGCCGTTTACAACAGCAGCCAGAATCAATACGGCGCAAGTTTTTAGAACGTTTGAATGGAACATGATCAATAACCGCCTTCTTGAGATCATACGAAAGAAATTAAGCGCCCTGCGCTAGTCCTCGTTTCGGACTTGCGAAGACGCGTTCAATCATCGGCTCAAAGTAAGACATTGGAAGCGTGTCATAGTTAGGATCAAATGAAGTCTGGTCCCACTCATCGGTGAACACGCACGCCTTCTGATACCACTGCTCGCTGGCATACCGGCTGCGCGCTTCGGGGTCTTTGCCCATCAGCGTAGTAGTGACGGCCCTGAAAATCCTGATGAGTGCGAATGATCTCGTAAGTTTCGGGCGAGACGTATGGCCTCAGAATCTCCGCCGCAATTGCCGGGTGGTTATCGACCGAGATGACTTTGCCGATGTCGTGACAGAGCGCGGCGACGATCATCTCTTCTGAAGCCCCGTCGCGAACCGCGCGCGTCGCGGTCTGCAACGCGTGATGAAGTTGATTCACAGCGAATCCATCGACCTGTTCTTCGAGCCGCATCAGCATCGACTTGATCGTCGACGGCATTGATGACTGGCGCGCGCCCACGGCCTGCCCGATTGCCATCCAGTCTTCTATTTTTCCCTGATCCATTCGCATGAATGACATACGCCGCTCTCTCCCGTTTGAGTTGTTTGTCGGCAAAAGAGACTATCATCAAAGGCGGCGAGGGTCTACGCAGCAGGATCAGGTTGAGTTCAGAGTCCAAGCTTTAGCTTGCTGTTCGGCCGCGATTACGTCAGTGGCAAGCTGAAGCTTGTACTCTGAACCTCAAACTACTTGACTGCCGGACTTCGGCGGCGGAGATTTACTGAGCGAATCCGATGACCACCGAACTTCTTATTACCAACGCATCCGAGCTTGTCACTCTCGCCGGACCCGCCAGGCCGCGCATCGGCGCCGAGATGCGCGAGCTTGCGATAATCGAGGGCGGAGCCTTGCTCGCGCGCGATGGCGCGATAGTGGCCGTGGGAGCCACTTCCGAGGTTGCGCACCTTGCCGGAGCCGGGGCAAAGCATATCGATGCGGCGGGCCGCGTAGTCGCGCCGGGCTTCGTTGACGCGCACACGCATCCGGTGTTCGCCGGCACTCGCGAGGACGAGTACGAAATGCGCGCCGCGGGCATAACGTATCAGGAGATCGCTTCGCGAGGCGGCGGAATTCGCTCGACAGTGAGAAAAACTCGGGCGGCATCCGAAGATGAGTTGTTCGAAATCGGCAAGAAGCACGCGCGAGCGTTCCTCGAACACGGCACGACAACGATCGAGGCAAAGAGCGGCTACGGATTGACGGTTGATGACGAGTTGAAAATCCTGCGGGTGATTCGACGGCTCAACGATGAGACTCCACTCGATCTGATTCCGACTTTCCTTGGCGCGCACGAGATTCCCGATGAGTATCGAGACAGGCGAGAGGAATACATTCGGTTGGTTATCGACGAGATGCTTCCGAGAGTTGCCGCCGAAGGTCTCGCGCGTTACTGCGATGTGTTTTGTGAATCCCATGTGTTTACGGCTGACGAGTCCCGGCGCGTGCTGATGCGAGCAAAGCAACTTGGGCTTGGCATTCGTTTTCATGCCGAGCAACTCACGTTGTGCGGAGGCGCGAATCTCGCGGCGGAACTTTGCGTCGCAAGCGCCGATCATCTCGAATGCATCGATGATGAGGGAATTGCGCGACTCGAAGCGGCCGGGGTCGTCGCTGTATTGCTTCCTGGAGCGGTGTTCAATTTGGGACTAACGCGATATGCGCCGGCTCGCCGAATGATCCAAGCCGGAGTAGCCGTCGCGCTTGCGACGGATTTCAATCCCGGCAGCTCGCCTACTCCGTCGATGCAGATGATCTTGTCGATTGCCTGCTCACAAATGCGAATGACACCGGCCGAAGCGTTGACCGCAGCCACCATCAACCCGGCATACAGCCTGGACCTCGGTGAGCGTGTTGGTTCACTCGAAGTCGGAAAGCAAGCAGATGTCGTCATGTTCGATTGTTCCGGCTACCGTCAGATACCTTACATTTTCGGAGTAAATCACGCGGCTGTCGTCATTAAACGTGGCAGCGTGATGATCGCCCGCCGCTGAAGCGCAAACGACAGGTCTCGAAAAAAGGGTTTGCGGCATTCCGGCCTGCTCGATATAATCGCGACCTCTTGTTAGGGCCCTTGAGATCGTCTAGATAAACGAAGGCATTATTTGTACCGGCTGAAGCTCTGTCTTCGGGCGGCTCGGACAGGATTCGAATAAAAGGGGGGCACAATGTCATACCAGGGATATCAGCCACAGGGCGGCTACGGCGCGCCACCGAGCGGTTGGGGAACACCACCTCAAGCGGTTTATGCTGGCGTAGGCAAACGAATCCTCGCTGAAATCATTGATGGATTCATCGTTGGGCTTGGCGGGATTCCGGGCTTTATCCTGATGTTCATAGGATTCGGACTGGCCGCGTCCACCGCGGACTCGCGCGGCCAACTCAGCGGCGATGCCGCAGCGGGTGCGTTTGGAATAATCTTCCTGGCCTATGGCCTTGTATTCCTCGGCGTGATCGCATTGTGGCTTTACAACTGCTATCTGCTTGGCAGGGACGGAGCGACGATTGGCAAGCGCTTGATGAAAGTGAAAGTGCTGGACGGCCAAAACCAGCCTCTCGGGTTTGGCAAGGCGTTCCTCCGCGAGATTGTCAAACGCGCGCTCGGTGGCTTTTGCTTTATTCTTCTTCTCTGGCCGTTGTGGGACGAACAGAAGCAGGGACTGCAGGACAAGATGTTTGGCACTCACGTCTTTGATGCCTGAACTGGATGCCTGAAGTTTGGCGCACCTTCGTCAGGCGATAGGCTTTTCGTTTCTCTCGAAGGAAGCGGTAATAAGGAGACTTGGTGATATAATCCTGCCCGCCATAGACCTCTTAGGTCTTTTCCCCGCCGTCAGGTATGTGGCCATAATTCTTTTGCACTAGTCTTTTCTCGATTCGTCGTAAAGAAGTTTCTTACTGGCCGCATCGAGGATTCTGCATAATCCGAAGGACCTGGAACCGCTACGCTTCGACCGCGATTCTGAGTTTCCTTTTTGACTCTATTCCAACCAACCCGAAGGAGCATGATGATGAAAAAATATTTTTTCCTTTCAGTATGCATGTTTTGTCTGTGCGGAGCGCAGGCGCTTGCTCAAGCCCCCGGGCCACCCCTCGTGCTTCAGATCGTCCGTGAAGATATTAAGACCGGAATGATGGAAGCCCATTCGAGGGAAGCGAACGCAACCGTCCGAATCTGGGCCAAGGCGAAGTCGCCGCATCAGCGCCTGGCGATGGTCCCGCTAGCGGGCAACGAGAACGAGGTCACTTACCTTTGGCCGTTCCCTTCTTTCGCAGCCTATGAGCAGGCTCAGAAGGACCTCGACAACATAGGCGAAACCTACAAGGCCGACTTTGATCGCACTCGTCACGTGGGCGAAGACTATCATTCGGCGCAGCGCGATATGCTCTGCAGGCTGCGGGCCGACTTGAGTTATAACCTTCCCGCCGGCGACAGAGCGAAGATGCGATACATGCGGGTTGAAACTATTCGCGTGAAACCCGGTCACATACCGGAGTTCGAGGAGCAGCGCAAGATAATCAGCGCCGCTCACGTAAAGGCGAAAGTCGACGAGCACATGGCGGTCTACCAGGTGGTCGGCGGAGCGCAAGCTGGAACCTTTATTGTGCTTGTCCCGTGGACCTCGATGGATGATTCCGGCTTGCTTCCGCACGGTAAGGCTTATCAGGACGCTCTTGGAGACGACGGCGCGAAGAAAGTAGCGCGCATAGCCAATGACGCCATCCTGTCTGACGACATCAGCATCTACCGCTTGGATCCGCAACTGAGCTATCTGTTACCGGCAACGGTTGCGTCGGATCCGAATTACTGGACGCTGAAACCCATGGCGGCGTCCTCGCCTGCGCGGGCCAGGAAGAAGGCAGCGGCTAAGGCAGAGGAAAAGAAACAGTAAGCATGAGCAGTTTTCAACTTTCATCAGAAAAAATGGAGGACGATTAGTATGAGAAAGAGATTCTTATTCGTGTTCGCAATGTGTGTGTTGGTTTCAACGGCGCTTCAAGCGTCAGCACAGCAACAACCGCGTATGGGACCGCCAAAGGTGCTCTCGATCTTCCGCGAAGAGATTAAAGCCGGCAGAGGTTCCGCTCACCAGAACCTCGAAACCGGTTACGTTCGCGCGCTGCAGAAAGCAAAGTGGCCGGTGTACTCGCTGGCGATGACGCCGGCCGTAGGCGGGACCGATGCATGGTTCATCACTGCTTATGATTCATTCGCCTCGATGGAAAAGGATCGGCGGGACTCGGAAAAGAACGCGCAGATGAGCGCGGACTTTGACCGGCTGGACGCGCAGGATGCCGAATTCCGAACGGGCCAGCGCAGCATGCTCTTCGTTCTGAACGAAGCATTGTCTTACGGCGGTAACTTTGACGTTTCGCAAATGCGCTACTTCTCGGTGAATACTGTCCGCGTACGGCCGGGCCACGATCAGGAATGGCAGGAAGCGAGAAAGATACTAGTGGAGGCCGTCAAGAAAGCGAACCCGAACGCACACAGCTTAGTCTACGGCGTGGCAGCGGGCATGCCCAATGGTACCTATCTGGTCTTTACGCCGCGCAAGTCGCTCGCCGAAATGGATCCGAACCCAGCAATAGGGAAGGCCGTTCAAGATGCGATCGGCGAGGACAATGCAAAGAAACGACAGAAGCTTCTGGCCGATTCGGTCATAAGCACCGAGACAATCATCTACGGGTTTAGCCCGAAGATGAGCTACGTTCCGAAAGAGTGGGCGAAGACGGGTGGTGACTTCTGGACTCCGAAGGCTCCGCTCAGAACGGTTGCGGCTAAGAAGCCGGCTGCAGCCGAAAAGCCCGCGGAAAAGAAAGGGCTGTAGGTCAGAGTGTAGTACAACAAACAGACCGGGCCGTTGCTACCATTGCGTAGCGGCGGCCCGCTTTGTTTTCATAATTAGCCAGACACCGAGTCATCAACTTCGATGTCTGTTCTCAGGATCTCATTTTCGGCCCAGGACTACGGACTCATTGCCGAATACTCGCAAACGATCCGCGAGATCTGTGGTCGCGCTACGATGTGTTATTGATCGCTGGCGAAGTGGTGACCGGGTTTGGGCGCACGGGCCGCTGGTTCGCGATGGAACACTTTGGAGTTCAAACCGACATCATGACCACTGCCAAAGGCATCTCCAGACTGGTTGTCCCGATGGGCGCCGTAACGGTCAGCGATGAAGTCAACGAACCGTTCGCCGCGGGGCGAGACATTCGTTCTCGGCTTCACGAATATGGGGCATCCGCTCGCGTGCGCAGCGAGTCTCGCGGTATTGGACATCATTGAGAGCGACAAGCTCGTCGAGAACAGCGCCGAGGTACGAGCGTAACTGCATTCAAAGGCAGAGCGATTTCTGGCGCGCCGCACGATCGCCGAGTCTCGCGGCAAAGGATTGTTGATGGTTTTGGAACTCGTGCGCGACAAAGAGACTATGGAATGGTTCCCCGCAGAAGGAGTCGCCGATGAGAAATTCCAGGCGCTGGGGTTGAAGAACGGCCTGGCGTTTTACATGTCGTTGTACGGCCCTCGCCGCCCGGGAGCATTGAAGCTCGGAATGCCAATATTCATCGCGCCGCCGTTGTGCATAACTCGAGAGCAGATTGATGATTTGATGGACAGATTGGATCAAACGCTTGGGGAATGGGAGTCTGCGATGGGGATCTAACGTTGATGTGAGGGAGAACACTCTGCTCTGCCGTTCAGCCGCCGTAGGGAGCAAGACACTCGTCATTTCAAAAACGCCAAAAGTTCTACTCGTTTGATTTTTGGCTTAGATCAAGCTAGTTTTTACTAAATTTATGCAGCCTGTATTAAAGTCCACTGGTCACATTTCTGCACACTGCCCAGACTGCGACGGCGCATATTCAACTTTTCAACAAGTCCAAATTACGAATCTTCCAAGAAATCACCGGTATATCGGAATCGACTATGGTTATACGGATTGTATCAGTGTATAAGCTGCGGTCGGGGAGCTTTATCAAAAATTCATAGTCAACACGGAGATCCCAGTCAGGGCATCCTAGAGAGTTTCTATCCTTTTCACCGTGAAACGGCTGCGATTCCCCCGGCTGTACCGGCTGATATCGTTGCAGAGGCTGAATTATGCGCCTCCTTTGAGGCTTGGCGCGGATCATCAGCGCTCTTACGCTCAACGCTAGAAAAGATTCTCAAAGCAAATGGTTACGACACAGGCAGCCTCTATAATAAGATTGATACTGCGGCCGCCGACACGATCCTCACCGAAACCAGGCGTAGACGAGCACACGATGAAGTACGTGTATTGGGAAACGATGTCCTGCACGATGATTGGCGAGCTGTAACAGAGGAAGAAGTGGAATTGGCTCATCACTACATTCAGCGGATACTTGAAGATTTTTATGATGACAGACCATCAGTAAACGCGACGCTCGTTGCCAGAGGCCGGTTGACTGCCGCTCCACCTAGCACGAGTCCCGCGCCTTCCGACTAAGTTTTACACGCCTCCGCGTTACAATCTTTTCAACAGTGCTGGTAAACTCGCCGAGTGCCACGAAGAGGATTAGCACGGATCAGAGATAAGATTCGGCGCAAGGAATACGACATGTCCGTACACGCGATGGATGAGATGGCGGAGGACGATCTTGATATCATCGATATCGAGCACGCTGTCTTGAACGGACATCTGGATCGAACTGAAAGCGACGACCCAAGGGGAGCCCGATACATCATCGAGGGAAGGGCCGCAGATGAGCAAACGGCGGTTGCGTCGTCGGGCGTTTTACAAGTACCGGGCGCTACCTCATAATCACGGTCTATGCGATGACCGAGTCTGAGGCATAGGTTATGTACGACTACAAATGTGAGTACTGCGAAGGAACGGTTCGGCCCAAAAAGGTCAAGCGAGAGGCGTTCAAACATAAGACCGGTTTTGTAATCCTCGAAGACGTCATCATCGGAGTCTGCGATCTATGCGGCACTCGATACTACTCCGCCGACATACTGCACGCCGTGAATGACATCGCGACGGGAACAAGGCCGTTTGAAAAAACCGAAGAGATCCCGGTTGCGCACTTATCCCAAGGCTGATGTGAGATTCTGTAGGTAATACAACTTCATTCGGTCAAGCACCAATGAACGCTTTCTTACTCAGAGTCTATTCAGTTCCGAACCAGGACTAAGTCATCTCTTATAGGCTTTCAGATCGAGAGTCGATCCATCGATCTCAACCGTCACCATCCCATCGCGGCCCGTCTGGAACAGTTTCACTTCTCGCATCAAGTATCGATTTACGACCGACGCGTGTGGATGCCCGAAGCGGCTGCGCTCGCCTACTGAGATCACCGCGTACCTGGGATTCACCGCGTCAATGAACGCGTCGGTCGAAGACGTGCGCGAGCCGTGATGCGGGACCTTTAACAAATCAACTCGCAGGTTCGCGCCTGACTGAACAAGAGAGGCTTCGGTGCTTTCTTCAATGTCGCCGGCAAGCAGTATCGATACCGATCCGTATACAAGACGCAATACAACCGAGTCGTCGTTACCCGAAGTTACCTCGCGCCCATCGGCCGGCGGCGGCCAGAGCACTTCGATTGTTACGCCGTCGATCTCGAATCTCTCGCCCGCCGCAACTGAGTACAACGGAGTTCTCCGCTCGGCGGCGGCTCTGGCGAAGCGCTTGAATTCCGGTTCGTCAGGCACAGCGTATCCGACGACCGCCTGGCGGACTTCGAGATTGCGAACGACGTCAGAAAGTCCGCCGATGTGATCGGCGTGCGCGTGCGTCGCGAGCACGTAATCGACTCGCGTTCGTCCAAGCGACCAGATGAAACGCGAGACAACCGCTTCGCCGATCGAGAACGCGCGATCTGAGAAGACTGGTTCATCCTCAGCCGTGTCATTCATCGAACCCTGGGCGTCAACTGTATTCGGCGCCACGAAGCTAAGCTCGCCGCCGCCGTCAACCAGCATCGTCTTGCCGCGCGGAAAGACTACGAGCGCCGAGTCGCCCTGGCCGACATCCAGAAAATGAATCGTGAGCTTGCTGACCGGCCCGGCAACCGGCGGCCTGATCACCGCGATCAGCGCACAAGTGAGAGCGAGAGCGCAGAGGAGAAAAGGGGAGAGGGGGTGAGGGGGAGAGGGGGCGAGGCGGGGACGGGGCGAAGGGTTGCGATTGACTGGAAGGACACGATCGATCGGACGCCAGCGATCGATCAGCACCGCCAGCATCGCGAGCGGCACGAAGTACAAACCGTAGATGACCGAATGCCAGCCTTCGTAGTGAGCTACGCGAAAAGTCGCGAGCGGCAATTCAGAAAACGGGACGATCGCGTTGACCAGCAAGTACCGCGCGGCATTCACAACCGGAACGAACAGCGTCGCGGCCCACTGGCTGAGAGCGCCAATCGCGATCCCGCAAACCCCGGCGATCATCATCACTCCGGTAAGCAAGCCGGCGACTACGTTGAGCAGGACGCCCACCGGCGCGACTCGATTGAAGTACAGGGCCATCAGCGGCAACGTCGAAAGCTGAATAGCCCCGGACGTGATGACGAGCAATACGATGCCGCGAACCAGCGATTGGATTCGCAATCGCCCGAGCACGCGAGCGGTCGGCGCTTTGTTCATTCGATAGCGAATGGGCGCGCGTTTCATCTCGGCTTCGAACGAGCGGGCGTCCCAGAACAGAGTTTCGGCGAAATAGCGAAGCACGGATGAACAAGCGGGCGGATGTGGGGTTCGCGAAGCCGGACGCCACTCGCCCACACGGCGCAGCTTGTCCGCAAGCGGCAACGCGAGTCCTACGATGCCGGCAACCGCGGTGAAGCTCAGTTGAAACCCAGGATCGGCCACCAAAGCCGGTTTCAGGGCGAGCATTGCGAACGCCGCCAGCGCCACGGTATTGACGGAGGCCGCACGGCGAAACAGCAACGGGCCGATCAAACCTACGGTTATCATTGTCGTCGCACGGGTGACCGGCGGCGCCATTCCCACCATCACTGCGTAGGCCCACAGCAGGGCAAGGCACACGATGATTCGAACAGGGCCTCGTCGTTTTGCCGGGGAGCGTCCGCCCAGCAGCACCCAAGCGATGATCCCTATGTGAAGCCCGGCTATCACCAGCGTGTGAAAGGTCGAGCCCTCGCGCAGCCGCTCGACCGTCTCGCCGTCCAGAAAATAACGATTGCCCGCCAGCATCGCTTTCAACATCCCGGCTGCGCGAGGCTGGAAGCGCGCGTCGATCGCGTCCATCATTCTCAACCGCAAATGAAAGAGAAATGCCAGCGCTCGGTTTCTGGATTCTTCATCGATATGCTCGATCAGAAGCGGGCTCTTGATGACGCCCTTCAAGTCGTATCCTCGGCGTTCGAGGAACTCGTTGAAGTCGGGTGATCCGGGGTTTGAAAACTCGCGCGCGCGTTCGAGCCTTACCAGGACTCGGATTCTCGATCCGTAATCCAATGCAAGCCTTGCGAACTCGAGCCGCGACTCTTCGTCTCTGGTTGAAATCATCAACCGGGCGCGCCCCGTTGCCGGCATCGCTTCGTCATGCACGCGCAACTGCTCGGCATTGAGGTCGAGGTAGTAGATACCGGGCGCCGGCTCAGGCGGCGCATCGAGTACACCGATCAACTCAACCGGGTCATCGGGAGTTATTACTTTGGCATTGAAGAGGGGAGCGATTCCCGATGTGTCCTCACTTGTCCGATCTTTGAGAGTAAGCAGGGCTCCGGCGGCAGCAAAGCTGATGATCAACAAAGCGGTCGCCGCGAATTCTTTTCTCGTGCTTACCAGGATCGTCGAAAGAGCGATCGCTAAGATCAGTACGGCAACTGCAGCAGCGAGCCCGAACTGGAACGTGCGGGCGATGAGAATCCCGATGACCAGCGCCGCGCCCAGAGAAAGGAACGGCTGTCGACTGGGAGAAAAAGATGAGAACGAAACATTAGGGGACATGGTCGGGGACTCGATGCGTGAGACGTGATGAGGGATGAGTGAAACGTGATGAGTGAAACGTCATGCGTGACAGGAACCTAATCACGTTTCACGCATCACGCATCACTCATCACGTTTCACGTTTCACGTTTCACTCATCACTCGTCACTCTTCCGTTGACAACATTGCGTGCTGGCTCGATGATTCGGTTATGAGCGCCGGACCAGATGATCTTCAGAAGAAGATCCTTGAACTCGCCAAAGCCACTGACGCCCCCGAAGATTCGTTCCTGATGCGCCGACTATCGATGGACGATGCGGAGCAGTTACAGGAAGTCATCGATGGGATAATGCTGTCGCTTATCAGCTTCTGCTATCACCGCCACCCGCGCGGCGAGAACGTTCACGAAGTGATGGAGGAACTGGATCGCGTGCAGCCCGGTTCACCCGAGGCCGCTGAACTCGAGCGGCGAGCCGATGATGCCGCCGCGCTTCAGATACCTTTTATCGTCAAGCTCAATGAGCTTATCGAGGACTATTATCACTTGAGACGGCGGCTGGAAGCGCGGCTTCGAGCCGAAGAGTGACAACCCGAAAACTGGTTTGCAACGAAGGATCTACCGCTCGCCCTTGCCGAGTCGAATCAGTTATTCATCAGCATCATCTGCGTCATCGCTACCGCTGTCATCGGGCCCGGCGTCAGCACCCGAAAGCCCTTTGATCTCGGCGGAGATTTCGGCTCGCCGGGACTTTGCGAGCTTCATAATCGCCGATAGATGTTTTCTGGCGCGCCGCGCCGCTGCCTTGTTTCCCTTTTGACGAAAGACCATGTTCTCGGCGGCGAATCGTCCCACTTCTATCAAAAGCTGCCCGGTAGTCGAGCCCTGCACTCTCCGGTCAAACAAATGATGGTCGCCCATCTTGCGGCGCTCGGGAGTGCCCGGCGGGGGACCCAAATCCTGCTGACGCCGTTCTCCCTGCCGACGATCTTCGCTCGGCAGGAGCTTGTCGACGGTCAGGCTCAGATCATTTTCTTCCATCTTATTCTCCAGCGCGATTGGTTTTTTTATTCACCCGACTGGTCTGGTTGATCACCCGGTATTACCTGACTCCTGGGAACCCGGAAAGCATCCCGTAACACGCGCTAGTCTACCATAGAGGCTATAAGTTGCAAGACAGTTCGTCATTGGTCATTGGTCATTAGTCAATCGTCATTGGTCACTTGAGACATTTGAGATTTGAGATAATTTGAGATTTGAGATTGAAAGGACAAATGACCAAGGACCAATGACTACTTCAACAACTCTCGAGCGTGGCGGCGGGCGCTTTCGGTGATCTCCGCTCCCGTCAGCATACGAGCGATCTCTTCGACGCGGCCGCGGCGGTCAAGGCGCTCGATGGCGACCTCGGCTCGGCCGGCAACCGCGTCCTTGCGCACGAGCAGATGCGAATCAGCAAAGCGCGCGATTTGCGGTTGATGAGTCACGCACAGCACCTGGTTACTCTCGGAGAGCTTCTTGAGTTTCAGGCCGACCGCTTCGCTCACGCGGCCCCCAATGCCGCTATCGATTTCGTCAAAGACGATCGTGCGTGGGAACTCCGAAGATCCGGCTACGGTCTTCAGCACAAGCATAAGCCGCGAGGCTTCGCCGCCCGATGCCACCTTTGCGAGAGGCTTTACCGGCTCGCCGACATTCGCGGAAAAGTAGAACTCGACGCGATCGATACCGGAGGCCGCGAAGGAATCTGAAGCCTCACCGCTTTCCAGTTCCAACTCCGAAGGCGCCGTGATCTCTACCTGGAATCGTGAATCTTCCATCGCGACCTCGCCGAGTGCTTCCTCGACTGAGCGCTCGAACTTTTTAGCCGCGCGCACGCGCTCGCGATGAAGCTTGCGGGCCCGTTCGACGTAAGCCGACCGCGCGGTTGCGAGTTCTAATTCCAACTCCGCGTGCCGTTCGTCTGACCGTTCTATCTGGCGCAAACGGTCTTGAGATCGCGCAAGGTGCTCGAGCGCGGATTCGATCGAGCCTCCGTACTTTCTTTTCAAACGCGAAAGCTCGGCCAGCCGGTTCTCAATCTCCTCGAGTCTCGCGGGCGAGAACTCGAGCCCGTCCGCAAAATCGCGCAGCGCAAATGCCAGGTCCTCCAGCAACGCGCGGCCGCTTTCGAGACCGGCGGTGTATTCACCGAAGCGCGAGTCATATTGAGCAAGCTCCTCGACGCGGCGCAGTGTCTGGCCCAGCCGCGCGATCGCCGAATCATCGTCTTCGTAGGTGAGAGTAAAACCTTCGGCGGCAAGCGTCGTGAGCTTCTCGACGTTGTTCAGCCGCCGCCGTTCTTCGTCGAGTCGTTCATACTCGCCAACCGTCAGCTCGGCGCGTTCAAGCTCATCGATCTGAAAACGGAGAATGTCGATAAGCTGAAATCTTTCGCCTTCTTCTTTGTTTTGCTGATCGACCTCGCGCCGGGTTGACGACCATCGAGCGTGGGCCGCTTCCACGCCGGCTTTCAAACTGCTAGCGACGGCAAACGCATCGAGTAACTCGAGATGAGTTCGCGGGTCGAACAAGGTCTGCTGATCACCCTGCCCGTGAATGTCGGCGAGATATGGCTGAAGCTCGCGAAGCAGCGCCTGAGTAGCGAGCTGGTGATTGACGAATATCTTGTTGCGTCCGCTCGCGGCAAGCTCTCTTCGAATAACGATCTCGTGGCCGTCGACCTCTATGCCCGAATCAGCGAGAAGCCTGGCGAGGGGCAGATTGCCTTCCACCGTAAACGATCCTTCGATGGCCCCTCGCTCGCATCCCGATCTCAGAAGATCCGATGTGAATCGCCCGCCGATCAACACGCCGAGCGCATCGACGATGATCGACTTGCCGGAGCCCGTCTCGCCGGTTAACAGATTGAGCCCGCGTTCGAATTCGGCAGTGAGGTCTTCGATCAGCGCGATGTTTGAGATGTTGAGGAGCGTGAGCATGTGGAACCCGATTGCGCGCAAACTTAGCCTCGCAAGTCCCGAGTGTCAAGGATCAGCCTTACAGCATCAAGCAACGTCTCCGCTACGAACGAAGGCGCGCATGGAAACAGATCCGGATGTGCTTCGGTCTCGCGGCCGTATCCGGTCAGGACAAGCGCCGCCTGCGCGCCCGCGTTTCGTGCAAGGTTGATATCGCTTGCTTTGTCTCCGATGACGAACGAGCGAGACAGATCAATGTTGTGTTCGCGCGCGGCTCGGTCGAGCATCCCGGTCCGCGGCTTGCGGCAATCGCACTCGATCCTGTATCGCGCGCCGCCGATCTTGGGATGATGTGGGCAATAATACACGCCGTCGAGCTTCGCTCCGTGCATTGCGAGTTCTTCAATCATCTTCCGGTGAATCGCGTTGAGGGTTTCCTCGGTGTAAATGCCGCGAGCGATTCCCGATTGGTTTGTTATGACAATGGCTTTGAGTCCCGCTTCGTTGACAAGCCTCACGGCTTCGGCGGCCCACGGATACAAAGTCAACTGCTCAGGAGTGGACACGTATCCGATGTCTTCGTTGAGCGTGCCGTCGCGGTCTATGAAAATTGCGGATTGTGAATTGCGGATTGCGGATTGCGGATTGCGGGACATCTGCGCGAATCTTAGTTCGGCCAATCCGCAATCCGCAATCAGAAATCCGCAATCAATTGAGCGATGCCCAACAGCGATGAGATGTTGTGTTGCACGAAGTCGATTCGAACCCACGGCTCAGTTGATCCTTCGTAGAACCCGCCGGCGGCGCGAGCAGGATTTCGAGCCGAGGCGTTGTTCTCTGAAGTGAACTGTTGAGTTAGCTGAAATCGCGCCGAAGCCTTGAGAGCTGCCGCTATGCTCGAAGCGCGCGCGTCGCCGGTGCTTCGGGCGATTCGATAAGCCGCAACCAACCCTTCTGCCCTCGATGCAGCGGGAGTTACTCTCGGCGGCCCCGGACCAAATCCTCCGGCGTACCCTTCGGTGTCTTCATCGGTGTATTGCCCGGCTATCATCGCGGCTGCGAGCGCGAGCGTGTGCTCAGCGTAGTTCTTCTCGTGTTCGATGTTGTACAGAGCTTCGAGTGCCTGCATCAGCCAGGCATCGGCAGGCAAAGTGTGCATCGCGCGTTGAGAGGCAATCAGAAAGTCGGCGCCCCGCCTTGCAGCCGCGAGCAATCTCTTGTCGCGGGTCACATAGTACAGTCGTGCCAATCCCAGTATTGCCTCGCCGGGATAATAAAGTGACGCGATCCCCGGCGGATCGTTTGGTCGAAGACGGTAGCGTGTGTGAAACGATCCGTCTTTTCGTTGAAGCATCAGGATGAGGTTGGCCAAGCGTTGAGCCTTCGCGCGCGCGCTTGATTTCGGATCAAGCTCTAGCAGCTTTGTCAGCGCGACAAGCGCGAGCCCGTTCGCGCCAAGCTTGGCCTTGCCGTCAAAGTCGAGCACGTAGATCGCATCGCGGCCTGGCGCCGATCGGAATCGAGTTTCGAGAAACCTCACCGCGCGCTTGGCTGAGTCGAGGTAGCGAATATCACGCGTTTGTGAATAGAGTTCGAAAAGCGATATGGCGGTGCCTGCGTGCCTGACGATGTTGTAGGTCCGCTGTTCAAACCGATCCTCAGCCGCGTAGTAGTAATAATGAAAGCTTCCGTCGGGCCGCTGTACGCGAACCAGATAATCACCACCGGATCGCGCCGCTGCAGTCAGCCGCGCGCGAGTCACATTCTCTCTTGTTGCGGCGAGCTCGACGGCAGGGCACGTAAGGATCACCGAGATCGCGAGCAAAAAAGATTTCGCGTGGGGAATTAGCACTGACGAAGAGATTTAGCATAAAAGGCACGAAGCTACAAAAGTGACGGGAGCTGGGTTCGCCGTTAACTTGCAGCTTCGTGCCCTGTCCTACAACACACCTCCGGATTAAGCATCAGCCACCGGAATCGCTCAGCACGTCTATCCGGCTTGCATTGCGGGAGCCGTCGGATTGTGTCGTGCCTTTGACCTCGGCCTGCGCGCCGACGACCGCCGATCCCTTGTCCTGGCGGATCTCGGTTGAAGACGACACGTGAACGGTTACACCGGCGACTCGCCAATCGCCGACAAACCCACTGGAAGGCATCGACTGAATTGTGCCTTTGAAACTTGTTTCGCCTCCGCTCTCACCGCCGCTGGATAGAACTTCAATGCGCGTGGCGTTGGTCGATCCGTCCGGCTGGAGCGTTCCTCTGACTTCGACCTGGGCTCCTACTACTGCCTGGCTTTTTTCCTGACGAATCTCAGTAGCGGCCGAGACGTGAACAGTGTGACCCGCGACTCGCCAGCTACCGATCAACCCGCCGGAAGGAAGGCCTTCGATTGCGCCCTGGAAACTGGTCTCGCCGCCTCCGCTGTCGTCTCCGCCAAAGTCATCGCCCCCGGCCTGGAAACTGCCTTGCAACACAATCTGGCCGGACTGGTCGCGAAGCTCGACGCGTTGAAGTTTGGTGATCGGCCTCAGCGCTTGCGGTAAAACGAATCCAATTGAACCATCGCTCGTGAACTCAACTGCAACGAATCCCGATTGAGCCTGGAATGATCCGAGGCTTACGCCGTCGACGACGATCAGATAAAACACGCCCGGCGACAGCTTCTCGCCTTCGACTCGAAGCTTTTCTCGTTCGGGCTCTGACTCGGCGCGCGCGCGGCCCTTCGCGTTTGGCAACACGGCGGTGGGCCCCAGGTTCGCTTCTTTTTCGACCGATTGATTGGGCGTTCCTCCGGGCGACGGAGCGCCAAAGGTATTTGCGAGAATGACGCGATCCTGCGAATCGCGAATCTCTACTCGTCTTATGGTGGTCACCGGACTGAGTGCCGTGGGCAAGGGCAGTTGATCCCGGCTCGGCGACGTCGAGAATTCAATATTTAAGTTGCCGAAGTTACTTGCCACCGCGCGGTAATGATTCACATCGTCGAGCCGCGTGCCGTCAAGGATGACTGTGCCGTTTATTACAATCTTATAAACGCCTCGCGGCGCGGCACCCTCGGCCTCGATCTCGAATTCCTGTTTGCTGCCGCTTACGGTCGCCTCGGCTTTCCCATGTGCCGAAGCTTCAAGCCCGGTTGAAAGCAGTTCAATTTCGCCGCGGCTGCCCGCGGTCGCTTGAAGACTTTGCAGCGCGAACAAGGGATCGACGCGCCCTCGGCCAAGCTTGCCTTCGAATCCGGTGTTCTGGGCGTCGACGTTCGCCGCGGTGTCTTCGATGGTTCGCCTGATATCCTGATGCGGATTGTCTTCGAGAATCAGGGCGGCCGTCGCGGTTGCGACCGGTGCCGCAAACGAAGTCCCGCTCCACATTGCATAGTCCGGCGCGTTGTTGAGTTCGGGATAGAGGCTGAATAGATCGACACCGGTTGCGCTGACTGAAACGCTCGCGCCGAAGTTTGAGAAAGCTGCTTTTCGGTTATTGCCGTCGAGAGCTGCCACACCCATCACCTCAAGGTTCCACCTTGATGGGAACTGGGGCGCGACGTCGTCGGCTTTGTTCTCGTTACCCACCGCTGCAATCATCAGCACTCCGCGTTGATGAGCGTATGTCACCGCGTCGTGCATTACGGGCGAGTCCTCGGTCGAGCCGAAGCTGAGATTAATCACCCGCGCTCCGTGATCCACCGCATACTTGATGCCCTGCGCAACGGAGAAAGCATCGCTGACGCCGTCCGCGTTGAACGCGCGAATCGGCATGATCCTGGCGTTCGGCGCGATAAGCGCGATCAGTCCGGCTATGAAGGTCCCATGACCCGCGATGCTTGTTTGCGGATTGCCGCGCCGCTCCATCGTGTCTTCCGAACTGTCCAAAAAGTTCCAGCCGAACACATCATCAACAAGCCCATCGCGGTCGTTGTCCAGGTGGTCCCCCGGAATCTCGCCGGGGTCGGTCCAAAGATGATCCTTGATATCCGGATGATTGCGATCAATGCCCGTGTCTATGACCGCGACGAGCACACCGTCGCCCTTTGCCCGCAACTGCAGCGCTTGAAGATCGCCCACCAGTTGCTGCGCCAGGTATCTGGCTTTGACTTGCCCGGTAGTCGGATGATCGCCGGGAAAGCCAATCACCGCGCGCCCAAAAACGTTGACCGGCGTCGTGATAAGCGGATTGAGCGTGGCGCTCAGCACATCCGGATCTTTTGCGAGCTTCTTGCGAAATTTGGCTTCCTTCTTTTGCTTCGGGGTCCCGAGTCGATAGAAATTGGTGCCATAGATTCGTTGGATGGTGGACGTACCGTAGCGGGCGTTGACCGCATCGATCGAGGCGCCCGGGTTGATCTCGACCAGCACCTCGCCTCGCCGAAAATCATCTACGGTTTGTGCCATCGACGGCAACGCAAACAGAGCCGTCGCAAGCAAGAGAATCAGCGCAAAGCCAAGCGCTCTGGATGATGTGGAAATTATGACGTTGGTATTCATTTCGACATCCCTTGCGGCACTCAGGATTTCCAGCAACGAACAGAGTCGCCGCCTGCAAACTTCAATCAGGATTACCCATCAACACGAATGGCGCCCAGTAATACGGATGGCCGTATTCGTCCTTGATCGCCAATTGCGCAAGCCGCAGGGCGGTTCGCTTACTTACGCCGGCGCGAATGTGTGAATAGAGTTCGCGCATGAAGCCGGCAGTCGAACGATCGCTTACCGCCCAAAGGCTTGCGACGATGGACGGCGCGCCCGCGTAAAGAAAACCACGCACAAGCCCGTGCAATTCATCCCCCGGAAAAACCTTGTTCACTCCCGTGTGACACGCCGACAACGTGACCATCTCGGCGGTGAGCTTGAGATTGAGCAAGTTGTAGAAGTGCAGATTGGAACCGGCGAGTTTCAGGAATGAAAACATCGGATTGTCGCGTCTGAAGTAACCGTGAGACGCCAGGTGCAGGACCTTCGCGTCAGGCGCGGCTTCGAACAAATTATCGCGAGTCGCTCTTTCGTTTGTCAGCGTCACGGAGTTTGGAAATAACGCGGCAACTTCGGCGATTTCATTTTCGATATTCGGAGTGCCGGATTCAGCAACACCCAACGCCACGAGCCGGCCATCCCGCGGCTCGCCTGAAGCCGCAGACCGAGCATTCCTCGTACGGCATAACTTCAACACGGTTGCACTGGGCGCATAAGAAATCTCGAATCTTTCCATCAGGTAATTGCTTCCGTCATGGAGCGCGTGAAAGGGAACGTAATGCAAAGCTCCGTGCGGGATGATAATCAGGCGCTCGGAGGCTATCGCCGCCTCGACGGGCGCGAAGATCATCGCGTAGAGTTGGTTGAGAATCTCATTGGCGCCGCGGCGCAACTGCCCGAAATAAGTCTCGACGTATTCCGCCCCGTAGTTGAATTTTTCGATCTGAAATCTGAGTGCACTAAGCAGCTCATCGACTTCTATCTTTGTGGCGATGCGACGCGCGATCTGAACTCCGTCACGCGAAACAATGAAAGCCGAGAGGTATTTCGCGGTCGCGAAGTATTCGACGGCTGTTTCGCCGGGCTCGAGCACAGATTGCAGCTCTGCAAGAGAAGCGCCCTGCATTTTTTGAATATCGGCGAAGCCGGGAGCTTCGGTCTCCATCCGCCGAAAGAGATGCGCGATCTGGCTCTCGCATTGCGCGGCTGCGTGACGGTAACGGTCCGCTCGCTCAGCGCCGCGTTGATCTCCTTTGTCTTCCGCCAAGCCTGCTTGCGAGCTGTACCAGTTCAAATTCTCAATCAGTTCAGAGAGCCGTTGTCGTGACGCGGGCGCGAGATTCGAATCTGCGCTCCCGGCCCCGCGTACGTATCGCGCAAGCAGATCTACCAACGCGCGCGATTTTGACGATTCGATTAGCGAGAAAGCCTCGTGCACGTGATCGACAGCCTCGCTGTCCAGGCATGCGGCGATAGCGTCCTCGTACGCCGGAATCTTGTCATGGAGAAAGCTCGCCTTAAACTCGTCAGCCGCGATGCCGCTGCGCATCTTCTCGATCGTCTCCACCGAACGCCGAAAACTTTCGAGCGCGAGGGAGCCGCGATTCCGGTCACGCTCGATCCTGCCGATCAAGTGATGACACTGATAAGCGATTGCCGGTGACAACACGCCTGCCGATTTAAGCGCCGCCTTAGCCATCCGCAGCCCGCGTGTTGTGTCGCCGGCTGCGTGTGCGGCCCGCGCTCCCAGCAACCGTGCATAAGCCGCACGTGTCTGGAGCTTTTTCCTGGCGAACACTCGCAGTGACGCGGACGCACGTTGTGAGGCTGCTGCCGGATCGTTTCGGCGCAACTCGAGCTCCGCGAGATACGCATCAATCAAAGCGGCAAGCGTCGTGTTGTTGGCCTGCATGAACACCAATCGCGCTTCGACGAAGCCGCGCTCGGCGCGCTCGAATTCTTCCTGCCCCATCGACGCAAGCGCGTGGACAACGGCGGCCTGAGCAGATTCATACGCCAACCCAAGTGCGTTGAAGCTGGTTCGCGCCGCTGCGGCGTTTTCTGCCGCATCGTCAAATGCATTAAGCGCGAGCAATATTTCCGCGATTTCAAAGTTGCACCACGCAACGAGTTGAGTGCTTCCGAGCAGATTGAGTTCCTCACGCGCCTGATAGTGTGTCGTCAAGGCTGCGTTGTAGTTCCCTCGGAGAAACTGAATGTAGCCGATGTGAAAACGCGTCTGTGCGGCCCAAACCGTCTGACCAGATCGTTCCATCTCGGCCGCCGCGTTCTCCAGCAACTTGAGCGCTTCAGCGTGCCGATCCATTTCCATCAAAGCGTGCGAGAGATTCGTGTCGATAACCGCTCGCATCGTGGCGTCACCGTACGATCCGAGAATCTCACGCGCGCGCTCGTAGTGCTCGATGGCCTTCTTGTAACGGTCAAGCCGGTAATAAAGGATGCCGACGTTGGTTTCGAGTTGCGCGAGGTGAATTGGGGCACGCCCGGTAAGCACTCGGCGAGACGCGCGCGCCGTTGCGAGCGCTTCGTCGTAGCGGCCCATTTGCGTTAGCGCGAACACGCGATGCATCTGCAGAATGGCGGTGTCGGTTGTGAGCCGCGCTTGTCGGGTCTTTTGAATCGCGCTTTTGTAGAGTGAGTCGGCTTCGTCGTAACGTCCAACATGATGCAACACCCTCGCGCGACTCGCTTGAGCAAATCCTTTTGACGTTCCGTCGCCGAGAACGGCGGCCACCTGCTCAACCCGCTCTGAGAGCCGCGCGGCGAGGTTGAGATCCGAGCCAATCAGCCGATCAACTTCGGTCTTGAGCGTCGATACTATCTCCCAACTGGGCGCTATATCGGTGTGGCGCAAGAAGACATCAGCGCTCTCGGCGGCAATCAGTTCTTGTCCCAACTCTTTGCTCACGGCTAAACTCACGCCTCTTGTAAGGCGCTCCAATCAGCTCATTCTCTTTCCAGCGTGATTGTTTCGAGCAAGCGACCCGTCCGGCCACTCCGGGCCATGTCGCAGTCACGGTAAGGATTCATTGACAGGCAGATCCGGAATGGTGATGCTTCCTTCGGACAACTCCACTCTCAGGTCGTAAACGCCGTACTCCAATCCAGTGAACTTGAACTCACCCATCTCATCGGTCTTCACCGAATACACAACCTTGCCCCCGCGCGCAATGTCGAGCTTCAGTCCCGAAACTGCATCGAAGGCCGTCTCACCTTCCATCAGCACTTGTCCCATGAGATCGGCGCGAGAGTGTTCGGCGGACGCGACTTGTAAGTCCACCGTGTAGTCACCCGCGCTGTAGAGCAGTTGGCGGTTGGCGGTTTCAGTCGAACGCACATCGACTAGCGCAGGGCGAGCGAAACTGTCAAAAACCAGGGATGCGATCGCTTGCCCAACGCGTGCTGCCAGCCGGGGCCGGCGTGCCGTTTCGAAGATCCGAACCGCCCGCTTGAGCACCCACGAAGGTGGCGCGATCGAGTCGTCGCTCTCGACGATGGATTTGACGTGCAGGTACCAGTTGCGGCTCTCGTCGCAGGTATCGCATTTTGTGGACAGGTGAGCCGTCATACGCGCGGCCTCCGCTTCATCAAGCCGGGCATCGAGGTAATCAATCAGTCGTTCAAAACCGGGGCAATTCATCGTTTTTACTCCTGGACTGTTTTCCGTCCATTTCAGTAGAGCCGGATGCGATCACAAAAATACATTCAAGATGGCCTCAAAGCTTACCCTCCAGGAGCTTCTTCAGCTTCTCGAGGCATCGCGCGCGCGTTGGGCCAACTGAAGGTACCGGCATTTTCATGCGCCGGGCAATATCAACATAGGTCAACTCGTCTTTTTGATAGAACAGCATTGATATGAGGTCTCGACAACGTTCGGGAAGGGCATCGACTCCCTGTCGCACTTGATGTTGCGTCTCGATGACTTCGCGTTGCTCATCGATGAGGGGGCCGCTTGCCGGGATTTCCTTCAACAGGTCTTCGCCATCTTCGTCGGTTGAGCCCGCCGCTGGCCGCTCACGCCGATTCCGCGCTGACATCCGCCAACACTCACGCGTCGTGGTGGTTATCAGCCACGAACTAATCTTGTCCTTATCACGAATAGTCGGGAGCTTTTCATAGAATTTCAAGCACACGGATTGGAAAATATCCGCCGCGTCATCCTGTGAAAGGCGAGCCTTGAGCGGAATCGAATAGATCAAACGTTGATAGCGAATAATCAGCGCTTCCCACGCGGCGTGGCCGCCCGACAAACAAGCCGCCACCAACCAGCCATCGTCGCGCTGGGACAGGGCAGTCGCCGACTCCTCTAAAGCGTTCTTGGTCATTTCTGATTGATCCAGCGTGTGAGGGTGGAATTTAGAATACTGCAGGCAGTTGGAATAATATCAGACCTTGCATTCTTGAGAAAGAAGAAAATCTGTGGCCGGTTAGAGCGCCCTGCCGGGCGAACGCAAAAAGAAGAGGGCCACGACAAATGGCCCTCTTCCGTTTCGTAAGCTCGGAGAGTTTCCTCTCCCTGCCTCCGGTTATTAGTTAGTCGGACATTTCTCCTGGCAGTTCAACGGCGCTGATGCCAACGCCCCAGGATTCGTTACAATGATCGACGCAGCTCCCGTCAACAGCTTGCACACCTTCTTCTTGATCGTGATCTTCGTGAACGAGTTGCCGTCAGGGGCCAGATCCACAAACTTCACTTTCTTCGGTGTCTGCCCGCCGATGAGCACCGCCGCGTTGTTCTTGATGTTCGACCCAAACACATCCAGGAAGAAGATACCCGCATCGTCTCGTCCCAGTGCACACCTCGATAACACGGCAATGCCTACAATGTTCCCATCATCAGGCTTCCCTGGCGAATTGCACTTGAACGTTACCGGGAAACCATTCTCGGCACCGAGCGGGCACGGGGTGGGAGTCCCCGCCGGCAAGGCAGTCAGGTTCCGGCTTGTTCCTCCCGGTCCTACCGCAAATACCAGGAATGTCTTCCCTGCGTTCGCCGATGTGAAGTTCACTTCAGCGTCAAACAGGTTGCAGCTTCCCAACGGCTTGATCTGACCCGATGCCGACGGCGTCGTCGTTATGATGATCCGGTTCGCCGGGTTCGCCGCATCCTGGAACAGCACGCTCG
>Ga0070705_100000102_pt1 | contig 48400 bp, 40 predicted proteins | sample KBSK5253metaG_FD_65455 | JGI IMG/M metagenome (GOLD analysis project Ga0070705, IMG submission 65455) | Corn, switchgrass and miscanthus rhizosphere microbial communities from Kellogg Biological Station, Michigan, USA - KBS K5-25-3 metaG | ecosystem: Host-associated > Plants > Roots >... | reverse complement strand
TTCCTGCCCGGATATCCGGCTTTCATTCCCGCCCCGGAAGTCACTGCTACTCTAGCATTTTCAGAATCGGTTCAGCAATCGATCACGTCTTTCACTTTGCCAGATGGTGAGCACAGCAACTAACAGTGAAGCGTGGTCGGAACGGTCCCGGCGACGACACATACTGTATGGAGCCGCCTCTCCCGGTGCGGGGGTGGCAATGGCATTTGCGGCATCGCAGGGCCTCCGGCCCGCTATTGCAACCTAGGCATTTTCTCTCTGCGTCGTTGTCGGGACCGGTCCGCCCCAGCCTGCACGCGACGGCCGTCTCGTCGCGGGCAATGCAAGCCGGAGGCAACGACACGCGCCGCGGCCAGGCCGGCCAGACAGCGGGCAATATCGCCCAGATCCAGAGCAGGTTGGCGGCCGCATCCACTTCACCGCCGCAGACCACGACCGCCTCGCCGTTAACATCCTGCCCGAGGCCCGGGCGGCCCTGGGGCGGTGACGTGGGGAGTGATTTGTCAGACCGGCGACGCCGGGTCTGACACCCTCTACGCGGCGGCCAGGTTGCGCAGCACGAACGGCAGGATGCCGCCGTGGCGGTAGTAGGCCAACTCCTCCTCGGTATCGATCCGGCACAGCACCTCGATGATCCTCGGCTTGCCATCGGCGCCGGCGATCTCCACCGCCAGCATCTGGCGAGGCTTGAGGGCCCCGAGGCCGCGGATCGTCACCGTTTCCTGGCCGGTGAGCCCCAGGCTCTGCCAGGACTGGCCGTCCTCGAACACCAGCGGCAGCACGCCCATGCCGACCAGGTTGGAGCGGTGGATGCGCTCGAACGACTGGGCGATCGCGGCGCGGATGCCAAGCAGCCGCGTGCCCTTGGCTGCCCAGTCGCGGCTGGAGCCGGTGCCATACTCCCGGCCGGCGAACACCACGAGCGGCACGCCCTCCGCCTTGTAGCGCATGGCGGCGTCATAGATGGACAGCATGTCGCCTGACGGATAGTGGACAGTGTTGCCGCCCTCCTTGCCGCCCATCATGATGTTCTTGATGCGCACGTTGGCGAAGGTGCCGCGCATCATCACGTTGTGGTTGCCGCGTCGCGCCCCGTAGGAGTTGAACTCGGCCGGGCGCACCTGATGCTGGATCAGATAGACGCCGGCCGGGCCGTCCCTCTTGATGGCGCCGGCGGGCGAAATGTGGTCCGTCGTAATGCTGTCCTGGAACAGGCCGAGGACGCGCGCGCCCACCACGTCGGTGATCGGCGCCGGGGCGGTGGGCATATCCTCGAAGTAGGGCGGGTTCTGCACGTAGGTGGAGCCGGAATTCCAGCTGTAGGTGAGACTCGGCTTGGCCTTGCCCATGGCCTGCCACTTCTCATCGCCCGTGAACACCGCGCCGTAGCGCTTGGCGAACATGTCGGGCGTCACCGAGGTCCGGATCAGCTCGGCGATCTCGGTCGAGGTGGGCCAGATGTCATTGAGGTAGACCAGTTGGCCGTCCGAGCCCGTGCCAAGGGGCTCCGTGGTGAGATCCTTGTTGAGCGTGCCGGCGATGGCGTAGGCCACCACCAGCGGCGGGGAGGCCAGGTAGTTCGCTTTCACGTCCGGGTTCACGCGGCCCTCGAAGTTGCGGTTACCGGAGAGCACGGCGGCCACCACGAGGTCTTTGGCCCGCACCGCATCGCCGATCGCCTCCGGGAGCGGCCCGGAGTTGCCGATGCAGGTGGTACAGCCGTAGCCCGCGAGGTTGAAGCCCAGCGCGTCCAGGTCCTCCTGCAAGCCGGCTTTGGCGAGATAGTCGGTGACGACCTGGGAACCGGGGGCCAGCGAGGTCTTCACCCACGGCATGGCCTTCAGCCCCTTCCTGCGGGCGTTGCGCGCCACCAGGCCGGCGGCGATCAAAACGGAGGGGTTGGAGGTGTTGGTGCACGACGTGATGGCCGCGATCACCACGTCGCCGTTGCCGAGGTCATAGTCCGCGCCCTCTACCTTGGCCCGCTGATCGAGCTTCGCGCCCTTGACGATCTCGGGCAGCGCGGCGGCAAAGCCGGCCTTGGCGCCCGTGAGCGGAACCCGATCCTGCGGGCGCTTGGGGCCGGCCATGGACGGCTCGACGGCGGCGAGGTCCATTTCCAGCACGTCGGTATAGACTGCTGCCGCGCCGGGCTCGCGCCACATGCCCTGGGCCTTGCAGTAGGCCTCCACCAGGGCAACGCGTTCGGGCGCGCGGCCGGTGGCCTTGAGGTACTTGATGGTGTCGGCATCGACGGGGAAGAAACCGCAGGTGGCGCCGTACTCGGGCGCCATGTTGGCGATGGTGGCGCGGTCCTCGACGGAGAGGTTGTCCAGGCCGTCGCCGAAATACTCGACGAACTTCTCGACGACGCCGCGCTTTCGCAGCATCTGCGTACAGGTGAGCACCAGATCGGTGGCCGTCACGCCCTCCTTGAGCTTGCCGTGGAAGCGGAAGCCGATCACCTCCGGGATCACCATGGCCACCGGCTGGCCCAGCATGGCCGCCTCGGCCTCGATGCCGCCCACACCCCAGCCAAGCACGCCCAGCGCGTTCACCATGGTGGTATGGCTGTCGGTGCCGACGCAGGTATCCGGGAACGCTTGCGTCCGGCTGCCGACCTCCTTGGTCCACACCGACTGCGCCAGATATTCCAGGTTCACCTGGTGGCAGATGCCCGTGCCGGGCGGCACCACGCGGAAGTTGTTGAAGGCGCCGGCGCCCCAGCGCAGGAACTCGTAGCGCTCCTTGTTGCGCTCGTACTCGATCTCGACGTTCCGCCTGAAGGCATCGGCTGTGCCGAAGTAGTCCACCTGCACGGAATGGTCGATAACGAGGTCGACCGGCACCAGCGGGTTGATCCTGGAGGGGTCGCCGCCCAGGTGGCGCATGGCATCGCGCATGGCGGCCAGGTCCACCACCGCGGGGACGCCCGTGAAGTCCTGCATCAGCACGCGCGCCGGGCGGTAGGCGATCTCGCGGGTGGAGGTTCTGGCCTTGAGCCACTCGGCCACCGCGCGGATGTCGTCGGCCTTCACCGAGCGGCCATCCTCGAAGCGGAGCAGGTTCTCCAACAGGACCTTGAGCGATGTGGGGAGCTTGGAGATGCCGGTCAGTCCGTTCTTCTCGGCATCGGGCAGCGAGAAGCACTCGTAGGTCTTACCGCCGGCGGTGAGTGTCTTGCGGCACTTGAAGCTGTCGGGATGGGGCGCGGCCGTGCTCATGAGAGGCTGTTCTCCTTGCAAATGCATCGCGTGCGCGCCGCGGTGACGGAGGCAGACCCCTCGCGTCCAACGCAACAATTCTGCGGGAGGTAGGAGGCGAGGGGTCTGACCCCGCATGGCGGACGGAATTGCAACCGTATAACGAGTCTAGTATGCGGCGCGGGGTGCGGGGAAGGCCCCTTAAGGTCGATGTGCAGCTGATATGCAGTTGATTGCCGAGAAGCTGGGCGTAAGCCGGGGCGGGCGCCTCCTGTTCGCCGGACTGTCATTTGCCGTGGCGGCCGGGGAGGCGTTGCTGGTGACGGGGCCGAACGGGGCAGGCAAGACTACGCTGCTGCGCACGCTGGCCGGCTTCCTGCCGCCCGAGGCAGGGCAGATCCGCCTTGACGGCGGTGCCGCGGATGCGGGCATCGGCGAGCAGTGCCACTTTGTTGGGCACGCCAACGCCGTGAAGCCCGGCCTGACGGTGGCGGAGAACGCCGCCTTCTGGCGCGGCTTCCTCGACGGGGCGCATGGGGAGGCGCCGGGGAGCGGGCGGGACCGGCTCGATGCGGCGCTGGCCACCTTCGGACTGGAGGGCCTGCGCGACATCCCGGCCGGCTACCTCTCGGCCGGCCAGCGGCGGCGCGCCGGCCTGCTGCGGCTGCTGCTGGCCCGGCGCCCGATCTGGCTGCTGGACGAGCCCACCGCCTCCCTCGACCAGGCCGGGCAGGAGGTGCTGACCGGTGTTGTCAATGCGCACCTCGCCGGCGGCGGCCTGGTGCTGGCGGCCACGCATCTCCGCCTGGCCTTCGACCGGGCGCGGGAGCTGCCCCTGGCCCGATCGGCGGCGACTGCCGCATGAAACCGTTCTGGCACCTCGTCCGGCGCGATCTCCTGCTCGCCTGGAAGGAGGGCGGCACCGTCGGCGTCGCGCTCGGCTTCTACCTGGTGGTCGTCACCATGCTGCCGCTCAGTCTCGGTCCCGACCTCAACCTGCTCTCCCGCATTGCCCCCGGCCTGCTCTGGGTGGCCCTGCTGCTCGCCACGCTGCTGTCGCTCGGGCGCCTGTTCGAGACCGACTTCGAGGACGGCTCGCTGGAGGCGATGGCGATCGGCCCGCTGCCCCTGGAGGCCGTTGCCGCCGCCAAGAGCCTCGCACACTGGCTCACCACCGGCATCCCCCTGACGGTGCTGGCGCCGGTGCTGGGCCTGCTGGTCAACCTCCCGCTGGAGGCCTACGGCGTCCTGGTGGCCACCATGCTGGCCGGCACGCCGGCGGTCAGCTTCATCGGCGCCATTGGCGCCGCGCTGACGTTGCGGGCGCGCCGCGGCGGTGTGCTGATCGCGCTCCTGATGCTACCGCTCTACGTGCCCACGCTCCTCTTCGGCATCGAGGCGATCTCCGCTGCCCTGACGGGGAGCGGAGGCTTCGTGCCCGCGTTCCTGATCCTGGTGGCGATCTCGCTGGCCTCCGTGGTGCTTGCCCCGTTGGCCGCTGCCTTGGCGCTGCGGTTCCAGCTCACGTAGGTTGCATTAGGCGCGAAGGGCCGTACCGCACCACGGTAAGGCCAGAATGTTGCGTTACGCGCTCCGCGCAACGCAACCTGCGACCCACGGTCTGCCTAGGACACCGCGCCGATTTGCAGACCGAGGGATTTCGCCGTAGACGAGCGCCATGCAGACGTTGACCCAGCGACTGGCGAACCCCACACGCTTCATGGCGCTGTCCGGGCAGCTGCTGCCCTGGATATCGGTGCTGGCAGGCGTGCTGATTGCGGTTGGGCTCTACATGGGCTTCACCGCGCCGCTCGATTACCAGCAGGGGCACGCCGCCAAGATCATGTACGTGCACGTGCCGGCGGCGTGGCTGGCCATGCTCGGCTACGCGGTGGTGGCGGGCTCCAGCTTCGGCCTGCTGGTGTTCCGGCACCCGCTGGCCGATGTATCCGCCAAGTCTGCCGCGCTGGTCGGCGCCGTGTTCACCTTCCTGTGCCTGGTGACCGGGTCGCTGTGGGGCCGGCCCATGTGGGGCGCGTTCTGGACCTGGGACCCGCGGCTCACCTCGGTGCTGATCCTGTTCTTCCTCTACCTCGGGCTGATCGCCCTGCGCTCCTCCATCGACGACGAGGGACTGGCCGCCAACCTCACGGCAGTCCTCGGTATCGTCGGCATCGTCATCCTGCCGGTGATCCGCTTCTCGGTGAACTGGAACAGCATCCACCAGGCGCCCAGCGTGTCACGGCTCGGCGCGCCCACCATCCACCCCTCGCTGCTATGGCCCCTTCTGGCGATGGCGGCGGGCATGCTGGCGCTGTTCGTGGCGCTGCATATCAAGGCCATGCGCAACGAGATCCTGCGCCGGCGCGTCAAGGCCCTGCGGCTGGCCGAGGTGCAGGCGGCAACCAGCCTGGCGGAAGCTGCGGAGTGACGGCAATGGACCTCGGCCCCCACGCCGCCTACATCTGGGCCTCGTACGCCGTGGTGGCGATCGTGCTGGCCGGGCTGGTGGCCTGGCTGATCGCCGACGGCCGCCACCAGCAGCGCCTGCTCGACGAGCTGGACGCGCGTGGCGTCAAGCGCCGCCCCGGCCCCCCCAGGCATCAGGGCTGAGCACCATGCGCCTTCCGGTGTGGCCGCTGGTCGTGTTCGGCCTCCTGGCGCTGCTCTTTCTGTTCGCGCTGCGCAGCGGCGACCCGTCCCGCCTGCCCTCCGCCCTGATCGGCCGGTCGGCGCCCGATCTCGTGCTCCAGCCCCTAGAAGGCCTCACCGACGACGGCAGGCCGGTTCCCCCGGTGCCCGCCGGGCGGCCGGGACCGGGGGAGGTGACGGTGGTGAACTTCTGGGCCTCGTGGTGCGCGCCCTGCCTGCAGGAGCATCCGCAGCTGCTGGCGCTGAAGGAGGAGCCGGGGGTACGCCTCTACGGCATCAACTACAAGGACCAGGCCGCCAACGCCCGCCGCTTCCTCGGCCGCCACGGCAACCCGTTCGCGGCGGTGGGCGTGGACGGCGACGGCCGCGCTGGCATCGAATGGGGCGTGATCGCGGTGCCGGAGACCTTCGTGGTCGATGGCCGCGGCGTCATCGTCTACAAGCACACAGGCCCGATCTCGGCCGAGGCCTTGCGGACGGCGGTCATCCCGGCGATCCGCGCCGCCCAGGACCGCCCCGTGCTGCCGCGGTAGTGACGACGGGGGTCAGACCCCTTGCCACGACCGCCGTTGTGAAACTCTAAGGTCTGCGCAAGGGGTCTGACCCCGACCCGACCAGCTGCAGATACCCGACGACGGCTGACACGATCGACCCCGCCAGCACCCCGAGGCGCAGCTGGGCGGCGTGGACCGGATCGGGGAAGGCCAGCGTGCCGATGAACAGGCTCATGGTGAAGCCGATGCCCCCGAGCATGCCGATGCCCAAGATCTGGCGCCAGCTCGCACCTTCGGGTCTCGGCGCCAGGCCGCCTTTGACGGCGAGCCATGTGGCGCCGACGATTCCAAGCGGCTTGCCCACGAGCAGCCCCAGCGCGATTCCAAGCGGCACCGACTGCAGCAGCTTGGCAAGCGACAGCCCCTGCAGCGACACGCCGGCGTTGGCGAACGCAAACAGCGGCAGCACGGCGAACGCCACCCACGGATGCAAGCTCTCCTCCAGCTGCTCCAGCAACGAGGGCTGCCCGGGCGTATCGGGCCTGAGCGGAACGGCCAGCGCGACGGCCACCCCGGCCAGTGTGGCATGCACGCCGGACTTGAGCACACACACCCAGATGAAGAGCCCCGTAAGGACGTAGGGTGCCGGCCGGCTGATGCCGCGCGCGTTGAGCCCCCACAGGACCGCCACGCCTGCCGCGGCCGGCAGCAGCGAGTCAGGCGAGAGGTGCTCGGTATAGAACAGCGCGATGATGACAATGGCGCCGAGGTCGTCGATGATGGCGAGCGCCAGAAGGAAGATCTTGAGCGACGCGGGAATGCGCGATCCCAGCAGCGCCAGCACCCCGACAGAGAAGGCGATGTCGGTGGCAGTTGGGATCGCCCACCCTCTGAGCGCCGCTGAGTCGCCGGCGTTGATGGCCGTGTAGATCGCCGCTGGCACCGCCATGCCGCCCGCGGCCGCCAGGGCAGGCAGCACCGCCTGCCCGAACGTGGAAAGCTCGCCGCGCAGCAGCTCGCGCTTGATCTCCAGCCCCACCAGGAAAAAGAACACCGTCATCAGACCGTCGTTGATCCACAGCAGCAGCGGCTTGTCGATGGCGAGCGGGCCGACGCGGACGCCGACCGGAATGTTGAGGAAGCCGTCGTAAAGCGAGGCCAGAGGGGAGTTGCTCGCAACCAGCGCCGCAAGCGCCGCGGCCATCAGGGCGAGCCCGCCGGCCGCCTCGTGGTGCACGAAGGCGAGCGCGCCTTTGAGCTTGCTGGGAACGTTGAAACCGAATGTCATGGCAGCTCGGAGGTCCGATCTCTCGCATCAACGGGGGGCAGCCCCCTCGCGTCTCTCCTGGTGTGTTACCACGGCGCTCGACGCGAGGAGGATGTGAGGAGTCTGGCCCCTTTGGCACGGTGCGAGGGGTTTGGCTATCGCCGGGAGGAACGCATCATGAAATTCGGCGTCTTCGAGCACATGGACGACAGCGGTGTGCCGCTGGGGGAGCAGATCGCCGGCCGCATGCGGCTCGTCGAGGCCTACGACCGCCTCGGGTTCTTCGCCTACCACCTGGCGGAGCACCACGGTACTCCGCTCGGCCTGGCGCCATCCCCCAGCCTGATCATGGCCGCCATCGCCCAGCGCACGCAGCGCCTGCGCTTCGGGCCGCTGGTCTATCTGCTGCCGCTCTATCATCCAGTGCGCCTGATCGAGGAGATCTGCATGCTCGACCACATGAGCGGCGGACGCCTGGAGCTGGGCGTGGGCCGCGGCGTGTCGCCCATCGAGGTGGGTTTCTACGGTGTCGATCCGGCCAGTGGCCCGCGCCAGTTCCCCGAGGCGCTCCACATCCTCAAGCAGGGTCTGACCTCGGATGTGCTCACGTTCAGGGGCGAGTTCTACGAGTTCGCGAACGTGCCGATGGTGCTAAAGCCGGTGCAGAAGCCGCATCCGCCACTGTGGTATGGCCTCAACACGCCCGACGCGACCGTCTGGGCGGCCAAGGAGAAGGCCAATATCGCCACCCTGGTGCCAGCGCCCGCCGCGCGCAGGGTCATCGACCGCTATCGCGAGGAATGGAGCAAGAACGGCCACCCGGCCGAGCCCGCACCGCTTGCCGGCGTCATCCGCCACATGGTGGTGGCCGAAACGGAGGCCGAGGCGCTTGGCATCGCCGAGCGCGCCTACCGGCGCTGGTATCGCCACCTGGCGTTCCTGTGGAATGAACGCGGCATCAAGCTGCCGATGGCGGTGCCGATGCCCGAGGAGATCGGCCCGCTGATGGCCGTGGGCGGGGCGTTTGCCGGCACGCCGGCCGCCGCGCGCGCCTACATCGCCGAGCAGGTCGAGACCTCCGGCGCCAACTACTTCATCTGCGACATCGCCTTCGGCGACATCGCGCCCGCCGAGGCCATGCGCACCGTGGAGCTGCTGGGCCGCGAGGTGATGCCGCATTTTGCGGTGTAGGGTGCGTTAGCGCGCAGCGCGTAACGCACCGATTTCGTGAACGCAGGGTGCACGGTGCGTTACGGGCTGACGCCTTAACGCACCCTACGGACTTCGGACCTCGTCGTAGATCCTCCCGGGCCGGATCACCTTCCTCCCTTGCGGCTGAACCGAGATCACCTTGGATACAGCGCGGTGGTCGCGGATAACGGGTGCCAAATGGCCGCCAACCGTCCGTATTGCGTCCATCGAATCGATCGATTGATTGATTGATCGATTGATTGATACGGCTCGGACCGAGAGCAATATGATGCTCTGCGAGGAACGATGGCGGTCGGCTGCAGCGATGCCCACGCCATCGCGAGCCTGCCTCGGTTAGCGAGTCGCATCGGATTTTTCGATCCTCGCGCCGTTGCCCAGCCCCCCGTGCAGGTTGACGTCCGGTGCAGACATCCATAGGGTCCGCCGCGCATGTACAAGGGGCGTGCGCTGCCGTGGTTCAGAGAGAGAAGGCCCGTGCCGTGAACCCGATCGTGGCCCCCGTTGTGCCTAAGGGCGCCGTCGCGCAGGACGCGCGCGCCTGGCCCTTCGAGGAGGCGCGCAAGGTCGTCAAGCGGCTCGAGAAGGCCAAGGATGGCGCGAGCAAGACGGTGATCTTCGAGACCGGCTACGGCCCCTCCGGGCTGCCGCACATCGGCACGTTCGGCGAGGTGGCGCGCACGGCCATGGTGCGCCACGCCTTCGAGGTGCTGACCGAGGGCCGCATCAAGACGCGTCTTGTGTGCTTCTCCGACGACATGGACGGCTTGAGGAAGGTTCCGGACAATGTGCCCAACCGGGACATGCTGAAAGCGCACCTCGACATGCCGCTGTCGGCCATCCCGGACCCGTTCAGCAACGAGTTCCCGAGCTTCGCCGCCCACAACAACGCGCGCCTGCGGCGCTTCCTCGACCGGTTCGGCTTCGACTACGAGTTCGCATCGGCCACAGAGTACTACCGCGCCGGCCGCTTCGACGCGGCGCTGCTCAGGATGCTCCAGTTCTACGACGAGGTGATGGACATCATCCTGCCGACCCTGGGGCCGGAGCGGCGCGCCACCTACTCGCCGTTCCTGCCCATCTCGCCCGCCACGGGAAAGGTGCTGCAGGTGCCGATGGTCGAGCGCCACCCGCAGGCTGGCGTCGTGGTCTACATCGACCCGGACAGCGGCGAGGAGGTCGTGTCGCCGGTGACGGGCGGGCGCGTCAAGGCGCAATGGAAGGCCGACTGGGCTCTGCGCTGGACCGCCCTCGGCGTCGACTACGAGATGTGCGGCAAGGACCTGATCGATTCGGTGACGCTGTCGTCCCGGATCTGCCGGGCCCTGGGCGGCACGCCCCCGGAGAGCTTTATCTACGAGCTGTTCCTGGACCAGGACGGCGCCAAGATCTCCAAGTCCAAGGGTAACGGCCTGACCATCGAGGAATGGCTCACCTACGCCTCGCCGGAGAGCCTGTCGCTGTTCATGTTCCAGAAGCCGCGCGCGGCCAAGCGGCTCTATTTCGACGTGATCCCCAAGGCGGTGGACGAGTATCTGGCATACCTTGCCTCCTATCCCCAGGAGGAGCCGAAGGCGAAGCTGGAGAACCCCGCCTGGCACATTCATGCCGGCAATCCGCCGGAGGCGGAGCTGCCCATCAGCTTCGCGCTGCTCCTGAACCTCGTCTCGGTGTCGAACGCCGAGGACAAGGAGACGCTGTGGGGCTTCATCCGCAAGTACGCGCCCGGAGCGACTCCGGAGAAGTATGCGATCCTCGACCAGCTGGCGGGCTATGCGCTGGCCTATTACCGCGACTTCGTGAAGCCGGAGAAGACCTACCGGCTGCCCACCGAGCTGGAGCGCCAGGCGTTGCAGGCCCTCTCCGACGAGCTGGCCAAGGCCCCGCCCGGCGCCAGCGGCGAGGACCTGCAGAACATCGTCTACGCGGTGGGCAAGACGCACGCCTTCGAGCCGCTGCGCGCCTGGTTCGGCGCCCTCTACGAGGTGCTGCTGGGCCAGACCCAGGGCCCGCGCTTCGGTGGCTTCATCCAACTCTACGGCGTGGAGCAGACCCGCGCGCTGATCGCCAAGGCCCTCAAGGGCGAGCTGGTTGGAGCGGGGTCGGGCGCGTCGCCTCCGACGTCGAAGGAGAAAGCGCAGGGACGGGCGCGAGGGAGCTGACGAGCACACTGGAGGGAGCGATGCGCACCGAAGGCGAGCCACGCTCCGTCCAATCCGCCCTGACCGCCTACAAAGCCCTGGGCGGATCGGACTCCCATCCGCGCAGCAGGAACGTAAACAGGAAGCCGGCAACAAAGCCCCCCACATGCGCCATGTAGGCGACGCCGCCGGTGTCCTGGCTCTGGGCGGTGTTGAACAGCGCGCCCGCGCCGGCGAAGATCTGCAGCACGATCCAGAAGCCGAGCACCGCGATGGCGGGCATGGCCACGATCCGGTTGTAGAGCAGCACCCGCACACGGGCGTTGGGGAAGAGCAATAGGTAGCTGCCGAGCACACCCGCGATGGCGCCGGACGCACCGACGTTGGGAATCCTCGATCCGGGTGAGACGTAGTATTGGGCCAACGTGGCTGCGATCCCGCACACCAGATAGAAGATGAGGAACTTGAGCGACCCGAACCGGTCCTCCACGTTGTCGCCGAAGATCCACAGGTAGAGCATGTTGCCGCCGAGGTGCAGCCATCCAGCGTGCATGAACATGGCGGTGAAGATGGTGGGAATGCCGCCCGCCGGGTCCTGTCCGAACCGCCGCGGGATGAATGCCCACTGCTGGATGAAGGCGTTGCCGCCGCTCAATTCCACGAAGAAGAACAGCACGTTGAGCGCGATGAGCGCGTAGGTCACAACCGGCAGCGACCTGCGCGCCGAGTTGTCGTCGCCGATGGGAAACATTGCCCCGCCCCCTTTTCTGCCGGCACCGCGACGCAATCTCGCATACTTGCGGCGACCGGCGAACAGCGCGTGCGGCAAAACCGCCCCGATCGCCCACAAAGGGAGGAGCGGTGTTGCGCGCGCGCCGACGCGCCTGCCTTGCTCTTGGCCGTTCCGCAGGCTACGGCTCGCGGCCATGAAGCTCTATCGCGCCTTTGCCACCGTCGGCGGCCTGACCATGGTCAGCCGCGTGCTGGGCTTTGCCCGCGACATCCTGATCGCGGCCACCCTCGGCTCGGGCGCGGTGGCCGACGCGTTCTTCGTCGCCTTCCGTTTTCCCAATCTGTTCCGGCGCCTGTTCGGCGAGGGGGCCTTCAACTCCGCCTTCGTGCCGCTGTTTGCCAAGCGCCTGGAGGGCGAGGGCCGCGAGGCCGCGCGCGCCTTTGCCGAGGAGGCGCTGGCGGGGCTGGTGTTCGTGCTGCTGCTGCTGACGGCCATCTCCGAGATCGTCATGCCGTTCCTGATGCTGGGCCTTGCGCCGGGCTTCAACGCCAATCCCGACAAGTTCGATCTGGCGGTGCTGCTGACGCGCATCACCACGCCCTACCTGATCTGCATGTCGGTGGTGGCCCTCCTGTCGGGAGTCCTCAACTCGGTCGGCAAGTTCGTGGAAAGCTCGGCCGTCTCCATCGTACTGAACATGACCATGATGGTGGCCACGCTGGTGGCCATTTGGCTCGGCCTCACCAACGAGCCGATGGCCGCGGTGGTGCAGGCCTGGGGCGTGTTCGCCGCCGGCATCCTGCAGCTGGTACTGCTCGTCGACGGCGCCCGCCGCAACGGCCTCTCCTTGCGCCTGCGCCGGCCGCGCATGACCGAGGGCGTGCGCCGCCTGATCGCGCTCGGCATTCCCGGCGTCGTCGCCGGCGGCGTGACCCAGCTCAACATCGTGATCGGCACCGTGATCGCCTCCATGCAGGACGGCGCCGTCTCGCACCTCTATTACGCCGACCGCGTCTACGAGCTGCCGCTGGCCATCGTCGGGATCGCCATCGGCGTGGTGCTGCTGCCCGATGTCTCGCGCCACCTGCGCGCCGGCAACCACGCCGCCGTGATGGACAGCCAGAACCGCGCCTTCGAGTTCTCCATGCTGCTCACCGTGCCGGCGGCAGTGGCGCTGGCCGTGGTGCCCACGCCCATCGTGCAGACCTTGTTCCAGCGCGGCGCCTTCACGGTGGCCGATGTGCCGCCGACGGCTTACGCGCTCGCCATCTTCGCCCTGGGCCTGCCGTCGTTCGTGCTGATCAAGGTGTTCTCGCCCGCCTACTTCGCCCGCGAGGACACCGCCACGCCGATGCGCTACGCCACCATCAGCCTGACGGCCAATACGCTCGGCTCGATCGCCCTCTTCTTCGTGTTCCGCCGGCTCGGACTGATGCCGCACCTGGGCATAGCGGTGGCGACCACGCTGGGCGGCTGGCTCAACGCCGGCCTCCTCTACGCCACCCTGATCCGGCGCGGCGAGCTCGTCATCGACGCCCGCCTCAAGTCCACCCTGCGCGCCATCGTCGTCAGCAGCGCCGCCATGGGCGCCGCGGTCTGGCTGGTGTCGGCCTATCTCGCCGACATGTTCGCCATCGCGAGCATCCTCTCACGCTTCACCGCGCTCTCGGCCGTGGTGGGAGCCGGCCTCGCGGTCTACGCAGTCGCCACCCTGGCGACAGGCGCCCTGGAGATCCGCCAGCTGCGCACGCTGCTCGGGCGGGGCGGGTCGGCGGGGTGAGCGCGGCGGCCTCCCAAAGGCTTGGAGGAGGACAGCCTGCCGCTAGACCGCCGAGGGTTGCACTCCCCTCCCTTCCGCGCCATAACGCGCCCGCATTCGAGGGACCTCTGCAATGGCGTTCGCACCCCGCGTCTTCTCCGGCATGCAGCCGACCGGCAACCTGCACCTGGGCAACTACCTGGGCGCCATGGTGCAGTGGGTCGAGATGCAGAAAACCCACGAGTGCATCTTCTGCGTGGTGGACATGCACGCCATCACTGTGTGGCAGGACCCAGCGGAGCTGAAGGATCAGATCCGCTCGGTGACGGCCGCCTATCTCGCGGCCGGCATCGACCCGAAGCGCAGCATCCTCTTCAACCAGAGCCAGGTGGCGGAGCACGCGGAGCTCACCTGGATCTTCAACTGCGTGGCCCGGCTCGGCTGGCTCAACCGCATGACCCAGTTCAAGGAGAAAGCCGGCAAGGACCGCGAGAACGCCTCGGTGGGCCTCTACGCCTATCCGGTGCTGATGGCCGCCGACATCCTGGCCTACCGCGCCACGCACGTGCCGGTGGGCGAGGATCAGAAGCAGCACCTGGAGCTGGCCCGCGACATCGCCCAGAAGTTCAACAACGACTTCGGCGACTCAATCCGCAAGGCCGGCATCGAGGACGGCATCTTCTTCCCGCAGCCCGAGCCGGTCATCATCGGCCCGGCCACCCGCGTCATGTCGCTTCGCGACGGCACCAAGAAGATGTCGAAGTCGGACGCCTCCGACCTGTCGCGCATCAATATGACGGACGATGCCGACACCATCGCCAAGAAGATCCAGAAGGCCAAGACCGACCCCCAGCCCCTCCCGAGCGAGGAAGGGGACCTGGAGAGCCGCCCCGAGGCCGACAATCTCGTCGGCATCTACGCCGCCCTCGCTCACACCACCAAGGCGCAAGTGCTGAAGGAGCACGGCGGCGCGCAGTTCTCCGCCTTCAAGAAGGCTTTGGCCGAGGTCGCGGTCTCCCGCATCGGCCCGGTCAACGCCGAGATGAAGCGGCTCCTCGCCGACGCGGGCGAGATCGACCGCCTCCTCCGCGACGGTGCCGCTCGCGCGCGCACCATCGCCGCTCCCATCGTCGCCCAGGCAAAGGACGTAGTGGGCTTCCTGCGGTAGGACTACATCAGACCCTCTCGGACCCTTTGGGGGACCTGTGGGCCTGACACGAACTGACCAACCGTGCGCGGCATGCAAGCCGCTGCGCGGATCCCCCTCCCCCTTGTGGGGCTAGGTGGGGGGAAGCCCCGACATTCGAGGTCCGTGATTCCTCCACCCTGTCCCTCCCCCACAAGGGGAGAGGGGACGCCGTGGCGAGATCCGTTTCGTCAGCGAGGGTCGGCGTCAGCTGGTGATCGGCTGACGCCGGATGAACCTACTTCAGCTCCTCGATCCGCTTTGGACAGCGCTCGTACACGAACTTATTGATCTCCCTCAGGAGATCGCTGTGCACGATACCGAAGGTGTCCTCCAGCTGCGCCGCGGTCCAGATGGCGCCCTTGACCACCGTCGGCGCCTCGATGGTGCCGATTCCGAGCCAGGCTTTGGTGGCCTTGCCACCCTTGAACTGGAACTTCGGGGACACGGCCACGGAGACCTTCATCACCTCCTTGTCCCGCTCTATGTCGCAGCGGACGGTATGGGTGCCGAGCTTGTACTCGTACTCCGGCTTGGTCAGCGCCTCGACCAGCTCCTGGCGCTTGGCCGTGAGGTCGACGGCGCAGCGCACGTCGCCGAAGCCCCAGGTGAGCTTCTTCTGCTCCACCCCTTCCTTGATCTTGGCGCCGGCCCAGGTCTTCTGCAGCCCGCACTGGAGGTCGGCGCCCGTGGCCTCGCGCTTGACGAGAATGCCGCAGAGGCTCTTCTCGCACGCCTCCAGCTTCCCCTTCTCGCCCTTGTCCTCCTCCAACGCGAAAGCGCTGCCGGCCATGAACCCGATCATGGCCCCGCCCATCGCCAGGCCCAGTGCCACTCCCGCCGACAGCCAACCCGCGCACGTCGCTCGACGCATGAAAGCCCCCAATATTGACCACCCGTGCCATCCTCACGGGGCCCGCATCGCAAGCCGCAGCCCCGATGGCCGCCCCTTCCTACGCAGCAATCCCGGCACGTCAATGTCAGGTTGCGTGTCGAACGCCTTCCTCCACATGGAAGGGGATTTCGGGCCACGGAGTAGGCAGTAGGCAGTAGGGTGGCAGCTGTCCTACTCCCTATTGCCTATTGCCTGTTGCCTCCTCCGGTAACGATTTCTTAAGCCTGCGTTGGAATGCTTGGTTGCGCGCCGCTTAACGCGCGCTCCCCCGTTTTCCAGGATCTCAGACCATGCCCGCCGCGCTCGAAGAGGCGCACGCCCGCCTGTCCTCCAGCCTCCACGAGGCCAACAACGACACCGGCCGCGCGGCCTTCTGCGGACCGATCGTGGTGAGCGCCATCACCGGCTACTCGGTGAGCAAGGTCGAGGCCGAGGTGCACTCGTTCCGCGACGTAGCGCAGGACCGCGGGGGGGTCGTCAAGGGCACCTATCCCGAGGAGGTGGCCGCCGCGCTCGCCCACTTCGGCTACCGCATGGAGCTGAAGGAGAGCTACATGCACCTGCCCCGCAAGGAGCGCCCCTCGCTGTGGGGCAACTGGATGCAGCGCCAGCGCAACCCCTGGGTGCACTATGTCCTGGCGCTGCATGTGGGCAAGCAGGGCCACTGGGTGGTGATCAAGGGCGTCAAGGTGTGCGATACCTACAGCGGCGGCGCCTGGCAGTTCGTCTGCGACTGGCCGAACAAGTCCAAGCGGATCATGGAGGTCTACGAGGTGCGCCGGGCGCTGGATGTGTGAGGCCTCGGAGCGCGCCGTCCCGCTCTTCTCCCCCGAAGCCCGGATTTCGGCACAATGTCCGGGCTATTGACGCGGCGGCCCTTCTCGGCTCACCTGGGCCCAAAATGGGGGACGTCATGGACAGATTCGCACACGCTTTCGTGTCCGTGCTCCTGCTGGCGGCGGCCGGCTTGGCTTCCGGCTGCGGCGGCAGCGCGAGTGGGTTGCTGACGGGCTCGACGCCCGCTGCAGCGGATGGGCCGGGGACCCTGAACAACGACGATCCGGCGGCGCGGCCGGTCGCCGTGGCCTGGACCTCGGCGCGCGCCCAGCGCTGCGGCTTCTATTTCGATCCGGCCAAGCTGCGCGCGTCCTATCTGGCCTACGAATCGAGACAGCCCGGCGCCGATGTCGCCAAGGCTGAGAAGACCTACGATTCGACCTTCAAGAGCATCCGCGAGCGCGTGGCCGCCAATCCGGACTACTGCACCGACACCAAGAGCGCCGACATCAAAAAGGAACTCACCCGCCATTTGGCCGGCGATTTCAAGCCGGATTTCCCCAAGCCCAAGGTGGCGGAGTCGTGCGGCTTCTTCGGCTGCGGCGGTGGCGGCAGCAGCGACGACAAGTGGGACACGAAGAAATACTGGGACGACCTCTCCACCAGGAGCGGGCGCTGACGCGAGGATCGCCGGCCGGTCCCACTCCGAGAGACCGCGCGGCGGTCGCCTGCCGCGAGCTGCGTCCGCCTTTCGCCACAATCCGGCCGGACTGTGGAATTCCTTGATTTTGCATATGAGCTTGCAAGGATTTGCAGATGGGTACGGTGCTTTTCTGCTTGCTGTCGGTGGGCTTTGTGATTGGTGTCGCCTGCTGCACCGTGGGCCTCTACCTGGTCGTCCTCAGACTGAAAGGCGTTTCGAAGCTCGGTGACGTGCCGGGCATCGGAGAGATCGGCACCCTGCAGTCCGGGGCCTCGCTCTTCTCCATCGGGGCGTATTGCTTCTACTACGCCCTCTCGACCTATGTTCCGCTGCAGAATGGCGCCGTGCTGCAGCAGCGGGTCAACACCTTGCTCATCGAGACGAGCCGGGACCTGCGCAAGGAGTTCAGCGCTTCGGCCAATGCCCATCCGGCGTCGGCCAATATGGAGGATTACGCCCGCGTGACCTTCCTGATCAGCTTCATGCAGCGCATCGACGACAACAACGGGCACGCGGCCTACTACGCTGGCGAGGTCCGCCGGCGCCTCGGCAAACCCCACGAGTCGCATCAGTTCTTCTACCGCTATCTGGAGGAGCAGGAGAGCCGGCATCCGCGCTACAGGGACGGAGGAACCGGGGCGGAGGTCTGCTACGCGCGTCCACGCGGGTTCTGCGCCCAGCGCAGCGGCTGGATCCATCACGTGCTGGCGAACGATCTCTACAAGAAAGCCGCAACCACCGAGGATCGAGTGGAACGGCGCGTCCTGCTCGACAGCGCGGCCCAGCACGTGGAGCTCAGCCTGGGCGATTTCCCGGGCTTCGTGCAGGACATCCCGACCAAGGTCCTGCAGGCGCGCATCGCGGAAGAGCGCAAGACGCTCGGCGACCCGCAGTGATTCGCTGACCAACCGATGCGCGTTTCCCCTTTCTTGGCCCGGGACCGTGGCGGGACATTGACGAAGGGTGATCGGTTCACATTCATTCGGGGAGACGTCCGTTCCTGGCACCCTTTCGCCGTGCGGAGCGAGGCGTCGGATCGTCCGCTGTTCGGGGTAGATCGACCCCATCAATGTCGTTGCCGCGGGGGAATCAGCGCGACATTGAGCACATGGCTGGCCGGGACTGGGTAGGCAGGCGTGATCTGCGACCGGATCAACTCACGCCGAGCTTCTTCTGCAGGGACGACGAGGACGTGGTGTACTGGAACAGCAGCTTCTTGCCGGGGTACACGATCCTGTAGGCCGCCTGCGACATGAGCGCGGCCTCGTGGAAGCCGGACAGGATCAGCTTCAGCTTGCCGGGATACCAGTTGATGTCGCCGATGGCGAAGATGCCGGGCTCGCTGGTCTCGAACCGCTCGGTATCCACCGTGATCAGGTTCTCGTGCAGATTGAGGCCCCACTCGGCCACCGGCCCCAGCTTCATGGTGAGGCCGAAGAACGGCATGAGCCGGTTGGCGGCGACGCGCGTCTCGCCATCCTTGGTCTTGACGGCGACGGCGGTGAGCTGGCTGCCATCGCCGTCGAGGCCTGTCATCTGGCCGATCAGCAGGGAGATCTTGCCCTCCGCCACCAGCGCCCGCATCTGCTCCACCGAGTGAGGCGCGCCGCGGAACTCGTCGCGACGGTGCAGGAGTGTGAGGCTGTTCGCCACCGGCTGCAGGTTGAGGGTCCAATCGAGGGCCGAATCGCCGCCGCCGACCACCAGCACGTCCTTGCCGCGGAAGTCGTCCATGCGGCGAACGGAATAGAATACGGACTTGCCCTCGTAGGACTCGATGCCGTTGAGCGGCGGCCGCTTGGGGGTGAACGAGCCGCCGCCGGCGGCGACCACCACCACCTTGGCGTGGAACTCGGTGCCGATGTCGGTCACGACCCGGAACCGGCCGTCCTCCATGCGCTGCAGGGCGTCCACGCGCTGGCCCCAGTGGAAGGTGGCACCGAACGGCTTGACCTGGGCGAGCAGGGCATCGGTGAGGCCCTGGCCGGTCACGATCGGCAGGCCCGGGATGTCATAGATCGGCTTCTCCGGGTAGAGCTCGGCGCACTGCCCGCCGGGCTTGTCCAGGATGTCCACGACGTGGGCCCTGATGTCGACGAGGCCGAGCTCGAACACGGCAAACAGCCCGGCCGGACCGCCGCCGACAATCAGCGCATCGGTCTCAATGGGGGCAGGGCTCGCGGTCCCGTCGGCGGCCATCGAACGCTCGCTTTGCTTTCAAGTAGGTTCAGAAGGATCGGTTCAGAAGGGTTCAGAACTGCTTCTCGGGGATGCGGACGATGAGGCCGTCCAGCTCCGGGGTGATGCGAATCTGGCAAGACAACCGGCTGGTGGGGCGCACGTCATAGGCGAAATCGAGCATGTCCTCCTCCATCTGACTGGGCGCGCCTGTCTTCTCCTTCCAGGCGTCATCGACAAAGACGTGGCAGGTGGCGCAGGCGCAGGCGCCGCCGCATTCGGCCTCGATGCCCTCGATGAGGTTCATCTTGGCCGCCTCCATGACGGTCAAGCCCGGCTCGCCGTCGACGGTCTGCTCCGTGCCGTCCGGCTGAATGAACGTGATCCTGGCCATGCGCCGTGGCGATCAACCTTGGGTTGCTATCGGGAACCGCCTGGGGGGCGATGCATCGGTGTTAGCGAGCAGGGGGCCTGAATTCAAGAGATATTAGTTGGGCGGGCAAACTGCTTTCCGCGAGTCCGGGGCGTGGCAAAGTAGCACGTGGAAGAAGCGAGGTGGCGGGGCGGCGAGTTGGTGAGCTTGGGACGGCTCCAGTGCGGGGGCGGCCTCATCGCGGAAGCGAGGCCGAAGGTCAAAGGGCGAGCCTCCACTCAGGCAAATCAATCGGAGGAGGCCAGACAGGCGCCGAGAGGTGCCCCGGACAGGTGCCCAGACCGAGTTCCCACCTCGCCACTCGCATTTCGCCACTTCACTCTTTCCACAGCTCACCGCATCACATTAACCTTACAGAACAGCATCTCTGTTTCGCCCCATTGCCCGGTTAACAGGTCGTTGCCGCGCGGAAAGTGGGGGCGCGCCGTGGCCGGGCGCATGGTGTCGAGTCGGCCGATCACCGTTTTGTCGATACACCCGCTGTGCCCGGATAGGCGGATGCGCTATGGTTCGGGGCGGGATTCGACTTTCGCGGTGCCGAAGACTGGAGCGGTGCCGGAGATTGGACTGGGGGAATGGCGCACGACGGCAACTCTCGACGTGAGGCGATTCAGCGACTTCCACTGCCGGGCGACGACGACCGCGCCGAGCCGAGGTCAGGCGCGTCCGGGCGCGACACCGCCGGAGGGCTGTCGAGGCTCGACCTGAAGACGCCGCCCGCGGGGCCGATCCCCACCCCGCCCGAGCCACTGCCGCGGTTCACACCGCCGCAGGGCGTGAGCAGGACGGCCCCCACGCCGCCCAATCCTCCGCCGGATATCCCGCTTCCAGGCCAGCGGGCGCAACGCGCGGAGCGGGCGGAGCGTCCCGTCCGCAGCGCGCCCAAACCGCTGCCGAAGGTGCCGACGGCCCCGTCGCCCGAGCCCATCGTCTCCAAGCCCATCGTCTCCAAGCCGGCCGACGCGTCGGCGCCGGTTGACGGCGGGCCGGCGGCTCCTCCCAAGACCCCGCCGCCGCGCCGGCGCGCGGCGGCCCCGCCGCGGGCGCGGGTCGCCGCCAACGACGACGCGCCCTCTATCGGCGGTCTCATTTTTGCGCTGCAGCAGAAGCCGACCAACCAGCCGTTCGTGATGGCCGCGGCCGGCTCGGGCGGATGGCTCGCCGTCGGCAGCCTGCTGGCCTGGGCCATGCTGGCGCCGGAGATCGCCCGCATCGGCTTCTTCGCCACGCTCGGCAGTCCGACCATGATCATCGTGGCGGCGACGATCCTGCTGCCCATCGCGCTGTTCTGGTTCCTGGCGATGCTGGCCTGGCGGGCGCAGGAGCTCAAGCTGATGTCGGCGGCCATGACCGAGGTGGCCGTCCGCCTCGCCGAGCCCGACCGGGCGGCCGAGCAGTCGGCGGCCTCTCTTGGCCAAGCGGTCCGGCGGCAGGTCTCGTTCATGAACGAGGCCATCTCCCGCGCTCTGGGGCGTGCCGGCGAGCTGGAAGGCCTTGTCCACAACGAGGTGTCCTCGCTGGAGAAGGCCTACGCCGAGAACGAGAACAAGATCCGGGGGCTCATCCAGGAGCTGGCCGGCGAGCGCCATGCGCTGGTCAGCACCACCGACAAGGTCTCGGAGACGCTCAAGTCGATGGGCAGCGAGGTGCCCACCCTGATCGACAAGTTGTCTCAGCAGCAGGTCAAGCTCGCCAAGATCATCGAGGGCGCGGGGCAGAACCTCATCGCCCTAGAGAGCAACCTTTCCACCGCCAGCGGCAGCCTGGAGAATACGCTGGCCAACCGCACGCACCAGCTGCAGGCCGTGCTCGACGACTACACGGTGGCGCTTGACGCGACGCTGGCAAGCCGTGCAGAGGCGCTCGACATCCAGCTGCTGGAACGTACACGCGCGCTCGATTCGGCTTTTGCGGAGCGGCTTGCGCACTTCGACGACGCGATGATGCGCTCCACCGAGGCCATCGACGGCGCCGTGAACGACCGCGCGCGTGCGCTTACACACGCCATGGAGCATCATGTGCGCTCCCTGTCCGACGCGCTCGGTCAGCACGCCAACCAGCTCGACGAGTCGATGATGCACGGGCTCGACGCGGTGCGCCGCACGAGCGACAGCGTCACGCGCCAGTCGCTCACCGCCATCGAGGGCCTGTCCGGCCAGGCCGACATGTTGAAGCGCGTGTCGGAGAGCCTCGTGCATCAAATGTCCGGCGTTGCGAGCCAGGGCCAGACCATCGCCCAGGCAGCGAGCATGCTCGAGACCGCCAACATGCGGATCGATTCCACGCTGCAGCGTCGGCACGGCGAGCTGAGCGAGACGCTGCAGCGGTTGTCCGGCAAGGCCGACCAGATCGACCAGGTCATGCACAACTACTCGCAGACCATGCAGGGGACCATGGCCGAGACCGAGCAGCGCGCCCGCAGCGTCACCGAGCAGCTGGCCCAGGACGCCGTGGCCCACTCGCAGGCCGCCGCGGCCGAGCTTGAGCGGCTCAGAGCCCAGACAGACGCGCAGGCCGCCCGGGCGCTCGACGAGATGCGGGCCAAGGTCTCCGGGGTCTCGCAGGAAATGCAGCAGATGACCCAGCACATCGGCAGCATGCGGGCCGAAGCCGAGCGCTTCCCCGCCGCCGCCCGCCAGAGCGCCGAGCACATGCGGGGCGCCCTCAGCGACCAGCTGCGGGCGCTGGAGCACCTCACCAGCCTCTCGGCCCGGGAGCGGCGCGACATCACGCCCCCCGACGATTCGATGATGCCGGCCTCGCCGGTGTCCCTCACCGCCGCCTTCGCCGCCCAGCGCACGGAGCCGAGCCTGCCGGTGCCGCTCAACGACGGCGCCGACCGCTGGTCGCTGGGGGATCTCCTCGCCCGCGCCTCCCGCGAGGACAGCGCCATCAACATCGCCAACATCGCCCGCGCGCTCGACCCCACCACCGCCGCCGCCATCTGGTCGCGCTTCCGCACCGGCCAGCGCGGCATCATGGTGCGCAGCATCTACACCAACGAGGGCCGGCCCCTGTTCGACGAGATCAGCGCCCGCTACAGGACCGACATGGACTTCCGCCGTGTGGTGGACCGCTTCCTGGTGGACTTCGAATGGCTGGTGCGCGACATCGAATCCAAGGACGCCTCCGGTCGCAGCGTGCAGAACCACCTGATCTCCGACAGCGGCCGCGTCTACCTGTTCCTGGCCCACGCCAGCGGCCGGCTGCGCTGAGCCGAGGCCCGGGGGAGCCCCGGGGAGCCCCGGGGGCCGCGTCTCGCTGTCGAACGCCAACCGACCATGCCCGTTGCGCTTAAAGTTCGAGCCGAGGCGGAGACCTGGCCCATCGCCGGCGCCTTCGTCATCTCGCGCGGCGCCAAGCGCGAAGCGGCCGTGGTCGTCGCCTCGGTGAGCGACGGCAGCCAGGCCGGCCGCGGCGAGTGCTGCCCCTACGCCCGCTACGGCGAGACCGTGGAGGGCGTCCGCGCGGCCATCGCCGGCATAGGCGAGGTGCGAAGCCGGGCGGAGCTGCTGCAACGGATGCCCGCCGGTGCCGCCCGCAATGCCCTCGATTGCGCGTTGTGGGACTGGGAGGCCAAGCGCGCCGGCACCGCCGCCGCCACCCTGGCCGGCCTGCCGGCCCTGCACCCGGTAACCACCGCCTACACCATCAGCCTCGGGTCGCCGCAGGAGATGGCGGCCAGCGCCGCGGCAGCCCGATCCATGCCGCTCCTCAAGCTCAAGCTGGGCGGCGGCACCGGGGAGGGGGGCGACGCCCAGCGCCTGCGCCGGGTGCGGGCCGCCTGCCCCGCCACCCGCCTGATCGCCGACGCCAACGAGGCCTGGACACCGGAGCTCCTGCCCGAGCTGATGGCCGTGGCGGCCGAGACGGGGCTGGAGCTCGTCGAGCAGCCCCTGCCGGCGGGCGCCGACTCCGCCCTGGGCGAGATCGAGCGCCCCAGTCGGAGCCCGGGCCGGAACAGAGTGCCGGTCTGCGCCGACGAATCCCTCCACACCCGCGCCGATCTCCCGCGCCTCGCCAGGCTCTACGACGCCGTCAACATCAAGCTCGACAAGGCCGGCGGCCTCACCGAAGCGCTGGCGCTCGCCGCAGACGCGCGCGCGTCGGGGCTCAAGGTCATGGTGGGTTGCATGGTGGCCACCTCGCTGGCCATGGCCCCCGCCCTGCTCCTCGCCCAGGACGCCGACTGGGTGGACCTGGACGGCCCCCTCCTCCTCGCCCGCGACCGCCACCCCGGCCTCGTCTACGAGGGCGCCCTCGTGCATCCCCCACAGCCCGCGCTCTGGGGCTGATAAGCTTGGGGTCAGACCCGGGTCGGACACTGCGGGTCTGCCCCCGTGCGAAAGCCCCGCCTTTGGCCGGAGCGCATCAGGGTCGAAGCAGCGGATCGCTTTCGCCGGCGCAGGCCTGCTGCACCTCGCGCCATGGGGTCCGCCTGCAGGGTCGAGCTGACGAACGCTCGAATTGCAGCGTGGGGGGCTGAGCGGCGGGGCCGAGAAATGCCAGCAATGTGCCAGGAACCGACGAATGGGTGGGCGCCGGCGACGCGAGACGGCGGGTTGGGGCAAACGAGCTGCCCCCTGAGGTCGTTCAGACCTTCGGCGCCGTTTCGTCGTCACCAATCGGATTCGTTGAGGCGTCGCCTGCAGGGAGCTGGTCCTTCAGCCAGCGAGCAGGAATGTCCAGGCTGCAGCGGACTCCATCGGAAGCATAAACGAGGTCGACTGCGCCGCCGAGCTCGTAGGGTATCAGGTGACGAATTACGCTGGTACCGTAGCCGGATCTGGTTTGTCGACGCACGGTTGGGCCACCGCTTTCCTCCCACCAGATGTTCAACCGGCTCTGACCGTCTACGTTTGGTCCATGGCACCAGCGCACAGAGACTTGACCGCCTTTGACCGAGAGGGCACCGAATTTGGCGGCGTTGGTGGCAAGCTCGTGGAGCACCATGGCAATAGCCTGCCCCGACTCGGCGCGCAGGATGTCGTCCGATCCCTCGATCCGGGTATTGCTGGCCGTGGCGTAAGGCGAGAGGACCCGGTGAACAAGCTCGGTAAGGGGAACCCCATGCCATTGGCGGCAGCTCAGCAGTTCATGAGTGGTGGCCATCGATCTAATGCGGCCGTCGAGGGCCGCGATATAGTCGGCCATAGAGCTGCTCGTCTCCTGGGTACGAGACGCAATAGCGGAAACAGTTGAGAGGACATTCTTGACGCGATGATCGAGTTCGGCGATGAGCAAGCTCTTGTGCTCCTCCAGCTCCCTGCGCTCGGTGATGTCTCGCGTCAGGCCCTTAATGCGCAGCAGGCGTCCGCTTAAGTCAAACTCGCCCCTTGCCGTCTCCTCCAGCCATACCTGCCGGCCGTCCGGACGGACAAAACGGAAAGTCAAGGCGTACGAACGATTGTCGGGACGGAGTCCGCGGATTCGCGTCTTGAGGCTCGCGCGATCGTCTAGATGGACTTGCTCGATGAAATTGGGGTGCGGACGCTTGGCCATGCCGCCTTGGTCCAATCCAAGAATATGGGCGCCATCGTCGCGCCGAGAAAGGCCAGTGGTGGCATCCCACTCGAAGGCTATCACCTGCCCGGCTGCCATGGCGTCCGCCAGACGGATTTTACTCTCCTCTTCAGTCAAGAGGGCCAATTTAAGCGCCGCTTCATTGCGTCGCCTCTCAGTGAACAACGCAATTAACACGAGAGTGCAAAGCGTCACCAACGTTACAGCGACTTGGGCACCTTTCACGCGTTCGGTGAGCGGGACAGTCGCATCGCCAAAATGGCCTACGCCAAATGCTGTCGCGCAGATTACCGTGATGGACCAAACGAATGCGCCTGCTATCCCAAAAGTCGCTTGGCAGCGGGCTGCGAGCCACAACAGCAGAGGAAACACCAGGGCATCGGCGTCAAATGAGAGCCAGGAACCGATCGGCTGAGCGACGGCATACCAACTGGCCAGCGGCACGATGGCGAGGACCCCTACGCCCTCGACTGACTCGGCTCGGGAGGGTAGCTCACGCCACAGCTGGCGGAGTCCGATCACGAGGGGTGCGACGACCACGATCCCGACGCTACTCGCCAAGAACCACGTGCGCCAAACATCCCAAAAGGGCCCGGTAGCATGCAGCAGGGTCATGGTTGCGGCACCTCCAATGCCGGAGGCTGCGGCTCCCAGACCGGCGGCTGCGACGAAGCCCAAGGCATGACGAACGTCATCGAAGGCGAATGCGCGACCGAACCACCGCTCGATCAACCAGGCCGTCAAAACAGCCTCGCCCGCATTGCAGAAGCCCTTGAATACCGAAGTCCAAAGGCTTCGGTCACCCATGAGGTTGGCAATGATGGTGGCGACGACCACGCCAATGACGACGGCCCCCCGTGCGCGTGGGCCCGCCATGACAAGAATGCCGACAGCTATGCCTGAAGCGGGCCAGAACACGGCCACTTCGTGGTCAAGTAGGGCAAGCCCGATCCGCGCTGCCAAGAAGTATGCGATAGCGACACCGACAGCGCAGCCAAGTGCCAGAATCAGAGCCCGCCCCTTGCCCGGCCAGAGATAGGACAGGTACCAATTGGCCCGGAAAGTCAGTCGACCACGTCTCAATGCACCCCCAATCTGCGAAGCATCATTCGGCCGGGATCGAGCCTATCACAGGTTGCGCAAAGTTGCCTCGGATCCTCCCCATGATAAGCGGTTGGTAGCGCAGGCGGCCCGCTCATTTTGGGTCTGTAAACCCCAAATTCGCTACATGGTTACCCCGAGGATGCTGCCTTACAAGCTCTCGGCGAGTTCGTCTGTTTGGGTCAGGAGCATAAGCGCGCCCGCCCATGAGCCGATCAACGCCCGAGCCGATCAACCAATGAGCGGCTCAGACAGCCTTCTCGCTCTCCGCGTCGAAGAAATGCAGCCGTCCGGGGTTGACCGCAAGACGGAGTGTGTCCTGGGTCTTGACCCGCACAACCGGATCGACGGCAGCGACCATAGCGTCGTTGCCGACGCGCAGATCGAGGAGCACCTCGGAACCCAGCTGCTCGACGACCTCGACTTTGGCGGAGAACGTGAGGCCGGCGGGGTCGGCGTCGCCGGCGACGCGCAGATCCTCGGGCCGAATACCAATCGTCAACCGATGACCGGTGTGCGCTCGCAGGCGGTCGGCATGGGGTGCCGGCACCTCGATCTCGAGCCCACCGTTCTTTGCCGTGAGCCGGCCATTGCCGTCCGCCATCGTCACGGTCGCGAAGTTCATGGCCGGAGAGCCGATGAAGCCGGCGACAAACTTGTTGACCGGCCGATTGTAGAGTTCGAGCGGCTCGCCGATCTGCTGCACGATCCCGTCCTTCATGACGACGACGCGATCGCCCAGCGTCATGGCCTCGACCTGGTCGTGAGTCACGTACACCGCCGTCGTGCCGAGCCGCTGGTGCAGCTTTCTGAGCTCGACCCGCATCTGCACCCTGAGCTTGGCGTCGAGGTTGGACAGCGGCTCGTCGAACAGGAACACGCGCGGATGGCGGACGATGGCGCGGCCGAGCGCCACGCGCTGGCGCTGGCCGCCGGAGAGCTGGCGCGGCTTGCGCTTCAACAGCTCGCCGATGCCCAGGATGTCGGCCGCCTCCTTGACGCGCGTGGCGATCTCGCGCCGGTCGAATTTACGCATCTTCAGGCCGAAGGCCATGTTGTCGAAAACGCTCATGTGCGGATAGAGCGCGTAATTCTGGAAGACCATGGCAATGTCGCGGTCCATTGGCGCCAGGTCGTTGACCACCTGGCCGTCGATCGAGACATCGCCCGAGCTGATCGCCTCCAGGCCCGCGATCATCCTGAGTGTCGTAGTTTTGCCGCAGCCGGACGGCCCGACCAGGACCACGAACTCCCTGTCGTCGATGCGCAGGTTCACGTCCTTCACGGCATGCACGGAACCGTAGAGCTTGTTGATGTCTTTGAGGACGACCTGTGCCATGCCGCTCTCAGCCTTTGACCGAGCCGGTCAGGCCGGCGACGTAGTGCTCGACGAAGAAGGAATAGGCGATCGCTACGGGTATCGACCCTAGCAGAGCGCCTGCCATCAGCTGGCCCCAGAAGAAGACGTCGCCGCGAATGAGATCGGACGTGACCCCCACGGGCACGGTCTTCTGGTCCGGGGAGGAGAGGAACACCAGCGCATAGATGAACTCGTTCCAAGACAGCGTGAAGGCGAAGATGCCGGCCGAGAGGATGCCGGGGATCGCCACGGGAATGATGATGTAGAGCATCGCCTGCCAGCGCGAGGCGCCGTCGATGCGGGCGCATTCTTCCAGCTCCTTTGGCACAGCCTTGAAATAGCCCATCATCAGCCACGTGCAGAACGGGATCAGGAACGTGGGATAGGTGAGGATCAGCGCCCACGGCGTGTCGCCCAGATTGTAGTTGCGGATGATCTCGGCCAGGGGGATGAACAGCAGCGTCTGCGGTACGAGATAGGTAATGAAGATCCCGGTGCCGAGGCCGCCCGCGAACGGGAAGCTGAGCCGCGACAGGGCGTAGCCCGCGAACACGCCGCACACGAGGGAGATGGCGGTGGACATGAGCGCGATGAACATCGTGTTCCACATCCAGGTCGTGAACAGGGTCTCCAGCAGCAGGCCCCTGACGTGCTCCCACGTCGGCCGCGTGGTCCAGAAGGGATTGTAGTTGATCGCGTTCCACGGCCGATAAAGCTCGCTGTCCGGCCGGATGGAGGTGATGACCATCCAGTAGAAGGGGAACAGCAGGAACAGGAGGAAGAACGCCATCGGAAGGTAGAAGAACACCCACCGTCTCCACCGAGCGCCTTCGATCATGGGCTTACCGGACTTCCACGCGACGGATGTAGAGCAGCTGCACGACGACGATGAGGAACAGGATCGGGAACATGGCGAGCGAGATGGCCGCGCCCTGGCTCAAGAGGCCCGTGCCTACCCCGATCTGGTAGGCGTAGGTCGCAAACAGGTGCGTGGCGTTGGCAGGGCCGCCGCCGGTCATGACGTAGACGATCTGGAAATCCGCGAAGGTCTGGATGACTGAGAACAGCATGACAACCATGGTCACCGGCAGCAGCAGAGGCCAGGTGACGTACCAGAAGCGCTGCCACGGCTTGGCTCCGTCGATGGCAGCCGCCTCGTTGAGCTCCGGACTGATCGTCTGCAGACCGGCGAGCAGGCTGATGGCGAAGAACGGTACGCCGCGCCAGATGTTGACCACCATGATGGAGATCATCGCCAGGTCCGGGTCGCCCAGCCAGTTGATGCGGCCGGTGATGGCGCCGAGGCGGTAGAGCACCCAGTTGAGGACGCTGAACGTGGGATCGAACATCCACTTCCAGGCAAACGTGGACAGGACCGTGGGGATGATGAAGGGGAGCAGGATGAAGGCGCGGGTGAAGGCTTTGCCTCGGAAGTTGCGATTGAGCAGCATCGCGAGCCAGAGACCCAGTGCCAGCTTGAACACGGTCGTCACGCCGGTATAGAGAAACGTGTTGTACACGGCCGTGCGGAATATGCCGTCGTTCCAGATCCTGTAGTAGTTCTCGAGCCCCACGAAGCTGCCCGACACCCCGACGCGCGAGTCCGTCACGGACAGCAGGATGCCGCGCACGAAGGGGTATGCGATGAACAGCCCGAGCAGGACCATCGTCGGCAGCAGCAGCGCGAGCGCCAGCCAGCGCTCGTCTTCGAGCAGCCGGCGACGCCGCGGTGGGGGAGCGTCGCCAAGCGCTGTCGAGACTGCGGCTACCGCCATGCTGGCCTACCCGGTCGCCAATTTTACCCAACCCTTCACCAGGATGATGCCCTAGAAGGCCTAGCCGTATACCCCCTTCAGCTCGCCCTCCGCCCACTTCACGGCATCCGCCGCGGGCATGCCCTGCACGGCTTTTGCGTACATGTCCGTGACGATGTACTTGGATAGGGCTTCAGCGGCCTTGGGGCCGGACGAGCCGGCGTATCCTGGGGACCGGCCGAGACGGCCCGCCACCTTGAAGGGGGCCATGACGGGATCCTCGCTCCACACCTTGTGCTCCTCCCATTGCGCCGTGCAGGGCGTGGCATAGCCCTTCTGCGAGACGAACCAGCGCTCGTAGACCGGCTTGGCATGAACCCAGCGCAGAAACGCCTTCGCGGCCGCCTGGTTGCGCGAGTACGTCGGCAGCACGTGCGAGTGGTAGGTGTGCATGGTGAACTGGCCTGCCGGCCCACGCGGCAGCGGAGAATGCAGGATGTCGGTGCGGAGCTGGGCGCCCTTTTCCGTCATGTACTTGTCGGCATTGCGGAGCGACTCGATGTAGATCGAGGCGCCATTGAGCGTGGCGCAGATGGTCTGAGACAGGAATGCCCGGTTGTTGTTGGTGTCGTCCCAGGCGAGACCGCCCTCGTCATGGGCTTCCTTCCAGAAGGCCGTCATGAAGGCGACGGACTCGACGGCTTCCTTGGTGTTGATGGCGACGGTGCGGCCATCGGCTTCCACCTCCTTGCCGCCAAACGACCACAGGAGGGGATAGGTGAACGTCGGCGAGTCGCCGAAGGTATGGCCCAGCGTCTGCCCGATGGGCCGGCCCTTGGCCTTGAGCTTCTTGCCGACCTCCCGATACGCCTCCCATGTCTCGGGGAAGGAGTTGGCGCCCGCCTCCTCGAACCAGGATTTGCGGTAGGCGATCATGGCACCGATGATGGCCCATGGCATCGACAGCCATTTCTGCCCGTTGTTGGAATTGGCGCGCACCAGGGGGTAGTAGCCACCCTCGGCCTTGCCCGTTGCCTCGGCGATGTCCGACAGGTCCACCAGGCTGTCGGCATAGAGCTGCGGGTGGTTGTTGTTGAGCATGATCAGGTCGGGACCTGCGCCCGACTGGATCGCCGAGGTGATGCGCGGCTGCAGGTCGTTGGCGTTGACGGTCTCGAAGGTGATCTTCATGCCCAAGGCCTTCTCCGCCTCGGGCAGCATCTCCTTGCGCAGCAGCTGGTCGGATGCCGGGACAAAGTCGTTCCATCTGAGCCAGTGAACGGTGGCGCCCTGCGCATAGGCGGGCGCGGTGCGGCTCGCGAGGATGCCGGCCATGCCCATGGCCTTCGCAGCCACCACTCCGGGGCCCGAGACTTGCAGGAATTTTCGGCGCGAAATGCGAGCCATATTGCATCCTCCCAGATTGCCCGCGTTCGAAGCGAGCTTGCTGTCAACTGTAGGCTCGACGACCGATCGACGCAAGGCGCAGGCTGACAGGCGCGGGCGGCGCCGCTTGCATGAGATCGACGCCGGTCGGGAGCAGCCTCGGGTCAGTGAACGGAAATGTCCGAGCCGGACGGCACCTCGCCGCTCAAGTCCGCCCGGCCTTCACCCGCACCCCTGGCGCGGTGCGCTCCCAGAGGACATCGCGGCGGAAGCGGTAGAGGCGGGCGGGGCGGCCGCCGGTGCGCAGACGGTGCTCGCCGGTGGGCTCGACGAGGCCGCCGCCCTCGACCATGCGGCGGAAGTTCTGCTTGTGGAGATGCGGGCCGAGCACCGCCTCGACCGTCCGCTGCAGCTCGAACAGGGTGAACTCGTCCGGCATCAGCTCGAACACGACGGGGCGGCACTTCACCGCGCGCCGCAGCTCGCCGACAGCGCGCGCCAGCACCCGGGCATGGTCGCCCAGCAGCTGGGGCACCGGCCGCGGCAGGGGCGGTGCCGTGGTGCCGTCCGCGGCAACCGGTCCGATGAGGCCGGCCTCCTGCAGCAGCTCGTAGCGGTCGAGCACCCTCTCCTCGTCCCAGCCGGCGCCCGCGACCCCGAATGCCAGCCGGATGCGCTGGCGGCGGTCCCCCGGCGACGGCGTGGCGCACGGCGGGCCAGCCTCCGCGGCCCACGCCTCCAGGCGGCCCAGAAGGTCGGCGAGGCAGTCCGGCCGGCCGTGCCGCCAGTCCTCCCAGGGAAAAAAGTTGTACCAGCTGCGCCAGCTGGCCTGGGTGCGGTCGCTGCACTGGCGAGGCCCCACCAGCGCCAGGTAGCTCACCGCAACGGTAGGCTGGGCCGGCTCGGCGTCGGCACCCTCGGCCGCGGCGCCGAGCTGCTGCAGGAAGCCGACCTCCACGCCGATCTGGGCACGCGTCCAGGCCCCCACGCCGCCCTCCAGGGTACCGTGCGAGCGAGGGCAGAACGGCCCGCAGGGCAGCGATTCCTCGCGGGCGCCCTGGGCGGGCACGACCGCGACCACCGGCTCGCCGGCGCGCACGGCCAGAATGGCGGCGGCAACCGCCACGGCCACGGCGTCACCGGGCTGGGGCGCCCGCGCCGGGGCGCGCGGCGGAGGGCTAGGGATCAGCGCGGCGGTCTTGTAGCGCACTGGGGTGTTCATCCAAGCCTCTGACAGCTCTTGGAAATCATCGGTTGGCTAACGTCCGATCATGGCAATTTTCTGCCCTGCGGTTGTGCAGGGGGCTGCCAATGCACGCGAGCCGCACTTACGCCGGACGCGCCGCGGGGCGTCCGGACGAGCGGGGCGGTGCTAGGACCGATGCAGCAGGGACAGGTCTGCCGGCAGGGAGAAGGGGATCGCCTCGTTGACGACCTCGCCGCGGCCGATGGCCTCCACCGCCGCCTGCATGCGGCCGGCGCGGCCCAAGGCGGCATCCCCCAGCCGGATCATCAGGCGGTTGGGGAAGGCCGTGGGCGAGGCCTCGCGCAGGGACCGCGCGACAAGAACCTCGGGCACCTCGGGATTCAGCGTGCACAGCATGATGAAGGCCGCCGCGGTGGAGCGGCTGATGCCGGCCCAGCAGTGGATGACCATCGGCCCCGTGCGGTCCCAGGCCGCCGCGAAGTCGATCAACTGCGCGACATGCTCGGCATCGGGGGCGATGTAGCCGTCGATCGGCTCCGCAATGTCGTGGATGAGCAGGCGGATATGGTTCACCGCCTTGATGGAGACCGGGGTCTCGACCCGCGTTTCGCCGGGCAGGCAGGTGACGAGGTGAGAGGCCTCGCAAGTCGCCACCACGTGCGGCACCGCGCGGAGCGGGCAAACAAAAATACGGCCCGGCGAGCCGGGAAGCGGTGAGACGAGATCGTGCATGATTTTCCCGAGTATGCCTGAAACCGGCCACCCCGTCTATGCGCGTCCATCCCCAGCGGCGGCGTAAGCCCCAAAATTCGCGTGTCCAAAGTAAATCTCCCCTTTCTTCTTGCAGAAATGGAATAGATCTATCGTCTGGCTCGGAATTTCTCTCACTTCTCACAGGCCGTACTTGGCACATCCAGCTCAAATCCGGCTCAAAATCAAGCTCAAATCCAACCCAAGTCTCGCCTGAACTGGGGATGCCTCGAAACGGTCCGTGCTCCCATTTCAGCGCCCGTGGCCGGGGCCGCCGACAACGAGAGCGATCCCCCGCCGAGCCGCACCGGCAGTTTACGCGTGCCGATGCGGCCTTGCCCTTCTTCCACAAGCGTGCGGGAGACCGATGCAGCAGATGTCCACTCATCGCGATCCGATGCCGAGCGTCGTCCGCGTCGGACTCGTCGTGTCCGCCGTCGTCGCGATCTACGCTCTCGCGGTTGTGCTTCTCGTGTCGCCGTAATCCCGCAGCCGGCGCACGGGAGCACGGGGTCGGATTCCTCGGGGGCGAGGGATCTGACCCCATCTCATTTCCAAAGCAGAGCCAGCCCACGGAAAGAGCGATCCGCCCCAATGCTTGGCCTGCGAGGCGATCGATGAGCGCCAGCTGGGCGGGCTCAGTCTCGCTCGGTCCCCGCAACTGCCCGTTGCACGGGCAAATCGTGCCACCGCTCTCCGCAGGGTGTGCGTTCATCAAGGCGTCCGGGCCTGCGGGCAAGGTGTCGCTTGGCTTTGGCGTGTCCCACCGCATAGACTGCCCCAAAACACCAAGCTCAACCGGGAGAAATAGCCCAATGCGATATCTATCTACTCAACGGGCGCTTGTTGGCGGCGCGATAGCCGCGGCGGCGCTCTGGCTCGCCCCTCAGCCGGCCGCCGCGCAGGAGCTGAAGATCGGCTACAGCATGGCCATGACCGGCGGGCTCGGGCCGAACGGCAAGTCGGCGCTGCTCGCCCAGAAGATCTGGGAGGAGGACGTGAACGCCAAGGGCGGCCTCCTCGGGCGCCCGGTCAAGCTTGTCTACTACGACGACCAGAGCAATCCCTCCACGGTGCCCGGCATCTACACGAAGCTGCTCGACGTGGACAAGGTGGACCTCGTGGTGGGCGGCTACGCCACCGCCATGCTGGCACCGGCCATGCCTGTCATGATGCAGAGGAAGAAGCTGTTCATCGGGCTGCTGGGCCTGGCGGTCAACAGCGAGTTTAACTACCCCAACTACTTCGTGATGATTCCGTCGGGGCCGGATCCGAAGCCGGCGTTCACCGAAGGCTTCTTCCAGCTGGCGATGGCGCAGAACCCCAAGCCGACGACCGTGGCGATCGTGGCGGCCGATCAGGAATTCTCGCGCAACGCCTCCGACGGCGCGCGCGAGAATGCCAAGAAGTTTGGGCTCAAGGTCGTTTATGACAAGCGCTACCCGCCGTCGACAACCGACTATGCCCCGATCGTACGTGCGATCCAGGCAACCAACCCTGACGTCGTGGTGGTGTGCTCATATCCGCCCGACTCGGTGGGTATCGTGCGCGCTGTCAACGAGATCGGCTTCAAACCCAAGCTGATCGGCGGCGGCATGGTCGGGCCGCAGAACACGTCCATGAAGGCGTCGCTGGGTCCGCTGCTCAACGGTTTCACCACCTATGATTTCTGGCTGCCCGTTCCCAAGATGGACTTCCCCGGCGTGGCCGACCTCATGAAGAAGTACCAGGCGAGGGCGGCCGCGGAGGGCGTCGATCCGCTGGGCTACTACATGGCGCCCCAGGCCTACGCGCAGATGCAGGTGCTGGAGCAGGCGGTGAAGGCCACCAAGAGCACCGACGACCAGAAGCTCGCCGACTACGTCCGCGCCAACACCTTCGCCACCGTGCTGGGCGACGTGAAGTTCGGCAAGGGCGGCGAGTGGGCGCAGTCGCGCGTGCTGCAGGTCCAGTTCCGCAACATCAAGAACAACGACCCGATGCAGTTCAAGGGCGTGGACACCCAGGTGGTGGTGTCGCCGCCGGAGTATGCCTCGGGCGAGCTGGTCTATCCGTTCGAGAAGGCGCGGTAGCGCGGGAGCTCCCTCTCCCCATGCCCTCGTCCGGCATGGGGAGAGACTATTCGGCGGCGATGCGGCGCGCGGTGCCGTCGGCGGTCACCTCCTGGATCGCCTGGAAGCATTCGAGCTCGGGGTGGCCGAGCGTGGTGGGCTTGTTGTCGCCGGCGCGGGCGTGCGCCTTGCGGAAGGCCTCCGATCGGGTCCAGCCCTCGAAAGCGGCGTAGGACTCCCAGACCGTGTGCGAGGCGTAAAGCACGTGGTCCTCGCGCTCCGGCCCCCGGAGCAGGTGGAAGGCCTTGAAGCCCGGCACCTCGTGCAGATGGCTGCGGCGGCCGAGCCAGACGTCCTCGAAGTCCTGCGTGCGGTCCTTCAGGACCTTGAACCGGTTCATGGCGATGAACATGGGCGTCTCCTTCTCGCGCAAGACTGGTGGGGGAGGGCAATAAGGCAGTAGGGCAGTAAGGCAATAGAGCAATTGGGTGCCTGGTTCTACCTACTGCCGTACTGCCCTACTGCCTCACTGTCCTCTCTTCACACCTCACCTAAACGTGGGGCTTGCAAACATCACAATTGTTGACATAAGTCGTCAAGAATAAGGCTCGGGTGGCGTCGCGGCGGCAGGTTGCGGCGAGGGACGGCGGGGGGTTCCACCTTGACGACAAGACGAGACGATGGAGAGGAGGCTCGGCGGCCTTCGCCGTGTCCGGCCGAGCAGACGCGCCGCGTCAAGGTGAGCGAGCTGCTGGCCGGCGAGCGGGAGGCGATCCTGGAGCACGACGGCCAGGAGTACCGCCTGCGCATCACCGCGAGCGGCAAGCTGATCCTGACCAAGTAGGGGGTCAGACCCGGAGTGTCCGATAGGATACCGTCGGGCGAGCGTGCTTCTCTGTATCCCGGCGGGGCGTTTGTTCGCACTCTTCTCAGGATTTACCCCGAGTGCTTCCGGCCGCGCCAGCTGGCATTCCTGTTTGTCCTGAAAGCGACAGGAAGGAGGCTCGAATGCGCAGACTGCTTCTCGCGCTGGCGTTGACGACGCCGCTGATTGCGCTCGACAGTGCGCCCGCGGCGGCCTGGGGCTGGGGCTACTCCGGATACGGCTACGCGCCCTACTGTCAGCCCTATCGCTCGTACTACTACAGCTACCGGCCCTCCTACGGCTACGCGCCGTACTACGGCGCCTATTGGCGACCGCGATTCTACTCGGGCAGCTATTTCTATCGCCCGTATCGTTCGTGGGGCTGGGGCGGCTACCGCGGCTGGGGCTATCGCAACTGGGGCCACCGCGGCTGGGGCTATCGCGGTTGGGGCCACCGTGGCTGGGGCGGGCGACGCTGGTAGCCCCCGCCGGCGCCGCACAGTCCAGGACCTGCCCCCGCAGCAGACTGCGATCTCGCCAGCCCTCCGAGACGGCCACCGGGCACGACAGAATCGGTGGGCGAACGGAATGGTCCGGTCGCCACCGTCAGTGCCCGGCTCCCAGGCGCTTCAAGGCGTCCTTGCCGGCTGCCAGCACAGCCAAGTCGTCGGGCGCAAGCGACAATGCGCGACGGAAGTCGGCAATGGCCTCCTCGCGCTTGCCCAGCGCCTCGTAGAATGTGGGCACGCGTATCGAGGAAGCGGGCGTTGTTGCGGCGCCTCAGCGTGCTCTTGAGCCGTCGCGCGGCAGCACCGCCGCGATCTCCGCCTCGCTGCAGCCGGCCTCGCGCAGGACCGCCTCGGTGTCGGCGCCGAGGGGCCGCGGGGCGAGGTCTGGCGCGGTCGCCACATCCTCCACGGTCACGGCCTGGCGCAGGGTGCGCTTCACAGGAGTCGCGCCGGCGAAGTTGCAGGCGAAGAAGCCCACGTCGTCGAGATGCGGGTCGCTCAGCAGATCCTGCGGCGAGCGTACCGGGGAATGGGGGATGTCGAGGCGCTGGAAGGTGGCGAGCCATTGCGCGGTGGTGCGGGCGGGCAACGCCTCGGCCAGCATGTCGTAGAGCTCGTCCACGCGGCGGCTGCGCTCGGTGGCGTCGCGGAACCAGGCGAGCTCAGCTACGTCCGGCCGGCCGATCTCGGTCAGCACCTTGGTCCAGTTGCGCTCGCTGTAGGGCAGCACACCCACCCAGCCGTCCTCGGTCTTGTAGGGCCGGCGCCCCGGTGACAGCACGCGCACGTAGCCGACCTTGCCGTCGTCGGCGAAGGTGGCGGCGCCCATGTGCTCGCACAGGCTGAAGGCAGCCATCAGCTCGAACATCGGCACCTCGACATAGCCCGGCACCTCGCCGGTGCGCTCGCGGTAGAGGAGGGCCGCCATCACCGCGTAGGCGAGGTGGATGCCGGACACCTTGTCGGCGGCGATGCTGGGGGCGTAGAGCGGCGTGCCGTCGCGCATCTGGAACAGCCCGGCGAAGCCCGAGGCGGCCTGGATCACGTCGTCGTAGGCCGGCTTGCCGGCGTAGCGGCCGTGCCGGCCGAAGCCCACCGCCGCGGCGTAGACGATCCTCGGATTGGCCTCCCGCACCCGCTCGAACGTGAACCCCAGCTTGTCCATCGCCTCCTGGCGCATGTTGTGGACGAACACGTCGGCGGTGGCGATCAGCGTGCGCAGCGCCGCCTTGCCGGCCTCGCTCTTGAGATCCAGGGCAACCGAGCGCTTGTTGCGGTTGAAGTTGGAGAAGATGGCCGAGATGCCCGGCGCCGCCAGCGGCGCCACGGGCCGCATGCTGTCGCCTTCCGGCGGCTCCACCTTGATGACCTCGGCGCCGAGGTCGCCCAGGATCTGGGTGCCGTACGGCCCCAGGATGACCGTCGTCAGATCGAGGATGCGCAGGCCGTCGAGGAGGGGGATCATGCGGGTGCCATGCTGTGAGCTGTCGATGACCGAAACGTTACACGCCAAGCCACGCCCCCGCCTATAGCCTCTGGTCCCTCAAAACAGACGCGATACGGGGAGGACGCGCGCATGACTATGAGGAGAGCCGAGGGGAAAGCCGCAGGAAGACTGGGCGCTCTGGCCGCCACCGCCCTGCTGCTTGCGGGCATCGCGAGTGCGCAGCAGCAGCCGGCCACACCGCCGGCTCCGCCGCTGATCGACTGGGAGAAGATCCAGATCAAGACCACGGACCTCGGCGGCAACACCTACATGCTGCAAGGGCAGGGCGGCAACATCACAGTGGTGGTGGGCAGCGAGGCCATCCTGCTGGTGGACGGGCAGTTCGCGCCGCTCAGCGAGAAGATCAAGGCGGCCGTCAAGGCGATCTCGCCGCTGCCCATCAAGTACCTCGTCAACACCCACTTCCACGGCGACCACACCGGCGGCAACGCCAACTTCGCCAAGGACGGCGTCACCGTCGTCGCCCACGACAACATCCGCCTGCGCCTCGCCGCCGGCACCACGTCGGGCCTGACGGGCGCCAAGGTCCCGCCGGTGCCGCCCGAGGGGCTGCCGACACAGACTTACGTGGGCGGCTCGTTCGAGCTCGACGTGGGCGGCCGCAAAGCAAGGCTCACGTACGTCGCCAACGCCCACACCGACGGCGACACTTGGGTCTATCTCGCCGACGCCAACGTGCTCGCCACCGGCGACACCTTCAACAGTCTGAAGAAGTACCAGCTGATCGACTACCAGAACGGCGGCGACGTGCGGGGGATGATCCGGGCGCTCGACACCTACCTCAAGGTGGCCAACGACCAGACCAAGATCGTGCCCGGCCACGGGGGACTGGCGAGCCGCGCCGACCTGGAGGTGTTCCGCGCCATGCTCGTCACCTCGCGCGACCGCATCCAGAAGCTGGTCGAGGAGGGCAAGACCGAGCAGGAGGTGATCGCGACGGCCCCGCTGACCGACCTGGACGCCACCTGGGCCAACAACCCCCAGCACGCCGCCCTGCACACAAAGAACGTGTACAACTCGTTCCTGCGCCACTGACCTGGCGGTGTCTGCCGCCTAAGAGAAGCCGATGGTGCCGCTCTGAAGCTGCACCGCGGCGCGCGTGACGTTGGCTTCGCCGACGTCAACCGGGTGATGTGCGAGGGCTCGCTGTACGATCCGGACCTGGCGGCATTGGCGATCAAGCAGGCGCGCGGCGCGCAGCTGGCCTCAACGATCGCGGCCAGATTGCCGCGGGGCTGAGAAACTCTCATTTGTCAGATCTTCGCTGGCGGACTTTCAGCCGCCCCAGCAACCCAGCGACTGCTCGCTTTGGTGCCAGGACAACACCGGTCATTCCCATGTTGACAGAGGGGAGGGCCGAAACCTGAATTGTGAGCGGGCCGGCACTCGCTGCGGCCGTAGCGCTACCGAGGGTTCTCAGGTCGCCCATGGTGGCAACCACAGGTCTTTGTGACATTTTTGCGTAACCTTCGCGAGAACGGGGATATACTTGGCGACCCGACGATTGCTCGCCCTTTCCGCCTACTGCCATCCTTTCATGGTTCTTACATACAAACATTGCTCTGATCAAAAAAATGCATTTGGATCAACGAATTGGCGAAATGACAGGCCACGCACTTAATTGTGCTCTTTGCACGCAATGAAAATTCTTGACAAGGTTCACCCACAGCTGATTTCCCCCATTTTTTCAACATGAGCTCGATTCGAATAGTGGCAATTAAGCCACATACAAGGCAACAATCGGACATGGCTATGGTTCCATCGCTTACCTGCCTTCAAGTTGTGCGCTACGCCTAGAAACGCAGTCAGGTGGGCTACATCGGAAGTCGTACCAAGATCTCCGACCCGCGAGACAAAACTGCATGAGTGAGGAACAGGTAATTCGGTCTGTTTGACCTGAATTCCGGTAGCGTTAGTCCAACGGAGTAGTAAGCAATGGTGGGGGGAATGTTGAAGTCAGCAAGTAGCGTGGCGTTGTACGCAGCGCTTGGTTTAGTGGCGGTTGCGGGGGTGTCGCCCGCCAAGGCTGCCGATCTCGGAGGGGATTGCTGCGCCGACCTTGAGGAGCGCGTAGCCGAGCTCGAGGCCACCACGGCCCGCAAGGGCAACCGCAAGGTGTCGCTCACCATCTCCGGTCAGGTCGAGACGGCGCTCATGGCCTGGGACAACGGCGACCGCAGGGACGTGTATGTCGTTGACGTGCCCACCGTCGGCGGCACGTTCTTCCAATTCAACGGCGACGCCAAGATCAATCCCAACCTGTCGGCCGGCTTCCTTATCCAGGTCGGCTTCGACAAGGGTTCCCGTTCCCATCAGGTCAACGAGGTTGACGATGACGGTGGGCAGGCGGGTGACACCTCGGTCGTCATAACGCTGGCCAACTGGTATCTCGACCACAAGCAGCTCGGCCGCGTCACCGTGGGCCGCGCCAACACCGCCACCGCCGGCATCACCGGCATCGACCTCGGCGGCGCGGGCGTGATCGCCAACGTCAACGTCGGCTACTGGCAGCGCAGTTTCAGCCTGACCGGTGTCGCTGGCGCGACCGCCGCGTGGAACACCGTTCTGGGTGGCGGTACGGTCAACGGCTCGACGCTGAGCCGCGGCAACGTCATCAACTACACCACGCCGAACGTAGCGGGCTTCCAGGCCGCGGCGGCGTGGGGCGAGAACGACGTGTGGGATGTCGCCCTGCGCTATGCCGGCGAGTTCTCGGGCGTCCGTCTGGCCGCGGGCATCGGCTATGGGTCCAACCTCGGCGGGTTGGGTGAGGTCACCGCGGACATTCCGGCCAACGCTGGCAAGGCCGTACCAACCCTCCTGAAGGGATCGGCCAGCGTCATGCACCTGGCGACGGGCCTCTACCTGACTGGCGCCTATATCAGGCAGGACAACGACAACGGCACTCCCGACACCACCATGTACTACGTCAACGGTGGTATCGCCAAGAACTGGACGGGCCTCGGCAACACCGTGCTCTACGGCGAGTACGCCAGGGTCGATGATGGCGTCTCATGCGGCGCGGGTAGCTGCCAGCCCTTCGGCGGCAACGCGAACGACCTCATCGACAGCAGCGAGGCGACCGTGTGGGGCCTTGGCATCGTGCAGCACATCGATGCGGCCGCAATGGAGGTCTTCCTGGCCTACCGCAACTACAGCGCATCCGTTACCAGTGCTCCGGGGAATGACCTCAATGGCAAAGTCAATTACAACGACTTCGACGTTGTGATGGGGGGTGCCCGCATCCGCTTCTGATGGCAGAAGGTGTCAGGCCGCGACACCTGACACCGGACTGACACTAGCGACCTCACTCTGGAAGGGCCGTCCCTTGGGCGGCTCTTTCTGCTTCTTGCCGCCCACCAACTCGCCCAAAAGAGAAGGCCCGGGACTGACTCCGCTGCTGCGCCGCCAAGAAGTGCAGGACCCCTTTGGCGTACTCGACACCCTCCCTTATAACTCCCCCGCCGACCTCTCGGTGGCCCTGCAGTGCAAGGGCGCCAAGGCACGGTGAGTACCCCAGGTCAGCGACGTCTCGGTTGGGTCGGTAAATCTCGCATCGAGGACAACGCTTCCGTTCGGCTCCAGCAACAGCAGTCGGGGCACGGCGTGTGCCCGCCGCGAGGGACACGGCCTAGGCTGGGATCGAGGATTCGAGCCCGCGATCCCGCCGGGGCGTCAGCCGCACCCCGGCGGGACGTGCCTCGAGCGGCTGTCGCCGGCCAGGCGGCAGAGAGGGCCTCGATCCGCCGACGAGGGGGTTGGAGAAGCCGGCCACCAGCTTGACGAGGTCGGCCTGTCGGCAGGCACCGGTCTTGCCGAACACACGGTGCAGGTGCGTCTTCACGGTGGCCTCGGCGATGCCCAGCCTCTCAGCCGTCTCCGCCACGCCCCCCGCCTCGACGATGGCGAGCAGCACCCGTAGCTCGCTGGGCGTCAGATTGTAGAGCTCGGCGATAATTTCCGGCTGGCAATGCGTCTCGATGGCCGCCCGGTGCACAAGCACGGCGGCGATTGCGGGATAGCCGGCGCCGCTGCGGCGGGCGCCCGAGGCCAGCGGCAGCAGGTGGGCGACATAGTGCCGGCCGTCGCCCGCGCTCAGCGGCATCGCTGACGGTCTCGCATCGGGGCCGGCCGCCTTGAGGAGAAGCTCTCTGAGCGCAGCCGCCGCGCGCGCCTCGCAAGCCGCGAGGCGGCCATCGGCGGAACGCAGGACTCGCCGCTCCTGCAGCATGGCGCGTCCGCTGGTGTTGGCGTGAACGATGCGGCCCGTGGCATCGACGACAAACAGGCCGGCGCCGAGGGCGTCGAGGGCGTCGGCAAGGGTGGCAGCTTCGGTCGTATACATTGTGCGGCTCCGCGCAAAAATGGGCCAGCGGGCGATGCGCCCGCGTCGGCTGGGGGGCAGTCGAGGCAGTTGCGGTCGTCGGTTGCTAGGCGGCGTTCCTGGCCGTCGGCGCCGTGGCCGCGGCCAGCGCCTGCTCCAGATCGGCGACGATGTCGTCGATGTGCTCGATGCCGACGGAGAGGCGCACGTAGCCGGGCGAGACGGCGTCGGCCGGCTGGATGGCGACCGACCGCGCATGGCCGAAGTCGGCGGCGTGGCAGACCATTCCGAGCGCCTCGATGAAGCGCTCGCCGGCCCCGCGTCCGTCGCCCAGCTCGAACCCTACCAGGCCGCCGAAACCGCCCTTGAGATAGGCGAGGGCGTTGCGGTGGCGCGCCGGGCACTCGTGCGTGCCGGCGTAGACCACGCGGGAGACGGCGGGATGGCGCTGCAGGTAGAGGGCGACCTCGGCGGCGTTGCGGCAATGCTGGCGCATCCGCAGGGGCAGCGTCTCCAGCCCCCGCAGGAGCTGGAACGCGGTGAAGGAGCTCATGGCCGCGCCGAGGTCGCGCAGCAGGACCGCGCGGGCGCGGACGATGTAGGCGATCGGCGCCAGCGGGCGGGTGGCCGCGGTCCAGACCGTGCCGTCGCCGCAGGGATCGGGCTCGGCGAGCGTGGGAAAGCGCCGGGCATGCCTCGCCCAGTCGAACCTGCCGCCATCGACGATGAGGCCGCCCATCGCTGTGCCGTGGCCGCCGATGTACTCGGCGGTGGAGTGCACGACGACGGCGGCGCCGTGCTCGATCGGGCGGCAGACGATAGGCGCGGCGGTGTTGTCTACGATCAGCGGCACACCGAGCGTGCGCCCGATCGCCGCCACCTCGCCGATGGGGAACACGGTGAGCTTCGGCGCCGGCAGCGTCTCGCCGTAGTAGGCGCGGGTACGGCTGTCGGTGGCCCGGCGGAAGCCGTCCGGGTCCTCCGGATCGACGAAGCGCACCTCGATGCCCATGGACGGCAGGGTATGGGCGAGCAAGCCCCACATGCGGCCGCAGATATCAGCGGAGCTGACGACGTTGTCGCCCGGGCGACACAGGTTCTGCACGGCTATGGCCGCCGCCGCCTGACCGGAGCCTACGGCCAGCGCGGCCACGCCGCTCTCCAGGGCGGCGACCCGCTGCTCCAGCGCATCGGCCGCGCGCGCCGGGCTCTCGCTCCGGTGGGGCGCCGCGTGGTCGGTCTGCACGGCCGCCGCGCCCATGGTGGCATGGCTGCGCGGGCCTGCGTGCAGAGCCAGGGTCTCGGGGTTGTAGCTGCTGGCGGACATCGTCTTCTTTCCGGGTGCGGTCGTCGCTCGTGCTGCATGCAGAATGCGGATCGGCCGGGTCACTGCTGTTGTGCGGCGACGGCGGATCTGGGGGCCGTCGCGATGTGCCGCGCGATGGTTGCAAACACCAGGGGCGCGTGCGTCAGCGGACCCATGTGGCCGGCACCGCCGATCACGACCAGCCGACCGGCGGGCAGCAGCTCCGCCAGGGTTTCCGCGATCAGCCGTGTCGGTGCCGGCCCGCGCTCGCCGCGCATGAGGAGGACAGGAAACGCCAGCGTCCGGTAGGCGTCCGCCGGAGTCCGCTCCTCCATCAGGGCGTGAAAATCCATGGGTCCCTTGGGCGCCCACCGCATCAGCGCGCTCTGCACGTACGGGCGCAGCCCGGTCCAGGCGTCGGGTCCGTTCCAGTAGTCGACGAACGTCGCCATCGCGCCCCGGTAGTCGCCGGCAACCACGCCGCGGCTCGTGCGCTCGGCCACGCCGGCGATCTCCGCGAACGCCGCCGCGCCGGCCCTACCCATCTGCCTCAGCAGATGGAACGCGGACGGCTCGTAAAGCGCCATGCTGGCGATGCGGCCGGGCCGGGACAGCGCCACGTTGAGCGCGACGCCGCCGCCGTAGGAATGGCCGACGAGGTGGACCTTCTCGTCGCTCTCGTCGATGAGCGCGACGATGCGGGCGGCCTCGTCGTCGAGCGCGAAGGCGTGCTCGCCGGTCCAGTGGCCGGTTGCCCCGCAGCCGTAGTGCTCGGGCGTCAGCAGCCGGTAGTCGCCGCCCAGCACCTCGGCCAGATGGCTCCACTGGCCGGCGGCGCCGCCCGAGCAGTGCAGGGCTACGACCCGCTCGCGACGCTCGCGCCGCAAGGGGACCAGGAGATCGGTGCTCATGGGACTGTGCAGCATCGCGCAATCGCTCAGAAGAGGGGCCAGAGCAGCGCCGGGTGCCGCCCGGCGCCGCCACGAACCTCGAACTCGATCTGCGAGCGGAGCAGGCCGATGTCCTTCAGCTCCCGGTCGCTCATGTGCCTGAGCCGGTTGATGGCCAGACCCTGCAGGCGCCAGTCCATGTAGGCGAGGTACCAGCGCATCAGCATCTTGCCGATTCTGCTGGCGGCGCTTTCGGTGGTAAAGGGGCGGGGCAATACCGCCTTCGAGAATTCGCTCATCATCTTCGTCTCCATCAGTCGCGCCGTTGTGGTGGCCGGCGGGCTGGGCGACATGTCTCACACCGCGGCGCGGCCGAGAATCAGCCTGACGTACTGACGCGATGGTCTCGGACCAGCCTGCGAGGGCGGGCGAAGTCCTTGAGATTCCGCTACTTGTGGCAGTGCGGGGCGGCGGAGAGAGGGGAGCCGGCAGGCCCAGTACTTAGGTACTGGGGCCGGTGACAAGGCGGGGGGGGCGCGCTACTCGACGATCTCGTCGGCGGCGATGAGGAGGGACTGGGGCATGGTGAGGCCGATGGCCTTCGCGGTCTTGAGGTTGATGCCGAGCTCGAACAGGCGCGGCGCCTGCACCGGCAGATCGCCCGCGTTCTCACCCTTGAGGATGCGGCCGACATAGTCGCCGGCGCGAGCGAACTGGTCGGCGGCGTTGAACCCGTAGGCGATCAGGGCGCCCTCGCGGACGTAGAAGCGGAAGGGATAGATGGCCGGGATCCTGCTGTCGTTGGCGATCTTGATCAGGCGCTGGCGGTTGACCGTGTTGATCGGGCTGGGACTGACGATGATGCCGGGCGAGGCCTGCTTCGAGATGGTCTCAACGGCACGCTCGATGTCGTCGAGCGAGCTGGCCCACGCGGCGTGAGGGGCAATGCCGAAGGAGGGCGCGGTCTTCTGCACCTCCTCCAGCAGGGAGTTGAAGCCGATGAACTTCCGGTCGAGCAGCATGCTCACGTTCTGCATGGCGGGCGCCACCTCGCGAAGGAGCTGGAGCCACTTGGCCGCCATCTCCGGCTCGAAGGTGCTGAAACCGGTGATGTTGCCGCCCGGCCGCGACAGGTTCGGCACGTAGCCGGCGCCGACGGGATTGCTGACGACGGTGAAGACGATGGGTATGCTGGCAGCCCTTGCCCCCAGGCCCCGGACCGCATCCATGCCCGGGGTGCCGTTGACGACGAGCAGCTCCGCGCCGCGGTCGACGAGGTCCCTGGCCATGGTCTGGGCCACCGGGAAGCTGCCGCGATAGAACACGACATCGACAATGACATCGCGCCCGACGACCCACCCCAAGACACCGAGCGAGCGGACGAAGGCCTCCGTCCGCAGCTTGCCCTCCGCGTCGTTCTCGCCGGTCGCCACCATCAAGCCGACGCGCCGGGGGCCGGACGACGTCTGCGCGAGGGCGACCGCGGGGCCGAGAGCGAAAACCCCGCCGAGCAACGCGACGATCTCGCGCCGGTTCATGGCGCACTCCACGACAGGTCCTCAGCGGTTCGGCTGGCGGGGGACAATCTACGCGACGGCGGCAGGCGGCGCCATTGTCTTTATCCACGGCATTGGGCCGGTCGTGGCCACAACCGCCGGGCGGGGCCGGGCGTTGGGTTGCGGGGTGATCCGGTGACGCTCCCGCTCAAATGGCTGGTGCCGGGCCGCACGCCGCTGCGGGAAAGGCTCGCAGTGCGGCGGACGCTGTTCTGGAAATACGTGGTCCTGTTCACCCTCGCCACCAGCGCCGCCTTCATCCTCGACGGCCTCGTCGATATCTGGCTCACATACCGCGATCATCGCGCGACGCTGGTCCGCATCCAGAGGGAGCAGGCGATCGCGGCGGCGGCGCGGATCACCCAGTTCATCCGCGAGATCGAGGCCCAGCTGGGGTGGACCACCCACCTCTCTTGGGCAACGACGACGCTCGAGCAGCGGGCGCTCGACGGGCGGAGGCTGCTGCGGCAGGTCCCGGCGATCGCGGAGCTGGCGCTTCTCGACGGCGAGGGGCGGGAGCGACTGCGGATCTCGCGCCAGGCCATGGACGAGATCGGCAGCAACGCCGACTTCTCGAACGACGACAAGTTCAAGGAGGCCGTCGCCAACAAGGTCTACTACGGGCCTGTCTATTTCCGGCGCGGCTCTGAGCCGTTCATGACGCTGGCCATGGCGGGCGCGCGCCGGGACGCGGGGGTGAGCGTGGCCGAGGTGAACCTCACCCATATCTGGGACGTGATCAACCAGATCCGGGTCGGCCGCGGCGGCCGGGCCTACGTGGTGGACGCCCAGGGCCGGCTCATCGCCCATCCCGTGATCAGTCAGGTCCTGCGGTATACAGACTTCTCGCAGCTGGCCCAGGTCAAGGCGGCCCGCGCGCAGGCGGAGGCCCAGGCCAAAGGCCAGGCCCAAGCCCCGGCCCAGGGGGGCGACGGCGAGGAGGCTCGGATCGCGCACGACGCCAAGGGCAAGCCGGTGCTGGCGGCGCACGCCACGGCCGCCCCGCTCAACTGGCTGGTCCTGGTGGAGCTGCCTGAGCAGGAGGCCAACGCGCCGCTGAGAACGGCCATTCTACGGATCGTCGTGCTGCTGCTGGCGGGCCTGGTGCTGGCGCTGCTGGCGGCCCTGCTGCTGGCCCGCCTGATGATGGCCCCCGTCCGCGCCCTGGCCGACGGCGCGGCCCGGATCGGTGCCGGCCAGCTCGACCACCGGATCAGGATCACCTCGGGCGACGAGCTGGAGGCGCTGGGGGACCAGCTCAACGACATGGCGGGGAAGCTCCAGACCTCCTATGCCACCCTGGAGGGGAAGGTGGAGGAGCGGACCCGGCAGCTCCAGGAGGCCAACCTGTCGAAGTCGCGCTTCCTGGCGGCGGCGAGCCACGACCTGCGTCAGCCGCTGCACGCGCTCAACCTTTTCGCTGCGCAGTTGCGCTACGAGAAGGACCAGGTCGAGCGCGACCGCCTTGCGCTCCGCGTTGACACGGCCGTCGCGAACATGAACGACCTGTTCAACGCACTGCTCGACATATCGCGGCTCGATGCGGGTGCAATGACGTCCAGCGTCGCGGCATTTCCCATGAGCCGGGTGCTGAGCCGCATCGCGGCGACGTTCACACAGGCCGCGCACGACAAGGGGCTCGGCCTGCGCACGGTGCTGAGCAGCGCGTGGGTACGAAGCGACCCGATCCTGCTGGAGCAGATCCTCCTCAACTTGGTTTCGAACGCGGTGCGCTACACATCCTCGGGCGGCATCGTCGTCGGTTGCCGACGCGTGGGCGACAGGCTCCGCATCGACGTTTGCGACACAGGCATCGGCATCGCGCCCGAGCAGCAGTCGCGCATCTTCGGGGAGTTCTACCAGGTGGCAGCGCCGGGGCGGAGCGGCAAGGTAGGGCTCGGCCTGGGCCTTGCCATCGTGGAGCGCCTGGGAGCGGTGCTGGATCATCCCATCGACCTCGCCTCGACGCCGGGGAGGGGCTCCCGCTTCTCGATCATCGTGCCGCGGGTGCCGGCGGGCACGGCCCCGACCGCCACCGCGACTCCGGCCCTCGCGGGCGCGGCGCCGGGCGACCTCGCGGGCCGGCGGATCGTCGTCATCGACGATGATGCCCTCGCGCTGGAGGGAACCGCCGGGCTGCTCCGGAGCTGGGGGTGCCTGGTCGTCACGGCCCGGTCGGAGCGGGAGGCGCTGGCGCGGCTCGACGGCAAGGCGCCGGACCTCATCGTCTCCGATTTCCATCTCGAGGGCGGCCGCACCGGCGTCGACGCCATCGCCGCGCTGCGGGGGGCGCTCGGCCGGCAGGTCCCGGCCTTCCTCATCAGCGGCGACATCACCCAGCAGCGCCTGCGCGAGACCGGCGCCGGCACTCACTACTTCCTTCTCAAGCCCGTCAACCCCATGGCGCTGCGTGCCATGATCTCCAGCCTGCTCAAGGGTTGACGGCGCGCAGCCGTAGGGTGCAAGGCTGCGGAGCGGCCTTGCGCCGATGCATCCTCGCCCCGGGCGACGGCGCTCATCGAGAGGTCGGATCGGTATAGGGGTCGGGAAGGTTTTACCCTCCCCGCCCTCCGGTAGGGTCGGGGACTGGCGCGCCGGTTTAGGTCGAAGTTCGTGTTCCCTGTTGTCTCGCTCTTTCGTCTGCGAGTGTCACAGCATCTCGACCATGCCACGTTTCCAGT